>Ga0307508_10000327_pt1 | contig 57384 bp, 39 predicted proteins | sample 9_EM_MG_FD_203089 | JGI IMG/M metagenome (GOLD analysis project Ga0307508, IMG submission 203089) | Populus trichocarpa ectomycorrhiza microbial communities from riparian zone in the Pacific Northwest, United States - 9_EM | ecosystem: Host-associated > Plants > Roots > Unclassified | place... | reverse complement strand
TATTTTAACCTATCTATAAACGCCAAACCCGTGGTACTTGTTGCCCCGCTGGATTGGGGTCTTGGGCATGCCACACGCTGCATCCCAATTATTAATCAATTTTTACAGGCTGATTGTGAAGTAATTATAGCCGCAGAAGGCAAACAGCGCCAATTACTTGCGCAGGAATTTCCTGGCGTGGTTATGCTGGATCTTGCAGGTTATCGCCTTAAATACGGCAAGACCAAAGACCAAACATTAATGAAAATTATACTGCAAGTACCTAAAATATTGATACGAATCAACCAGGAGCGGAAATGGCTTGCAAAAATCCATAAAGAGAAACACTTAAGTGTTGTGGTGGCAGATAATCGCTATGGACTGCATCACCCGCAGCTGCTGTCTGTTTTCATTACGCATCAGCTGCTTATCAAATCATCGATGGGCGAATGGATTGACCGCCGGTTGCAAAAAATAAATTACCGTTTTATCCGACGCTTCAATCATTGCTGGGTGCCCGATGCGGCGGGCAATAACAACCTTGGCGGTGAGCTGTCGCATCCTGTTTTGCCACCGCCTGTGCAAACTACCTACCTGGGCGCCCTGTCGCGGATAAAAAAACAAAATCTAACGCCGTCGGGTAACCTATTGGTTATATTGTCGGGCCCCGAGCCCCAAAGAAGCCTGTTCGAAAAAAAGATACTGGAGCAATTACACCGGTGGCCCTGCGCCGCCATAGTGGTAAGAGGCCTGGCCGGAACACCCGCGCCACAGGCGCCGCCCCTCGCAGCGATATATGATCATCTTCCTTCCGCGCACATGCAGCAGGCCATTGCAGAAGCGGGTATTATCGTCAGCCGCCCGGGTTATAGTACGGTAATGGATTTATTGCCGCTGGGAAAAAAATGCCTGTTCATTCCCACGCCTGGTCAGCCCGAGCAGGAATACCTGGCCGCTTACCTGGCCGCCAAAGGCTGGTGCTGCACCGCCCTGCAGGATAATTTTTTGCTGGGGCCTTTGCTGGAACAGGTGAAAGGGCTGCGCCTGCCCGATCTTTCGGCATTAAACGATAGCAGCCTGCTGCAACGGGCGGTAAAGGACTTGCTTGATCAGTCTCCCGCCTTGGGATAGTCGTAAAACCAGAATTCTTTTTTAGCCTTTTCAAAATCTTCCCATGATTGTATGTCGGCCTTTACAGCATAGACGGCGCTGGTAGGCATATTATCGGTGCGCACGGTAGAAAGCATGTTTACAAAATCGGTGATGCCGGGGTTGTGCGAGAAGATGGCCACGCACCCGAGCTTATCATCCAGGCCGGCAATGGCGGCAAAAAAAGCCTGGGGCGCGGGATGGTACAGGCTCTCTATGAATACAATGTCTTTTTTGTGCGCACCCATTTCTTCTGCAAACAGCTCGGCTGTTTTCTTTGCGCGTTTGGCAGGACTCGATATAAATGCATCGATGGTAACGGCGCGGTGCACAAGACGGCGGGCCATTTCGGGAGCGTCTCTTTTACCACGTTCGTTGAGCGTGCGGTCGAAGTCGGAGATATCGGCAGTGTCCCAGCTGCTTTTTGCATGACGGACAAGAAGAAGACATTTCATCCCCTAAAGTAAAAAAACTAAATCATCCGGGATGAAACAACAAGAAGTTACGGGAATTATAAACAGGCCTGTTTAAATTGTGGTTCCCCAAAGGAGGTTGATTAAAAACGGTCGGCTGGAAGATATTCACAAATACTTTGCCAAACTGTTTGAAAATGTGGAAAACTTAACGCAAATTTTCGCTAATGTATACGAATAAGCGCGAATAGGCGCTGACACCATGCGAATCAATAGCCCCGCACATCCTTCCCTTCCATATAATTGATAAAGGCCTTGTTGACCACCTTATTGCCACCCGGCGTAGGATAGTTGCCCGTAAAGTACCAGTCGCCCGTATTGGTGGGACAAGCCCTGTGCAGCGATTCGATGGTCTGGTAAATCACCTGTACCGGTATATCCACCCCTTCGGGAGTAATCAGCTCGGCGATTTTATTGGAAATTTCCTGCGTGGTAAAAGGTTTATACAGCTGCCGCACCACGTTTTCGGTATGCAGCTGGCCGGTTCTTGCCAGCTCTTTGCAGCGCAGCAGGAGGTCCTGCAGCAGGCTTTCCTGCCCCCTGTCGGCCAGCAGGGCTACTGCCGCCCGGAAAGCGATAAAATCGCCCAGTTTGCTCATATCGATGCCATAGCAGTCGGGGTAACGTATCTGCGGGGCGGAGGAAACAACGATGATCTTCTTTGGCTGCAGGCGGGAGAGCATGCGTACGATGCTTTCCTTGAGGGTGGTGCCGCGCACGATGGAATCGTCGATAACCACCAGGGTGTCCACTCCCTTGCGCACGGTACCATAGGTAATGTCATACACGTGCTGCACCATTTCATTGCGGCTCACATCTTCGGTGATAAAGGTGCGCATCTTTACGTCCTTGATGGCTATCTTTTCCACGCGGATGCGGCGGGACACCATTTCTTCCAGCTTGGCATCGTCGTAGTTTTTGCCCCAGGAAAGTATCCGCTCCACTTTTACCTTGTTGAGGTAGTCTTCCGCGCCTTTGAGCAGCCCGTAAAAAGCCACTTCGGCGGTATTGGGTATAAAGGAGAAAATAGTGTTTTTGAGATCATGGTCGATGGCGTCCAGCACAGCATCGCTCAGGTTGTGACCGAGGGCGGTGCGCTCTTTATAGATCTTCTCATCGTTGCCACGCGAAAAATAGATGCGCTCGAAGCTGCAGGCCCTTCTTTCTTTGGGCGCCAGTATCTGCTCGATGGCATAATCGCCGCTGGCCCGCACTATCAATGCCTGGCCGGGCATCAGCTCCTGTACTTCATTTTCGCCCACGTTAAAGCTGGTGCGGATGGCGGCGCGTTCGGAAGCGGCCACAATCAAATCGTCGTTCACATAATAATACGAGGGGCGGATGCCATGATCGTCGCGCATAACAAAGGCGTCGCCGTTGCCAAGAAGCCCGCCTATATGGTAGCCGCCGTCGAAAAGCGCGGTGGCTTTCTTCAGCACTTTTACAATATCAAGGTGGCCCGGGCTCTGCTCGTCTTCTTTTACCAGGAAATGGTGCACCACTTCCATCATAGCCGCCAGGTCGCTCTGCTTCTGAAATACGCCGGGGTCTATATTAACCAGCGCAAACAGCTCTTCGGTATTGACCAGGTTAAAATTGCCCGCCAGCGCTATGTTGCGCGCCGGGATGGTATTGCGTTTTATAAAGGGGTGGCAAAACTCCACGTTGTTCTTTCCCTGGGTGCCGTAGCGCAGATGGCCCAGCAGCAACTCGCCCAGGAACCGCACATGGCCTTTCAGCAGGCCGGGGTGCTTGCGGATATCGGGCTGGTACTTCTCCAGGTCGGCAATTTCCTCCGACACCTGCCGGAAAAGGTCGGCAATGGGCTGGGAAGCGGTACTGCGTATACGGTGTAAAAAAGGATAACCGGGCTCTGTATTCAGCTTGACGGTAGCGATACCAGCGCCATCCTGGCCCCGGTTATGCTGTTTCTCCATCAGCAGGTACAGCTTGTTAATGCCGTACAAAACAGTACCATATTGTTGCTGGTAATACGAGAGCGGTTTACGTAAACGAATGAAAGCCAGGCCGCATTCGTGTTTTATAGCATCACTCATGGAAGGAAATGAGGCGCGAAGGTACGTAGAGTTTATGAGAAGAAAAAACCCCCATAGTCTTCATAGGCCTTGGGGGGTGGTGCTTCATCAGGATAATGAACCGGCTTTTTGAGGTTCGGTACCATTCTGGTCTTCCAACGAAGGGATGAGATGTTTTACGACTCAGCCAGGATTTTGGACAGATAATAATTGATTGACACCGGATTTTCTGGTTTTCAAAAAATATTGGATTACAGCAATAAATGTAATCGTTTACGGCGGCCAATACAATGAAATGCCATTGAAAGCCATGGCTCTAAACAGTTATCTGACAATTGGCTAAGTGTTTTTGCTAGTGCGGATTATACCCTGGTAAGAAAATGACGGGCGGGATAGCTCCGGTCAATAGCCTATACGTACCCGGCGGTATTGTTGATGAAGTTGACCAGCGAGGCCGAGTTTTTCAGCTTCAGTTTTTTGAGGATATTATGGCGGTGCACTTCCACCGTTTTGAGCGATATCTTCAGCTTAGAGGCAATTTCCTTGGAAGACAGGCCTTCCCTGATATGGTTGATAATTTGTATCTCCCTTTCGGTGAGCGAGTTGATATTGGGCGTATCCTGGTTTTCATCCAGCAGCTGTTCTGATATGATGGTCTTGATCTCGTCGCATACATACTTATTGCCCCTGAACACTTCCATGATGGCCTTGAACATTTCCTCGCGCGACGAGTTTTTGGTCACATAGCCCCTCGCGCCCACCTGCAGCATTTTTTTGGCATAGGCAGGCTGCGAGTGCATGCTAACGCCGATGATTTTTGAGCCGGGCGATACCTTGCGGATTTTCTCCGTTGCCTCAAAGCCGTTGATGGGCGTCATATTTATATCCATCAATACAATATGGGGACGTTTCTGCCGGGCCAGCTCCACAGCCTGTTCCGAATCACCACATTCCGCCACTACCTGGAATCTCGGGTCACTATTCAAAATGTAAGTCCAGGTTTCCCGTATAAGCTTGTGATCGTCTGCGATCAAAATATTAATCTTCTCCATGATAATAGATTTAATAGTTATGAATCGGTACCTGAATGTATAATTTACAACCTTTGCCGGGCGCTGTGGTAATGGTCACTTTGCCGTCGAAAAGGCTTACCCTGCTTTCTATGTTCGACAATCCTACGCCTTTTTTGTATTTTACTTTATCCAGTTCAAATCCTTTACCGTTATCTTCCACGCTTAGTGTTATCTGTTTTTCGTGCATAGCCAGCTCAATGTGCAGCTTACCGGCTTCGGCATGCTTGAGCACATTGTTTACCTGTTCCTGTATGATGCGGAACAGCATGAGTTTTTGCTTATCGCTGATCACTTTTTCAAATTCCCCCCTGTGCACAAATTTCACGCGCAGGGCCTTGGTCATATTCAGCGATTCTACCAGGTCCTTGACGGAATCTATCAATCCCAAATCTTTTACGCTGGGCGGCACCAGCGCCTTGGAAATGCTGCGAATCTCGTTGATGGCGTTAAAAATACTGTCGGCGCTTCTTTTAATAAGCGCTTCCCGCTGGTTGACATCCGATTTGGCCAGCTCGAGGTACAGCTTTGCGGTAGACAGTATCTGGTTTACGTTGTCGTGTAAATCCTTTCCTATCTCGGCGCGTTCTTTTTCCTGTGCATCCACTACTGCCTGTGCAATGATCTTTTGTTTATCCACTTCCTGCTTGAGCACCTGCATTTCGAGCTTTTTGCGTTCGGTTACATCCTGCATGGAGCCTACCAGGCGAACGGGCCCGCCATCGCCATCATACACGATAAAGGCGCGGTCGGCCACGATGGCATACCTGCCGTCCATTTTTTGGAATCGGTATTCTGCGTAAACTACCCCCTTGTCCCTGTAAGTGATTGCGTCGTTGAATAGTCTGACGACCCGCTCCTGGTCGTCGGGATGTATCTTGGCTTCCCAGATGCCGTGTATATTGGCAGGGAGATCGGAAGCATAGCCAAACAGTGTATAGAACCCTTCTCCCCAGTACAAACGGCCTTGCCTGATGTCATAATCCCATATAGCATCATTGGTGGCCTTTGTGGCAAGCAGGTAGCGCTCGTTGCTGATGTTGATCTTCTGTTCTGCCTGTTTATTCTCAATAATTATACCCAATAAAGTGGCGGCACGGCTCAACAGCTCCATTTGCAAATCCGTGGGCGATTGCACCTGGTGATAATAGGCGGCAAAAGAACCCAGCATATTGTTAAACGCCGTAACGATGGGAAACGACCAGCAGGCTGCCAGCTTATATTTCTCCGCCATCGGTTTTAGATCTTCCCAAAGCGGGTTTGTGATAATATCGGATACGACGATCGTTTTCTTAAAATACATGGCCGTTCCGCAGGAGCCTGCCCGGGGACCGGTTTTCATGTTGTTGATCAAACCGACAAAATCATTGTGCAGGCTGGGGCCCGATAAAAAACGCACCCGTTTATCGCCTTCATCCAGCAGCTGGACCGAGCAGGTCATACCCGGGTTCAGCGATTCGATGCCTTTCAGGAAATAATCGGCTGTATCCTTGAGCGAGGCTGCAGGATTGGCATTCAGCTCCAGCACCTCCTTCTCCAGCGTAAGCAGCATTTCCTGCGTCTTCCTGCCGGTGATATCTTTAAAATAAACAAACAGTCCCTGCTGCGACGGATAGGCGTTGATATCGAAATATACTTTCAGCGTATCGAGGTATATCTCGAAGTTGACCACCGTTTTATTGGCCACCGCCTTGCGATATTCCGCCAGCGCCTTTGTTTTCTTCAATGCCGGCAGGGCTTCCCACAGGTTTTTGCCCAGCACATCCACGTCGCGTATGCCGGTAAGCTGTGCGGCAATAGGATTCCACCACAGTACATTGAAGTTGAAATCGAGCGCAATAAAGCCGTCGGTAATGCTGCTCAGGATATTGGTGATATGTTCCGAATAGCCCTGCAGCTGTTGCTCCGATTGCTTGCGATCGGATATATCGTGAAAGCTAACGATGATGCCGTTGATAATGGGATCGCTGAGTTTGTTGATGCCCTTTCCTTCCATCCATACCCAATCGCCGTTTTTGTTCCTGATACGGGTATCGATGATAACGTTCTGGCCGGGATTATTCACCAGCTCTTCCAGCGCTTTGCGTACACGCTGTGCATCGTCGGGATGGATAAAAGAAAGACCGCTTTTGCCAATTACTTCGTCTTCATCATATCCCATCACCACTTTAATGGAGGGGGTTACAAATGTAACGCGGTATTGATCGTCGAGCACGTTCACAATATCCAGCGAGCTCTGGAATAGCGATTTAAACTTTATCTCGCTTTCCATCAGCTTGCGCTCGATGCCCTTTCTGTGCGTGTCGTCGCTGAAATAAATTACCATCGACTGCACATAAGGATGTGTAAGCAGGTTGTGGGCATGCACGGCGCACCAGAGCCAGTTACCGTTGCGCTGCTTTATTTGTATAACGATGTATTCTTTTTCGGCATCGTTTTCGAGGCGGCTGTTAAACCGCGCGCGGGCCACAGGCACATCATCGGGATGCACGAGGGTAAATATATTGGTGCCCACCAGCTCTTCCGGCTCGTAGCCCAGTATGTTTTGAACGGAGGGCGCTGCAAAGTTGATAATGCCGGTGGCATCGGTGAGCGCAATACCGTTGAGCGAATTGCCGATAAGCGAGCGGTAAAACGCTTCGCTTATCTTAATGCTCTCTTCGGCTTTTACCTTATCGGTGATATCGCGGTTTACAAACACATAACCGCGCAGGCTGTCTCTTTCGCCCGCCAGCCCCGATACGGTGCTTTGCAGGTATACCAGGTTATCCTGGCTGTTGCGGAATATCACGTCTCCTTTCCAGCCGCTTTTTTCTTTTATCCCCCGTAGCACATCCAGCGCATTGGTATCAATGTATTCATAAGCCAGCAGGGCGGGCATGCTTTTGCCAATGGCCTCAGCGGCGGGAATGCCGTATATTTTTTCCGCGGTACGGTTCCAGGTAAGCACGGTAAAATGAATGTCGGTAGAGATGATGATATCCGACACGTTTTCTATCAGGTTGGCCTGGAAGGCTATTTTTTCCTCGGCCAGCTTACGTTCATGGATGTCTACTACCGAGCCCATATAACCGGCAAAATCGCCGTTGTCCAAAAAGCGGGGTACGGCATTGGCCAGCACCCAGCGATATTCGCCGGTATTGTATTGAAGCCGGTATACCATAGACAGGGGCGTTTTATCACGGCTCCCTTTCTCCAGCTGTTCGAATAACCCGGGCAAATCGGCGGGGTGGACAAGTATGTTCCAGTCGTTGTCCGACAGCTCCGCGAAGCGGATGCCCGTAAAGTCGATCCAGTATTTATTGACGTACGTTATCCGGTCGTTTTCATCGGAGAGCCATATCATGATGGGGGCTGTATCGGCCATGATAAGAAAACGCTCTTTTTCACCCTGGGCGGGAGGTGCGGCGTGCATAACCGCTGCTTTCTTCTGATCGTGCATGCCGGCGCCGGGCTGTTTTTCAACTCCCATCCATTGCATCACGGGGCCTTTGGAGCCCTGAGAAAGGGCACTGACAAACCATTGGGTGGAAATAATACGGCCGTTAAAGAAAATGGAGATATCGTATTCCAGCGTCTGGCCATTTTCTACAAGTGACGTAATATCAATGCCTTCAAAGATAAACCAGCCGTTTTCGAGATAAAAAGGGAAGAAAGTATCGAGCAATTTTTGGGCAGACAACCCTATGCTGCAGGCAAAAAGATCATTGACGGAAGTAATAACCCCGTGCAGATCCGTTTGCACAAAGTACACCCCCGGAGAATGTTGGTTCATCGCAGGCCTGGATTTCTTAGGGGTTGTAATCATAAATACCCGTTTAAAAAGGTCACGGCACGAAGTAAGGGAATTCTACGGTTGTAAGGGTTTGCTATCAGCAATCGATAATAGTTCCCATTGGGTCAATTTAACAAAAAAAGACGCCCCAATGGGTAGCGTCTTGCAAATATTTTTAATACTTAATGGTTAACACCTACTTGTCCGTATTTGCCGCATTTTGAATCCATTTTACCAGTTGCGGGCAGCTCTTATAATCGTCGTCGACCATTACATAATATGTTGAAATTTTGCTATTGAACCATTTCTCGATAGCCTCTCCTTTTTTCTCTTCCACCGCGCGTTGTGCAATACGGTTATAGTCGTCCCGCAGGTTTTCGCGGTGTGGTTCGGTGCGTGTTTTGAGGTAGATGACGCGAACGCTTTTCTTGCCTCTTTCGTCGGTCACCACGGTAGGCTTCGAATACTCGCCCGGCTTAAGCTGGGGCAGGATGGCCACAATTTCCTTGTCCAGGTCGGCAATGGTGCAGAAAGTGCTTCCGTTGCCGCACTGTACCATACCGCCGGTATATTTGGCTACTTCATCGTCGCTGTATCTTGCCACGGCCTCGCCAAAACCCATGGTGCCGGCAGTCAGCTTTGCCCTGGCGGAATCGAGGCGTTCGGTGGCCTGCTTGATTTCTTCGTCGGTTACCTGGGGCATGAGGAGGATATGCCGAACGGTAGCGTCATCGCCGGCGCGGTTAACCATTTGTATGATGTGGTAGCCCATTTTAGATTTGATAACGGGTGATACCTGTCCTTCTTTTAGCCTGAAAGCGGCCTGCAGCCAGGTGGGGTCCCACTGCCGCTCGGTGCGGTTGACGTTGTACATGCCGCCCGTGTTCTTGCTGCCCGGGTCCATGGTGTAGAGACTGGCGAGGGTTTCAAATTTCGTCTGTCCCGATTCTACCCTTTTTTTATATTCATTGAGCTCGTCGATGGCGTTTTTTTCCAGCTCACGGCCTGCTTTGGGATTTATAACGATCTGGCCTATTTCCACTTCGCTTTCATAAAACAGGAGGCTGTCTTTAGGTATTTTTTCGTAATACGCTTTTACTTCGGTGGGGGTTATTTTAACGCCTTCTACTATTTTTTCGCGCATGCGGTCGGCCAGCTTGCGCTCGCGGAAGGGTATGCGGAAGTCTTCCTTGATTTGGTATACGGTACGGCCGGCCACCTGCTCCAGGGCTTCTTTTGAGCCGTAGGCCTGTATAAAGCCGCGCACCTGGTTATCGAGCAGCGCTTCAATTTCGTCGTCGCTTACGGTAAGTGAATCCTTTTCGGCCTGCAGCACCAGGGCTTTAAGGGCCAGCACCTGCTCCATGATAAGGCATTCGGCATTCTCGGGCAATTGCTCGCCGCGGCGCTGGCGGTCCAGCACTTCATTGCTCACGTCGGATTTGAGAATGATTTTGTCGCCTACGATGCCCACAATTTTATCGGCTACTACCTTATGCGGCTGTCCTTGTCCCTGCGCCATGCCGGCCAGTGAGCAGGCAGCCAATATAAACAGAACGGAAAGTTTCTTCATAAACTAAAAGTGCTAAGTCTTTAAACTAAGTGCCAGGTCTTTCAAAATTATCGCCTGCCGGCCGGAATGAAAGTGATGCAGCGCCTTTTAACAAAAGTTTCTGCTAAATGAAGTTGACAGTTAATGGTTGACAGTTGACAGGCGCTCGCATCGATTTTTGCCCGTCAACTGTCAACCATTAACTGTCAACTCTTTTATAATGTACGTTTTACTTCTTCTTCTTCGAATGCTTCCACTACATCGCCCACTTTAAGATCGTTGAAGCTTTTAACGGTCAGACCGCATTCCATACCCGAGGGTACTTCCTTCACGTCGTCCTTAAAGCGTTTCAGGCTGCCCAGCTCGGCGCTGGCGCCTTCGCCTTTGGGATATTCCACGATGCCATCGCGAATAACCCTGATACGGGCGTTGCGGGCAATCTTGCCATCGAGCACAAAGCAACCGGCTACGGTAGCCTTGTCGAATTTGTACACTTCCCTTACCTCTACGTTGGCCACAATCTTTTCTACCATCTTCGGCTCAAGCATACCTTCCATGGCGCTCTTGATTTCTTCGATGGCATTGTAGATGATGGAATAGGTCTTTATTTCCACGCCTTCGCTTTCGGCTACCTTGGCGGCCTGCGGAGAAGGACGAACGTTAAAGCCTACAACGACGGCGTCGGATGCGGTAGCCAGCAATACATCGCTTTCGGTGATGGCGCCGACGGCCTTGTGCACCACGCTGATGGCGATTTCGGGGGTAGACAGCTTTTGCAGCGAATCGCTCAACGCTTCTACGGAACCGTCCACATCACCCTTGATAATCAGGTTCAGCTGTTTGAAGTTGCCCAGCGCAAGGCGGCGGCCGATTTCATCCAGCGTAATATGCTTCTTGGTGCGGATACCCTGTTCGCGAAGTATCTGTGCACGTTTGTTGGCAATTTCCTTTGCTTCGGCCTCGTCCTGGTATACCCTCAGCTTTTCACCTGCCTGGGGGGCGCCGTTCAGACCCAGTATTTGTACGGGGGTAGAGGGCGGCGCTTCTTCCACGCGCTGGTTACGTTCGTTGAACATGGCTTTTACGCGACCGAAATACTGACCGCTCACCATCAAATCGCCCTGGCGCAGGGTACCGTTCTGTATCAGCACGGTAGCCACATAACCACGGCCCTTGTCGAGCGATGCTTCGATAATGGAGCCGGTGGCTTCCTTATCGGGATTGGATTTCAGATCGAGCAGCTCGGCTTCGAGCGCTATTTTTTCCAACAGGGTATCTACGTTCAGTCCTTTCTTGGCGCTCAGCTCCTGGCTCTGGAACTTACCGCCCCATTCTTCCACCAGGATGTTCATACCTGCCAGCTGCTCGTATATCTTTTTGGGATTGGACCCGTCTTTATCGATTTTGTTGACCGCAAAGATCATGGGAAGGCTGGCCGCCTGTGCGTGGCTGATGGCCTCCTTGGTCTGGGGCATCACCGCATCGTCGGCCGCTACCACAATCACCGCTACGTCGGCCACCTTGGCGCCACGCGCACGCATGGCGGTAAAGGCTTCGTGACCGGGGGTATCGAGGAAGGTGATCTTTTTACCGTTGGCCGTCGTTACCTGGTAGGCGCCGATGTGCTGTGTGATACCGCCTGCTTCACCGGCTACCACGTTGGCGCTGCGGATGTAATCGAGCAGCGATGTTTTACCGTGGTCTACGTGGCCCATGATAGTTACAATAGGGGCACGGGGCTGCTGTTCGGCGGGATCATCATCTTCCTCCTCCTCTTCCATTTCGGCTTGTTTATCCATGTCGATAAACTCTACGTTGAAGCCAAACTCACCGGCTACCAGCTCAATTACGTCGGCTTCCAGGCGCTGGTTGATGGATACCATCAGGCCCAGGCCCATACACTTGCCGATAACTTCTGCATAACTTACATCCATCAGGTTAGCCAGCTCGCTTACGCTGATAAACTCGGTCAGCTGTAGTGTGTTGTCGCTTTGATCGCCACCTTCCTGGTCGGCCAGCTCCTGCCGTTTTTCACGGCGGTATTTGGCTTTAAGGCTTTTACCACGACCGCCGGAACCGGCCAGCTTGGCCTGCGTTTCGCGGATTTTATCCTGGATTTCTTTCTTATCGATTTCTTTGGCCTCGCGGGGTGTTCTGCTGGGAGGACCGCCACGATTGGGACCACCGGGGCCCCTGCGGAAGCCGCCGCCCTGCTGACCGCCCCTGTTGGGACCGCCGCCCTGGCCGGGCCTGAATCCACCACCCTGGCCGCCTTGTCCACCACCGACAGGACCTCTCTGAATTTGGATACGCGGACCGGTAGAAGGCGGGTTAGCCCCTTGTCCGCCGCCGCCCTGGCGGGCTGCAAAATCACCCTTCTTATCGATGGGAATGCGTTTGCGCTTGCGTTTTTCGTCGTTGGCCTTGGGGCGGGTATCGCTGTCTACCGGCAGCTCTATCTTGCCCAGTATCTTGGGGCCTTCGAGCTTTTCGGCACGTATATTCTCAATCACGGGCGCCTGCGGCTCTTCCACTACCGGGGGCAGGGGCTGAGGCTCAGGCTCGGGTTGTTTGGGCTGTTCTTTTACCAGTTTTATAACCGGTTTTTCTTCTGCCACCGGCACAGGAGGTGCAGGCTCTTCTTCTTTTTTCTTTTTTGCCTTTACCGGCTCTTCCTCTTCTGCCGGCTTAACGGGAGGCGCTACCGGCTCTTCCTTTTTCTTAACCGTCTTTTTAGGACGGGTAGAGGAATCGATGGCCGATAAATCGATTTTATCCAGCACCTTCGGTCCTTCTATTTCGGGCACTTCCACTTTGACCACTTCCACGGGCTCTTCTGCTTTGGGAGCGGCTACAACAGGCGGAGGCGGTGGGGGTGGCGGTGGCGCTACTTCTTCCACTACTACCGGCGGGGGTGGCGGGGCAACGGGTTGCTTCACCTCTTCGACCGGTTTTTCTTCTTTCACTACTTTTTTGACGACAACAGGCTCTTTCTTGAAGGAAAGATCCTCTTCGTCTCTCTTCTTCCTGCCGTCTGCTACGCCTCCTTTGGGCAGATCAATCTGGTCGCTCTTGATCTTGGCCACCTTATCGCTGTTAAACTCCTGCTGGAGCGAGCGATACATATCCTCCGAAAGCTTGGAGGTGGGCTTGAGATCATCGCGGCTAAATCCTTTGCCGGCCAAAAACTCAACAAGGGTCTCTTTACCGATGTTGAACTCTTTGGCGGCAGCCATCAATCGTGGTGTTGTTGTTTCTGACATTAAGCTTTAATAAATATTATGTTTTTCAGGGCAAAACTATCCTTTCTTTCTGGTTAAACACGACGTCCTGGCAAATAGGGATAGCTTATCCTTTCTGGAATTCAGCTTCCAGCACTTTGCGAACATCGTTGATAGTTTCCCTTTCCAAATCGGTTCTTCGTTCCAGTTCTTCGGCCGTAAGGTCAAGTACGCTGCGGGCGGTATCGCAACCGATGCGCTTGAGCTCGTCGAGAATCCAGGTTTCGATTTCGTCGCTGAATTCATCGAGGTCGATATCAAATTCTTCTACCTCACCTTCGTTGTCGCGGAATACATCAATGCTGTAGCCGGTCAGTTCCTGCGCCAGCTTGATGTTGACTCCTTTGCGGCCGATGGCCAGTGATACCTGGTCGGGCTTAAGGTACACATCCGCCTGCATTTTTTCATTATCAAGATTCATGCTCGTAATCTTGGCCGGCGTAAGCGCACGCTGTATAAGCAGCTGCGTATTGGCCGTCCAGTTGATGACGTCGATGTTCTCGTTTTTCAGCTCGCGCACGATACCGTGTATACGGCTGCCTTTCATACCTACGCAGGCGCCTACGGGGTCGATACGGTCGTCATAGCTTTCTACGGCTACTTTGGCTCTTTCGCCGGGGTCGCGAACAATTTTTTTGATTACAATCAGGCCATCGAAAATTTCGGGTACTTCTATTTCCAACAGTTTGGCGAGGAATTCGGAGCTGGTTCTCGACAGGATGATAACAGGGGTATTGTTTTTTAAATCCACCCTTCTTACCACGGCACGGATGCTTTCGCCTTTTTTGAAGTAATCCTGGGGTATCTGCTCGCTTTTGGGAAGGATTAGCTCGTTGCCTTCTTCGTCGAGCAGCAGGATTTCTTTTTTCCAGACCTGGTATACTTCGGCGTTGATAATATCGCCCACCCGGTCATTGTATTTCTTAACGAGTACGTTTTTCTTCAAATCGCTGATACGGCTGGCCAGGGTTTGCTTGGCGGCCAGGATGGCCCTGCGGCCAAAGTCCATCATGTCTATTTCTTCGTAGAGCTCTTCGCCTACTTCAAAATCGGGTTCTAATTTAGCTGCGTCTTTATAGGCAATTTCGGCCAGCGGGTCATTCACTTCTCCATCGTTTACAATCATGCGGCGACGCATGATTTCCAGGTCACCTTTTTCCGCATTCACAATTACGTCAAAATTCTCATCACTTCCGTATTTCTTGCGTAATAGCGTCTTGAATACGTCCTCGACCACTTTCATCATTGTGGGGCGATCGATGTTTTCCGCATCTTTAAACTCCTGGAATGCCTCGATGAGGTTAATACTTGCCATAACACATTCAGTTTTTAGACCCCGCTTTCACACAAACAGCTGCATGCTGTTGTACAAAAGGCAGGGCAGTTAAAACAAACTTTGAATTTTTGTTGATTTTATATTATCAAATAGCAGTGTGTGTTGCAACACTTCCTTTTTTTTATTCTTGCCTTTTGTCTCCTCCACTATTATGCCATTGTCGTCTACCGCTACCAGCTTGCCTTCGGTTTTGGCGCCATCGGTGAGCATCACTTCCACATTGCGTCCAATATTTTTTACATACTGGCGGTGCATTTTCAGCGGCTCATCGAGCCCCGGCGAGGATATTTCCAGCGAGAAATCTCCTTCGGGGAAAAATGCCATCTCCTCGAGCTGCCTGTACAGCTTGCGGTTGTAGAACACACACTTGTCGATGGATACTCCGATATCGGCGTCCAGTGCAATGCGTACATTGTTGGTGGGCTTGATGCGTACGTCTACCAGGAAATAGTCCGGGTTGTCCTCCAACAACTGCTGCATCATTGCGGTGATAGCCTGTATTTGCGTTTCGTTTGCCATTGCTACAAAGAAGAAGGGAACGGTGTCCGTTCCCTTCTCTTGAATCTTTTTCCGTAACAAAGGTACGGCATAGATAGTATTCAATCCAAATCATTGATAAAACGGCCGGTTAAATAAACATTAACAGGGCGGCATTGTTACAATGGTGTAATTTTACACGTACTATGTTACTGCGCTATTTTCTACTTTTTGTGGCCCTTTACGTGGCGTATAAGCTGGTGTTTGACCTTGTCATTCCCGTATGGCGCGCTTCCCGGCAGATACGCCGCCAGTTCCGCAGCATGAACGACCACCTGCACCAACAGGCCAATCCGGGCCGTAACGGCCACCAGGATACCCAGCCCCAGCCCCAAAAAACGACCCGGGAGAAAAAGCCCGAGGCCGGCGATTACATTGATTTTGAGGAGATTAAATAATTAGTTGATCTATCAATTATCCACTTCCAGATCCAAAATCGTCATCGGTGGTTTCAGGTGCAGGACCTTCAGCCCCACTTCTTCCGCCCCGGTGAAATTGGTGGCAGTATCGTCTATAAACAGGGTTTCCGAAGGGTTTAGCCCGTTTTCCGCTATCACCAGGCGGTATATCTCCGCATGGGGCTTGCGCAGGCCTACGGCATGCGAGTAATAGGTTTTTTCAAAAATATCCTCCAAGTACACGCCGCTGGTCCGTTTGAGCCGCCCGTTGAACTCCCGCAGGTGCATGGCATTGGTATTACTGAGCAGGAAAAGCCGGTACCTGGTGCGCAGCTTTTGCAGGAATTCTATCCGCGGGGGCAGAAATTCGAGCAGCAGGGCATTCCAGGCGGTGGTTATCTCTGCTTCGGTAAGCGGCAGCCCCGACAGCTCCCGGACGCCTTTTATAAAGGCGGCATCGTCTATTTTGCCTGTTTCGTAGGCTTCAAACAAGGGAGTAATATGGTGCTGGGTAATATGATTGGAAAACTCCTTGAGCCCCAATGCTTCAAATGCTTTGTTGGTCAGCTGGAAATCGATGTCGAGCACTACGCCGCCGAGATCGAAAATGATGTTTTTGATTCCTGTCATGGCGCAAAAATAATGAATGCCGGGCATGAGCATAGGACGAGCCTGTGACGAGCATAGGACGAGCATAGGACGAGCATCGAAAATTCCACCACTCGCCCGCCAGAGGCGGGCGAGTGCGCGAGCAGGTATGCGCGGCTATTTCAGCAGGCTGAAGCCGGCTTCTTTGGTATCGCGGCTGTTGCCGCCGATAAATAGTTTAAAATCGCCGGGCTCGTATACGTATTTGAGATTGGAATTATAAAACTTCAGGTCTTCCGTGCCGATGGAAAATACCACCTGGCGGCTTTCGCCCTGTTTGAGAAATACCTTCTGAAACCCTTTCAGCTCTTTTACCGGGCGGGTAACGCTGCCCACCAGATCGCGGATATAGAGCTGCACGGTTTCTTCGCCATCGTAGCCGCCGGTATTGGTAACCGTAACGGAGGCAGTCAGCTTATCGCCGGGCCTCATGGAGGGGCGGCTAAGGGTGATATCGCTGTAAGAAAACTGCGTATAGCTCAGCCCGAAACCAAAGGGATATAGCGGATCGTTGGGCACATCGAGGTAATCGGATTTGAACTTGGCGTTTTCTTCGCCGCTGTAAGGGCGACCGGTGTTTTTATGGTTGTAGTAAATGGGCACCTGCCCCACGCTGCGGGGAAAGCTGGTGGTGATTTTGCCGGAGGGATTGTACCGGCCAAACAATACATCGGCGATGGCATTGCCGGCCTCCGTGCCGCCAAACCAGGCATCGAGCAGGGCATCGGCATGCGCATTCTCCCAGTCCAGGGTCATCGGGCGGCCATTGAAGAGCACCACTACCAGCGGCTTGCCGGTTTTGGCCAGCTCCTGCAGCAGGCGTTCCTGGCTTTGGGGCAGGCCTATATCGGAGCGGCTGGACGCTTCTCCGCTCATATCCGCCGCCTCGCCTATCACGGCTACCACCACATCGGCCTGGGCAGCGGCGGCTACCGCTTCTTTGATCATGTCTTCCGCGCTGCGGGATTCGGGTTCTATTTCGGGGCCGAATACGTTGGTGCGTTTTACCAGCAGCGAATCGTCGGAAATATTAGCGCCTTTGGCGTAGATAAGTTTTACGTTGTCGCCCGCTACGTTTTTGATGCCTTCGGCTATGGTGACGGACTGCTGCCAGTCGCCCGATACACTCCAGGTACCCAGCATATTTCTCTTGTTATCGGCCAGGGGGCCTACCAGGGCAATGGCGCCCGATTTTTTCAGGGGCAGGGCCTGGCGCTCATTTTTGAGCAGGACAAATGAGCGGGCAGCAATGGCGCGGGCCTCCTGCCGTTTATCGGGCGACAGCATTTCCCGGGCAGGTTTTGCTTCATCGACAAAGCGGTAAGGGTTGTCAAACAGGCCGAGCTTGTATTTGGCTTCCAGTATGCGGCGGCAGGCCTGGTTGATGTCCTGCAGGGTAACCCTGCCTTCGGCCAGCGATTTTTTGAGGGTGGTGAGAAAGCCTTCGCCTACCATATCCATATCGAGTCCCGCTTTCAATGCGAGGGCTGAGCAGTTTTGTAAATCGCCCATGCCGTGCGCTATCATTTCATTGACAGCGGTATAATCGGATACGACGAAGCCCTTAAAGCCCCACTGCCTGCGCAGCAGGTCGGTTAGCAACCATTTATTGCCGGTAGCCGGTATGCCGTCTATTTCATTAAAGGAGCTCATTACGCTGCCGGCGCCGGCTTCAATGGCGGCTTTATAGGGCAGCAGGTAATCCTGGTACATGCGCAGGCGGCTCATGTCGGTGCTGTTATAGTCGCGCCCGCTTTCTGCCGCGCCATACAAGGCAAAATGTTTTACGCAGGCCATGAGCGTGTTTTCTTTTTTGAAATCGCTGCCCTGGTAACCTCTTACCATGGCTTTGGCTATCTGCGCACCGAGGTAAGGGTCTTCACCGGCGCCTTCGGCTATCCTGCCCCAGCGGGGGTCGCGGGCGATGTCTACCATGGGCGAGAATACCCAGCACAACCCATCGGCGGTGGCTTCGGTGGCGGCGATGTGCGCGCTTTTTTCAATAAGGGGCATGTCCCAGCTGCAGGACAATCCGAGGGGAATGGGGAAGATGGTTTTGTGCCCGTGTATAACGTCGGACCCAAACAGCAGGGGTATGTGCAGCCGGCTTTTTGTAACCGCCAGTTCCTGGGCCTGCCTTATTTTACCAGGCCCTATTACGCCGAACAGACCGCCTACATTGCCAGCACGGATTTTTTGCTCTACGTCGCTGCTCACTACAGCGCCGGTGGCGATACCGCCTCCGGGAGTTAAGAGGTTGAGCTGGCCAATCTTTTCTTCGAGGGTCATTTTTTGCATCAGCGCCGAAACAAATTGATCCATGGAGGACGGCTTCGTTTGCGCAGTGGCGATGTATTGTGTAACCAGAACGAGGAATAAGACAACTATCTTCTTTTGCATATTCGTTGATGTATTAAAATGTTCGTTATATCAGGGCACAGCAATGACCGCGCTTCGCGGTGATACCCCGTTTTCATTAATGGCCCGGATGCTGAAATAATACGGTTTCTCTTTATCCATTCCTTTGAAATAATATTCATTTGCGCTGTGCACCATCATACAGCTGTACAATTTACCGGGCGAGGTACCAGTATAAATATTATAGGCATAGGCATTCCCTACAGGCGACCATTTTATCCAGGCGCTGCGTTTGTCTTTTTCGGTGCGTAATACGATGAGCTGTTTTACCGTGTCGGGCTTCGCGCCGTTGCCATTGCCAAAAACGCGGAGGCCGCTGATGGCAAACTTGCCGGAGGGCATGTGTATATTCTCCAGTTTGATAAACCGCGCCGGTACGGGTTTCGGCAATTCAACATAATCGTGCGGCACATCGGTTTTGTTATTGCTTTTATCGGCAAGCAGCTGCCATTTGCGGCCATCATTGGAATAATAAAGGCGGTATTGATGGTAAATACCGGTTTGCTTGCCGAGGAAAACCGCATCCTGGTCGGCATAGTTGATTTGGATGGCGTGAACGGTACTGGTATTGCCCAAATCTGTTTGTATCCATTCGCCTTTATTGCCGGTGGCGGCGCTCCAATAAGTTTTTATGTTTTCGTCTACCGCATTGTTGGATGTATAAGCGCCGAGGGTGGAGGATACCTGTACCGGTTTGTTGTAATTGAGCAGCATCCAGTCTGTGAAGCCGCCGGCTTCAATGGGCGTAACATCAGCTGGTCCGCCGCCCGGCAGGTAATGCGGGTAATCGCCAAATTCCGTATCGCACCAAAGCACATCGTCCTTATCAAAACCCGCGGGCCAGAGGCCTATCCTTCGTTCGAAATTGTTTTTTACCGAGATAACCATGGTGGATACATGCCACCAGTTGCCGTACGTATCTTTAAACGTAGCGCCATGGCCGGCGCCGCGGGCAAAGCCGCCGGGCTTCCAGGAAAAGGGATCAGATTGTGGTTTGAAGGGCCCGAGGGGGCTATCGCCTACCACTACCCCATCGGCATAACCGCTGAACTCGGTGCCGGGAGCGCCGTATTGCAAATAATATTTACCGTGGTGCTTTATCATCCAGGCGCCTTCTATAAACGGGTCGAGAAAAGTATCGTCGAGGTATTCGCCAAAACGCTGCCAGCCATAGCGCCAGGGTTCCAGCATATACATTTCGCTGCGGGCGCCCTTGAGCTGAAAGGTTTTGCGGTCTATCTCTGCGCCGTACAGCGGATAGCGGTTACTGCTGCCGTTGTACATATACAGTTTGCCGTCATCGTCGGGAAAAAAACAGGGGTCCCAGCCACCGGGCTCAAAGGCATTGATGGCTTCTTTCCATTCATTGCCTTTGGGGTTGGTGCTCATCCAGATGGGGAAATCAGGCGTATAGGTAGAGCCAAACACCAGCAGGGTATCGCCCTGCACCCAAACGGCGGGCGCGCACAGATCGTCGTATACGTGGTGCTGCGGTTTTAAAAACGAGCGGGATACAAAATTCCAATGGTACAGGTCGCTGCTCCACCAGTAGCCCATTTGGTTGGTAGAAAACAAATAATAATCGCCTTTGTACAAAACGATGACCGGGTCGGCCGTGGCGCGATGCTTGCCCCAGTCGGTGAAATTGGGGATGGGCGTATAACCATAATCGATGTTGAGGGGGTTACAGTAGGTAAGCTGCCTTTGGGCGATGACCATACCAGGACATGCCAGCAACAGCAGGAATAAATACGATATGGTATACCCGAAATATCGCTGACACATTGACATACTAAATGGCTTTTGATGTGGTTTTTTCTTCCTCTTATCGTCCAGTTATCCTCCAGTGGTCCCATGCTCGTCCTATGCTCCTGTTTCGTCTTCATTCCATACTGCAAAAATGTCGGTTTACTTTTTCAACCACGGGCTTTGAAAGTCGAGTTTCTCCAGTCCTTTTTGTATTTCGGGACAGCTCATAAACAGTTTCCATAGCAGGCCGCTGCGGTAGTTTTCTATCATCACTACGATGGGGCCTTCGTCGATGGCCAGGTAAGAGCCGGCATACCAGCTGCGCGATTCATTGAAGGCATCGGTAAAGCCGTAGTCGCCCCATATTTTAGGGCCCATGTCGTAATAAAAATGTTTTAATGCCGCCATGCTGTACTCCGGCGTATACGGAAAGGCGCTGAGGGCGGCTGTGGGCGCAATAGTGCCTTCATCGTTGGTAGGCGAGTAGGCATTATACCCATTGTAGGTATCGCAGGCGGTAAGGCCCCAGCTATCGGGGCCATAGCCTTTGAATTGTTTTGGATTTTCGGTGCAGTACTTATAGTTGATAAGCGTGTGGTGCGTGTTCTGCTCCCAGTAGTCGGCATACCGGTCTTTCAGGCCGCGGGGGTCGAGGCCTAAAAAGGAATAGTGGGAAAAGAAAAGCGGGCCTCCGTAGTCGAAGCCCAGCGGCAGCTTTACGCCATAAAACTCCCTGCCGTTTTTAAAGAAATTGCTTTCCGCCCAGCCCCGGTGATAGACAGCGGCAGTTACAGGGTAGCGTTCGGCAGCGGCGGCCAGTATGTAAGTGATCAGGCATTCGTTAAAACCGCGGATGGGAAAGTTCATGGCCCAGCCATTGTTGGGGCTCCAGTGCCAGTACAGCACTTCCTGCCCGTTGCGGGTAAACCAGCTCCATTCCACCTCGTTCCATAGCCAGTTGATGCGGTTGCGCAGTTCCGACTCTACCGGGGTGGATTGGTTGAAATACTGCCGGGCGCATAAAAGCCCTTCAAAGAGGTAGGCCGTCTCTACCAAATCGGCGCCGTCGTCCTTGCGACCGAAGGGGATTGTTTTGCCGGTTTCGCCGTTCAGCCAGTGGGGGAATACGCCGTGGTACGCATCGGCTTTGGCCAGGAAGCGTATCATTTTTAGCAGGTGACGGGCGGCGGTATCGCGGCCTATCCACCCGCGGCTGGTGGCGGCGATGATGGCCATAACGCCAAAGCCGGTACCGCCGGTGGTGATCACTTCATGGCCATAGTTAAAAGCCACATTGCTTCTTTCGCGGGCCATACCGCTTACGGGGTGGGCAAAATCCCAGAAATAGCGCACGGTTTGCTTTTGTACCCTGTCGAGCAGCGCGCTATCGGTAATATCCCTGGCGGCGGGCGCTTTTTCGCGGTTACTGGTTTTTTGCGCCTGCAGGGGAGATAAAAAAACAAGCGCCGCCAATAAGAAAAAGAGCGGTACTGCGCGAAGGGGTATACAGGAATGATTGCGCGCAGGGCGTCCATTCAATATGCTATCGCTGTTTGCGTATGGTATCATTTACCTGGTTTTATAAGTACGGACTTTGGAAGCCAAGCTTCAGCAGGCCGGCTTTTACTTCGGGACAGCTCATCAGTAAATTCCACGCAAGGCCGCTGCGGTAGTTTTCTATCATGACTATCATGGGCCCCTGGTCGATGGCCAGGGTAGAGCTGGCAAACCAGCCGTCTTTTAGCGAAAACGCATCATAGAAACCATACTGTCCCCAAAGCTTATCGCCCAGCTTATAATAAAAAAACCGCAGGGCCTGCATGCTTTGTACGGGCGTATACGGCAGGGATGATATAGCAGCCGTGGGCGCTATCACGCCTATGTCACTGGCGGGTGAACTGGCGGCATATCCATTGGGCACATCGCTGGCGGTAAGCCCCCAGCAGGAATCGCTGTAACCGTAATAGTTATTGGGATTGGTTTTGCAATAGCTGTAATTGATAAGGGTATGGTTGACCGTTTGCGTTTGATAGGCTGCGTACTGGTCTGTTAGCCCATTGGGGTTGATGCCCATAAACGTATAGTGCTCAAAAAACAGGGGGCCGCCAAATGCGGGACCGAGCGGCAGCGTATACCCGTAATAGATGGCGCCGCTTTTTATACTGCCGTTGAGCGCCCAGCCGTTTTTATACACGCCCGAATCGATGGCATGGGTGGTGGAAGATGCCGCGAGCACATAAGTTATCAGCGCTTCGTTCCAGCCACGGATGGGCGCATTCATGACCCAGGCTTTATCGGGGCTCCAGTGCCAGTACAATACCTGCTGGCCGCTTTGGCGGAACCAATCCCATTCCACTTTATTCCAAAGGTTGTTGATTTTGGCGCGCAGGGCTGTTTCTGTGGCGTCCGCCGTATTAAAATACTGGCGGGCGGTGAGCAGGCCGGCCATGAGATAGGATGTTTCTACCAGGTCGGCGCCATTGTCGTTGGCGCTGAAGGGAACAGTGGCGCCGGTAGCGCCGTTTATCCAATGAGCAAAGGCGCCGTGATAAGGGGTGGCGGTATTGGTTAGAAAATCGACGATGGTGTTTACGCGGGTGAGCGCGGCCGTACGGCTGATAAAACTCCGGTTGGCCGCTACTACCATGGCCATGATGCCAAAGCCGGTACCGCCGGTGGTGACGATATCGCCGGAGGTATTCCTTTCGCGGGCCATGCCGCTGGTGGGATGGCCAAAATCCCAGAAGTATTTGAACGTTTGCTGCTGTACCAGGGTGAGCAGGGCGCTATCGCTGATGCGCGGGAACTTATCGGATGAGTCGATGGCCGTGGCCAGTGTAATGGTAATGGCCGATTGCAGGTTTCCTTTTTGCTGCGATTGCAGGCTGGTGGGCACCGTCACCGTATAGGACAAAATGGGTTCCAGGGTACCCGCCGGCGTTATAACCACTGTGCTGTCGTGGTTATCAAAGGAGGGGGTAAAAGCTACCGTAGCGCCCGTCTTGCCGGTAAAACTGATAGTGGCGGCAGCGGAGGCATGGTCGATGGCGGTGGAAAAAGAGATTCTTATAACCGGCTTGTTATTGACACCGTAATAACTGAACCCTTTGTACGCCCCATTTACCAGCAGGCTGTTAAAGCTGAAAGAAGGCGCCGCAGGTGCGGGAGGGGGTGTGCTGTCGCTGCTTTTTTTGCAGGCGCCGGCAGCCAGCGTGATGGTGATAAATACATACCAGGCACTGTTCTTCATAATCGTCTGACTAAAATGTTCAATACCCAATATTCAATGTTCAATGCCGGTCCCCCGTTGGACAAAGCGCATTGAACATTGAGTATAGAGCATTACCGGGACAAGCCATTAACAGCCTGCCCGGAATAAGATTACCGGCCAGCCGTTTCCAGCTTGAACAAGGCGCTTACATCGGCGGCCTTCAACGGCTTGTTGTATACCCTGAACTCGTCGAGCGAGCCATTAAAGCTACCTGCCCAGCCCTGTGCGGAAGCAGCTGATGTGAGGCTGGGGTTGGTTTGAAACTGCCAGGTGCCGATGACCATTTTAGTAGGACCGGGAAACTTCAGCGGCCCGTAATTGGCGCTGCCGTTTTTGAGCAGGGTGGAGTAGGCGGCGGTTCCATTGACGTACACAACAAAGTTGGTGCCGGCAGTAGTGCTGCTGTCGTAGGTGATGCCTACATGCACCCATTTATCCCAGGCGCCGCCCAGCTTGAAGCCGGGAAACTGCCCTACGCCGTTGTTATTCATATGCACCCTGAACTGCGCGGTATCGGCCGAACTGCCATTGTCGAGGTAGATATCGAGGCTGCCCCAGAAATCGGTGGGGTTGTTCAGCGAAAGGATGCCATAACCATAGCTGGTATTCTGCGGTGCATTCATCCAGAAGGCCACGGTAAACGCCTTCAGGTTGGGGAGCACGGTACCAGGGTTGCCAAACAGGTAATAATTGCTGCCGCCCACCTTGAGGGCCTGGCCTTTCTTACCGGCGGTAAAGGTTGTACCGCTATTGACGCCTGTTAGCCCGCCGGCGCTGTCTGTCAGGTTACCATCAAAAGCCCAATAAGCAACGAGGTTGTTTGGGGCTATCTCTTTGGAGCTGTTGTACCCGCCATAGGGCCTCGACGGCGAGTAGTCGGACTCGTCGTTCTTTTTCAGGCAGGAGCCGGCGCTGATGCTGATGGCAATGGCCGCCAGCAAAGGGAAAGCAACAATATTTTTATATAGTCTCATAATTTTTTGTTGGTGGGTGAAGCAATTAATACCCGGGATTTTGTGTGAGCACGCCGGCGCTTAAATCAATTTCGTTTTGCGGCAGGGGCCATACTTCATTTTTACCTGCTTTGAATCCCTTGCCGCTCAATACGGCGGCGCCTCTGCCCTGGCGTATCACGTCGAAGAGCCGGTCGTTTTCCATGGCCAGCTCTACCCTTCTTTCGTGCCAGATGGCGTTGCGCAATGCCGTTTGATCGGTGGTAGTCACTTTGAGCAGGATGGTATTATTACCGGCTCTTGCCCTGGCCCTTACCTGCTCGAGCGATGAAATGGCCTGTGCTGAATTGGCCAGCTCGTTGGCGGCTTCGGCATTCATCAGCAATACATCGGCATAGCGTATCACGCGTATGTTTTGATCGGAGCCCTGGTTGGTGGCTACAGACAGGGCAAAAGGCACGTATGATTTTTGGTTGTACATGGTGGGGAAGTCGGGCGAGGCCGCAGGCACCACATCGCCTTCGGGTGTTGTCTCACCTGCAAACATAATGGTGGCATCCCTGCGCGGGTCACCGGTTTCATATTCACTTACCAGGGATGCAGTGGGTACATTAAAACCCCAGCCCACGGAAGGGTTTACATCCTTATTACCCTGCACCTGTGAGTATTGGCTGTTAGATGCATCGCTGTTGCTGGCCAGGAAGGTAGCCTGAATTTCAAAAATGGATTCGCTGTTGTTTTCATTGGCGATGCGGAACAGTTGCTCATAATTGGGAAACAGCGTATAACCAAGGCCCATCACCTGGTTGGTATAGTTCAGCACATCAGCCCATTTCTTCTGGTACATGGCCACTTTGGCGTGCAGGGCCAGCGCGGCGCCTTTGGTAGCGCGGCCTATATCGGTAGCCGGGTAAGCCTGGGGCAATACGGAAGCGGCGTCGTTTAAGTCTTTCTCGATAGCCTGGTAGACGGAATCCCTGGAGTTCCGGGGCAGGTTATAATCCGATACGCTGGCGGGCAGGTGTAACCGTAAGGGCACACCGCCGAAGGCGCGTACCAGCCGGAAATAGGAATAGGCCCGTATAAACTTCGCCTCCGCCAGGTAGCGGGTTTTGAGGGCGGCGTCCATGCTTATCTGTGGTACGCTGTCCAGCACCTGGTTACAGTAATTGATATCCTGGTATTGACCGGTCCAGAAATCCTGTATCTGTCCCTGCGTGGAAGTAGCGGTAAAATTGTCGAAGCTGTTCATAAAAGTAGCATCGCCGGGCGTGCTGCCTTTTTCCGTATCATCGGAGCCGAGGCTTTCGACGGCGATGGCGGCAAAAGCCACATTGTTCCAGGAACGGAGATTGGCGTAAATGGCATTGACCGCCTTGGTAGCATCGTCCTGTGTTTTCCAGAACTGTGCATTGGGCTGCTGTCCCTGCGGGTCTACCACGAGGAATTTGCCGGAGCATCCTCCCTGCATCAGCACAATGGGTGCTGTTGCCAGCAGCAGGCCGGCGAGTTTATAGAAATTATATTTTATCGTTGTGGAGTTCATACGTGTTCGTTTTAAAAATTAAAGGGTAAGGTTGACGCCGAAACTATACGTAGCGGAGATGGGATACACATTGGTGTCTATCCCTGCGCTGGTGGGGTTGCCCTGCGGAACGCCGATGGTGGTATTGCTTGTTATTGTCGTGCTCAGGGGACTTGTCCTGGCAGCCATAATAACTTCAGGATTGAATCCCTTGTATTTGAAAAAGGTGAATGCGTTCTGCGCATTGAGGTACACCCGCAGCCTTTTTATCTTCCATTTGCTGATCATGGGCGAAGGCAGGCTATAACCAAGCTGCATGGTGCGCACCCTGAAATAGCTGCCGCTCTGTACAAACCACGAATTGGGCAGGTAGTTATCACGGCCTACGATATCCGCAGAGGGATAGCTGTTGGATGTGCCGGGTCCATGCCAGCGGTGATCAAAAAAGTCCTTTGTATAGTTTTCGTTGCCATAGCGAAGGCCCTGCTGTGCATTGTACAGGTCTATCCCGGCCACGCCCTGGAAATCGAGGGAGAGGTCAAACGCCTTGTAGGTCCAGCTGGTATTGATACCATATGCATATTTGGGATTGGGATTGCCAAGCACCACCCTGTCCTTGCCGTCTATGATGCCATCGCCATTGGTATCGGCATATTTAAAATCGCCGGGCCTTGCATTAGGCTGGATGACCTGGCCGGTCTTGGAGGTATAGCTGGTCACATCGGCCGGGGTCTGGAAAATGCCCAGTACGTCGAGGCCAAAAAACTCGCCTATAGGCCGGCCGGTCACGGTACGCGTGGTATACTGGCCGCTGGTAGCACCGCCGCCGCCGCCATATATGGGCGTGCCGCCGCTGATAACAGACAGTACTTTATTGTCATTGTACGAGCCATTGGCGCTGATGCTGTAGGTCCAGTCCTTGCCTATATTGTCTTTCCAGTTCAATGCGAGCTCAAAGCCCTGGTTCTGGAAATCGGCCTGGTTGGCAACGATGGTGCTGCCCTGGGTACCTAATGAACCTAATATGGGCACATCAAAAATGGCCTGCTTTGTTTTTTTGTTGTAGAAATCGGCTTCTATGGTCAGCCTGTTTTTCAGCACCACGGCTTCCAGACCAATATCCGTGCCTTCTCCCCTTTCCCAAAACAAATCGAGCGGTGTAATCGTGTTAACGCTTGCCCCTGTATAGGGAAGGCTGGTGGGCGCTCCAAAGAAAGCTATCAGCTGGGGCGTCTGCGCTATCAGCGTAATAGCTTTGTTGGGGGGCACAGACGCATTGCCTATCCTGCCCCAGCTACCCCTTATCTTTAGCGTATTAAATATTTTTTGTCCTTCCATAAAAGGCTCCTCGCTTACTATCCATCCCGCGCCTATGGAAGGGAAATAACCCCAGCGCTGGTTGGTGCTGAACTTAGACGAGCCGTCGGCCCTGAAGGAGGCATTTAACAGGTACCGGTTTTTAAACGAATAATTGACCCGGCCAAAATAAGAGGCCACGGTAGACAGGACGCCAAAATCGGTTGCCCGTGAAGAGTTGTTGCCACTAAGCGCCAGGTACAGATCAGCCTCGGAATTAAACGGAACGTCCCTGCCTATGCCGGTCAGCACATAGTTTTTGTATTGCTGGGCCGTCTGGGCCACCATGGCAGTGAGGCGGTGATCGCCAAACTGGTTCTGGTAGGTAAGGGTGTTTTCCAGCAGCCAGTTGCGGTTTTCTATCCTCGATATCGTGAGCAGGCTGGAAACATTGTTCTGGGTGGAAGTGGCATGGTATACGGGATTATAGTTTTTTACTTCGGCCTGTGAATAATCGCCGCCCACGCTGGAATGAAGGGTGAAGTGCTTTGCAAATTTTATATCGATATAGGCATTCCCCGTAGCCCGGTACGTCTTTGTTTTCTGATAGTAATAATCCAGCTGTACCTGCGGGTTGTTGACAGTATTGCCCAGCGCATAATCGCCCGGGTCGCCATAGGCGCCGTCTGCATACCTTACCGGCACAATAGGGGCGGCATTGAACAGCTGGTTGAAAATGCTGGTATAGATATCATTTGATTTGCTGGCAGTACCTACAGCCGTATAGCCTATTTTTATGTGCTTATTCAGCGTATAATCGTTTTGCAGGTGAAGGGTATAGCGTTTATAATCGTTGGTTTTTACCAGCCCCTGCTGGTCAAGGTAGCCCAGTGAAAGATTAAAGGATGATTTGGGGCCGCTGCCGCTGAGCGATACCTGGTGGTTGGTGGTGAAGGCATCGCGTAAAATCTGCCGGTACCAGTCGGTTCCCTTGCCAAAGGAAGACGGGTTGGAGAACACGGTATCGGACCCGCCGTAAATGCTTTTTTCGTTGATCAGGGTGGCGTATTCAGTACCATTGGCCATTTTCAGCATATTGGCGGCATGCTGCCAGCCTACATACCCGTTGTAATTGACCACCGGCTCGCCACGCTTGCCCTTGCGCGTGGTAATAAGCACTACGCCGTTGGCGGCGCGGATACCATAGATGGCTTCGCTCGAAGCGTCTTTTAAAACGCTGATGTCTTCAATATCGCTGGGGTTTAAAAAACTTACATCATCGTACCATACGCCGTCTACCACGTACAGGGGACTTGTATTTCCATATACCGTACCGGTACCGCGGATGGTGATTTGCGGCGAGGCGCCAGGTGCGCCTGAATTGGTGATTTGCACCCCGGCCACTTTGCCCTGCAGGCCGCTGATGGGATTGACGACCGATTGCTTCGAAATTTCATCTCCTTTTATCTGTGTGACCGAGCCGGTCACATCCAGCTTGCGCTGGGTGCCATAGCCTACCACTACCACCTGCTCCAGGGTTTTATTGGAAGGCTGCAGGGCAATGGTCAGTTCGGTTTGGCTGCCTACCGATACCTCCTGCGTATCATATCCCACGTAGGATATCACCAGGACGGCATTGTCGGGTACGGTAAGGGAGAAACTGCCATTGACATCGGTTTGCGTGCCAAGGGTGCTGCCTTTTAGGTTAACCGATACGCCCACGAGGGGCTCGCCCGCGGCGGAAGTGATTTTGCCGGTTATCCTGGCCTGCTGTACATTATTATCGGCGTTGCTGATAACGACGAGGTCATTTTCCAGTATCTTATAATACAGCGAGCGGGTGAGCAGGAGCTTATCAAGCACTTCGGTAACGGGCGTATTGGCGGCTTCCACATCTACTTTAATGCCGGAGGCCACTACATCATCGTTGTACAAAAAGCGGTAATTGCTTTTTCTCTCGATGATAACAAGCGCTTTCCTGAGTTCTACCGATTGCAAACTGAGGGTTATCCTTGTTTGGGAGAAGCTTTTGGCCGATACCTGGAGGCAGGCGGCGAGCAGCAAGGCCATCGTTAGTTTCATAATCAAGAGCGTCTTTAAGAGCGCCTGCCTTCGGGTGAAAACAGGCAAGTAATCGGATTTTTTCATACTTTGAGCGTTGAAAAAGGTGAAAGATTAGATGGCTCCCCGCAAGGGGAGAATTACAGACGTCGGTCTTTTTCCGGACGGGGAATGTTGGCGCATTTCCCGTCCTTTTTTTTACGTGATTTCTAGGAAGTATTTCTTTGTATCATACAGCAGTGTTTGGTTATAATGAAGGATCTCCTATTGACTTAATACGATCTCCTGTTTATTCATCGTATACCTGAAAGGCCATGAGTACTGCAATGCTTTTAATGCCTGCTGGATTGTTTCGTTTTCAAAGGCGCCGGTAAATTTTCTTTGCTTCAGGTCTTCATTGGCAAAGCGGATGTGCATGCCATACCATCTTTCCATGCGAAGGGCCAGGTCTTCAAAAGACTCGCTCCTGAAAATAAGCCTGTTTACCATCCACGAGGTTTCCACAACGGTGCTGTCGGAGGGTTCATAGGTAAGGTGACTAACGGCTACGAGTGGCTCCTGCGGAAGGCTTTCTTTTTTGTGAACAGTTACCGCGGCCGGTTTATCATCGGGCATATCCTCATTGGCAATGACCAGCTTTTCATTGGGCTTTAGAATGATCTTCTCGGTGGGCCTGTTGCTGAACGTTACTTCGATGCTGCCCCTGATAAGGCTTGTCTCCGATTTCTTTTCACCGGGAAAAGACCGCACATTGAAAGCGGTACCCAATACTTTTATATTAAAGCCGGGCGCATGTATCACAAAGGGGCGGGCGGCGTTTTTAACCACGTCAAAATAAGCTTCGCCGGTGAGTAATACCTCGCGCTGGGTAGTGCCGAAGGATTTATCATACGTCAGCTTGCTGCCTGAATTGAGCCATACCTGTGTTCCATCGGGCAATACGAGCTTTGTTTTGGAGCCGTATTTCGTAGATACTTCACTACGGTATACCGGCATCCGGGGAGCGACGGTATCGGCGGCCGGCGCCGGTTTGAAAAAGTAAAAACCGGCTATTATACATACCACCGTTAATGCCGCGCCTGCCAGCAGGCGGCGCTTTCTGCGCGGTGTATGTGCGGCGCCGATATTATCATCCTGCGCATCTTCCATTGCTTCTTTTTGCGCAGCAAAATCAATGCCCACCAATTTCATCCGTTGTGTGTGCCGGTCGAAAGCATCGTATGCATTGGTATCGGCCGGCGATTTATGATGCCATAAATCGGCCACATGCTGCATGGGGTAATGCATATCGGGGTGCCCGCGCAGCAGGTCTTCGAGCTCCTTCAGCTCCGCCGCACCGGCTTCGCCGGATAATTTCTTCGCTATCAGATCCCATATCCTTTTTCCAGTTGACATCGGGCGCAGTAATGAGTTTTTTTACAGGACACGGAAAAAGGATGCTTACCCCCAAAAGAGCGGAAAATATTTTTTAGCGGGCCAATAATCAGCGCGAGGAAATGGTCTTTTTTATATCGAAGCGGATGGCGGCGCCTATTTTGCGCAGGGCGATGGTCACCTGGTTTTCGACGGTTTTTACCGATAGGTTCAATACCTCGGCTACTTCGCGGTATTTAAGCTCGTCTTCCTTTACAAGCCTGAAAATGATCTTGCATTTGGGAGGCAGCTGGTCGACGACCTCTTTTATCCGTTTGCTCATTTCGGCGGTAATAAGCAGCTGTTCGGGGTTAAAATAGATGCTTTCGGGCTCCAAATCCATTTCTTCGATATTGGTGGTCACGAGCTTGTTTTGCCTTGCCAGGTAGTTGATAGCAGTGTTCCTGGTGGCGACGTATAGGTATACTTTGAGGTTGGAAATGCTGGCAATGCGCTTTCTTTTTTCCCAGATGGCCATAAATACATCGGAAACGACTTCTTCGGCAGATTCTTTGGATTTGACAAAAGAGGCGGCAAACTGTAACAGGGGGTTATACAGCTGTACGAATAGCTCTTTATAAGCCGATTGGTCGTCGTAACGCGCAATCTGCTCCTGCAACCAGGCTATTTTGGCGGTGGCAATCATATTTTACAGGATAAAAGCCTTTGGTTTTCTCACACAAATTAGGAAGATTACCAATAGTAATAAAAATAATGCTAACAGCCGGGAGCCTGTGTGGTTCAAAAAAACTGTTTTTACATGATTTTATTCAGGTCCTTTTTTCTATTTTTGCGTTTCCAGCCCATGCTGGAAGCGTTGGACCCTTAGCTCAGTTGGTTAGAGCATCTGACTCATAATCAGAGGGTCGCTGGATCGTGCCCAGCAGGGTCCACAGGCAGAGTCCCGAGTAAGTCGGGACTTATTTTTTGCAACATTTAACAATTTTCATCCTTTCATTACTTACAAGCAAGATACATTTGCTTCTCACACAACTGTATTATGAAACGAATTGTATTACTGTCTACTACCGTCCTTTTCGTGGCTGCAGGTTTTGCTCAAACGCAACCGGCTGACTCTACTGCCAAAAAACCGGTTATCCAATCAGCGCCTGTCTCCGCACCAAAGAAGAAAAGAGACTGGAGCAAGATCAATATGAGCAATCGCCCCGCCGACCATTTCCTGGTGCAGATAGGATATGTTGGCTGGGCAGCAAGACCGGACAGTATTCATACAACAGGCTTTTCCCGGAGCCTGAATATTTATTTAATGTTCGATTTTCCTTTTAAGACCGATCCGCGCTTCAGCGTGGGCGCCGGTGCGGGCATTGGCAGCGCCAGTGTTTTCTTTGATAAGCAACAGGTAGGCGTGGCCAATACCAGCGGCAACCTCACCTTCCCCGATGCAGAAGCTACCAGCAGCAATTATTTCAAAAAATACAAGCTGGTATCCACCTACCTCGAAGCGCCGATAGAACTGCGTTTCGCCGCAGACCCCGAGCATTACGACAAAAGCTGGAAAGGCGCCCTGGGCGTGAAAGTAGGCACCCTGCTGAATATCCATACCAAGGGCAAAAACCTGGTGACCTCCACAGGCGCCGCGGTAGCCAACTATATCGAAAAACAAGCTTCCAAGCAATATTTCAGCGGTACCCGCCTGGCGGGCACCGCCCGTATAGGCTATGGCCATTTCAGCCTGTACGGCCAGTTCCAGATAAATAACTATATCAAAGACGGAAGAGGCCCCAGTGGCATACATCCTTTTGAAATAGGTCTTACGCTTAGCGGACTGTAAGAAGGAAAAAAGCTACGGGCCGCGAGCCGTGAGCTATGAGTCTTTTGCCCGGATTTCCGGCTTGCGGCTCCTGGCTCATTGCTCGCGGCTTTTTTTATTGCTACCCCGGCCCTAACCGCTACCTTCGTTAGTCAAATTTTTATACGCAGTGCTGGATAAGAAGAATAGTATACAACAAGAAGTAAAAGCGGTATTGGTGGGATTGGTAAATAAGGAGCAGGGCGACGACCGCCTGGCCAATGAATACCTCGATGAGCTGGCTTTCCTGGCCGAAACCGCCGGAGCCATCGCCGTAAAACGGTTTACCCAAAAGCTTTCACACCCGGATAGCCGCACGTTTGTGGGCAAGGGTAAGCTGGAAGAAATCAAGCAATATGTTCAAACCCACGATGTGGGGCTGGTCATTTTCGACGATGAGCTCACCGGTTCGCAGATCATGAATATTGAAAAAGAGCTGAATACGGTGACCATCGACCGCTCCGACCTCATCCTGGACATCTTTGCCCGCCGGGCCAAGACGGCCCAGGCCAAAACGCAGGTGGAGCTGGCGCAATACCAATACATCCTGCCCCGGCTGAAAGGGATGTGGAAGCACCTTGAACGCCAGGGAGGCGGTATCGGCAGCAGGGGTCCCGGTGAAACGGAAATAGAAACCGACCGTCGTATTGTAAAAGACAAGATATCGCTGCTGCGCAAACGCCTGGCAGAGATAGACAAACAGGCTTTTACCCAACGCAAGGACCGCGGCGAATTTATCCGCGTGGCGCTGGTAGGCTATACCAACGTAGGCAAAAGCACCCTCATGACCATCCTTAGCAAAAGCGAGGTGTTTGCCGAGAATAAGCTGTTTGCCACCTTAGATACCACGACCCGCAAGGTGGTGTTTGAAAACACGCCATTCCTGCTAAGCGATACCGTAGGATTTATCCGCAAGCTGCCCCACCACCTGGTGGAAAGTTTTAAGAGCACGCTGGATGAGGTGCGCGAGGCGGATATACTGCTGCACGTAGTGGATATATCGCATCCCATGTATGAGGACCATATCGCGGTGGTCAACAAAACCCTGCAGGATCTGAAGGCTTACGACAAGCCGGTTATCACCATCTTCAACAAAATGGATTTGTTTGAAGAAAAGGTGTTCGACCCCTGGCTGGAAGCAGAGGTAAAGCTGCAGATTGTGCAGGAGCTGAAAGAGCGCTGGGAAAACGAGCTGCAGGGCAACTGCGTATTTGTATCGGCTACCGAAAAACGAAATATCGACCAGCTGCGCGCCACCATCCTCAACAAGGTACGGACCCAGTACCAGGTGCGCTATCCCTATAAAGCAGAATACTTTTATTGATGAGCGCTTTCGGCAAACACTGGCATAAAATCACCGAATCGGAAAACGAGCTTTGTTTTGAAAACGACATTGCCGTAGCCACGGTGAATGAGAAGAAAATTTGCCTGGGCAGGTATAACGACGTCTTGTATGCGTTTGCCCATAAATGCCCCCATGCCGGCGCATTGATGCAGGAAGGCTATATAGACATGGCCGGCAACGTGGTGTGCCCCCACCACCGGTATAAGTTCAGCCTGCAAAACGGGCGGAATGTAAGCGGCGAAGGTTATTATTTAAAACACTGGGCGGTAGAGCGCCGTGAAGACGGCATCTATGTGGCCATGGAAGGGGGTTTGTTTGGGTGGCTGAAATAGGGTGAATTGCCTTATTTTTATTACATACCAAAAAAGCAACGCACATGCACGGAACCTTCCTGTTGTACATCTGCCTGCTGGCGGTGATCCTCTTTCTTGTTATGCTGGCGCAGCGCCTTAAACTGTCGTATCCCATTATGCTGGTGCTGGGCGGGCTGGCGCTGGGCTTTATTCCCAGCCTTCCGAATATTGAAATAAACCCCGAGCTGATATTCGTTATTTTCCTGCCGCCTTTGCTGTACGAGGCGGCCTGGCAGACTTCGTGGAAGGAGTTCTGGAGATGGCGCCGGGTAATTACCAGTTTTGCCTTTCTCATCGTTATCGTTACCTCTTTTGCCATCGCCGTTATATCCAGCAGCCTTATACCGGGTTTTACGCTGGCGCTGGGCTTCCTGCTGGGCGGCATCATTTCGCCACCCGATGCGGTGGCCGCCACTTCTGTTTTAAAAGGCATAAAAGTGCCCAGGCGGTTTCTTTCTATCGTGGAAGGCGAAAGCCTGCTCAACGACGCCTCGAGCCTTATCGTGTTCAGGTTTGCATTGATTGCCGTAGATACCGGCCATTTCATTTTCCGCGATGCGGCTTTCAGCTTTGGGCTGGTGGTGGTAATGGGCGTTGCTACCGGGCTTGCCATTGCGCTGGTGTTTTACGCTATTCACCGCTGGCTGCCTACGACGCCCAATATCAATGTGGTGCTTACGTTTATCGCGCCCTACCTGATGTATATCATCGCCGAGCAGTTTCATTTCTCGGGTGTGCTGGCGGTGGTGAGCGGGGGATTGTTTCTCTCGCACCAGAGCAACCGTATCCTGGATCACCGCAGCCGCTTCAGGGGGGAAAGCGTATGGTCTACCATCGGCTTCGCGCTCAACGGGCTGGTATTTATGCTTATCGGCCTGCAGTTGCCGGTCATTGTGCAGCAGCTGGGCCAGGAAGGCCTGCGCGACGGCATCCGCTATGGCTTGCTTATCAGCGGTTCGCTTATTATACTGCGCCTCCTTTGCACGCTTGGCGCTTCCCTCTTTACACGGGTCATCAGTCATGTAATTACCACGGCCGACCCTAATCCCGGCTGGCGGGGGCCGCTGGTGTTTGGCTGGGCGGGTATGCGGGGCGTGGTATCGCTGGCGGCGGCGCTGTCCATCCCGCTGCGGCTGTCTAACGGGCAGCCCTTTCCACAGCGCAACCTGATCCTCTTTATCACGTTTATGGTTATCCTGGTAACATTGGTTTTGCAAGGGCTTACATTGCCGCTGGTAGTGCGCTGGTTGAAACTGGAGGACGGCGATAATGTGCTGCCAATGGAAGAACAGGAAATACATATCCGGAAAAAGATGGCGCTGGCGGCGCTGAAACTACTGAACGAGCAATATGCCGGCGAGCTGAAGGCCAATGAATTGGTGCTGGCCCTCCATTCAAAACTGGAAACCGATGCCAGGATGTCTGAGCGGCTGCAGCACCCCTCCCCAACGGAAGAGCCCGCCGATATCGCCGTGGCCCGCTACCGGAAAATCTATTCCAAAGTGGTGCGGGAACAACGCCGCCTGCTGGATCAGCTCAATAAAAAAGCCGAAGTGGACGAGGGGCTTATCCGAAAATACGGCGGGTTGCTGGATCTCGAAGAAGAGAAAGTAAGGCTGCAGTATGGTAAGTATACGAATGATTGATGCGGGGTGCGTGCCTTTGTCACAGAACCTTCATTTTTTAGTTTTAACGCTATTAGGTACTACCATCCCTTTAGTATCCCTTGAGAAGACCATTAGTATCGCCTTAGTACCAGCGGGTATTGAATGGCTGCAGGAACCAGGTTTATTCCCAGGCAGAACAAACAAATAAGACCACCTTACTATGAATATTATATTTTATATAGCAAATGGACTGGTGATGCCGCCCGCCATGTTCTTTATGTATAATTTTTATAAGTTCAGGGGAAAAGAAATTAATTATACCCAACTCTCCATAAGCGTTATTATAATAGCGTCAACTGCTATAGTAACAAGCCTGCAATTTATTTTTCCAGGAATAATTACAGCATTAGAACGCAATAAAGAGGCGCTGCTATCGGGTGACATATGGCGGCTTATTACCCCTCTTTTTATTCAACCTATGGGAGCATGGCAGTGTTTATTCAATGGTATTTTCATTCTGGTGTTTTTACCTTTAGCGGAACATTTTTACGGTCGTACTCTTATACTAATTTATTTTGGGGCTGGCCTGGCGGGGCAAATCGCTAATTACTATTGGGCGGCTAAAGTTACCGGCGGCTCATCGACAGCCATATATGGCGTTATTGGTGCGCTATTTATGTATATGCTTCTTAACCGGAAGACGTTTCCGCGAGGGTACATTTTCTTATCCATAGCCGGTTTTTCAGGCGCCATTATACTCTGCTTTTTTAAAGATGGTCACGCACCAGCGTTGCTGGTTGGCGGAGCGCTGTCTTCAACACTTCAGCGGAATCATCAGCCTGCTCCCCTGGCAAACCTGAACCAACGAACTTCCGATTAACAGCACCCCTTATACTTTTTTACGGCTTTAACCAGGATTTAGTTCCGGGCTACAGGGCGGCGATGCGGTGCGAAACAGAAATGACAATGCCGGAAGAAAACCACTGTCTTTAAAGGATAGTAAATTTCAGCCTTAGTAATCTTTATTTATTTGGAGCATCCCGGGCAACTTGAAGATGGCTAAATGACGATGTCCCCCTTTTGCCGGCAAATGGGTCGAAAAATACGAAAAGGCCGCAAGCGGCCTTCGTAATTAATTGAAAATCATTGCTCCCCCTGCCCGACTTGAACGGGCGACCCTCTGATTAACAGTCAGATGCTCTAACCAACTGAGCTAAGGAGGAGTGTTCCCTTTATTGGGGTGGCAAAAATAAGGATTTTATGTTTCCGGCAAAGAAGAAAGCTGAATTTATTCCGACCGCAACGTTTTGACCGGGTTTATCATCGCCGCCCGGAGGGTTTGCAGGCTGATAGTAACCAGGGCAATAACGGCCGTACCTGCCGCTGCCAGCAGGAATATCCACCAGGAAATGCCCACCCGGTAAGCAAAATTCTGCAGCCAGCTATGCATAGCCCACCATGCCAGCGGAAAAGCAATCACGGAGGAGATGATCACCAGGCGCAGGAAGTCTTTCGACAGCATGCCGATGATGCCGCCTACGCTTGCTCCCAGCACCTTGCGGATGCTGATTTCACGCAGCCGCTGCTGGGTGGCATAGGCCGCCAGGCCAAGCAGGCCCATGCAGGCGATAAAGACGGCCAGCACGGAAAAAATGGTAAATACGCGCTGAGTAGACTGCTCGGCCTTGTATTGATCTGCCAGGCTTTGGTCAAAAAACGCGTAGTGAAAGGGATGGTCACTGATAAAACGCTTCCAGGTTTGGCCAATAGCCTCCATAGCGGCACTAAAATGCTCCGATTGTACCCGCACCGCAGTTACCGGGTTCACATCACCAAACTTGGCGGCATTGGCCAGTACCAGCGGGGTTATCTTCTGGTGCAGCGACTGAAAATGAAAATCCTTCAGAACGCCCACAACGGTATAGGTATACGGCTTCCCGTCGGGCGCATTAAAATTGGCGTCTGTGCTGCTTAGACGGGCGCCGATGGCCTGCTTCAGGCCCAACTCCTCTACCGCTTTTTCATTAAGCACCACAGCCAGGGAATCGGATATATATGCTTTCGAGAAAAAACGGCCCTCCTTTAACTGCAATCCCAACACGCCGGCAAACGATTCATCTACTATCATACCCCGGCCCGTCATTGGCTCCTTAGAACCAAGCGCCTGGAAGGTGATGCCATAGAAGCCCTGCAGGCCGGGCATGGAGCTGGCGCCGCTTACCATTTCCACACCAGGTATTTTTGACAGCTCGGTTTTAAACGCTTTTGTTTGCGCGCCCAGCAAATCGGTACGTTCGATGTTTACAATATGATCCTTTTTAAAACCCAGCTTATCGCCCAGCATATAGTGCATCTGACGGCTCACGATGATGGTGCTGATGATTAATATCACCGAAATGGCAAACTGGAACACGACCAGGCCATTTCGCAAGGCCAGGCCCCGCTGGTTGGACTTGAATTTTCCTTTGAGCACCTCGATGGGCCTGAATGACGACAACACAAATGCCGGGTAAAGCCCTGCCGCCAATCCTACGGCCAGCGCAAACCCCGGGAGCAGCAGCAAACGCAGCGGTTGCAGAAAATAACCCAGCGTGAGCGCTTTGCCGGAAACGGTATTGAAGAAGGGCAATAGTAAAATAATAAGTCCCATGGCCACCAGCAGGCTGAGCAGGCTCATCAATACCGACTCCAGCAGGAACTGGCTGATAAGTGATTTCTTTTCGGAACCAAATGTTTTACGTATCCCCACTTCGCGGGCGCGCTCTACGCTGCGCGCGGTAGAAAGGTTGATGAAGTTGATGCAGGCAATGAACAGGATAAAAACAGCAATGACACTGAATATATACACGGTCTTTACACTGCCGTTGGGCTTGAGCTCCGCCTCGAGATCGGAAATAAGGTGGATCTTTTTAAGCGGTTGCAGGTAATAGTGGTATCCATTGCCCGCGGCCTGGAACTGCTGGTAGGTCATGGCAAAACCGCGGCCGATGGCGCCCGATACGTATTTATCCACCACAAGCGGTAGTTTTGCTTCCAGCGCCTGTGCGGAGGCATTTTTGTTTAACAGCAGGTAAGTATGGGCTGAAAAACCGGTATAGTTGGGCTGGCGTATAAATGGAAAGCTTACATCGGCCAATAGTATATCGAAGGTAAAATGCGAATTGCCGGGCCAGTCTTTGCAAACGGCCGAAATGGTAAAATGCTGCTGGTTGTCGGATTCAATGGTTTTGCCCATGGCATTGGCCGCCGATCCAAAATATTTCCTGGCCATACTTTCGGTTACCACCATGGTATTGGGCACCTGCAGGGCAGTCGCCGCATTGCCTTCCAGCATCGGCGCTTTGAAGACGCGGAAGAAATTAGAATCGACTGCCAGCACATGCTTTTCTTCGAATGACTTGTCTTTGATTTTTACGAAAAAGCTGCCGCCGTTGCCAAAATCAAACAGGCGCGTGCTTTCCAACACTTCGGGAAATTCATGTTGTACCGCCTCGCCGATGGATTGTGGGATAATTGAATAGGAAGTAGCGCGCCCGGGGTATTTGCGGTCTAATACGATGCGGTATATATCATCGCCGTTGGAATGAAAATCATCGTAGCTCGTCTCGTCCTGTATAAACAGCACTATCAGCAGGCAGGCGCTCATGCCAATGGCCAGGCCGAGGATGTTGATGGAAGTATACGCCTTTCTTTTGAGCAGGTTACGAACGGCAATTTTAAGGTAGTTTTTAAACATGTCGCATCAGTTTTGGCTATGGGAATGGTTGGCAGGCAGCAGCGTTATTATTCCTTAAAATAAGAAAAATCCGGCAAAAGGCAAAAGGAAGGTGGACAAAAACCATGTATGGCAAGGTTGTTTAGGTAAATTCCGGGATAAGGTAATCTACAAAGCAGGATAATACATTGCCGCTGCTAAAAAAGAAGCGCATATGAATAACAACATAACCGGGCATGACCTTTTAGCAATCGGTTACTCCGAAGGAAAAATCCTTGGACTGGCAATAAAGATATCGGCAAGCCTTACAGACTTGAACGGGAAAGACGTCCTGGCGCTGTTGAAAAAAGTAAAGGAATATCCCGAGAACTTTCTTGACGACGAAGTAATGGAAAAGCTGGCAACGGCCATGATAGAAGATGCCAAAGCTCCGAAAGACGATACCATTGCCCTGGTTGAACAGGCAAAAGACTATGCTGTGTACGGGCCGGAGTATATTGAAGACGGCGCAAAGGCCCAGATGTCCGTTGCCATGAAACTGCCGGTGACCGTAGCGGGCGCCCTGATGCCCGATGCGCACCAGGGATACGGGCTGCCCATTGGCGGGGTGCTGGCTACCCGGAATGTGGTTATACCTTATGGCGTAGGCGTAGACATCGGTTGCCGTATGGCGCTGTCGGTATTCGATATCCCCGAAACGCATTTGGCTGAAAACGAAGCTAAATACAAACGCGAACTGATAGCCCATACCAAATTTGGCGCAGGCAATGCTTTTCATGGCAAGGATAAAACCGATCATGCAATACTGGACCGGAAGGAATTTAACCTGGCCCCTTTTATTAAGCAGCTGCACGATAAGGCATCTGCACAGCTGGGTTCTTCCGGTGGTGGTAATCACTTCGTGGAATGGGGCATTATCGAATTTGCGGAACGCGATGTGGCATTGAATGTCAACAAAGGGCGTTACCTCGCTTTGCTTACGCATTCCGGCTCACGTGGCTTTGGCGCTACCATTGCCGGGCATTATACCCGGCTGGCTAAGGATATCTGCAAGCTGCCAAAGGAAGCAGCCAACCTGGCTTACCTGAATCTTGATTCGGAAGCAGGGCAGGAATACTGGATGGCAATGAACCTGGCGGGCGATTATGCATCGGCTTGTCATGAAGTCATCCATCAAAAACTGGCCAAAGCCATTGGCGGTAACCTGGTAGCCAAAATTGAAAACCACCACAATTTCGCCTGGAAAGAAACCTGGGATAACGAAGAAGTGATTGTGCACCGTAAGGGGGCTACGCCCGCCGGAAAAGGGGTAATGGGCATCATTCCCGGCAGCATGACGGCGCCCGGCTTCCTGGTTCGTGGAAAAGGAGAACCCCGTTCCATCAACTCGGCTTCGCATGGCGCGGGCCGGCAGATGAGCCGTACCAAAGCGATAGAAAATATCAGCGCCCAGGCGATGAAGGCCATTCTTAAAGAACAGGGCGTTACCCTTATAGGCGGCGGCCGGGATGAAGCGCCGATGGCGTATAAAGACATTCATAAGGTGATGGCCGGGCAGAAGGACTTGGTCGATGTGGTGGCCACATTCAGCCCGCGCATGGTGCGTATGGCCGATGATGGAAGCCGGGAAGATTAATGTATGCCGCTGGTGGCTGGCATGATTTTTTTTACCAGTTCAATGCGCCTTTATAATGGCGTGCTTATGATAGAAAAAGTATCCATTAAAGGAAATGATGTCTGGATAATGATCGAGCCCCATGCGATGCTTGAGCCGTGCCATGATACGCCGCGGGAATATTTTACTGCCAGCTATCATTTGCTGGACCCGGCTACGGCGCCCGGCGGCATCCTGTTTGTAGAGCGGGATAAAACGCCTATCCGTTTTGAATCGCCCGTGGAGGCGTTGGAATATGCTAATGAAAAATTGTTGGGGATGATATAAGTTTATTTATTTCGCCCTTTCTCGCCGGGATAAAGCTGCTGCACCATATCACTTTGCCAGAATTCTTTTGTTTCAGCATCCATAGCAGTCAGCCGGCCTTTAAATGCAGCGCCGGTATCCACATTCCATATATTACAGGCATGCATGGGTATCGTTATATCGTAGTTCAATGTGGGTGTATGCCCGATATAAATCTCGTCAAACAACAACAGCCTTTTCGGATATTGTTTTGAATGCCGTTGTATCTGTTTGTCTACCGCCAGCGCCATTTCCCACAAAGTCCTGTCCCATAAAAAATTGCTTTCATAGCGTTCCTTTGCCGGTCCATGCATGGACGAAAACCCGGCATGAACAAACAGGCGATTGGCTTCGTCTATATAGTAATTCTTCATCCGGCTAAAAAACGCCCGGTGAACCGCCTTTTGCTGTGCGGAGAAAGAATCATAGCTCTTAACTGTTTGCAAACCGCCATGAACCAGCCATTCAGCATCGGCCCTGTCTCCACCCAGCCAGGCTTCACACCAGGCATCATGATTACCCTTTATAAAAACACAGGAATGTTGTTTGTCCAATGCTGCCAGGTATTCAATCACCTGCGCCGACTGTGGCCAGCCATCCACATAATCACCCAGGAAAATAAGCCGGTCGCCTGGCTGCACCTTGATCTTTTCCATCAATTGCACCAACGCTTTCAACGCTCCATGTATATCGCCTATGACTAATGTTCGTGGCACGATGTAGTTTTTATCCTGGTATCTTCTGAAAAATAGTTTATTCATTTTTTAAAAAGAAATATATCTTTGCACCTCATTCCTTATTTACATCACTTCTAAACAGTAAGGAATTATGACAGAGCAAACCTACATATCGCCCCTTTCGCCTGCTGCCTTTTAGGCAGACGCACACGTTTTTCCATCTTTTATTGGATTCGCTTATTGATTGATGAACCGATCATCAATAGCCTGTTATTCGTCTGCCCGGGCACGGGATGATTTACACAGCTTACAGAGCGGCAGCAAAGCCAGTGGGAGGAGCACAATGTATTGGAAAGAGGTAATGCGGTGAAGACGATTACTGAAAAACTGTAACTGTTTTTATGGCGGCGGGGTTGCTTACAGCAATAAAGATTCGCTCCAGCGCAATTCTTTATCGGAGATGTAAGAGAGTAAGGTGAAGGCAACCCCTACCAGGCCTTCCAGGTAATCGCATTCCTTTCCGGTATAAAACCCTTTTTCGAGGTCATTATCCAGCAGCAGCACGGTTTGCTCGATCCAGTATTCGTAGCCATCCGCATAGGCCGCTACCTGGCTCTCCCTGAAAAGCGTTTTATAAAACTGCGCCAGGCCCGCCGTTCCATGGCAAAAATGCGTATCCTTTACCAGCGTTGATTTCGACTCTTTCCTGAGCAGTGTTTGCGTACCCATTAAATCGGCCAGCTTCAGCATGTTTTTATCGTCCAGCAATTTGCCGGCACGGTATAACAGCAGCACTTCATTCAGGTCTCCATAGCACCAGGCCAGGCGGCCCGGCGCAAACAATTCTTTCGTGCCATGCCGGATGATAAGCGGGAAAAAAGAATATACATCGCCATCATAGTCCACATCCATTTTATGGCGGAGAATAAACCGGACGCCGTTTGCCACCACCTGCCGAATCAAATCTTTATGGGTGGAACGCTCATAGGCTTTAATTAAAATAAGCAGTATACCGGTAAGCCCGTGCGACAGGCTGAAGTTGATATCCTCTTTATCCTGGTTTTTGAGCATGTAATTCCTGAACCAGGTACCTGCCTCTTCTTCCACGGCCCGGCCGCATACTTTTGCCACCAGGGTGTCCAGGTAATGCTGTATCAAAACAGAGGGCTTCCGTTCCGAAAAGTATAGTACCGCACCCATTCCTCCATGGAGATAGTCGATGCAATCCTCCTCTATCTGCGACAGCGCGGTTTTAAACAGGTATTTGTCGAGGCCGGCAAACTCTTTTTCCACCTCAAACTCAATAAGCCCTTCTTTTTCCAGGAAGTTAATGGCATAGCCCAGTCCCGCCCCGCCATTGCTTAGCGCTGAACCTGCCAGCCGGGGATTGCCTGAGTTGAGGTTGTCAAACACCTCATCGAGCAGCCTGCCGGCCCTGTCGGCCAGCGGCTTTTCTTCGAGCACCTTATATCCATGGTAATAATAAAAGCACAGCCCCAGCCGGCCTCCCAGGAAGCCGTCGTTCCTTCCTTCGCCGGAAGCAAGCACCTGGTGAATTTTTTCTACCTGTTTTTGTACTATCAGTCGCATGCCTAATAAAAATATGTCCGGTCAAATGTACCGGCCACCGGCAGGAAGCCATAATGCATTACACCAAAACCGGGTTTAGAGGTATCAACTACGATATTATTTTGCCCTTCATTAATTCGAGAAAAGCGGCCTTGTACGTCTCCCCCAGGAGAATATCTGCACGGACATTCTTAATCACCACCAGGTTGCCTTCGATAGCCGCTATTTTATTGACCGCCACGATAAACGATTTATGAATTCGCATAAAATGCTTTTTGGGAAGCCGTTCCTCCAGGTCTTTCATATTCAGCAACGCCATTGTTTTCTGCCCGGCATGGTGAATGGCCACATAGTTTTTCATTCCCTCTATAAAATCAATGTCTTTCAGGTTTATTTTCAGCATTTTCCCTTTGAACTCGGTCTTCACAAAAAAATAATCGTCGCCAATGTGCTCTTCATTAGGGATGGAGATGGTAGAAGAGGTTATCGCATTCAATGCCCTATGCGCCGCCTTCAGGAACCGCGGCAGCGGAATAGGTTTTAATAAATAATCCAGCACTTCCAGGTCAAAGCCTTCCGCGGCAAATTCGCTGTAGGCGGTGGTGAGAATGATACGGCTCTTACCCTGTATGTTTTTTGCCAAATCAATGCCCGACATAACCGGCATCTGGATGTCGAGAAAAATCAGGTCCACCTTGTGCGTAGCGGTAAGCGCCAGCGCTTCAACGGGGTCGGTAGTAGCCGCCACCAGCTCCAGGAAAGGGGTATTTTTCACGTAGTGAACCAGTATGTCCAGTGCATGCTGCTCATCATCTACGATAAGGCACTTGATCATTGGGATAGGTTTTATAAATAATGGGCGTCTTCGGCAGGCGCCATAAAGGCCGTACTATATTTAGTAATGGAATGTATCGTTAATTCGGTTGTATAAAACTCCGCCTCATCCTTTATTTTCAGGGTATTGTCATTACCATACGACCATTGCAGGCGTTTGCGGATATTATCCATACCAATGCCGTGCGATAGCTCCCTGGGCCCTGTTTTCTTACGGTTATACGTAGAAAAAACGAACAGGCCGGTTGTATTATCCAGCGATAGCCGCAGCGTAAGCGGGCAGGCCGGATCGGTGAGCTCCCCGTGCTTAAACGCATTCTCCACCAGCGTAATCAGCACAAACGGAATTATGCTTACAGTGTCCACATCGCCCTGTATGGCGAAATCGATATTCAGCCTGTTATTGAACCGGAGCTGGTTTATCTTTATTACATGCTGCATATGTTCAATCTCCTTGCTGAGCGGCACCATATAACCGTTGTCTTCCCCTACATGCAGCGAATACCGCATAATTTCCGATAAAGTAAGAATACCGTCTGCCAGCTCCCTGGAGCAATGCAGCGATTTGGAATAGAAAAAATTCAGGGTGTTATGCAAAAAATGAGGATTGATTTGCGAACGGAGAAAAGCATATTCCGCCTGCAGCTTTGCCTGCTCCTTTTTAAGGTTATCCTGCTCCAGCAACAGGGCCCTTTGCTCCAGCTTGTATTTCTCTTCCTGCGATTTCCTCAAATCGGCTTCTTTTTTTACCAGTCGCCTGGCATACGAATAACCCAATGCCCAAAGAAAATACTGTAAAAACCATATAGAAGCATTGGTAACCGTACGATAAAAGTTAAACGGTTTTCCATATGGAGGAACATGCAGCCATTGTGTAATATAAATCCGGTAAAACAGTTTCAACCCCAGGAAAACGGCCATGGCAAGCGCCAGCAGGCCAACACTTACCAAAGTATCCTTTATGCTTTTTGTGGAGAATTTCGAGATAACAAATACACAGGAGTAAAAAATAAACACCGGGTGTATGAGAATGTAAATAATGTAATCAGGCAAATACAGGCCGCCTTCCAGCGTAGAGTCGGTAATCCAGCAGAAAACAAGATAAGCCAGCCAAAAAAGAATATGGTTCCGCGCCTTATTCATAGAATTTGTTAATAAAGTCAATCCAATCCGGGGTGTTTTCCGCTATCACAACGTCGGGTGCTATGCCTGTGCCGTCGTACGGTTTGCCCCCGGGAGGAATTACCCGTTTACTGCCGGGTATATAAATGGTGTACCGCTTTGAAGGGGTTTCAACCGGGTAAAAATCGAGGTAATCAACCGCTCCCGCCGTTCTTTGACCAAATGTTCGTACTTTTTTACTCTGCTTAAAGTCGAGTATCATCAATTCTGCGGCGCTCATGCAGCCATAGTTGGTCAGCAAAGCCACATTCTTTGGCCGTAACAGTATTGAATCGAACCGGAGGGTGTCGCCCCGCGACAATATAAAACCGTCTTTCGTTTCCACCAGCTCCTTTAGCTCCTTTTCCAGCTTTTTGGCCCTCACGGAGTCACCGTTTTTCCGCCTCGTTTCCAGGCTGGCTTTTTCCTGTTCTATCATTTCAGGATTCTGGTAGATATAAGCGCTTGCTTTTATAATCGGGCCGGTATAAATATAACGCAGCAGCGGTGCATAGGTCCTTACGCTTCCTCCTATGTTGTTGCGAATGTCTACGATGAGGTTTTTTGAGCTGCGGATAACGGCATCATTGGCTTTTACAATACTGTCTACCAGTTTTGTGTTGATCGAATTATTTTCGGGAATGGTCACCAGGAAATTATCGTCATCTATGCGCCTGCCGGTGGCCCTTATGTTGAAGGGCGGCATTGAATCCAGCAGCGGGTGATCGTACTGTTTTATTTTCTTCCATTTGCTATAGCCGCCGGTGATCAAGGTGCTGTCGTTTACAAAAAACGAACGAAGGCAAAACCGCCCTCCCCAGAAAGGATCGGCAAATACCGTGAAAAAGCCGCCCGTGCTGTCGCGCTCCAACTCGCAATTAATACTGCCTTTCGGTAAAACTTTCCTGCGCGACTCTACCACGTATCCCTTCAGCACCAGGGGCTTACTGCTTACCTGCCTGACGGCCATTACACAATTGCGGTAGTCGTTTACCCAATAGCCCTCGTAACGGCTCTTCTTCCCGCTATGATTACTAAAGTAAGCCCTGTTGTCTTCATCGGCCAGGATGCATTGGCTGCTGTCGAGGCGTTTAACGTAATAAGGATCGATAACCGACAGGTGGGTGTCGTTAAAATACCGGGCAATCCGGGAAAGTAATTTGAAAGTATCCTGCAGGTGTTCGTCTTCCAGCTTCTTAACAAATAAGGCAAACCGGTTTCCCTCCATTTTTTGCTTATACCCCGGGTAGTTGGTAACCAGCTTAGCCAGGAAAAAATCCTTGTCGTTTTGTGCTGGCTGGGCGCCTGCAGGCATAAAAAACAAACAGAGCATCATGCACAGCCCGGCCGCCGGTATCTTTTTATCCAATGCTTTTGGTTGATATCTTTTCACCTTTATTCTTCTTAGATACGAACGAGTGATTAATAAAAACACGAATTCCAATTACCATTTACCAAGCGGAAAATTTAATAAAAGGTAAATCGGAATTCGCCAACATTAAAATGCAGATACCCTCTAAAGGGTGGTCTGTTGTTCAAATGAAGTAAGTGGCCTGTTTGAAGTGCAACCCGGGTCGTACCAATCATCCGATACCTGCACAAAGAATGCATTTCCTCCTTTAATAACAGTCATCTGGTTCTCATTCAGCCTGGCGATTGTTTTTTTGCTTAAAACAAGCTTTTTAGCGGTGCTTTTTTCACTTTTCATAAAGATGAGTTTAACGTTAATAAATGTATGAAAATAAAGTTAACTTCCGGGAGCCCCGGGCAGGAATCTTCTACACCAAAACGACTATTAACGGTACCAACCAACAGCTATTTTCAGGCCCCCGGCGGAGCTTGCTTTTGACGGGCCAGCAAGGACTGGTAATACCGGTAAAGAAAATCGTACATCACCAGCTCGTGTACCCTTGGCCTGGATACAAATACCCGGTTAAGCAACATGTGTATATAACTGGCCGCCAGGTCTGCCGCCGGCACCTGCAACCGGCCCCGTTCGCGAAGCATTCCCAGTTCTGCCACTACCGGCACCAGCCGGGCAGTTCGCTCTTCCAGCAGCTTTACCAACGGGTACAGCGTATGGGCATCGCTCATGCTGTAGCTCATTATCTCTTCTATATTTTTCCTGTTTTCGCGCAGCCTTATTTTCAACTGTTCCTTTAAGGCTTTATCTGCATCAAATTCTTTATCAAAGGCTTCTTTCAGCTTCGACAGCAACGCAAGCTTGTCCGCGGGCAAAAAGCCCAGGCTGTTCAGCAGCTCATCTGCCGAGCGCAATGCCCATAGCCATCGCAGGTGCTCCCGCTCATCGCCGGCAGTACTGTTGAGCATTTTTATAACGGCCACGCTATCGTGGTAAAACAAGGTTTCGGCCAGCGCCACCGAATGATGGCCATATCGCTCCAGCTCGCGATTGTAGGTATCCATTTGCGTCCGCCAGATAATTCCCGCCTGTTCATAGGGATGAACGCGGGCATGCACCTGCCGCATTACTTCGCCAATGGCCGTGGGGTCGGGCACATGAAACCGCACCCGGAGGTGAAACGCGGGATCATTGTACCTGATAAAAAACCATTGGGAAAGCTGTCCTTTGTTCAGCAATTCCTCCGTGAGCGGCCCGATGGCCTCCAGCAGGATTTTATCGGCCGTACGGGTGCCGCAGTAAAATTTATAGTAGAGCCATTCGGACCCCGGTGTGAACTTTCGTGTCACCAAAGGTATCTCACTGCTTTCCACCGCCGCCCGTTTTGCCGGCCCCGAAAAAGAAGGCCGCAGGCAGACCGCCACGAGCTGGTTCGAATAGGCATGGCCGGCGCTATCGGTTATAACGCCGTTATTGTACAAAAATTCCTGTAGCAGGATGCGGTTCTTATTTCTTGTGGCTTCTACCCAGGTTTCTACCATCAGCGGGTTGTCGAAGTCTACCAGCAGCGTATTATCACCTTCGGCCCATACCACATAGCGGGGTAATTGCCATTGGGCCCTGAACTGCTGCGCCCCGGCCAACAGCGCAGCGCCGGTTTTTGCCGCCAGCGGCTCCAGGTGCTTTTTCTGAAAGCTCCAGCTGGCCAGCGAGAGCACCACGTTCTTATACACCACCCGTGGCAAATACGCCTGCTGCATCCTGAGGCTGCCCCAGTTAAATGCAAACCCCTTTCGCGCGCCCTGGTGCTGCAAATCGCACAGGAACTGGTATACCGGCAAGGCGTTCCAGGAAAAATTATGCGCCGTACTGAGGCGGGGAATGATTTCCCTGTTCAGCCGTGCAGACCGGAGCACTATCCTGTTATTTTTAACACTCACCCATATATCCTGTACCGTTACCTGCCTGTCGGCCGGTAAGGATGATTTGGCCAGGTAAGGAATTTCATAATCCCTGAAGGGTGGGTGCAGCAATATATTTCCCGTGCGGCTTTCGGGCAGGTGAATGATCTCTGCGTATATACCGGCCGGGTTGTTTTCCTGTTCTTTTTTCGTGATATCGCATACCATGTTTTTCACGGCCGGGTCGGCATGGGCAAACCTGCCCAGCAGGCAGGCGGCGCTGGGACCGGAGGCAGCCTCGATAAAAATCGTCCCGGGATCTTTATCCACTATGCGGAACATGACCGATAAGGAGGGAGGCATGTCCTCCCAGTTTTCGGGAAAATCATCCAGCTCGCCGGCGTCGATGCTAATGTGGCGGGCATTGGTTTTCTGCGCCGCTGCTAATTTGGCCGACAGGAATTTTTCCAGCTTACCCCAGGTTATCGGCGCATCTGTTGGTTTCTCCGGCAGGCGGATGTCCTGCACCAGCGGCAGCAGGTCTTTGTTGGCATCGGCGGCGTAGCCAATACCGGTTTCTGTATCCAGCACTTCCAGCAAAGGCATTTCGCGGTCTTCATAACGTTCATGAAACCGCGTGATAAAAGACTGGAGCGATTTATCGGCCGCAGGCGCCGTCAGCCGGTTTAATACCGCCAGCCCTTCCTGCAGCTGCGCACGAACAGCAGCGCCTACCCCACCTTTTGCTATGCGCACCATATCGGCCTGGAATAATTTACTTTCTTCGTAAGGCAATTCCAGCTGGTTGAGCAATGCCATCATCTCCCGGTATTGCTCCGCCCCGTTTATACCGCTGCTATCCAGCGCCGCCAGTTTTTGATCCACTTCTTCCAGGAGGCGCAGCATCGAAGCCAGCGCTGTACCGGCCGCGGAAACACGTTTCTTCAACGTATCCATCAGCTGGTAGATAAATTCCGCCCCGGTAATGGCGGGCTCCAGCTCGCTCACCAGCAGCTGTGCGCCTATCAGCTCCTCTATATACGCCAGCGCTTCGGCCTCACTGATATCATCGTCGGCCAGCAGGCGGGCCATCTCCCCGCGGGTGCTGCCCTGCGCGGCCCACTGCAATACTTTTTCCAGCGCGGGCGACGTAATGACCGAGCTTATCTGGTGGCTTCGCTTTGCATGTACATAGCTGTATTCGATATACCTTATTTCGTCGCCAATGGTATACAGGCTGTTATTGGGAAAGAACAGCAGCTGTTCGCGGATGGCGGGTACCGACGCCAGCTGCTGCGCCAGGGCGCAGAGATAGTGCATATCCAGCCGGGTATGCCGTTGTATGCGGTCATCCATTTCTATCGCGCCCATATTGGTTTCTTCGCCCCAGTTCAGCACGGCGCAACCCGAGAACAGGCCAAAGGGCGTGCACCGGCTTGTCATGCGGGTATGGTATTTAACCAGTGCGCAGGTAATTTTATATACCTCTTTCTTATCCGTTACCAGTCCCTTTTCCCATTTTATACACTGTTCATACAATACCGGGGAAGCCAGGTAAAGCGCTTCCATGAAAGCCGGGTTATGCAGCAGCCCACGAACCGTTTGTTCGTTGATACCGGTAGTTAAAGGAAACCGGGGTGTTCTCAATACGAGTTTATCATAAAACAGATAAGGTGGATGCATATGACAAATCATTTATTAGCGTTCCTTTTTCCAGCCGGTATACCCTGTTGGCTATTTCCACGAGGCTGTTGCGATGCGAAATCATAACGATGGCCGTGGTGGTCCTGATTTGTTGCAGCAGGCCAATCACAAAACGTTCGGTATCGGCATCCATCGAAGCCGTCGGCTCATCCAGCAGCAGCAGCCGGGGCCGGTGGTACAGGCAGCGCGCCAGCGCCAGCAATTGCTTTTGCCCGCCCGACAGCGCTATCCCCGCTTCTCCCAGCACGGTATGATATCCCTGCGGGAAATTAGTAAAATAGGCGTCGAAGCCGTATCGCCTGCAAAATTCAGGTACTTCGCTGAGTTTTTCACTATCGCTGTCGAGGGCGATGTTCTCCGGCAGCGTACCACCGAAAATGCTGATGTCCTGCGGAACGATGCCCAGCGTTCTTCTCCATTGCTGCAAATCGATCTCGCTTAACAGCTGGCCGTTTGCGCGTATCTCGCCGCTTTCGTGCACATACATTCTTTGCAGCAGCTGGAAAAGGGTGCTTTTGCCCTGGCCGCTCTCGCCGGTGATAACAACGATCTCACCCACGGCGGCGGTAAACGAAATATTATGCAGCAATGTTTTCCTGCCGCGAAACCGGAAGCTGATATCGCTTACCCGGAGGTTATCGAAACAAAAGCTCCCGTCGCCACCGGGTGCTGCCGGCGCCAAAGGCGCGGGCCTGAACTCCGGCTCGATGGAAGCAAATTCATATAGCCGGTCAAAAGCTACCCGGGCCTCCTGCAGCTGCAGGTTGGTGAGCGACAGCGTGGTCACCGTTTGCACCATGGAAGAAGTCATTTGCAGCAGGGCTATCAATTCGCCGGCCCGCAATTCGCCCCGCAATACCAAAGCGGCGCTCCACCCGATGATAATGAGTAAAAAAAACGTGGTGACCACTTCCGACGAAAAAAGAAACCGGGTGCGGCTATCCCCCAGCCGGTACAGCGCACGCTGGTACCATTCCACCACGGCTTTGCCGCGCCCGATAAAAAGCGCTTCTCTTCCCAGGGCCTTGATGGTGCCGATGCCCCGGATGGCATCGATATAACTGCTTTCCTTGGCCGCATTGGCCGACATAGTGGCTTTGTAATTTTCATTGATGCGGCGTTCAAAATATTTTACCACCAAAAACTGCAGCGGTATCACCAGCAGGCAAAACAACCCTATCTGCACATGGTAAAAGAAAATAAAGGAAACCGACATGATTAAAAACAGCGCCTGTACGCTCACATCGCCCACGATATAGCTCACCGCCTGCTGTATACGGTTGATATCGTTGAGGCGCGACGTCAAATCGCCCGTTTTGCGGTTATCGAAAAACGGCTTGGGAAGATAGAGCAGCGATTCAAAAAAACCGGCGGTGATGCGGGTATTGAACCGGCACGACTGTTTTATCAGCAAATAATTCCTGAGCCGCGACAGGCCGCTGCGCGTGAGCAGGAGCAGCAACAGGAGAATAATGCCCAGCAGCAGCTTCTGCGTTTGGTGCTGCGGAAGGATTTGATCTATCAGCTTCTGGCTGAAAATAGCCGTGCTGAGGTTCAGCACAGCCATGATAAGCCCGAAAAAAGCGGCCATGCATAATAAATCGAGGTCTTTACTGATGATATCCCTGAACCATTTTATTTTAGACCGGCGGGCGGTGCTTTGCTGCAGCAGTTTTTCGGTAGGCTCCAGCAGTAATATCGTTTTAGAGCGCCAGTTTTCTTCCAGCCGCGCCTCCGTCCATGTCTCTATGCCCACAGCAGGATCGCCAATGGTGAACTGCCGGCCGGCGGCCGCCTTGTCATTGCCCATCGGCGGGTAGTAAATAACATAGTGGTAACTGCTGTTGTTGAGGGTAAGGTGCAGGATGGCGGGATGCTTTACCTCCTGCAGCTGCCCGATGCCTTCGGCCTCTGCGCCCACCGCGCGAAAGCCGAGCTCTTCCGCCGCCTGGTATAAGCCCAGCAGGGTGGTGCCACGCGCGTCGGTACCGCTCATTTCACGCAGTTTTTCAAGGGATAGCTCCACCTGGTAGTCGCGCAGGATGTTTTGGAGACAGACTACGCCGCAATCGGCCACGTCTTTCTGGAGCAGTAGTTTTTTTGTACGGTGTGGACGCCATTTCATATGCTGTTGCCTTAGTTTATATAATATGCCGGGCTGTAGCAGCAGCTCAGTCCAGCAGGTGTTCAATTTTTATTTCTCCCGGTATTTTCTTTTTCAGCGCGCCGTCGCGGTTATACACAAAAAAACAGGGCACCATGGCCGTGCCGAAGCTCTTGTAAAAGGAATGCTCCTTGTCGAGCACCACCTGTATGTTTTCGCGGCCCACCCATTGGTACCTGTGCGCAAAGCGGCGCACCGACGCGCTGTCGGCGCTGGTGGCCATCACAAAAAACGTGTGGGTAAACAGGTCGGGATGGCTATTTATCTGCCCTGCCATGTACTGGCAATGATCACAATCGGGATCAAAATGACCTATGACAAGCGCCGTATAGCCAGGCGGCAATGAAGCGCTCGTAAACGGCTTCCCTTCGAGCGTATAAAAAGTAAATCGCGGTAAGCGTTGCACCATTTTTTCGGCAGCGGCCTTCCATTGTATTTTGCGGTAGCTGGAATAACCCAGCCAGCTCATGAACAATAGTAAGGCCACCGGTAAACCCACCCGTGCATATTTCATATCAGCTGAATTGAAGTTGAATAAATACTACCACCAGCATCCACAGGCAAAGCCCGATGCCATAGGTAGTCAATACCATGCCGATGCATTTTGCAAACGACAGCCGCAAAAAATGCCGCAGCCCCAGCGCCAGCACCCCCCAATAGGCAAATTCAAAAAGGTTGATGGTCTGGATGGGATAAATAGCGTAAGCGGGTATCGATTGCATATTTACTACCTGCAAAAGCGACAGGGGGTAAAACGAACGTATATCATCGAAGGTATTCACGCCCTTGTACAGCAGGCAGGCCAGCCTGAAAAAAGCCGCCAGCACCAATACCGTTTCCGCCAGCAGGGCCACTTTCATGATGTCTTTGAACGGCGCGGGGTGATTGCCCATGATGACTCCTGTATACATACAGGCGGCTACCATCACCACTTTAAGAAAAACAACGATGGGCACGGCCACATAACCTATCCAACGGAATCGCGCCTCGCTGCTGATGACCTGGTCGATGCGATCGGCAGACAGCTTTGCGCCCAGCGAATTATAAAACAGGTCCCTGGTCACCAGGAATTCGCTGTTAAGCCAGGCAAGCGCGAGGTAAAGAAGGGAAAAAACGATCAGCACCTGTACCGGCCTGAAATCGTATACACTGGTATTTGTCGGTTTCATGATTGTATCTTTTTAAGTATATAGTAAATGCCTTTATAACCAATCCATTTTGGCCAGCGGCTTGCCCGCCGTACCTATTTTATAGAGGAGCGATTCGAGGTTATGCGCATGATGCGTCTTCAATAGTTTCTCCAGATCCTGGATGCGCTCCTCAAACAATATTTTTTTACCGTTGAGCAGGATGACCCTGTCGCACACCGCTTCCACGGGCTCTATCACCTGCGAGGTCATCAGTATAGTGACGCCGGATTCCTTTAAATGAGTAATGAGCTCTTTGAGCCTTACGGTAGCTACCGGGTCGAGGCCGTTAAAAGGCTCATCCCAGATAAGCAGGCGCGGTGAATGAACCAGCGTGGTGATGATGCCCAGTTTGCGGCGGTTGCCGGTAGATAGCGTGTTTACCCGCCTGCCATTGAATTCATCGAGATCGAATATCGATTTCAAATTGTCGATTCTTTTTTTCAGGACAGAGCGGTCAAGCCGGTACAGCCTTCCCACATATTCCAGGTGTTCGTCGATGGTAAAAAATTCAAACAGCGGGTCTATAGACGACAGCAGCCCCACGCCTCTTTTCATTGCGTCGTTCCACTGCTCTACGGGATGGCCGAATAAAGTAATAGTCCCTTCTTCCCTTGCCAGCATATTGGCCGCCAGCCAGGTAATGGTAGACTTACCGGCGCCGTTAACGCCCAGCAGCGCAGTCACTGCCTGCTCCTGTAAAGAAAAGGATACCGATTCCAGCACGCTTTCCTTTTTCGTATAGCCGAAGCTGACATTATTGAACGTAAGTATGTTATCCATGTTTTAACTTGTTTACCGTATTTCGGGCTAATAAACGGGTATCCACCATAAAAAGAACCGCCGTCGCCAGCAGCAGTCCTCCCAGCTTTGCCGCCGAAAAGGAAAAGCGGGTTTCTTTGAGCAGCCACACCGGCCATGTATTGCCCGGCTTTGCCATGAGCATGATATAGCCGGCAGCGCTTACCAGCAGCAGCAACGCCAGTCCGTAAGGGGCTTTGGCGGCATATACCAGCAGATCGTATAAAAGAACACTCATTATTCTCAATAAAAACACCGTTGCGGGCACTGCTGCTAAAAACACCGCGCCCGGCGGGCAGGCCAGGAATACGGGAATGATAAGCAGGTTGATCGATGCCAGGAATGTTTTGGCAAACAATCCTTCTATTATCCTCATCCCGTTTAATTCATATGCTGATACAGGGTATACATGATACAAGCCCCTGCCGATGCTTTTGGCGCAGGCGCCCGGGAAGTACAACAGCCCGCATACATTGATGAGCAGCGCCAACAGCAAGGCGCGGCCCAATGAAATATTGTTAAACGCGGCAGCGCCGGCCTGCACCCATGTATGACCGTATACCAGCTGAACGCCGCACAGCAGGACCAGGAGTACCGCTATACATTTATCGGCCACCAGCAACACCGGCTTTTTTTGTAAAAGCCCCTTCCAGCAGCGGGTTTTAAAAAATACCAGGAGTTGTAAAAAATAAGGCATGCCGCAGGTTTACTCTTGTTGGGTTAATGCGCACCACTTTCCATATTTATTTCTTTCCAGCTGCTTTGCAGCTACCACAATGGCCACCGGAACGGATACCGCCAGCAAGATGATGTATATGGTATAGCATCTATAGGCGGTTGCTTCCGGCAGCAGATTTGCCAGTGTATAAAATGCGGTAATGGCCATAAAATTCAGGGCTGCGTTCAGCGAAAAACCGGTACCGGGATTGGTGCGGAATACCTTGTTTTTTATATCCCTGGGGATGGCCGCGGGGAAGAAGGCCGAGAAAAGGCAAGCGGTGCAAAAATTCTGCAGCACCAGTACCCCCATCAGCAGCACATGCAGGCGGAAGCTGGCGGCATCGGTCTTAAAAAAGAATAACACCGATATCCCTGTGGCCAGCACTGCCTGTATGGAAACGGCCATGGCCACCCGTTGCAGTAACGATACCCAGGCCGGGCGGGCGCCCGTGTAATGCAGGTAGAAGGCGCCGTAATCAAGACCAAACACATTGCCCGCAAACTCCAGCACCGAAAAAGCAACGGCGATACCCGTGAGCCCCGATACCAGTATGGGATTGGGCGCCGGTTGCTTTGTCATAAAATACACAATAAAAAGCAAGGGCATGGCTTTGAGGAGCGCTGTCTTCTGGTCGAGGTGGTTAAAAAATAGTTTATACTCAGGTAACATATGTTTTCATGTTAGAAATATCGCCCGGTTACTTTCAACCCGCGCCAGGGCGGATGATTTCGCCCGGGCGATATTATCGTGAAGAATGCACCTTATGCTGTTTGTTGCGCCAACTAGCTTAACAGCGAGCAGAGCGAATAGGTGGCCAGGCCGGCAAACAACGAACCAATGCCGGTTTCGATGGTAGCTATCATAACGTGCGTGGCCAGGGCAACACACTCAACGGGGCTTTCATTGCCACCATTTACATTTTCCATTTGGTTGAACTGTAACTGTTTCATGATTGTAAGATTTAAAAAAAGTACAAATGCTTCCTACTCTGTTATAAAGGTTTTCGGATACCCCTTTTCAGCCTGCGCAGGAACTGAATATTTTTAATGTGTTTGCATGTGGTACGTATGGCCGCGGCGCTTGTTTAATCGCCTTATTTATGTGAACTTTGTACCGGTTTCATGATTGTATTAATTTTAATTGTACAATCATAGCCCCGGCTATTCCTGGTCGGGGTTTTTTTATAGGGCGCCCGCCGCCGGCCCATGATTATACGGTGAGATAAGTGGTATCGCAATAGTACAAACCACAGGAGGTATTGGTCGTATCGCAATTGAAGAAGCTCATGTCCTTTGTGGGAGCTAATTTTTGGTTGCCGCCGCCAAGAATATCCTGCAGCGCACGTTCGTCAAGCTTCGAGATGGTTGTTTTTACCAGCTGCAGCCTGCTTTTTTGGTCATTTGGTTTCATGACTGTTTGATTTAATTGTTGGTGCCTACTCTTTCCTGCAGCTTTTCGGCTTCCGCTGTATACTACGGCCGTAATATGCTAATTGGCCCCCATCCGGCTTCTTTCATCTTCTATACCCGTTTTCCTTGCTTTAGCGGCTTTTACTTTGCTGTTGCCGAAACGGTAGCTGAAAACAAGGTTCG
>Ga0307508_10000326_pt1 | contig 57425 bp, 60 predicted proteins | sample 9_EM_MG_FD_203089 | JGI IMG/M metagenome (GOLD analysis project Ga0307508, IMG submission 203089) | Populus trichocarpa ectomycorrhiza microbial communities from riparian zone in the Pacific Northwest, United States - 9_EM | ecosystem: Host-associated > Plants > Roots > Unclassified | place... | reverse complement strand
AGGCCCGCACTCACCATGACCTCCTGCTGGCGATCGCGGCCGCTCTACGCGCCGTCACCGCTCAGGACGCCCTCGGTTGGTTTGCCGCTTGTGGCTATAGTTTTATTTGAAATGCTCTAGCCGCTCTTCGTTGCCGCAGTCACGCCACGGCTTCGTATGGCTCGCAACAAGGTGACAAGGTCGGTCCACGCGGGTGAGCCGGCAGCATTTTTCAATCTTGGCCACGCGTTCACGAAAAAGGCCTTGTCCTCGGCGAGCCATGATTAGCGATTGCCTTTCCGTTTCCGGTAGAATGACGGCCTCTTTAGTCGAAGGGTAGAGCAGTTTTGCCGAAGCTTCGATCTGAACCTTGCAGCCCGTTTTTTCGCCCTTCGCTTGGCCCATGACCAAAAAGCCACGAGTCCATCCCAAGCCTGCCGCCAAAAAGCGGAACCCACGCAATGATGCTAATCAGGCGGCTTTCGATCTGGAGGAACGGCTGGCGGGAAGTAGACTACGTCATGAAATGATAGAGTTCGATTTGTTCACCGCCGAAATAGCTAAAGATGCAAATGCATCTTAGTGTATGAGCGCAAGACCCCTGACGGAGATTGAGTATACCACCATCATCAACCATCTCGCAACTGCCGGCCGCACTCGCGATAGGCTTTTAGTGATTTTGGGATGCGCGACCGGTTTTCGCATCACGGAGCTTTTGAGTCTCACCGTCGGCCAATTGTGGGACGCAACGAAAGGGGAGGTGAGTCGTGAAATCTCCGTCGCGCGTCGCAAAATGAAAGGCGGTCGGAGTGCGCATAACCGGTCCATCAAAAGTCGACGCGTGCCATTGTCCGAACCGGTGCGCGTGGCGGTCCGTGATTATTTGCAGTCAATCGGTACCGAGGACGCCACGCTCGCACTCTTCCGCACCTGCAAGAGTGGCGGTCGGCCCATGAATCGCTCGCAGGCTTTTCGCATCATGGTGGGTGTCGTCGGTAGTTGTGGATTCGATACGACGCGCATTTCCAATCACACGGGCCGCAAAACATTTGTCGGACGGGTTTATCGCGCGACCGGAAATGATTTAATTGCGACGCAACGCATCGTCGCCCACCAGAGTCCCATGACCACGGCGCGCTATCTTGAAACGGATGCTTCCACGCTCGACCAAGTCGTTCTCGGCCTCTGCGCCTGAGCACCCCCGCGCCCTCCGTCACGCCCACACCACCACGCGCCGTTACCGGAAGAATGGTGCATGGTAGATTGCCGGTTCGATGAAATGTGGGCGCTCCCTAACACAGGAACAACGGACACAATAGTGATGGCCTCGGAAATAATTTATTGTTTCCTCGTGACATGAATTCTTCCATCTCAATCCAGTACACTACGGAAGAGCTAAGGCAGCTCGGGTCAGACGGCACGCCTGTGCAAGTTATCGCGTGCTGAGCTGATCTGCACGCTCACTTGGCAAAGTCGTCACGATTCACGAACTCGCCGATGCAGTAGAGGCAGATCTCGCGAGGAACTCGGTGAAATTTCGCCGCACTGGACCAAGTGAATAAGTCCAAGCGTTTTCATTTTTCGTCCGAGCGGGCCAATTCCGCCTAACTGCAAGAATGGGGAATTGGCGAAACGCCGAGAAAACCCTCTGTCGGGAACGGATCGTTCGCGCGAATCACAGAGTATGGCGAATGTAGCGTGAGGTCACATGGGACGAGCTTCGCGTAGATGCGGTGCGGTCCGCTGATATTTCAGCTGTCTTTCATCATTTTAGATTCGGCAGCCACTCTCGTAGGGATTCCGAGGTAGTAGTGTTCGATTGGTTTGAGTTCGTTGGTCAGTCGGTAGACCAAGGGCATCCCTGTTGGGATGTTTACCGAGGAGATGGCATCCCGATCCATGCCGTCAAGGTGGTGCACAAGCGCGCGGAGACTGTTTCCATGAGCCACGATGAGCAGTCGTTGACCAGCACGAATCTGTGGTTTGATCCGTTCGTGCCAAAGCGGCAGCACGCGCGTCTCCGTATCTGCGAGCGATTCGCCTCTAGGCAAAAGCGACGGTGGCACATCGGCATAACGCGGATCCACTCCGGGAAACCGTTGGTCGCTTTCGTCCAACTGCGGTGGACGATGATCATAGCTACGCCGCCATTGCGCAACCTGGGCCTCGCCAAACTGCGCTGAAGTTTCGGCTTTGTTGAGTCCTTGCAGGGCGCCGTAATGCCGCTCATTGAGTCGCCAGCTTTTTTCCACGGGCAGCCAGAGTTGGTCCAGCTCGTCGAGTGCTACAAATAGCGTCCAAAGCGCACGCCGTAACAGTGACACATGCGCGAAATCGAAGCCCAGCCCAGCTTCTTTCATCAGCCCCCCCGCCTGTCGTGCTTCCTCGCAGCCGTGTTCAGTCAGAGGTACGTCCGTCCAGCCCGTGAACCGGTTTTCTCGGTTCCAACTGCTTTCACCGTGACGAAGCAGAACGAGTGTGTGTGCTGGGCACATGGGAATAGAATTCTCGTGGCGATAACATTTAGAGCACTTACCTTGCCGATAGACAGTATGACGTAGGTCCTTTGCGGTTCTGGAAGAGCTGTGTGGTGTTTATCCACCGCAGGCGGATCAGTGGGCGTTGTAAGAAATCAACATGTCCGACATTCTCACAAGATCAGCGAGCGAGGCAGCTCGCATTTTGCGCATCGCCTGGCCGCGCTGGATTTTCACCGTGATTTCGCTACTTCCGAGTTTTGCTGCGACTTGTTTGTTCAAAAGCCCCTGAGCAACCAAACCCATGACCTCGCGTTCGCGCGGAGTAAGGGAATCGTAGCGGGTTTGTAGTCCGGCAATTTCCGTGGCATGCGCGAGCGCCGCTCGACTGTGTTCCAACGCGCATTTGATCGCTTCCAGCAGTTCGTCGTCACGAAAGGGTTTGGGCAGGAACTCGAACGCTCCCTCCTTCATCGCCCGTACACTCATCGAAATGTCACCCTGTCCGGTTATAAAAATAATGGGAATCAAGTGTCGAACTTTCGACAACTCCCGCTGCAACTGGAGTCCACTTAATTTAGGCAGGTCCACATCCAAGACCAGACAAGCCGGCACCCCGGGCGATTTTTGTCGTAAATATTCCTGACCCGAAGAAAAAGTCTGCACCTGTAGTCCTGCGGAGCGAATGAGACTATCGACGGCTTCTCGCACCGAGCGATCGTCGTCCACGACAAAAACTATCTCGCGACCAAGAAGCTCTGTCGATGGTGGTGGGCGGCTGGGTATGCTACTCATTTGAGCCAAGCTCCCTGCGAACAGAGTCTTTGGGTGGATAATGTCATGCCATCGACCTATAACATGAAGCTGGTAAGGCACTCGGCAAGACCCATGCGGTCGTACCCCCTCATACGAAAGTATAATCGATTAATCGTTTGGAATAGGGCAAGCTGTGTCTGTGAATCGGCCCATGGATAACGTCGTCCCAATTTCCGGAATGTGTATTGGCGCCCGCGGCAATGGATTCCGAAAAGTACGTCCGTCACGAGCTTCAGCATAACAATGGGTCGGTTTTATGGAATCCTACTCCGCCACGCCAGAGATTATGGGGCGCTCGCAAACACGTTTGCCGTGTGATGAAAACTCGGCGCTTGGCGTCGGGGACTGCGGCGATCAGTTGCTTGAGGAGCTACTCGCTCGACCAATGGAAATGGCGCAATTCCTGCGGATTGGTGCCGGAATCGCAGCTGCACTAAGCCGCCTCCACGGCAAAGGTCTCATTCACCGCGATATTAAGCCGGCCAATATTCTGGTGCATCGGACCACTGGCGAAGTCCGTTTCCTAGGTCTCGATCGGGCGGTTCGCTTGCCGCGCGGACATTCGTTGGTGGAGCCACCTGAAATTATTGTGGGCACACTGGCCTATATGGCTCCAGAGCAAACCGGGCGGATGAATCGTTCGATCGATTCCCGGAGCGATCTTTATTCTCTTGGGATAACGCTGTACGAAATGCTGACGGGAGCTTTGCCGTTTTCAGCATCCGACCCAATGGAATTGGTCCACTGGCACATCGCCCGCCGCCCGACCCCCCCTTGTGCGCGTGTAGCTGGCATTCCCAATGTTATTTCCGACCTGGTCTTGAAGCTGCTCGAGAAGAACGCGGGGGATCGCTATCAGACGGCTGCTGGTGTTGAGGCCGACTTACGGCGCATCCGTGAGGACTGGGACTCTCACGAACGAGCCATGCCTTTCAGCCTGGGCGTTTGCGACGTATCCGAACACCTGAGCTTCTCCGGCAGTCTCTATGGCCGCGCAGCTGCGATTGAATTCTTGCTCGCCGCGTTCAACCGCTTGGTCACATCGGGAGCGGCGGAGTTCGTATTGGTCTCGGGGTTTTCCGGCGTCGGCAAGTCATCGGTAGTTAATGAACTCCGCAAAGCGATGATGCCAAGGCGGGGCCTGTTCGCTTGGGGCAAATACGACCAGCAAAAACGCAATATTCCCTTTGCGAGCATGGCACAGGTTTTTTCCAACCTGGTCATACCGTTGCTTGGCCAGGAGGAGACAGAACTTTCACGATGGCGGAATAGGATTCGTGAAGCAGTCGGCGAGGATGGTCAGCTAGTGATCAATCTCGTGCCAGAACTTGCGATGGTGATTGGACCGCAGCCGCCCGTGCCGGCGCTATCCCCCCGAGAGGAGCGCAACCGGTTTCACGATGTCCTGCAGAGATTCGTCGAGGCTTTTGCCCGGGCCGAGCATCCGTTGGTCTTGTTTATCGACGATCTGCAGTGGCTCGACAACTCAACGCTCGATTGGCTCGAAGAAATTTGGGGGCGCTCCGACATCAGGCATTTGATGGTGGTCGGCGCTTTCCGTGGCAACGAAGTTCCCCCGCAACATCCGCTAACTCGGATGCTCAATGCGGTACGGGGTGATCAAACTCGAGTGCATGAAATCGAGCTTTCACCGCTGGAGCCGGTTGATTTGAGAAGTTTCGTGGCGGACACACTGCGCTGCGCGCCTGATAAGGTGGCGCCTCTCGCGCAATTGATTCACGAGAAAACACGCGGGAATCCATTTTTCACTATTCAGTTCATCACTTCTCTCGCGGAGGAGGGGTTGTTGAACTTCGATCTTAGTTCCCGAACCTGGACATGGGATTTGGCTGCGATCCAAGCCAAGGGCTACACCGACAATGTTGCCGACCTGGTGGCAGGTAAGATCAATCGCCTCACCCAGAAAACGCAGGAAGGCCTGAAGCAATTTGCCTGTTTGGGACATCGCGCCAAGGCAGAAATCCTTGCTCTGATCGCAGGCGAAAGCGAAGCAGACTTACACGCGACGCTTGCCGAGGCCCTTGAGGCTGGGCTAATCCTCCGGCTGAACGACACCTATTCGTTCGCCCATGACCGGATCCAGGAAGCTGCATACGAGCTGATTCCCGCCGGCGATAGGGCTGCCACTCATTTCAAGATCGGTCGGAGCCTCGAAGCCGATCCGTCATTCGAAGGACGCGATGAACTGATCTTTGATATCGTGAACCAGTTCAACCGCGCCCGCCCGATCATATTCGATCCGGCCGATCAGATCCATGCGGCGGAGCTAAACTGGTTGGCGGGCCGTCGCGCCAAAGCGTCGGTGGGATTCGAGGCTGCCCTGATATATTTCACTGTCGCCGAGGAGTCATTGCCAGAGGATGCTTGGTCCCAGCATTACGCCCTTGCTTTTGGCGCGGTGTGTGACCGCGCAGAATGTGAATTGTTTGCCGGGCATTTGGAAATCGCACGGGAACGTCTGGATCGGTTGCAGCGACTGGCCGCAAACCGCATTGATTTAGCCCGTATAACAGGGCTCTTGGGGGCGCTCTTCACCTCGACTGATCAGCTGGATCGGGCTATCGCTACGAATCTCGATTACTTGCGCCTTTTCGGGATCAATTGGGTGGCTAATCCGACCGAAACCGAAGCCAGAGCCGAATATGATCGGATGCTGAGACTGATCGATGGCCGGCCGATTGAAGCACTGCTCGATTTGCCGCCAATGATCAATCCCGACTGGCAAGCAGTCGTTGAAGTGATGCTGGCGATCGAACCCGCGGCGCGATTCAGCAACTCCTACCTCTTTGCGATGGCAATAATGGGTGTGGCCAATCTCAGCCTGGAACACGGAAACTGCGACGGCTCATGCCTGGGTTACGCTCATCTTGCCTGCGTTATAGGCCCCTGTTTTGGGGAATATCACCTCGGATTTCGTTTTGGCCAACTCAGTTTTGATTTGGTGGAACAGCGGGGATTGCAGCGGTTCAAGGCAAAGGTTTTTACGGTGGTCGGGCACCACGTATGGCCTCGCACTCGGCATATGGGAGACGCTCTCAGCCTAATGCGGCGGGCTTTCGTGACGGCGCAAGAGCGGGGAGATTTCACTTTCATGGCGTTCAGTTTTGCGCACGTGATCGCTGATCGGCTGGTACTGGGCGACCCACTGGCCGAGGTCCAGGCGGAGGCTGAACGTGGATTGGCGCTAATGCGCAAGGCGCGTTATGGGATGGTGGCCGATTGCTTTGCCGCCATGATCCGCCTGATTTGGATCCTACGTGGCACCAAACCCGACTACCCTTCGTTTGGGGAAGGTTTCAGTGACGAGAGGCTCTACGAGCGTCATTTAGAAAGCGATCCGGCACTGTGGATTGCCCGTCATTTCTATTCGATTCGCAAAATGCAGGCCTGCTATTTTCTCGGGGATAACGCCGGGGCGCTGAAAGTGTCGGCCAACGCTCAACCGCTTTCCTGGCTGCATGCAACGTTCGTGGAGCGTGCAGAATATATTTTCTACGATGCATTGAGCCACGCTGCCGCCTTTGATTCGGCCGATCCCGAAATGCGTAGGCAGATCTTCGATCTCGTGACGTCCCGCCAACGCATACTCATTGCTTGGAAGGCGACGGGCCCGGAGAATTTCACGGCGCGAGTGGCGTTGATCGCCGCCGAATTGGCCCGCATGGACGGCCAGGATTTGGCTGCTTTGCAGTCTTACGAAGAGTCGATTGTTGCTGCGCGTAAAAATGGTTTCATAAATGAAGAAGCTCTTGGGTTCGAGCTTGCCGGGCGCTTTTATGTCGCTCGCGGGCTTGAAACCAGCGGCTACGCCCACCTCGGCCACGCCAGGGCGTGCTACAAGCGCTGGGGCGCTGACAGGAAAGTGCGCCAACTGGAAGATTCTTATCCAGGCTTGCGGAGTGCTTTGCTGCCCGTCGCGACCGCCGCCAGCATCTCACTCGAACAGCTGGACCTTGCTGTCGTGGTCAAAGCGTCGCAATCGATTTCAAGTGAGATTGTACTGGACCGTTTGGTCGAGTCCCTGTTGCGGATAGCGCTGGAGCATGCAGGAGCGGACAAAGGATGCCTGATCCTGCAGGACGTCACAGGCTGGCATATTGCTGCCGAAGCAGTAACGGAGGTCGGAGGGACCCGACTGGCTCGCAGACATGCACCGGAGACAACGAGCGATCTGCCTACGAGCATTATCAATCACGCCCTGCGAACCCGGGAGACAGTCATTATTGACGACGTTTCGATTCAGAATCTCTACATGGACGATGCATCCATGCCCGGGAAAAAACCGAAATCGGTACTCTGTCTTCCGTTGTTTAAACAGAGTATCGCAGTCGGGGCTCTTTATTTGGAGAACGGTCTTACCACTCATGCGTTCACAAATGATCGAGTGGCCGTCCTGAAGCTGCTGGCATCCCAGGCAGCCATTTCGCTGGAAAACGCCCGCCTTTACGAAAACTTGCAGGAAGCGCAGGTCCGAATGAATCACGGAGAGCGACTCAGTCTTACCGGGAGCTGGACATGGCAAATCGCAACGGGAGAAATTTATTGGTCTGAGGAAACTTATCGCATCTGGGAATGTGATCGCGCGGCCAAACCCACTTTCGATTTTGTGCGAACGCGCGTGCATCCTGACGATTTGGAGTACTTCCGCAAAGTCACGGAGGAAGGTTTGCACGACGGTCGGGACTCAGAATTCGAACTTCGACTCGTAATGCCGGGCGGAGAATTGAAGCACATTCATGTCGCGCGCCACCCGGTGCGAGATGACGAGGGCCAGCTCAGCAGCTTTGTCGGAGCGGTGAAGGATATAACGGAACGCAAAAAGGCCGAGGAGGCGTTGCAAAAAGCCCAGACGGAACTCGCCCATGTTGCGAGGGTGGCGAGCTTGGGAGAATTGACCGCGTCGATCGCACACGAGTTGAACCAGCCGCTCGCCGGGGTCGTGACCAATGGCAGCGCCGGTTTGCGCTGGCTCGCGGTCGATCCCCCCAATCTTGACGAGGTCCGTGAGGCGATTCGCCGCAGCATTCGAGACGGTAACCGGGCCGGTGATGTCATCGCGCGCTTGCGCGCACTCTTCAAGAAGACGACAACCACCAAGGAGTCCGTGGACCTCGGAGAGTTGATTGCGGAGGTGGTGGCGCTCATCCAGAACCAAATCCGGCGACATGGCGCGATATTGCAGACGCGATCCACCGGGAATCCTCGTCCGGTTGTGACTGATCGCGTTCAAATGCAGCAGGTCATCTTCAACCTTGTGCTTAACGCAGCTGAGGCAATGAGCGACATCGATGGCCGGCCCCGGGAAGTTACGATTGTCACGCACTACGACAAGTCCGGGCCGGTTCGCGTGTCGGTGCAAGACAACGGCGTCGGCTTGAGCGCGCAAAATGCCGAAAAAATATTCAGCGCCTTCTACACGACGAAGCCCGGTGGTATGGGGATGGGGCTTTCGATCTGCCGTTCAATTATAGAAAATCACGGTGGCTACCTCTGGGTGGAGGCAAACCAAGGCCCGGGCGTGACCTTTGCATTCACCATTGGCGAACAATAGACTTACTTCTGACAATGAAACCTATTCACGAGCGAAGAAATCCGCTGCCCGAATCATCGCCGTCGATTCAAGGTCGCCACATACGAATTGGTGGTTCGGTGTTAGGGCCTCGCGCCCACATTTGTGCCTTCTTCAACGGGCCCGACGACGAATATCGCGTGCTATTGCCATTTATTAAGGACGGGCTGGACGCCGGCGAGAAGGCTGTCCACACGGTCGATCCCGATCGCAGGGAAGAACATTTTCGCCAGCTGGAAAGTGCGGGACTCGATCTCACCGCCCTGCGCACAAGTGGCCAGATTGAAGTGCGTACTTGGATCGATACTCATTTGCGGGACGGAAAGTTCGACCCTGACGCAACGCTTGAACTCTTCGGCCGCATTACTACGGCCGCGCGTCAACAGGGATACCCGTTGATTCGCTTTGTTACACACATGGAATGGGCACTGGCGAACATCCCTGACCTAAACGATCTCCTCGAATATGAAGCAAAGGCTAACGAAGCGTGGTTGCGCCGCGAGCAACCCGTCCACCCGGTGGTCTGCACCTACGACCTGACCAAATTTCGAGGCGACATCGTAGTGGATGTTATGCGAACGCATCCGATGATCATTGTCGGTGGAGTTCTGCAAGAAAATCCATTTTTCGTGCCACCGGCGGAGTTTCTCGCTGAACTGCGGGCACGGCGGGTGATCCCAATTCGGTGATCCAACTCGAGTCAAGACGATGGAAATTGAGACTACAACCTTGGCGGACGAGGTGAAGGACCTCAAGTCGTGTCTCAACGACCTGATCACCGTGATGGCACTGCCAGCGCTCTGGCAGGGTGGCGGTGCCCGCCGGATTATCGGTGCATTGCTTGATGTGTTAATGGGGATGCTCCGACCGGAATTGGTCTACGCGGAATGGAAAGACCCAGCCGGCGGCGGCCGAGTACGTTTGGTCCGAGTCGCCGGTTCGCCCGGGCCATCGGCGCCGTCGGAATTGATCACGCAGGCAATTCGTTCTGTGCTCCAGGGGGAAACAATTCCGGTTTCACAGATCATGAGAAATCCGTTTGACGGCGGAGAACTCAATTGCACGGTGCTGAGTCTCAGGTTGAAGCAGGAACCGGGTTGGTTGGTCGTTGCTTCCCGCCGTATCGATTTCCCTTCTCCGACCGAGCGACTACTGATCCAGGTTGCGACCAACCAAGCGGCAATCGGACTACAAGGTGCGCGACGATTGCGGCGCCAGAAGCGGATCGCCGCCGAACTAGATCAAGAGGTGGCGCGGCGAACGAGCGAACTGACGGCGGCCAACGAGGGATTGCGCAAGGAAATCACCGAGCGCAAGAAGACGGAGGAGATGCTCCGACGCACTGACGCCTACCTCGCCGAGGCCGAGCGGCTGAGTCATACCGGCACGTGGGCCTACGATATCACTCTACAGAAGCCAAAATATTGGTCGGCCGAACGATGTCGCATCTCGGGGTTCGATCCCGCTCTCGGGATGCCTCCGCTGGAGATGGAAATCGCGACGCACACTCCGGAGGACTGGGCGAAGTTGCGGGAAACGGTCCAGCAGGCGGTCCGCAACAAGGCGGATTTCCAGACCGAATCACGACTGGTATTACCAAATGGAGTCACCAAACACTTGAGGATCGTTGGGCATCCGGTGCTGAATGACGCGGGCGATGTGGTCGAACTGGTTGGGTCAACCATGGACGTTTCCGCGGCGAACCTGGCGGAGACGCTGCTCCGTGGGGAAAAGCGCCTGCTGGAGATGATTGGCGAGGGTGCTCCGCTCACGGCTGTATTGGAAGAGCTGTGTCGCGTATTCGAAGAGTTGTGTGAGCACTCGATCGCGTCCATCCTGCTGTTGGATTCGCGCTCGACCTGCCTGCGGCATGGTGCCGCTCCCAGTCTGCCGCCCGCTTACATGGCGGCAATCGATGGTTCCGCCATTGGGCCGGCCGCTGGATCATGCGGAACGGCGGCATTCCGCAGGCAACCCGTGTTCGTGGCCGACATTGCCACGGATCCACTCTGGATCGATTACCACACACCAGCCTTGGCTCATGGACTACGTGCCTGCTGGTCATTCCCCATTTTCTCGCGTACACAGTGTGTGCTCGGCACGTTCGCCGTCTACTATCGTGAAATCCGTAACCCGGATCCACGACACCGCGAGGTAATGGAACGGATTATCCACGTTGCCGGTATTGCCATCGAGCGGTATCACACCGATGAAACCTTGCGTCGCAGCGAGGTGTATTTGGCCGAGGCACAACGCATCAGCAAGACCGGTAGTTTCGGTTGGATTATTCAGAGCGGGGAAATCTTTTGGTCTGCTGAGACAGTTCGCGTTTTCGGCACCGATCCGACGATACCGCCGACGATCGATCTTGTGTTGGAACGGACCCACCCCGAGGACAGGATCATCGTGCGGGAAGTTATTGATCGCGCGGTGGCTGATGGACGAGACTTTGACTTCCAGCATCGGCTACGACTGCCAGACGGCACCGTGAAGCACGTTCGCGTAGTGGGGCAGGGCATCCGCGAAGGAACGGATCGCGTTGGCCAGTTTGTCGGGGCGATTCAGGACATCACCGGCCCCAAGCGCGCCGAGGAGGCGCTAAAATTGAGCGAGGAAAGGTTCCGTCAACTGGCAGATGCAATTCCTGAGGTGATCTGGATTACGGACCTGAGGCCAAAGAAGGTGGTTTACTGCAGTCCAAGCTTTGAGCGAATCTGGGGCTTGCGGGTCGAGGATCTCTATCGTGAACCCTACCTCTGGACAGAGACCATTCATGTAGATGATCGCGACCGCATCATCGTTCTTTTCAAGCAGTGGATCGCCGGAAATGATGTGAGTTATCACGACGTTGAGTTTCGCATTGTCCAACCCTCCGGCGAGATTCGCTGGATTCACGAACGGGGTGTACTCAGCCTGGACGAGACAGGGAAACCGTACCGCGCCAGCGGCATTTCGACCGATGTTACCGAACGCCGAAACTCCGAGGAAAAATTGCGGATAAGCGAGGCTTATCTGACCGAGGCGCAGCGCATCAGCCAGACGGGGAGTTTCAGTTGGAATATCGAAAGTGGTGAAATAATATGGTCGGACGAAACCTATCGGATTTGGGAGCTCGATCGGGGCGCGCGACCAAGCTTCGAGTTCATGCGCCAGTGTGTCCATCCCAACGACGTTTCTCGATTTGACGAAGCGCTGAAGGAATGTCTCCACGATGGAGTGGATTCCGATTCCGAATTTCGGATTGTCGTGCCGAATGGCGCAATCAAGCACTTGCACGTAGTTCGACGGGCGGTCTACGAAACGACAGGAAAAGTCGTTCAATATGTAGGAGCGATTCGGGATATTTCAAGTCGCAAGCTGGCCGACGAGGCTCTGCAAAACGCACAGGCCGAACTTGCTCACGTTGCGCGTATCGCGACAGTGGGCGAGCTGACGGCCTCGATTGCCCACGAACTGAACCAGCCCTTGGCCGGGGTTGTGGCGAATGCCGGCACCTGTCTAAACTGGCTTGGAGGAGATTCTCCCAACTTGACTGAGGCTTGTAAGGCCGCCCAGCGCATCATCCGGGACGGCAAGAGGGCGGGCGAGGTCATCACCAGACTCCGGGCTCTGTTCAAGAAGACCGACACGACAAAAGAACCAGTGGTTCTCGCGGAATTGATCGATGAAGTCGTCGCCCTTTTGATGAACGAGATCAGGCGGCACGGTGTCACCTTGCGAACGGAATTCATGGGCGAACCGCGACCGGTGGTGGCCGACCGGATACAACTGCAGCAGGTAGTCTTCAACCTGGTCCTTAATGCCGCCGAGGCGTTGATTGGCATCGATGGACGACTGCGGGAGATTTTCGTTGCGACGAATTACAATGAAGCCGGGGCCGTGAGGGTGCTTGTGAAAGACAATGGCATTGGCTTAAGCCCGCAAAACAAGGAAAGGATTTTCAGCGCCTTCCATACCACCAAGCCCGGTGGCATGGGGATGGGGCTTTCGATCAGTCGTTCAATTGTCGAAAATCACGGCGGTCGAATTTGGGTTGAGGCGAACACCGGACCGGGAGCGACTTTCTTCTTCGAGATCCCCTAAATGGATTCTTTTGTAAGTGGAAAAATCCGGCCATCCGAGATGACCCTGGCGGTTGAACTCTACTGCGATCATCCAGCAACCCGCCGAATTTCCCACCTCGATACATACCAAGGTATGATGGAGCCTGGCCCGGGAATCAGGCAATATAGTAACACATCCAAATGCGTGTTGACGCCCTTATTTGTGTGGTCGACGACGACGATTCTGTCCGGGAATCGCTGCAGGGATGGCTGAAGTCGATCGGTTTCGGAGTGAGCGCTTTCGCATCAGCCGAGGAGTTTCTCTGTTCGGGACCGGTCGATTCAACAGACTGTCTGATTCTCGATGTGCGAATGCCTGGGATGAGCGGCCTGGAGCTGCAGCGGGAGTTGATCGGCCGCGAAATTTGCCCGCCCATCATTTTCGTCACCGCGCACAGTTACGAGCGCACGCATGCACTGGCCCAGCAGAACGGCGCGATTGCTGTTCTCGAAAAACCCTTTGGCGAGGAAGTCCTGCTGCACGCAATCAGTGTGGCCTTGAACCGGCACTGACACCACCAGTGCTACTTATGCCCGTGGAAAACACTCCCATATTACAAACGCCTCCGGTTGTTTACGTAGTGGATGACGATTCTGCTCTCAGGGAGGCTTTGGAGGAGTTGTTGCGGTCGCGGGGCCTGCGCGCCAAATCATTTGGATCTGCTCGAGAGTTTCTCGACCGCCTGGCCTACGAGTTCCCTGCGTGTTTGATTCTGGATCAAGACCTGCCGGGCATGTCAGGCCTTGAGTTGCAGAATGAGTTGTCTCGGTCGAAAGTTGAAATCCCGACCGTTTTTATTTCCGGCCACGGAAATATTCCGAAAACCGTCCGGGCAATCAAGGCCGGCGCACTCGATTTCTTCAGCAAGCCCTTTGATCCGGATGACCTGCTCGATGCCGTGAAGGAGGGCATCGCCCGAGCCGAGTTCATCGCTTTAGCCCGAGTGCCTGCAGCATTTGGAGATTTTGTCGGGTCGAGTACCGCGTTGAAGACGGTGCTCGAACAAATCCAGTTGGTTGCGACCACGGAGACCACCGTGCTAGTCACGGGAGAGAGTGGGACCGGCAAGGAACTCGTCGCCCGGGCCATCCACCAGCACAGCGCGAGAGGCAAGGGCCCGCTGATCAAAGTAAATTGCGGCGCAGTTCCAGAAACGCTTTTCGAAAGTGAGTTCTTTGGGCATGTGCGCGGTGCGTTCACTGGCGCGATGCGCGACAAGCCCGGAAAATTCGAACTCGCACAGGGTGGATCCCTGTTTCTCGACGAGATTGGCGAGGTACCGTTGGGAATGCAGGCAAAGCTGTTGCGTGCCCTGCAGGAGCGTGAGGTCGAGCGTGTGGGGGACACTCGATCGCGACGGCTCGACGTGCGTATTATCGCAGCTACCAATCGCGATCTTTTGGCCGAAGTTGAGGCCGGTCGCTTTCGCCGGGATTTGTTTTACCGGCTGAGTGTCTTCCCCATTCACAACCCGCCCCTGAGGGAGCGCCACGAAGATGTGCATCGTTTAGTGCGGCATTTTACCGACAAATTCAGCCGCCAAATGAAAAAACGAATTCGGCGTATCCTTCCCGAGACCATGGAGGTTCTGGTAGCACATTCCTGGCCGGGAAACGTGCGTGAACTACAAAACATCATCGAACGCGCGGTCATCCTTTCACCGGGCGATGTCCTCTGCGTGCCGCTCACCGAACTCAAGCGTGAAGTCTCTAAGGCCGGAGAGCACACGCAGGATCTGAAGGAGGTTGAACGTGACTGCATCTTCCGCGCCCTCGCCGAAACGCATTGGCGCGTCGGTGGACCGCGGGGTGCCGCGGTCCGGCTCGGTCTGAAGCGAACGACCCTGCTCTCGCGCATGGAAAAACTGGGCATTGGTCGGCACGACGTGGCTCCTGATGCAGCGGTCGGTTGAGTTTGTGGATTTTGGAGGCAATCCTGCCAGTGAAGGACCTAGCCGGTTCTGAGATCGGTTGACGGCTTTCTGCGGCCGGCTAAAGGCGTTTCAGAGGGGGTTGGCGAGTTGAGGTGTGACGACAGGCTCGGCATTTTGACGACGGGTCGACAGTTTTCGCGCTGCGAGAAAATCTGCCGGTTACCGGCTCGCAGAAATTATCGGCTACAAGTGAAAGGCGGAGAGGTTATTAAGGAAAGCGTCCGCCTTGTGGAGATTGTTGGCACCCGCATTGCGATGTATGGAGCGAATGAAAGCAGCGTTCCTAAAAACAAAAGCGGGGCCGGAGTCATTTGTTTTTGGAGAGCTACCCCTTCCGGAACTGAAGGCTGGTGAAGTATTGGTCAAGGTCCACGCCAGTGCGATCACACCCACCGAACTGCAATGGGTTCCGACTTTTACCGCACGTTCGGGTGCACCGCGCGCTTTCCCCATCGTGCTCGGCCATGAATTTTCCGGTGTGATTGAGGCGTTGCGCGGAAATGTGGGAGACTTCCAAGTGGGTGATGCCGTGTACGGCCTGAACGATTGGTTTATCAATGGTTCCCAGGCTGAATATTGCGCTGCAGCGTCGTCGACGATAGCGGCCAAGCCGCGTTCACTCGATCACGTTCACGCAGCCTCAGTTCCGATTTCCGTTCTTACGGCCTGGCAGGCCTTGATCATTCGTGGCAAACTCTGGCATCGCGAAAGGCTGCTCATCCACGGGGCTGCAGGAGCTGTCGGCATCTTCGCTGTGCAAATAGCGCGGGATCGCGGCGCGCATGTGATTGCCACGGCATCAGCGGCGAATCACGACTTTGTCGAGTCGTTGGGTGCCGACGAAGTAATCGATTATCACACGACGCGATTTGACGATGTGGTCCGGGACGTGGATCTGGTTTTTGATACCGTAGGGGGAGAGACCTTGGAGCGTTCGTGGAAGGTGCTCAAATCTGGTGGCCGGATGGTCACGATTGCCGCACAGAGTGAGCGAACGACCGATCAGCGTGTGCGCGATGCGTTCATGCTGATGGAAGCGAACGGTGCGCAGTTGGCGGAGATTGCCAACGTGATCGATGCCGGGCGGCGCCAGGCTTTTGTCGCCGCAGAATATCCGTTGGAGCAGGTGCGCGAGGCTTATGCCAATGCGATGCGCGGCGGTGGACGGGGCAAGACCGTTCTGCGCCCTATGTCATGAACCATCGGGTCGGCCCCAAAATATTCTCCATCCAAACCTACCTATGCACTACGGACCTGATACGAGCGGGAATTGCGGCGGCCGATGTCTGAGCGAATTAATCCGCGCGCGAGCCTACCAGCTCTTTGAGGCGCGTGGTCGCGCCAACGGTCACGCACTCGCCGATTGGTTGAAGGCCGAACACGAAGTCAAACAGCACTTGGGATTTGAACCTGTAACTTTATGCACCACGAAACCAGAACGATTGTCCTGATCCATGGATTGTGGATGACCCCGCGAAGCTGGGAAAATTTCCGCAGCTTCTATCAGGTCCGCGGTAACCACGTGCTGGCTCCTGCCTGGCCGCGGATGGCTGACGATGTCGCAGAGGTCCGCGGCAATCCTGCTCCGCTTGCCGGTCTCGGTCTCAGAGAGGTCGCAGACCACTACGAAAAGATCATCCGAGCCCTTCCAGAGCCGCCGATTCTCATAGGGCACTCCATGGGCGGACTTATCGTTCAACTCCTGTTGAGCCGCGGACTGGGCTGTGTCGGTGTGGCGATCGATAGTGCGACGCCGGCTGGTATTTATCGGTTGCCGTGGTCCGTAATCAAATCGGGCCAGCCGGTTCTTTCGAATCCGCTCAATTTTTGGCGAACGGTCGCGCTCACCTTCGATCAGTTTCGCTATGCCTTTGCCCACGTGATGCCGGAGCACGAAGCGCGGGTCGCCTACGAAAATTACGCGGTGCCCGGACCAGGCCGGCCAATTTTTGAAGTGGCCCTTGGCAATTTCAATCCTTGGGCGCCGAATCGGGTAAACTTCCGGGCGGAACCTCGGGCGCCCCTGTTGCTGATCGCCGGCGAAAAAGACCACTTGGTTCCGGCGGGCTTGAATCGGACCAACTATCATCTTTACCGCCATTCGACCGCGGTCACCGAATTCGTCGAGTTCAGCGGAAGGTCGCACTTGATCGTCGCGCAGGAAGGCTGGCGCGAGGTGGCAGAGTATGCACTGACGTGGGCCCAGACCAGGTTGGCCAATGTGGAGCCTAGGGGGTTGTCGGGGCGTGTTGTCCCGCTCCTGAAATGATTCGCCCGTGGAAAGAGATTCATTTCCGACCGTGAACACGGAGACACCAAAGAAAGATTTATCGAATATGACGCGCCGACGCGCCATCGCCTTGTGCAATCGGCAACTCGCCGACTCCGTCGATTCACGACTGCGCACGAAGCGGGCGGTAGACTTTGGCGGTGTGACTGAGGTCACAATCCAAGGTGTGTGGAAGGGACGGAAAACTTTCTCCGACGTTTGCGATGACCCCATCCCGGCTGTTTCCGCCCGTCATAGAAGCCGGCTTAAGCCGGCGGAAATTTCCCGAGGAGACTGTCGCTAGGGCCTCGTTTCAAAATCTGCTTCTCCCAACTCAACATCCAACAAACGCAAAAGAATCATGAACCTTGAATTCACTCAAAACGATCTGCCGCAAAACGTGCGCATCGCCTCCGTCGCCTTGCTCAACCGACAGCTCGCCGACGCGCTGGACCTGGGATTACAAGCGAAACAGGCCCACTGGAATGTCAAGGGTCCCCATTTCCTCACGCTTCACGAACTCTTCGATGATACGGCAGAGAAGATTGAGGAATTTTCCGACTTAATTGCTGAGCGAGCCGTGCAGCTTGGTGGCATCGCCGAGGGTACGGCGCAGGTAATTGCCCGCGAATCACGATTGCCAGTCTACGCGCTCGATTTGTACCGGGGCTCGGATCACGTGCGTGCCCTCTCAAACGCCATTGCCCGATTCGCCACGTCAACGAGAGCGGCCATCGATGAGGCGGACGCGGCGGGCGACGCCGATACCTCGGACGTTTTCACCCAAGTCTCCCGAGTGGCCGACACACTCCTCTGGAAAGTAGAGGCGCACATCCGGGAGGGCTGGGACAAGCCAGCTCCGACCAAAGCAGAATGACGGATGAATTTCAAACCCCCGACTCATGACAACAATCATCGGACTATCCGGCAGCCTGCGCGAACACTCCTTCAACACCGCGTTGCTGCGCGCGGCCAACACTATGCTGCCTGAAGGTGTAACGCTGATCGTTGCGACCATCCACGGCATTCCGCTTTTCAACGAGGACGATGAGGCCCGCGGTTATCCGCTCGCAGTGCAACAGCTGAAAGAGCTTATCGCTTCGGCTGACGGGCTTCTGCTCTCTTCGCCGGAATACAACAACTCGATTCCCGGCGTTTTAAAAAATGCGATCGACTGGTTATCCCGACCCGGAGTCGACATTCCCCGAATATTTGGCGGTAAACCGGTGGCCCTGATGGGCGCGTCGCTCGGCGGATTTGGCACGATTCTGGGGCAGAATGCCTGGCTTGCACCGCTCCGTGCCCTCGGCGTCAACCCGTGGACGAGCGGCCGCATGCTTGTTTCACGCGCCAATCATGTCTTTGACCCGGCAGGTGCCCTGACGGACCCCGCGCTTCGTGAACAGCTCAGGACTTTCGTGTCAGGCTTTGCCGGATACATTTCAGAAAACCGCGGCGGAGTCGCCCACACCAAATTATCATGAAAACCCTCACTACGCTGGCGGTCATCGCCGTTTCCACCGTCACCAACTCTTCCAGCGCGGCCGAGCCCCAGCCTGCGCCTGATAAAATGGTTGATGCACTCAATCTAGCTTTCGGTAAGCAGACCACCAATCGCGCAGTCCACGCCAAAGGTATCGTTTTCGAAGGCAGCTTTACGCCGGTCTCGGTGGCCTCTTCTTTGAGTAAAGCTCCGCATTTTCAACAGACAGTGCCGATCACCGTGCGATTCTCCGACTTCGCGGGTATTCCCACCATTTCAGATACGCACGAGGCTGCGAGCCCGCGCGGGCTGGCGATAAAGTTTCACCTGCCGGACGGCACTGAAACGGACCTTGTCACCCATTCTTTCAATGGTTTCCCGACCCGCACATCGGAAGAGTTTCGGCAGCTAATGATTGCGATTGGCACGAGCGGTCCAGGTGTGGCGAAACCGACGCCGCTAGACGGCTTCCTCGCCGGTCATCCCATCGCAAAGACGTTCCTCACCACGCAGCCGCCACCGCCGGTCAGCTTCGCCACTCTTGGCTACTTCGGCGTCAATAGCTTCAAATTTACGAACGCGCAGGGACTCGTCCGATTCGGGCGTTACCGGATCGAACCCGTCGCGGGTAATCACATTCTTCCGTCCGAACAGGCCGCGAAGGCTGCACCCGGTTACCTGGCCGACGAAATCCGTGGTCGCGTGGCGCAAGCATCCGTGCGCTTCCGATTCCGTGCTCAGATCGCAGGTCCGGGTGATGTGATTGATGATCCGTCAATCGCCTGGCCTGAGTCGCGCGAAATCATCGAACTCGGCGAAATTCAAATAACACGGGTTGAGTCTGACAGCGACGCCGCAGAACGCCGGCTGATCTTCATGCCGGCGACATTGCCCGCAGGCATCGAACCGGCCGACCCGATGATCCTGGTTCGGCAGGGTGCCTATCCCGTCTCCTACGCGCGTCGCCATCAATGACCGCCGATTCATTACCCAATCCATCCTATTATGAAACCTCATTACCTGGTCTATAATTTGCTCGGGTGGCTCGCAGGCGCCGCATTTGGTGTCAGTGCGACCGCCGCCGCCCCCGGCATGCCACCGGGTTTTAAGACCCAGACCGTTGCCAGCCCTGCGGGCGCCGACATTTATGTCCGCGTTGGTGGCTCCGGTCCCGCAGTCGTCCTGCTGCACGGTTTCGGCGATACCGGAGACATGTGGGGCCCATTGGCTGAGGAACTGATGAAGGACCATACCGTCATCGTGCCCGATCTGCGGGGCTTTGGAAAATCTTCCCGGCCTGTTGACGGCTATGAAAAGATGACGCAGGCGAAGGACATTCGCGCTGTCCTGACCACGCTCGGTTTTGATCGCTCCGCGGTGGTTGCTCATGACATCGGCAATATGGTCGCCTACGCCTACACGGTGAGCTTTCGCGACAAGGTCGACCGACTGGTCGTGATGGACGCTCCGATTCCAGGACTACCCGGTTGGAGCGACCAGCTTCGCAACCCAAAAGTGTGGCATTTCTTTTTCTTCGGGCCCGACGTCGAACGCTTGGTGCAGGGCCGCGAGCGCATCTACCTTGATCGTTTCTACAACGAATTCTCCGCAGATCCGGCGCACATCGACGAGGCCACCCGCGTACACTACGCCACGCTTTATGCCCAGCCCGGTGCGATGCACGCGGCGTTTCTTCAATTCCACGCATTCACCCAGGACGCGATCGACAACCAGGTGCCGGCGCAGACAAAACTCGCCATGCCTGTCCTCGCGGTCGGGGGCGAAAAATCCTACGGCAGCCTGATGTCGACGCTGCTGCACTCCGCCGCCAGCGATGTGCGCGGGGCCGTCGTCCCGAATGCCGGTCACTGGATCATGGAGGAGAACCCGGTCTTCGCGACTGCGCTGATCAGCGGATTCCTGCGCGAACGCGAGGCCACGACTGCCGATCTGCGACTAACCCCGGCCGAGTTCCATTTCACCGGCAGCGGTCCGGGTGGCACTGGCACATCCGGCGCCGACGGAATTCAAACCACCGTGCTCAAGGGCAGTCCCGACGAGGCCGGCCCTTACACGCTCATGCTTCGCGTGCCGGAGCACACGCGGATTCCGGCGCACGCCCATCCGGACGACCGCACGGCAGTCGTTATCTCTGGGACGTGGTTTTTCGGATACGGCGAGAATTTCGACGCAGGTGCACTCAAGGTATTACCGCCCGGTAGTGTCTACACTGAACCACCGCATCGACCACACTACGCCGAGACACGCGAGGAGCCTGTGATCGTGGTCATTAGTGGATTTGGCCCCTCGGGGTCCCAACCGACGGAAACGCGGCAAAAATCCGCCCGTTAAACATGAATGCAGAAGCCTACACCGTCATTCCTACGCACCAATCCGGGGCTTTGGCTGCGGGCGCCCCCGCGCCCGATTTTAGCCTGCAAAGCACGCCCGACCAGCGGGTCGGACTCAGCGAGTTCCTTGGCAAGCCAGTCGTGCTTGCGTTCTACCCGGCCGACTGGAGCCCGGTGTGCGGCGACCAGATGGGTCTCTACAATGAAATCCTGCCTGAATTTAAACGCCTTGGCGCCGAGCTGCTGGGAATTTCCGTTGATGGTGCGTGGTGTCACGCGGCGTTCAGCCGTGACCGGAAACTGCATTTCCCGTTGCTATCTGACTTCGAACCGAAGGGGGAGGTGGCGCGGCGGTACGGTGCGTATCGCAAAGTCGAGGGGGTATGCGACCGCGCGCTATTTGTAATAAATTCTGAAGGCATCATTCATTGGAGTTATGTATCGCCAGTCGGGGTCAATCCCGGGGCGGAGGGTATCCTTTCTGCGTTGGAGCAACTGGAACAATCAAAGCGGGAGCAGCCATGAAATCTCCGTCCAAGCTCCCTGGTGCGAAAGAATCCATGTTGCCGATCGCCGGGCATGACCACTTGCAGGGATCCATCGATGCGCCAGTCCAGCTGGTTGAGTATGGTGATTACGAGTGCCCCTTTTGCGGCGAGGCCTACCCCGTGGTGAAAGCAGTGCAGCAGGAGCTTGGTGAAAGCCTGTGCTTCGCATTCCGGAATTTCCCCCTGGCTAATCTACATCCTCATGCCCAACACGCCGCCGAAGCTGCAGAGGCCGCCGCCTTCCAGCAGCACTTCTGGGCCATGCATAGCATGCTTTTTGAAAATCAGGACCAACTGGAGGATGAGGATCTCGTCGGTTATGCTTCCGCGCTTCGCCTCGATGCCCGACGCCTGATCAGTGAAGTTATGACCGGGGAACATGCCGCCCGGGTGCGGGAAGATTTCCGCAGCGGCGCGCGCGGCGGTGTAAACGGTACACCGACGTTTTTCATCAACGGCATTCGGTATGCCGGTCAGTCCACCTTTAACGGTTTGCTCACCGCGCTCGTCGGGCGGCGCGCAGGGTAAACCGGCAGAAAAATCAATCCAGCACAGCCCGGCAAAGGACAATCTTATGAGCAGATATCATGCACTCTATACTCCTGAGGACGCCGCCGTGGTGTTCATCGACCTTCAGCCGCAGATGTTGTTTGGCGTGGCTAACATCGACCGCGCCCTGTTGGTCAACAATGTCACACTCTTCGCCAAGGTCGCAAAAGAATTTGGCGTCCCGGTCGTGCTGACGGCCGTCGATACGGAAACCTTCTCCGGGTATGTGTGGCCCCAATTGCTCGATGTCTTCCCGGGTCAACCGGTGATTGAGCGCACGTCGATGAATGCCTGGGATGAGGCGGATTTCCGCAAGGCGGTCGAGGCGACCGGTCGCAAGAACATCATTCTCACGGGGCTTTGGACCGAGGTGTGTATAACCTGGCCGGCGATCTCGATGATCGCTGCAGGTTACAACGTCTACGTAGTTGACGACTGTTGCGGGGCGACCTCGGCCGCTGCTCAGGAGGCGGCGCTTTCGCGTATGGTCCAAGCAGGTGCGACACGCCTGACCACGATTGCAGCACTGCTGGAGTTTCAGCGGGATTGGAAAAATCAAGCCCACTACGCCGCACTCATGAAGCTCCTGCGGCCCCAGGCTGGCGCTTACGGCAGCGGAATCGAATACGCTTACACCATGCTGTTCAAAACGCCGCAATCGACCAGCAACCCACAAATCGTGCCGAAGCCGGCAGCATGAGACGCCGCGCCAGCGTCGCAGTCCAAGCCACCGTTTGTCGTCTGATCTTTGAAGAATGCAGGTCATGAACACAGATCCATTGGAGAAAGCCGGAGCAGAGACCCTCACAGCTGTCGTGCATCGGCGCGTTCAGTCCGGCCGTATCGCGGAATTTGAGGAAGCGATGCAGGAGTTCATCCGATTTGCCGTCGGCTTTCCCGGCCACCACAGCATCACGGTGTTGCGCCCGGGTGGCGGAGGCCGTGACTACGTGGTGATTGATCGGTTTCGCAACGAAGCGGCTAGGCGTGCGTTCAAAACGTCGCGGCAATATAATCAGTGGATGGATTCGCTGGGCCGCCTTACCGAAGGCGATCCACGCATTGAAGAACTTACTGGTCTCGAAGGTTGGTTCGCCGCGCCCGGCAATGGGTGCGTCCGTCCGCCCAAGATCTACAAGATGGCGATCGCGACATTTGTCGGCGTCTTTCCTCTCTCGATGGTTCTGGATCTGACAATCGGACGGGCGATGCATGGCTGGCCGTACGTTGTCAGCAGTGCAGTGTTTAATGCGTGCATCGTCACGTCTCTGACGTGGGTGGTGATGCCGGCTCTTACCCGGATTTTATCGCGGTGGCTCTTTGCGGGTCAGCCCTGACCTCGCCGGTTTTATCCGGTCATCCGAAAAAAGCTCATTCAAGAAACTCATGAATACTCTATTGAATCATAGTCTGTGTCTCATCGTCCTTAACCTCGCGGCTTTCGTCGGTCTGGCTCAGGGGGCGACGTCTTCCGCTGACCAGGCGTCCGAAACAGCACGGCCGTCGAATACGACCGGCAGCAAGCCTTCAATCGTTCTTGTTCACGGAGCGTTTGCCGACGGTTCCTCTTGGAATAAAGTAATTCCGTTGTTGGAGGGTGATGGTTACGCGGTGACTGCGGTGCAGAATCCACTGACTTCGCTCGCGGATGATGTCGCCACGACGCGGCGGGCCGTTGAGGCCCAGCAAGGACCGGTTGTTTTGGTCGGCCACTCTTATGGCGGTGCGGTGATCTGCGGTGCAGCGGCTGACAATCCAGAGGTGAAGGCGCTCGTATTTATCGCGGCCTTTGCGCCGGACGTGGGCGAGGCCATCGGCCCCTTGCAGGAAAAATTTTCACCGCCGGCACTGGGTGCGGCGTTGGTGCCGGACTCCGCCGGCTTTCTCTTCATCGACCGCAGCAAGTTCCATGGTGTATTTGCCGATGATTTGCCGGTCGCGGTAACGCGCGTCATGGCCGCGGCCCAGAAGCCCATCCAGAGTGCGGCTTTTGCGCAGTCGCTGTCGCGGGTCGCGTGGCGAACCATTCCTTCCTGGTTCCTCGTCGCGGCGAATGATCAGGCCATCAATCCCGATCTCGAGCGGTACATGGCTAAAAGGATAAACGCCACGACCTCAGAAGTGGCGTCCAGTCATGTGCCGTTTCTTTCTCATCCTCGTGAAGTGGCGGCGTTCATCGAACAAGCCGCGCACAATGCGGAAAGATGATCCCGCGCGGACCGAACCAATCCGAAGCTCACGTAAGGAAACGAGTTCGAAGGCTCATTGGATTACCGCTCCGGAAAGACTGAAACCTACAACGAACAAAAATCGTATGAAAAATGCTCCGCAATATCTTATCGCAGGGTGCGCTCAATGCACCACTGCCGTTCTGGCACTCTGCGTCTTTGTCATGCCCGCGACCGCTGGAACCGTGCGATCAGTCGGAGCGATGACATTTATCGATGCCAACACACTGGTTGTTGCCGACTGGCGGGCGGGGGAGATCCATGCACTGCAGCTTCCGCCTGCCGCGGCCGTTACTCCGCGTCCGTTCAATCTCATGAATGTCTCGTCTCCGATCGCGCGGGCGTTGCGCGTATCCGCCGATCAACTTCGGTTTGAGGACATGGCCTTTCGGCCCGGGACGGAACTGGCATATATCTCGCTATCGATTACCGGGAAAAAATCTATTTCCCGTCCGGCCCTGGTTGCCGTCGACGCCGCCGGGGCGGTGACCGTGCTTGATTTGAAGCGGACGCCCCGTACCTCGGCTGAAATCAAGAGCCGACCGGCCGCGGACAAGTTTTTCTGGCGGGATATACCCGAAGCTACGCTCACGGTGACCGATCTGGTCTATTTCGATGGGAAGCTCTACGTGGCGGGTTTGTCGAATGCCAGCTTTGCTTCGACGCTTCGAGTTTACGATTTTCCCTTCACCGGTGGGGCGACCGCGACGAGTATCGAAATGTATCACCCCGTGCATAACGAATGGGAGACCCGCGCTCCGATCCGGAAAATGGCGGTCGTTACGTTAAACGGCGAACCAAGTTTGGTGGCGGCGTTCACCTGTTCACCGCTGGTCACAATTCCCCTCAAGGACTTGAAGGACGGTGCGCATGTTACCGGCAAAACCATTGCGGAACTCGGTTGGGGCAGCGCACCGGTGGACATGGTGACTTTCGATCGTGGTCAAGAACCGATGGTTTTGTTGACCCACTCGCACAAATCGGCCGACCTGATGTCGGTGTCGGCAATTGCGAAGGCGTCGGCCGAGACCGGGCTGACCACGCCGATCACGTGGCCGAGTGCCCCTCTGCTCGGACTCAAGTCTACTTATATTCCCATTGCGGGCGTAGCCCATCTTGGCACACAGGATGCGGATTTTTTCGGCGCGCTTCGTCGCGACGAGGCTTCGGGTGCGATGCAGTTGGTGTCCATTCGTAAGGGCGCCTTCCTGCGCCTCAGCGATTTCGTCAACGAATACGACTTCGCCGATTTCACGTATCTCCCCAATGACGGATTCCGTGACGCCCACCATCAATGGCGGATTGATGAGGGCTATCCTGAACTTGCTGCGAGGGCTGCCCGGTGAAAAAGCGCAACGTCGTCGGTGCCGGTTCGTTGTTCGCGGTCTGGGTGATTGCCGCTTTCGCGGCTCGTCCAGTCGCGACTATCTACCCGTCGGGGCCGAGCGTACCGGAAAATCTCCTGCGGATCGAAGTGCGCTTCTCCGCGCCGTTGTCCGCACCGTTGGATCTGGAACACGTGAAACTTTACGACAGTGCTGGGGAAGCAATTGCGGATCCCTTTCTCGATCTACTTTTGCCGAGTGCGGACGGAACACGCGTCACGGTCTTGCTCCATCCCGCACGCGTTAAAACCGGCGTCGGAGCAAACGTCGCGCTCGGCCGTGCATTGCGCGCCGGATCAATGGTGACCCTGGTGGTGGATGATCCTTTGCTGGCTCGGCCCGCGCGGAAAATCTGGCGGATAACAGGCTTTGATGCCGAATCGCCCCAGCCCTCGCGCTGGATTTTTGATCCTCCGTTGCAGGGCACGCGGACCCCGCTTGTGATTCGATTGGAGGCGCCAATCAGCTCAACGGCGGAAGATCTTATCGCAGTTCGCGCTCCCTCCGGGCAACACGTCGCGGGGCACACCGCCTTGGAAGATGGCGACACCGTCTGGCGTTTTGCGCCGCTGCAATCGTGGGGCGCCGGCACTTACGCGGTTGTTGTCAACGAGGACCTCGAAGACCCCGCTGGCAATCGGACTGGAGCTCCTTTTGAAGCCGCCGTAGCGAGCCAGGCTCTCGATGTTGGGATGACGAGTCTCGCCTTTAGGCCTCTCCCTGGATCGAGCCAACGGATGCGCTGAGTATGCCATCTGATCACAGTCTAAATTCTACCCTGCCACTATGAATACGCTTACTCGCAGCGATTATTGGAGAATTGAGAAGCACGAATTGCCTGATCGGAAAGAGCCGCACCCTGCGCTGATGATCACACGGCGCCGGGTTAAGCCTGGCTGTCGAGCTGCGTTCGATGATGCTCTGCGGACGCTGGTAGCTTTCGCGGTCCCGTTCCCCGGCCACATTGACGTCCATGTCTTGTGTCGGATTTGTGGGCGTAGTTGTGAGTGCGCGGTTGCCCATCGTTTCGCCGACTCCGCCGCACGGGCAAAGTTTACGAGTTCTCCGGAATATTTCCAGTGGTTGGGGCGGTTGCGGGCTCTAACGGATGGTTCTTGGGTGCGCGGGCAATCGGGAGAAGAGGGTGATGCCGGCGTGCCCCTCGATCAATCGGCGGAATCCCGGTCAAAGTCCCGTTCGACGGTGGAGGCCGCGCTGGTATTTGTTTTGGTGCCCATGTTCCTGGGACTTCCGCTGGCGGTGTATTTGCTGCTGGCCAACTGGCATCCGTTCGCGCGCCTCGCGGCTGCGACCACCTCGTTGTTCGTAATCCTGGCTTGGTTTTTTTCTCTGGCTTTACGCTTCTCGCGAGGTGTTCCCAAGTTGTTGGAATCGAGTCGACGGAGGATCAGATGAAAGCCCGCTGCGAAGCCCCGGTTTGGCGAGGCATCTGCGTACTCGCTGTCATTGTGGTTAATACCCGGGCGTCGATGGCGGTTGAACCGAACTTCAAGCTCCTCCGTTATGATGAAGATTATTCTTATCTCGCCCGCGCACATCCCGACAGTGACGTGTTTGATCCCGTTAAGTTCGTCCCCTTGGACGCGGCGGCCGACGTTTGGCTGTCGCTCGGTGGCGAGGTGCGTGAACGGTATGAATATTTTAACCACACGCTCTGGGGGCAGGGACCACAAGATAGCGACGGCTATCTGCTTCAGCGCGTGTTTCTGCATGGCGATTTGCATCTCGGAGATCCTTTCCGGGCTTTCGTGCAGCTAAAAGATAGTCGTGCTTATGGCCGGGCGGGTGGTCCCAGGTCAATCGATGAGGATCGGATCGATTTAAATCAGGCCTTTATCGATTGGAAGTGGTCCTTGGCCGACAACGTTTCGCTTACCGCGCGGGCTGGCCGTCAGGAACTCGCCTACGGGTCTTCCCGGCTGATTTCGCCTCGGGAAGGGACCAATGTCCACCAGAGTTTCGACGGACTTCGGGGAATTCTGAGTGGTTCTGACTATTCGGTCGACGCCTTTGCCACGGATCGGGTGGAAAACAGGGCGGACGAGTGGGACGACAGGTCCAGTTCGCGTGGAAGATTGTGGGGCGTCTACTCAGCCGTTCCCTGCCGCTGGTTACCGGGCGGTCACCTCGATGCCTACTATCTCGGCGTCACTCGTGATGCGGCGCAATATGACCAAGGGACTGCGCGTGAAAAGCGGCACTCAATCGGGATGCGTATCTGGGGGGAGCAATCGGGGTGGGACTACAACCTTGAGTTCGTTTACCAGTTTGGCGAATTCGGCCCGGACCGCATCCGTGCCTGGATGGTCGCATCCGAAACGGGATTCACGTTGCACGATGCACCGCTACGGCCGCGGTTGAGCCTCAAGCTGGACGCAGCAAGCGGGGACCGCGATCCGGGGGATTCGCGGTTGGAATCGTTCAATGCACTCTATCCTCGCAGCGCATATTTCAACGACAGTTCGCTCATTGGGGCCTCAAACTTTGTCGACATTCACCCGGCCTTGGACGTGCACCCCGACCGGCTCACGACGGTCACACTTGATTGTGATTTGTTCTGGCGGGAGAGCGTCCATGACGGGCTGTATGGCCTTTCCCTGAATTTGGTTCGGACCGGGCTGACGACCAACGCCCGTTTCATTGGTAGCCAGCCATCGATTCGAGTCGAACGAGGCATTGGCCGCCACTGGAACGCCGCAGTGATTTACGCTCACTTCATTGCCGGCGCGTTTTTGCAACGAAGCGGTCCCGGGCAGGATCTCGATTACGTCAACACCACGCTCACTTTGAAATTCTAACTCAACGGCTCCATGAATTCCCAGTCTCTGTCTTCCCCTCATTCCCCAGGCGAGCCAATCGGTGCGCCCGAAATGATTCTGCACCACGGTCGGATCGCGACACTGGATGAGCAGCGACCGACCGTGGAAGCGCTTGCGATCAGTGACGGGAAAATCGTCGCGGTAGGCGATGACCGGTCGCTGCTGGCGTTGCGCGGGCTGGCGACCCGCGTTATCGATCTCAACGGGCGCACCGTCATTCCCGGACTGAACGATTCTCACCTGCATGTGATTCGCGGCGGGTTGAACTACAACCTTGAGTTGCGCTGGGACGGCGTACCTTCGCTTACGGACGCCTTGGTGATGTTGCGGAAGCAGGCCGCGCGGACTCCGGCGCCGCAATGGGTGCGTGTGGTCGGCGGGTGGAGTGAATTTCAGTTTGCCGAAAAGCGCCTGCCCACCTTGGCCGAGATCAATGCTGCTTCGCCGGACACGCCGGTCTTTGTCCTGCATCTTTACTGCCAGGCTCTGCTTAACCAGGCGGCGCTGCGGGCGATTGGCTATGATCGCAATACCCCCAATCCGCCCGGTGGAGAAATCCAGCGCGATAGAAACGGCGATCCTACCGGACTCTTGATCGCCCGCCCAAACGCGACGTTGCTGTACGCCGCCCTCGCCTGCGGTCCCAAGCTGCCCATCGAGTATCAGTATAACTCAACGCGGCAATTTATGCGTGAGCTCAACCGACTTGGCCTGACTAGCGCTATCGATGCAGGCGGTGGATACCAAAATTTTCCCGAGGACTATGCGGTCATCAACGACCTGCACCGTCGTGGCGAACTTACCCTCCGGATTGCCTACAACCTCTTCACGCAAAAACCGCAGAAGGAAAAGGAAGATTTTGCGCGATGGATCCGTGACGCGAAGCCGGGCGAGGGCGACGATACGTTGCGTCTCAACGGTGCTGGGGAAATGCTGGTGTATAGCGCGGCAGACTATGAGGACTTTCTCGAACCACGTCCGGAATTGACCGGCCGCCTGGAAACAGACTTGGAGGACGTGGTTTCATTGCTCGTATCCCATCGCTGGCCGTTTCGCCTGCACGCGACGTATGACGAATCCATTACTCGATTTCTCAATGTGTTTGAGAAGGTGAATCGCGAACACCCCTTTGACGGATTACGGTGGTTTTTTGACCACGCGGAGACGATCAGTGAGCGCAACATTGATCGGGTGCGTGCACTCGGGGGCGGCATCGCAGTGCAGCACCGCATGGCTTTTCAAGGCGAACACTTTGTGGCCCGCTATGGTCGAAACGCCGTGGCGAATACGCCACCGGTGACGAAGATGCTGCGGGCCGGACTGCCGGTGGGCGCGGGGACCGACGCCACCCGTGTGGCGAACTACAATCCATGGAATTCACTCTACTGGCTGGTCAGTGGCCGCACCGTGGGAGGCTTTGAACTCTATCCAGTGGAAAATCGGCTACCTCGTCTGGACGCTTTGCGACGCTACACGGTGGGCAGTGCGTGGTTTAGTGGCGAAGACACCAAGAAGGGCCGGCTTGTCCCCGGGCAGCTCGCCGATCTCGCAGTCCTTTCCGAAGATTACTTCACCATACCTGAAGACCGCATCAAGGGGATCGAATCGGTGCTGACGATTCTGGGGGGCGTCCCGGTTTATGCCGCGGAAGAATATTCCTCACACGCACCCCCCGATCTTCCAATCATGCCCGATTGGTCGCCGGCACGTAATTTCGGCGGTTATGGTGCGCCGAAGTTCTACGCTAACGGGGCTAATTTAACGGCGCATCCCGCAGGTTGCACCTGCCCGATTCACCAGCCGCATCCTGTGGGATGTTCGTGTCCCGATCATCAGTTCAACGCCAGCAACGTGCTTGCGCGGTTGCTGGGCCAAGCCGGCGGCCCAGCAGATAAAGCGTTCAAACCAGGGTCCAATGGTTTCTTCGGCGTCGGGTGTGATTGCTTCGCTTTTTGAAACTCTGACAACAGCTGCCATGAACATCATACCGCTCGCTGGGCGAATTCTCTTTGCTTTCATTTTTGTCGCGTCTGTGCCGGGCCTCTTCGGAACAGCAGCGATCACGGACGCGGCGGCACATGGTGTGCCGTTGCCTGCATTGGCGGTGCCGCTTGCCGGATTGCTCGCTCTCATCGGCGGCTTGTCAGTTGCTTTCGGCTACCAGGCACGTTTTGGCGCCTGGCTGCTCGTTCTCTTTCTCGTTCCGGTTACCTGGAAAATGCACTCATTCTGGAACGTTCCCGGCGCAGAGGTGAAGCAACAGCTGACGCACTTCATGAAGAATATCGCGCTGCTGGGCGGAGCCTTGCTGATCGCCCATTTTGGGGCCGGTCCGTCGAGCATCGATCACTGCAAGCATAGCCGGAAGACCGCGGCTGCCGCCGCGGCAGGGCGTCGTTCCCGCTGAGTCAGCAAACAAATGACACCTCATTCGTTCATGCAATCGAACCCCAATTCCTTCTCGGGTGTCGCTCGCCCGAAGCCGGCCTTGAGTCGCTGGGCGATTGTGTTGGTGCTGTTGGTGCCGGGCTGGCTCCTGGCTGACTCGTCTGCTGACCGGCACGAAATCATGTTTTCTGCCGGAGTGGGCGAAGCACTTGAAAGCGACGTGCTCCCTTTCGGCACGGTCGATTTCAGATTCAAACAAAATTATGGTGGAATTCATCCCTACGGGGTTGGCGGCTGGACCAGCAAAGGTGCACTTTATTTGGGGGCGGGCCTGCTGTACCATTTCACCTTGAAGCACGGTATGCGCCTGACCGTTAGCAGCGGACCGGGTTATTATCAGCACCGGGGCGATCTGAAAAACCTCGGTAACCGCATCGAATTTTATTCGCGAATCGAGCTGTCCCGCGTGCTCTCGCGGGGACGCCGGCTGGGCCTGAGTATCGGCCATATTTCCAATGGCGGCCTGGGCAGTAGTAATCCCGGCTCCGAGACCATCTGCCTGACCTTTACCACGCCGTTTGGCTCGGAATAAAGCCCGTGAAGGCAAATCACCAATCCCGGCGTTTTCAACCCTTTGCTATTAACCTCATTCAACACCTAGAATCAGATGAAAACTATCCAAAAGACTACGACGGATTTCGGCATGCCTTGGGAAACCGAGTTCGGTTATACCCAGGCAGTCAAGGTCGGCGACACGATCTACATCGCAGGTCAGCTTGGCCACGATGACAAAGGCAATATTGTGGTGCCGTCGCCCGCTCGTGCGGATGAGAAAATGTCGGCGCAGGCCGCAATGGAGGTTCAGATGCGGCAAGCCTACGCCAACACGCAGAAGATTTTGAAGCGATTTGGCGCCACACTCGACAATGTCGTCGAGGAAGTGCTCTACGTTCTCGACATGCAGTCGGCTTTTGCGGTCGCGGGTCGCGTGCGCAAGGCGGCCTACGGAGTGGAAAAGCCCGAGGTCGCCAGCACGATGTTCGTAACCCCGGGACTGGCGCTCCCGGGTCAATTGATCGAGATCAAGTTCATTGCCAGGATTCAAACATAAGGCGGCTCCATGAAGGCACGATTAAAGTACGCCGCCTCGGCGCCCGCGACGATCGAGGCGCTCTCCCGCTTAAGCAGCCATTCGGAGTCGGAATTTGCCGATCATAAATTGAAGGTTTTGGTCGAACTGCGCGTATCCCAAATCAATGGTTGCGCCTATTGTATCGATCTTCATTCGCACCAAGCTCGTGAGTTGGGCGAGAAGCAGCAGCGGCTCGACTGCCTGCCGGTCTGGCGCGAGGTGGATTTTTTTGACGTACGTGAACAGGCGGCCTTCGCTTGGGCGGAGGCAGTCACCCTGGTCGCCAAGAGCCGGGTGCCCGATGAACTTTTTACCGAGGTCGCACGACAATTCACCGATAAGGAACTCGTGCAGCTCACGGTTATCATCGGGCTGATGAACGTCTGGAACCGCATTTCAATCAGTTTCCGCAATGCTCCGGCTGAGCGGCGTTCAATACCATAGTCCATCTCGGTCCTGGAGATTGCATTCGCTTGACGGCGGACGCTGCGGGTTATCCCTATGAAAATAACTGCGACCATCGCTTTGCCACTCGTACTGGTCAGTCGGTGTTTTGCCGCAGACCTCGCCGTTACTCTGATGCCGGCCCAGGGAAGGGTGGTTGCAGGCGAAACCGCCGCGGTCGACCTGGTTGCGCTGAATCCCGGAACGCTCGATGAACCTTTCGCTGCTCCACCGTCTCTGCTCGGTCGCATCGATACGGCGAATGGCTCCTGGCCGTTGCAGATCGAGGCACTCGGCGCGGCGCCGGTTGCGGTGCCACCGGGTGGGTTTGCCGCCCGACACTACCGGTTTGTCGTACCCGCCGCGGTCGCGGGGCGTGCAGTGCTCACGGTCACGCCGGCGAATGGCCCGGAGGTAAACGCTGTGTTCTACGTGAGTTCCGGTGAGGCGAAGCCGGCCGAACCGGCCGTTACTCCCTTGGGTCGTTTCGAGAGGGAGGCGTCCGCTGCATCCCTGCTCGCACGCAGCTTCGCGGGTCGCTTCATGCCGAACCAGCCCGTTTATTTCGTTTACGGAAGCGGATCGGAGCAGGCCGCCAAGTTCCAATTCAGCTTCGATTACCGGTTGGCAACCTGGCGCCAAGGCGAACCCGGCGGCGTCAAGTTAACGACCCTGCGGTTCGGATACACCCAGCGATCGCTGTGGGATTTTAACGCAAATTCCAGCCCCTTTTACGATACGAGTTACATGCCGGAATTAGCGATCAATACTGATTCTCCGTCGCCCCATGAGAGCTCATCCGGGTTCACGTGGATGGGCTGGCGTGGCGGTTTCCTGCACGAGTCGAACGGGCGTGCGGGCGACGATTCACGCAGTCTTAATGTCCTCTATTTTCGTCCGCGTTTCGTCATCGGTTCGATCGACTCGTGGGTCCTCGTCATGCTGCCGGAGCTCCAGGCTTATGTGGGCGACGTGTCGAACAATTCGCGCATCAAGGATTATCGCGGATACGGCCGGCTGAGAATGTATTTCGGCAGAAACGACGGTCCGGCGCTGCAGATCGTCGCTTGGACGGGGAGGCACATGGATCATCCGAGCTGTCAGCTGGATTTTAGCTGCCCGATGCATGCTTCGTGGCTGCAAATTGATGCCTACTTTCTGGCGCAATATTTCACCGGCTACGGTGAAAGCTTGCGGGACTACGATCAAAAATCCGACGCCTTGCGAATCGGGTTCAGCTTGGTGCGGTGAGGCGGGTCAGTAACACTAGTCGCTTTTATGGACTATCACGAGCGGCTCGGAATCGAACGATGAAACGAGGTATTATGGAGCGAAACGAACGTGTTTCGCGAACTTTCCACGAGTAACATTCGGCCGGATGATCGCGTTGTAGGCTTAGCCGTAACGATTCAGTTAAAGCCATCCCCGCTCTGTATTGTCTGCAATCTTGGTGGTCGCGGTTTCCATACCGGCGATAAGGGACTTTCCGAGCGCGCCGAAGCGTCGGTATGGAAACACCGACGCCCATCCGATTGCATGGATCCGCTTAGGCAACTGTCGCGGCTAGTGCTGCCGGTAGCTCAGTCACCCCCGAGTCATCGTTGAAATGGCCATGGCCTGGCAGGACGATAATGGTGGGATCGAGCACGGCGCGGAAGATATCCTTTTCCTTTTCGACAGTGATATAGGAGTCGTTATCTGAAAAGATCACGGTGCATCGCCCGGCGGCCTTCTTTACGGAAAGGGGATCGATTCCGGAGCTGAACCAAGGCTTGAGGACCGGGTCGCCTTCGCTGGCCTCAGCGACTTCCTCCTCCGATCTTTCGATCGGAAATGTTCCTGCCACCAGCACCGTACGAGTTACCGACATTCCTGCAAAACCCAAGGTTTCGAGATACCGGAGTACACCCTGACAGCCGAGGCTGTGGCCAATCATAACGGTCGTTTCTGTCGGCTGGCCGACCAATCGTGTAATGAAATCAATCCACTCGCTGATGACGGGAGCGTCAGGATGGGGCATGGCCGGCAATGCGACAACGTAGCCCCTCTTTTCCAATTCAACCTTGAGCCACGGAAGCCAGGCTTCCTGCGGATGGCTCAGAAAGCCATGAATAATAAAAGCACGCTTGGGCATTTGTGAAGGAAGGTGTGCTCAACAACGAAAAAGGACACCGCCAATCGAATGCTATTTTGAGCATCGTCGAGTGGAAAACGACGAGTGTATGGACCGATGGTGTGGCGCACACCGCGATAATCAATCCCGAGTGGCTTCTGGCCTGCGTAGGAGCTGCGCGAAAACTATCCTCAGCAATACCTCGCCATGTTCCTTTTTCGGTGAGCCGGATTACGGCGCAAAGAGGCGGACCTGCTGACATGTGAACAAATCGATTTCGCGCAAGACCAACTTCATGTTCTCACGCACCACTTATTTTGAACCAAGACGGAAGAAAGTCAGCGCACGGTCGACTTGGCGCCGGAAGCACTCGACACGTGTTGCGTTCATTCAAGAAAAGCAGCGAGTCGGAATTTGTCCTCGAAGGAGCGGAGGCGCGTCCAGAGGCCACCTGCGATTATTATCGCTGCGATTGCACCTGGCGCGACCTCAGCGACTGGCTGCGCAGCAAAGGCGTCCGCCTGAAAAAAGCGATTCACTCGTTGCGCAAAGAAAGCGGCTCACTCCTTGCTTCCGCCTACGGGATTGAGGCCGCCCGTCAGCATCTCGGTCATCGCGATATCCGCACTGCCTCTTCCCACTACGTGGATAAAAAGAAGCGCGTTGAAGTGAAATTTCATATTAGCGAAAACGCGGGGCAGTTAATTGCGATGGCTTAAGCTTCGTTGATAATGCGTTTGGCCTTTGAAGGCGAGTTTCAGACCACGATGGAGAAGATGCCCGTTACTTTTATTTTCTTTGCGGACGAACCCCGCGTTCCCAGCCTTATGGGGGCTTCGGGAATCCCGCTGTTTCCCTGGGGACGCATTGCGCTAGAAGACCAATCGCGAAATTAAGTATTGGACTGATAAGGCCTGCCTTGAGAAGCCGAGTTGGCCAAGTCGCGTTGCGGAGTTCTGCAGATTCCGCTGACTAAAGTAGAGCAGAGATTCGGCCAAACCTTCTGCGCGTCCGTGATCACGTATGCTACCTGCCGGCTCCGGGGTGAACCTACCTTGCCGCACGGCATCCTTCGGATTCGGCCGGACTTCCACCTGAGAACGTTCAGCTCACCTTCAGGCGCCAAGCGCCAAGGCGTCGCGCACGATTCTTTGCGCGAAGACAAATCCGGCCCCCCACTGCTTCTCGTAGTTCTTCGCGATCGGCCAGCGGTGTTCAATATCAACAAAATCGTCCCACCAAGGCGCGTCTCGGCCGATCAAAACGGATCGGGGATAGACGCGACCATTCATGAGGTCATCAAATACTCCTGGAGCCACCACATGTCCTTCTGGACGCAAAGTCATATGGAACGTAGTCTCCATGTTTTTCAAGAACTCGTAGAATTCCACGATCGAGCGGGCGCCGCCCGATCCGACGCAATCACTGAGGTGCCACATGTCCGCCGCGACGAGATACTTTTTCTCGGCCCATCCGAACACCATGGTAATTTCGCCGATCTCGCCAGACGAACGCACAAAACAGATCTCGCGCGGCTGCAGCGCTTCAATCAATTCCTGGTAGCGGCGCGGATCGTCCAAACAAACTAGTGTCGTCGCAAACGGCTGTCCGACGCCCGATTTTAGCCACTCCGCGTTGACTCCAAAAGTTTCCTCAAACTTCTCAATCCAAGCAAAATCCGCTTCAACTTTTCCGGTCAGCCGGCTCTCGAAATCGCTCACGGCCTGCATGCCCATGGCTTCCGCGAAAGCCGCCGCGCTGAAAACCCGGTGATCACTGCGCCGGATTAATTGACAGGCCTTCCGCAACCTTCTCGCGATCTGCGCCGGCGCTTTCGGCTCTCGGAGCCAGTCTTTAAGCCGATCTAACAAATTCAGCGTGTCACCGATTGAAGGCACTGGGGGAAGCTAGCAGTTGAGCTCCAACCCGCAATGCATTTTTGGCTACCCCACATTCTGCCCTTTGATCCAGTCGTAAGCATTTCTAGTTTCGCGGCGTTCACGATTCCCCACGCACTGGCCACGCAGCGTAAAGAGTTCAGATGCCAGGAATCCCGCAACCGCTAGAATGAGGGTTTCACTTCGAAGTCTATTCCGAACGACCTTGTTTTCGAGCCCGACGCGCGGCTTCCGATTCTTGTCTCGCATCCTGGACCAACACCACCACTGCCGGGGCCAGCGCCGAAATGAGGCAGTACGCTAGGAATATGAAGCTCAGCCAACAGCACCCCAGCAACAAGCACAGGCTAGGGGTGCGGCCAATCAAGTTTACGATCACTTCCCGATATGGTCCCAAATAGGCGACGCTAAGGTTGAGCAAGATTACCGCCCCTGAAAGCAGCAGGCACACCAGGAGTGCGCGAAGCATGGCAATATTCTTGCGATCGGGAGTTGCCCGTCCGCTCTCCGTCGCAAACATTTGCTCGAAATATTTCGGGAAGAAGAGAGCGAGCCATGCCCCAATGATGGCAAAGATGAGCGATGCTGTGTCCAGGAACGTTCCGGAAAGATCTCGCGCATCGCTCACCTGAATCCGATCGCGACAGGCAAAGGTCGCGAAACCTGATAACAACGCGATCAGTATAAATACGCTCCGAATCGCCGTTTTCATACTTTAGCTTTGGTGCCAACGGGTTTCACCGTGCGCATTCTGCGAGCTGTTGCTGGCTGGGATGTTTTCTCCACCTTTTGCGGCACCAAGCTCAGCAATGCGGTTCTGTCCGCACTGATCTTTGCAAACAAGGCCGGCGGGCTGACAATCGTTCCCTGAAAATCAATGGGGGTCCACTCTCGCTCCGTCTTCACGATCGATTTGCCTAACCAGTAAACGTGGGAGTCCCTCTCGAGCTTAAACCCGATATCTCCGCTGCCCTTAGTCATGAGCGTCTGCATGGCAGATTCAGTGATAGAATCGAAATCCTCTCGGCTCATCCGACACGACACTTCGTATTTCACGCGGTAGTTCGTATCCGTTGGGGTAGCGTTTCCAAATCCGGGGATACTGCGAAGAAGGGTTTCCACAAGTGAAACCTTAGCTCTAGCCCGGTAATCAATCGTCTGAGTCCGAATCACTTTTCTAATCCGAGCGAAGTGTTTCTGCAGGAATTCAATGTCACCCGGTCTTTGGCAATACGAGACCTCCAGTTTGGGAGCTATGTCCGTAAGGACCGTATTTGGCTCTGGTGAATAGCCGTGCACCGTGACTTCACCCATTTCATCTGTACTAATTATGGCGTGCTTAGAAAACGTTTGGAGAAATTGCTCCAAATATTTCCGGAAGTTGCCGTTTCCGGTTCCGACCGAGATGCCTGGGACAATCGCCACATAGATGTTGGCCTGCGGAATGATCCAAAAATAACTTGGATATCCCGGAATCGACCCTGCCTTGATGCCGACTGCCGAAGCTTGGGCGGTACCCACCTTTGCCGCCCCATCAACCGTGGGCACTTGCCCCCGGTGGTTATGCACTTCATTCCACAGCGTCAGGAACATGTCCCCGGTCGCAGTGTGGTGCTGGAAATGAAGCGAGTTTAAAACGACAGTCCTGTTTAGCGAACCCACCTCGTTGACCGCCTAATTATAGGTGGTTTTGAGAAGGGTAAGTTCGATCATCAAGTGGCAATATCGCGTCGCGTTCTCACTGGCCCGTGTGGACGGGCTCCGGTGCATGCCAGGCTAGCAATAGTCGAAAAGCGCCGGGGTTTCTCCGCTGCTAGGCCAATTCAAGAGTCCAGTCGTCACACTCCGGACAGCTTCTCAGCTCGTGGGACGGGCCAGACGCGCTAAGCGCGTACTGATCACCACGGGACGGGCGACTGGACCGACTGAGGGTGGAATAGTTTTGCCCACTCAGCAATTTTTTTAACAGCAGCGTTCACCCAGTGCGGGGACTATTCGTTTGTCTTATTTAGCCGTGAGAGCGCGTCGCCGTTGCGCAACTCAATGAGTATTGACCGGAGTTCTCCGCGGCAAAGTTGAGGCATTCGAAAGATCGTTCGCGTGCGCGGTCATTTCAAATGACGCGAGTTGGTGTGCCATCTTGGGTGACCATGAGTGACCATTCCGATTTCAAAATTCCGGATTATTTCAAAATAGCCCGGCCCGCCCATTTTAAGACACGACCAGACCTTATCGAGGAACTGTGCGTGGCCGAAGAGATGATGCGCATTCTGCCTAAAAACGAGAAAGAGCGACAACGTTGGCTCAGCCGGTCAGGCCAGCCCGCAGGAAAATTCTCGTTGAGCACATTGCTTGCGTGTCACGGTCACCCCTATGTACCAACCGAGAGGTACATTTTAAGCTGCGTCGTGCTGGCGGGGTACAATTTTCCCGTACATGTTCTTCGCGATGGGCGAGGGTGGGCCATTTGCTGTGAACATGGCGGTCTTTTCGCATTCGTCGTACATCGGGCAATTGAATGTGCGGTGCAACTCGGTCTAGATAGCAAAACCGCGCGAGCTTCATTCATCCCGACCTGCGATAAATCTCCAGCTGCGGTTCGGCGCCCTGCACTGTGGTCGATTGGTTACGACCGAGGCGTCTGTACAATTCTGGCGAGTAGCGTGAGCGAGACAGATGAACTCTATCTCGCGCGAAAAAACGGATACCACGTGCCTTTTTTGGAAGACCCCATCTTTTGAAATGAACATTCTCTCTCTCAGTCATCACGATATCCGATGCGGTATGACGGTACGTATTCCCAGGCATCTCACGCATTCTTCGAAAGCGTCCATCGAACAGGCGTTGGTGAGCAGCAGTAATGAACGGGGATTTATTCCGATTGCTGGCACCGAGCTTAGCGTCTTTGGATGCCTTAAGCGCATCACCGATGGAAATGCGTATCTATTCGTTGCCGCTAACCCTCGCGAAGAAACCGAAAATCTGGAGGTCGGCACGATTCTTTACTCAGCCGTTGTTTCCTGTCGTTTAAGCACGGCCCCCTTGACCTGGCGACACCTAGCGCTGGGTTATTTGGAATCGCTCCTGTGTGCCCCGCCGTTTCAGTCTTTTTCATCGCTTCCGATGATGCCGCGCGAACTCCCATGGGTTTGTGGTTTTTCTTTGAATGGCGCACGGCACCTCAATGCGGCGCAGGCCGAAGCAGTGAGTATTACCGCACGGCTGGCTGCGCTATATCTCTACAGCAAATGCGAGGAAGGTGCTGTGAAGATGGAACGAGTGGGGAAATTTCCGGAACCAGACGAAACTTTGTATCCTGAGCTGCAACTCTGGAACGACGGTCCATGCGAAAACAAATAGCAGCATGGTCTTGATTACGCCTGTCGTCCTTCAACGTTACGAGGGCAAGGCGGTGAACACTCGATCGGCGGAGATGAAAAATTCGTCCCGCCAACTTGTTCTACTATGGCAAAACTCGTTCATTTTTCCGACCTGCATGCAATCGACCGACACTACGAATTTATCATTCGTGAAGCCCAGCAATTCGACCTCGTTTGTATTTCCGGCGACCTGCTTGATTTGAATGACCTCCGGTTTTCCGGAAACCAGGTAAGCCGAGTGATATCGTATTTAAAAAAAATTCGAGTACCTCTAGCGCTTTCTTCGGGTAATCACGACAGCGTCGCGGGTACCAATCCTGCGTTGTTCCAGGCGCAATGGATGCGCGATTTGAAATCGGACGGTGTATATGTTGACGGCGACACATTCAAATTCGGGGGCCATACATTTCGGTGCGTTGCATGGCATGGCCAACAAGTGCAAGCCGATGCGAATGACATTTGGTTGATGCACGCGCCCCCCGACCGTACCAAAACAAGCATCGTTCGCGGAGGCATTTGCTTTGGCGACCAAAACTTTGGCGACCAATGCCGAATGGGTGAAGGTCCGAAGCTCGCGCTGTGCGGTCACATTCACGAAGCAATTTCGTGGCACGCTAAGGTTGGCCGCACGACAATTCTTAATCCTCGCGTTGTAGATGGGAGTGAACGGCCCAACTTTAATGTTGTCGATTTGGACCGAGGTGTTGCAACGCATCACGCGAGTTCAGGAGAAAACGATGTGGTCCGTCTGTGGTGATTCCTTGCCCTCTGAAACTGCCCGAGAGTGGAGCTCCGATGCCCTACCAATGTGAAGTGTTCTTTAAATGTTCGCATGGGGGCGAGTGGCAACATTTTCGAATCTGCTGTTACCCGCATTTTGGCAGACTCGCCCGGGCCAAAGCGAAGTTTTGCCACCATTCTGTTCCTTGGTGAAAATTGGAAACGGACGGCGGATAGGGTGGGCTTCGTGCCTGGACGGGATTTGGCGGTCACGGGAGGGACCCGGAAAGCCCCATGCCACGCGACCGCCGCCATCCACGGGTCAACGATGCAGACTAGCCAGACTTGGGCCGTTGGAGTCATACTTGCCGTCTTCTAGGTAGCGCTCCACCCACACGTCGTTGTCCTCGTCAGCCATGGTTGCCGGGAGGACTTCGCCGCGCTTAACACGTTGGACCATGTTGAGCACGGCTTCCAGTTCCACCTCGGCCATGACCTTGGCGATAGTGAACTCGCCACCGTGACGGGCTTCAAGCAGTTCGAAGGCGTACTCCAAAGCGTGTTCATAGCCCGTGGCTTTGACCACGAATAAATCCTGGTAGAATTGTTGGCCATCGCCGACATCGCGATTAAGCGACTCGGGCTCGCCGGTGAAGTAGGAGACATAAAAGCACTGCATGCTGGGGGCAGGCCGGTTTTTGGTGATTTCGTTATTCATGTTTGATGGATATCTTGATGGTTTGGTTTCGGCCGTCGTCATGACGGCCACTCCCTCAATTATGGGGGCTCTCGGAGAAGGTTTCGGGCATGACTCAGGCCAAGGTGAAGTCTTGCCATCGGTGCATTGAAGTGTGGTCAACGTCGTGCGGGGTATAATTTTGATAATGTCGCTGGAACACTGGAGGCGCTTAAGAGTGCAATTGAAGCCTGACGAAGACGCTCGGTTTATTTTCAGGGCAATTCGCGCCCGAGAAAACGGACCACCTCGTCGATATTGGCCATGACCTCGGCTGGAACCTTTTGCTCGCGAAGGCTCTCGCGCAATAGTTGGGCTTGCGTGTGACTGGAACGATCGCGTTTCTCGCGAATCGTTTCCCCCTTCAGCGGATTCTTCGAGGTAGGAATTTTTGCTTTGATGGGAAGGTGATCACATACAGCGGCGAACTTGCCCATTACGCCGCTTTCGCCGTCCGGCGCTTGTTCAGTTTCTTGAGCAGCCCGCACGCAATAGACTGCGTACGCTTCTCCGGCCTTGGATTCGGAGTGGGAGAGCTTCTCACCGCGACGGCCCGCGGATTGGGCCATCTCTCCCCATCGAAGCACCAGGTCGATGAGCGCGTGCAAAAAGTATTCGTCTGCGTCAGTACCGCGATGAGACGCTGCGCCTTGTTGTTGAAGATCGAGCCCCAAATTCTGTACAGTGCTTTTGGGCAGGGTGAGGATTAGCTTTCGCACACACAGGCAGAGAGCGGAGATGAGTAATTTCGCGCGGCGTTGGGTGGCTTTGATAGATGATGATGAAAGTTGCATGAACCAATTATGGGGGGCCGGTGGTATTGTGTGTTCACCCCCGACCGTCTGCTTCATTTCCGCTCCCGACTCTTCCGCATGTCGTCCATCACCTGCGAATTTCGGCACATACTAGGGGGCACTTATCGCAGCTAAACCTCCCGTATTCACCGACCCTTAGCTTCTCCCAGTCAGGCTTACTGACTCCCCCCGGGGGGTACGTCGCTTGAGGCTTCGGCCGCGAGTCGCAGCAAAAAATCAGACTTGTGCGCACTGAGCTCGGATCAATCCGTGCCTCCCGGGAGAGGGCGTCCGTCCACCGCTCGTGGGGTTCTACAGATGACTAGGGGTCAAGCGGAGTTCGAACGCTGGAGTGCGTTAGCGTAGGCGCAGGATTTTCGAATGCCCTCGGGCGAGCAGGCGTTGCGCAAATACTTTGGAGAACGCTGTGTATCTTTGTCGTTGGCTGATGGAGCGTATATCCCGCAATGATTTCATCCGGCTTATGCACCCGACTAAACGGAGCACTAGAGGGGGTGCCATACCCTGCCAACGGTTCAACTTCGGCGGGCGGGCGAGGGTAGCAGGTATCAATCGCGTGGAGCACGGTCTGCAAAAGAGGGACGCCCACTCCACCAGCGCCAGGGACCTGAAGCCAGGCGGGTTCCCGAATGGATTCGCGAAGCTGGCGCCATCCTTAGAGTAGATGACGCAAACACGAAGGAAACATCTCCGGAAGCTGGCCCCCGCCTTGTCGCCAGAAGAACGTGCTGTTGCCGAGGTTGCTCGTCTGGCAAGGCTCAGGCCGATATGGATGCAGAACCTTGTGGCGGATGAAAAACGACGCCGGGCCCGTCGTGCGCGGCTCCTGGCGATACCCAAGGGGAAGCGCACCGCGGCCGAGGAGCGTCAGTTGGATTCGATGGCCGTCGATTACATCCTCCAGGCGACCGGAGCCTTCGGTGCCGATCAGAAGCTATTGGCGGAGACCGGCGACCGCACACTAAATAGCCTAGCTGACCGCCACGACTCAGCCCTCCGTTCGATTCCTTTTTTGAAGGAGAAAAGTGATACCCGGGCGCGATAACGGACCCGTTGAACGCCGGGGTTTTGTTTCCACACGGGCCGGCATCGTGCCGAGCCACAGGGGAAAACCAGGACGATGTGATCGGACCATTTGATGATGTCCTGTGCATGACCTCTAATTAGGTGGTCTAAGAACGTTCAACTCGAGAGGTTGTTCTCTAACAAATGTGCAATCGGTATGCTGCCCGATCGCCGTGGCCAAGACGAAGGCCGGGTCGGGCGAAGGCCATAAATCTCCTTCGTGCAATCCAGCACCGGGTGCCACTCTAGGCCGCGCCCATCTTGGCTTATCATGGCCACAACTCGCGCCCTCACCTCCGAGGAAATAGTCCTCATCACCCGGTCCCTTGCCGACCGCAAAAAGCAAAGGGATGTGGTTCTAGTTCTGGCTGGGGCGGGAACCGGTTTCCGAGCCGCCGAACTCCTGACCCTCCAGTGGGGCCAACTAGTCGCCACCGACGGGCAAATTGCCCGCGAGGTGACCGTTGACCGGAGGCTCCTGAAGGGGGGCAGGGGTGGGCGCGCCCGAGCCATCCGAAGCCGCCGGGTCGCCCTTGGCGAACGAGTCAGGGAAGCCGTTGCAGACTACCTCGCGACCCTCGGTTGCGTGCCCACTCCCGACACCTATGTGTTCCGCTCCCGCAAAGGCCAGGGACCGATAACCAGGACGCAAGCATTGCACATCCTGAAGGAGGCAGCTCGGGCCGCCGGTATCCCCAACGAGAGGGTAGGAATGCATTCATTGCGGCGTACGTTTGCCAAGGGTGTGTATGAACATTCGGGCCGGTGCCTGATAACCGCTCAGCGGCTCTTGGGTCATAGCTCACCCATAACCTCGGCAAAATACCTCCGCGACGCATCCCAAGACGACTTGGACAAGGTGGTCCTGAGCTTCGACCCCCTAGCCCCAAGTCCGACTGCCGGGTCCGTCGCGAGTCCCAACCTCTACCGCCTTCTCGCCCAATGACCGCCATCCCTTCCAAATATGCTCTGCCGGATAAAATGTTAGATTCAAAACGGCCCACGGCGACCGGTCCGCCGACCCATCTTGGGACATGTCCGACCGCATTCCCAAAGCCTCACGCCGGCGCCTCCGCGGCACCGTCCAAACTGAAATCCAACGCCTGCGCCGGCAGGCCCGACTGCTCGCCAACCTGGACTACGAGGTCTGGTCCGCAGGCCGGGTTTACTTCTGGACAGACTACGCAATGGCCAGGTGGCTGGTGACCCCGAGCGACGGGCTCATGCGGGCATCACCCATGACCATGCTCTGTAGCAAAAATGGCCGGGCCAAAGTGCTCAGCCTGCTCCGCATGCATACCGGTCGCGGCACCCCTTGAGGAAGCCTTCGGGACACCCGGCGGTCAGGGTTTCGGCCGGGTATCATGAAGCCCGGAGGGAGCCTTGTCGAAGGCATGTCCCGAGGCCGACCCCCGCCCATCTTGGAGCATGTCCCAATACCAACACATCTCGTTTCCTGAACGCCTCCGCCTTGAGGGTCTGATACTGGCCGAGGCCGCGCGGCTGAAAGACCAAGCCGACCTCCTTGGCAACCTCGACGAAGAGTTTCTCCGGCTGGCCCACGAATATTTTGCGGACCCACGCCATTTCGCGGCATGGCTAGTGGCTCCGACCCGTTGGCTGGATGGCAGAACGCCCTTGGCAGCGTTGGGGTCGGAGGAGGGACGGCGCTCGGTTGTCGTTTGGTTCGAACAGGTGGGCGAGGGTGGCTACCAGTAATGCGGTCGCACAGTCGGCCGGAGGTGGCGACGGGTGGGGCTGCTCGGTGGACTGGTCGTGAGGCGTGAGTGAGGGGGAGACTTATCTTCCATCACATACTATGGAAGATTAGTTTTTCCCGGAAAACGCTGGTTTTGCGTGGTTTGCCCAGAGGGTCCGAGTGGGCGGTTCGCCTCCGCCGGACACCCCTAAATTAGGGTATGGAAAAATCCACTCCCTACTATTCTGTCCTTCGGACAAAAATTCAACGCGCCCTCGATCTCCAAGCGGTCGATGGTCACAACAACCGGACGATCTCGGTGCCGTTCGCCGATACCGCGCGGCCAGACGGCGTCGAGCTTCTCCGGCTCAACGGCGCTAGTATCTATAACGCCGTCGTGACTCGCATTCAGGAGTCCGGTGCGAAGTGGCCGTTGCACAAGCACGCCGTCGCCTTCGAGGTGTTCCTGGGCCTGTCTCCAGACTCCCCGCAGCAGCCGTCGGACGACCTCTTCTTTGAGCGCAGCGTAGCCTTTTTGGACCGAACATTCGGGGCCGAAAACGTCGTTACGATTCACGGGCACAGGGACGAGAAGACGCCCCATGTTCACGCCATCGTGACGCCGATCTGCGAAGGCACACTGCCTGGTTGCCCGATGGGAGACGACGAACCCAAGAAGGGCTTAATCGTCAGTTGGAATCAGTACTCAGGGTCCAATGAAATCAATTACCGCGACCCCGAAAAGAAGCGCTCGAAGAAAGAGGGAATGAAGCCGAAGCGGAAGCACCGGCGGAGCAATCGGGTCAAGCCGGAGAAGCCAATCAAACGGACGAATGACCGCATGGCAAAGTGGCAAACTGACTGGGCCGAGACTTGGAAGGACCACGGGTATCGTCGCGGTATTCCGTCCAAGCGCGAGCACATGCCGATCCAGTGGATTCATGGTGAATTGGCCGCCATTGCCGGCAAAGCGGAGGCCGCCAAGAGCGCTATTGCGGAGGCTATTCAGACGTTCGCACTTACTCCTTGGGATTTGTTCATGCTCCGCGAAAAACCCACGAACGCGGTGATCTCCGAGGCCCTTCAACAGCGACTTATGCCCCTGATTAGTGAACACCAAAAGCTCCTCGTTGCGTTGGCAGCACTCGGCCTCCAACTCGATGATGAAAGGAAGTCGCGTGTCTCGCTTGAAGATGAAATCAAAGTGCTGAAAGCCCAGCTCGCAAACCCTGCCAGCGGTCCCGACGCTGCCCGGGGAATTGAAGAACTCCGAGCCGAAAACCAGCGGCTCAAGCAGCAGATTCAGAGCGCGGCTCCGGTCGCAATCCTGCCCCCGATCATCCTCCGTCCGCTGCCCACTCCGAAGGTTCCTCCGCAAAAACCAGGACCGGAGCTGAACCGCTAACCGACGGGCTGATTGGGGAGTAACCATCTTATCGCAACGCCTATGTCCCTCCTCAATCCTTTCGCCGGACTCCGGTATCTGCACCTCGTTCCTTGGTTCATTGCAGACCTCCAAAGCGACTTATCAATCCTGTTCCAAAAGGACCTTCCTATGACCTTTAATCCGCAGCCCCGAGCGAATTTTCCCGATGCGGCTGCCCACGCCTCGGCCTTGGTTTGTCTTGCCCAACTGACCCGGTTCAGAGTTGTCCGGCAGGCGGTCAGGAAGCAGTTCATCAGAGAGTCGCTCCTTCGGCGTTTCGGGATACTTTACGGTCTCTTCGGCTTCGTCACCGTGCCGCTTTGGTGTCTGTTCTTCGTGGTCGGAGTCGCCTGGCTCATGGACCATCCGGGCGTTGCGGTTTCCCTTATTCAGGGCTGCTCGACTAGGGGAACGGCAGCGTTCATTGGGGCGCTTTGGCTGACCCGTTTTATAAAATGAAGCGCATCGGGAATCATCGGAAAGAGGTTCAACATGGTGGGCTGAATTTTGGACTTCCAGGCCCGACCAGTCTGCTTCGCGACCGGAGCGGCCGACCGATTCTCCCCCCACTGAAAGCCCTAGATGATAACCGGGGGCCGTATCATTTTTCGGACGCCGACCTCGCGGAGATTTACTGGGAAACGCGCCGGCGTCGCCGACTTTGGCGGGTGCGCCAATGCGTGCGGCTCGGGCTCGTTGGCTTGGCCGTCGCTTGGCTTTTTTTCCTCATCCATAAACGCGCCTAACCGGGCCGCAGAGCTAAAATCGAACTCCCATCCTAGCACATGTCCAATACCGAAAAACTACATCACCAGGACCTTTTTTGGGGAGTACGCTGGCACGTTCCTTAGGCCTCAAAAAGCCAATTTCTAAAGCCATCGCTGACGCCATCGCGCAGTCCTCAAAGGAGCGATTTTGGCTCGAAGTCGAGCGGTCGAAGTTTTGCCTCAAGGCTGATAAAAATGTAGCAGCCAATGGCAACGCGACAGTCCATTTCGGTAGTCGGGAAACCGAATAATAATGTAATCGACCTCTCGCGCGGAGTTGCGACCCATTATGAAGCCTCAGGAGAAACTGATATCGTCCGCCTCTGATAAAGTAATTCGATAGCCGTCGCCGCCAGCGCCCGATTTCCCTTCGCCTAATGTGAACACGGCTTCTTCTAATGACGTGACGTCAGCCGAAAATCCCCAATACAAAATGAAAAATAAAACGCCCCTGCGAAAACGGATTTCTGCCGCTGGCCCGCAGGCACAGAGACTACGCAATGTAACCGAAATCGCTGAAATTCTGGCAATCCTCGCGCGCAGTCCTGCAGGCGATCACTTGTCCATCGCATGTTTTCTGACCAACGCAACTACTCGTCTTAATGATCTCTCTCCACTCGAGGCATTGGCTAAGGGCGATGAAAAGCTAACTGCAGTCGTTAAGCAGCTAGCTTTGGAGAACCTCGAATAGTCCTCAGAACCGCCTTTCCTCGCTGCGTCGTCCAGCATCACCGGGATGCATCATAGTGACTAAATTGGCGGAATGGTGGAGAATATTGCGGCATGCGATTCGCTTCCTAAAAACTACGGCATTAGATGCCGAATGTTGGCTCATGTCGCCTGATGTTGCATTTTTCCAAGTGGACGCGGGTGACGCGCGCAAGCCGCTCAGCAAAAAGACCCCGAAGCAGTTGGGAGGCTTAAATTGGTTGCAGGGGCTGGATTTGAACGCCAAACCCTACGAAAGCTAAATCACCTCAGAGACGCAGACTTAGGTTGAGGTTATTGTTTCAGAACGAGAAAGAGAGTGCGCAATTTAGCAGCAAAGTGAAGGGCAAAGCGCCAATAAACATACAGTTTGGGCAACCTTTGGACAACCTTGCCAAAGCTGGGTTGTGTACCGCAAAGACCTCTTGGCAGCCTCCCACTCCACGGGTCGATGAACCCCGGGACCGCGAGCTGACTACTCTCCATTCGCGCCAGTTTCCTCTCCGGCCAACGAGACTTCAGTCTGAGAAAAGTAAGAATGGAAATCAGACACAAGCGACAGGATCCGACCATCCCGGTTGGAGGAATTCATGATTCGCGCCCGGAAACTATTCAGGATCCAAAGGAACTCGCGCCCGCGGATTGTGGAGGACAACCAAGCCTTCAATCCACAATTCTTGGCTGGAAGCGGTAACTTCTTCGGTGAATGGCCGCGGTTGGGGGCCGTCCGGTTGACCTTCGCGACGCAACATCCCCGTGCGCGTCACAACTCTGTGACTGCCGAAGCCGGCCAAGAATCCCAACGGCACGATGGCCATTGCGGATTTTGACTATTTTGAACTGACCGAAAACCCTCCACTGTCATGAAAACACTATCTACATTCAACATCGGAGATGTGATGGTTCGCTAGCTGGACAACCTGCTGATTGCAGCGATTTGACGGGGAACGCGTTTTAAGCTCCTAAGATCGCGATTAGTAGATGATTCACGCGTCGTCGGTTGCTGAGGTCTGTTGCGCATCCTAGGGGCGAAGCCATAAGACGGACGGAGGGTTGAATTCCATTAGCGTCTTTCGGAATATTTTTTCGCCTACCGGTTCGATGAATATTGCGCTCGACTCACCCGAGGGCTCGACTGAGTTAAAGGCGTAGGTATTTACCCTCTTGGACCTTCACCCCGACAGTTCAAATTCAGCTTTCTGGTTCACTACTCAAGTACAGGTGCATCAGGATGCGCTAAGGGCTTGGTTGAAAGGTCGTTTTCCGGCGCTGACGGATCCGGAAAATATTGTGCAAGAAGCCATCACCCGCGTTTGGCGCGCCGGCACGTCCGCGTCCATCCAGTCGCCCAAGGCACTGCTCTTTACCACCGCGCAAAATATCGCTCTCGACCAGTTGCGCCGCCGCCAAGTTGCCCGGATCGAACCGGTAGCGGAAATGGCCGAACTGTTCGTCTATGAAGAAGGGCCAACTCCGGCCGATACCACCGCCACCAACCAGGAACTAGAATTTTTGACCCAAGCCATCCAGTCGCTGCCCGACCGTTGCCGGCAAGTGCTCACCTTGCGAAAAATCTACGGACTTTCTCAAAAGGAAATTGCCGCCCAGCTTGGCATTGCCGAGCACACCGTGGAAGCCCAAGTGGCAAATGGGATGCGCCGGTGCACCGAATTCCTCGCCCGACTTGGCTTGCCCTGATGCCATGAATTCCTCGTTCAATTCATCCGCGGAGATCGTCAAAGCGGCGAGCGAATGGCTCGCGCGGCGTGACCGGCATCTCAACGCGACGGAACAGGACGCTTATTTGCAATGGTTGCGTGAATCGCCGCTCCATGGCGAGACGATCACGCGGCTCGAAAAAAACTGGCGAGCGCTCGATCGACTCAAGCAGTGGCGACCTGAACATAGTCCACAACCCAACCCGGATTTGCTCGCACCCAAACGCGCGACACCGCGCCGCTGGGTGGTGTGGCCGACGCTGGTTGCAGCGTCGCTCGCGGCAGCTTTCGTGTCTCTCCAATGGCGACCGCATCGCGCCGATGAAGCCAGTCATCATCACGCTATCATTCATCCCGGTCCGGAGAAGATGACGCTCGAGGATGGTTCGATTGTGGAGCTGAATGCGGGCGCGAAAATCAGCGTAAAGTTTTCGCCAGGGGAGCGACGCGTCCTACTCGAACGCGGTGAAGCGCATTTCACGGTGGCCAAAAATCCGGCGCGCCCGTTCATTGTCAGTGCGGATAAATTTGCCGTTCGTGCAGTCGGTACCGCCTTCAGCGTGCAGCTGAATCAGGAAGCGGTTTCTGTACTGGTGACCGAGGGCAAAGTGCGGCTCGACGAATCTCAGACAACAAACGGTCAGACGGTTGAAATGTCGCGCGAACTTTCTCACCTGGTCGCAGGTCAGCAGGCGGTCATGAGCATGATCATGCCCGAGGCGACCAAAGATATTTCACCGGTGCAAATTCGGGAGGTCACGCCCGCAGAAATCGAACGGGCATTGTCATGGCAGGGTCTGCGTTTGGAATTCGTCGAGATGCCACTGCGCAATGTTGCGGAGGAATTTAATCGTTATAATCAGCGCAAGCTCGTGATTGAGGATGATCTGACTGGTGCGATTTTGGTACAGGGAAAATTTCGCGCCGATAATGTCGACGCGTTCGTGCGTCTGCTCGATCTCGGCTTCGGTGTGACGGCGGTAACGCGTGGAAACGAGATCGTGTTGCGCCGGATTCGCTGATCCGAATCATGATGTGCAACGCGGGTTTTGAGGCGGGCTAAAAAATTCGTTAGCGGAAATTTCGGGGCCGTTCGTCTACGAGTTGCAAATCAACCCCATGATTAAATTCACCCCGTCTGTCCGGTCACGTCACCGGAAGTTTCCCGGACTCTTCGTGTCCGTTTTCAGCGCGCTCATTTTCACGTTCGCGGTTCACGCCGCGCCAATTTCCAAAAAGAACTTCGATCTCCCCGCAGGCGAAGCTACTATCACTCTAAAAGCATTCTCAGAACAATCCGGTGAGCAGATCGTTTATCCGGTCGAGTTGGTCCGTGGACAACAAACCAATGCGGTCCGTGGCGAATTGACCGCACGTGACGCGCTCGATGCCATGCTGGAAAAAACCGGCTTGGTGGCGGTGCAGGACGAAAAGACCGGGGCGCTTGCGGTGAAAAAAGTTGCTGCCCCCGAAGCTCCCAAGGATATGGCCCGGCCCAGACTGGCGGAGTTGCCTAAAGAGTCGGTGTCACCCCTCGACGATAAGGAAATAATCGTCCTTTCCCCTTTTGAAGTGACCTCGGGCAAAGAATCCGGCTATGCAGCCGCGACGTCGCTCGCCGGCAACCGTCTCAACACCGAATTGCGCGATGTCGGCTCGGCGATCTCGGTGGTGACCTCGCAATTTCTCCGCGACATCGGCGCGACCAGCAACGAGACGCTACTGCAGTACACGACCAACACGGAAGTAGGAAATATTTATGGCAACATGGCCAATGCGGGAAGCGGCACGCAACTCGACGAGACCGGAAAATTTTCGAATCCCAATCAGAACACGCGTGTGCGCGGTCTGGCTGCCGCGGACACGACAGTGAACTATTTTCTGACGGATATTCCGTGGGACAGCTACAATGTGGATCGCGTGGATTTTCAGCGCGGCCCCAACGCTATTCTCTTCGGCTTGGGCAGCCCGGCCGGTATCATCAACGCTGGCACCAAGAGCGCAGGCTTCAAAACCAAGGGGCAAGCAGAGATGCGGTACAGCCGTTTTAACAGCGTGCGCAGCAGTCTCGACTTCAATCAGGTGCTTCTGCCCGACCAGCTCGCTTTTCGCGTTAATGCGCTGCTCAACAAGGAAAAATTCCAGCAGAAGCCTGCTTATCAAGACGACAAACGCATTTCCGGCGCGTTGCGTTTTGAACCGGCTATTTTGAACAAGGGCTCGGCTCACACGACGTTCAAAGCTGACTTTGAACAAGGCCAGGTTCGCAGCAACCGTCCGCGCAGTCTCACTCCTGGTGACTCGGTTACTCCCTGGTTTATGACCGGCACCGCGACGGGTTACGACGCAAACGGCGTCCCATTCACATATAATAATCTCAGTAAAACAGGTTTTGATGCGCGTGGTCTGCAGGACACGAACATCGCCTCGATTGGCGCTGACGGCCGCGGTCAGTTCGTGAAGAACTATAATAACAGCGGCGGTTTGGTGAGTGGTGCGTTGAATCCCTACTGGCAGCCGTGGCTGGGCGGACAATTCGGTGCAGGGTATTTCGGGAACCCAATGGCGATTTTTAGCAGCGGTGACAGTTCGGCCGCTACACTCGTCAACTGGGAACCCAGTGCGGTGCGGGGAATTGGGACCAATGGCGCGATCGATAAAAGTATCGGTGGCATTCCGTTCAGCCGTATGTCGTCGATCACGATTTATCGCGACATTTCGAAGAAGGTGAATCTCCCGGGCGCGAAATTCGGACTGACGCGCAATCTCACACTTTCCGATCCTTCGATCTTCGATTTCTACAATCAGCTGATTGACGGCCCGAACAAATACGAGTGGCAGGATTTTCACCGATTCAATCTGAACCTTGCGCAGACGTTCATGGATGGAAAGTTTGGCATTGAGGCAGCATACGACAAACAGCATTACGAAAATGGTCAGATGAATTTTATGACCGACAAAGGTCAGCAGATTTACATCGACGTGATTCAGATTGAGGCCGATGGAACCACCAATCCAAATTTCGGGCGACCCTTCGTCGCCGATTCCGGTGCAGGCGGTAATCGCAACCTGTCAGATCGCGAAGCATTCCGTCTGACTGCCTACGCGAAACACGATTTCGACAAAGGTCGGCATCACTCGCTTTTGACTCACATCCTCGGTCGACACACCGTAACCGGTCTTTACAGTGACGATACCCGCGAGAGTTCGTCACGTAGTTTTGTTCACTATGTCGCGGACAATGCCTATAAGGATTTGATAAACGGTTTCGGTTCGGCTCCAGCCGCGATCAATTCTAGTGTTCGCGCGATCTATCCGGTGATTTATCTGGGCAACGCTCTGACGGGTGCGACCACCGCACAGGCTGCCAACATCCCGAATCCCAGTGCGACCGCCGTGGTCACAAGCGGGAGTGCCAGAGCGTTCGATTCGACGTGGATTGCCACCGGCGTGAATCCCGCCGATCCGTGGACGAACACCAATTATCCTGTCGGGCATTCATTCCGCACTTCGACACAATCGGAAAATCCCGCCAATTACCGCGGCTGGATCAACACGCCGATCACGGTCACCAATTCTGAGAACGGCAATCGCGACGCCAACACCACCGGCGCCAGCATGGGCAAAACCACGACCGAATCCAAAGCCGTTAACTGGCAGGGTTATTTTTGGGATGGTGCCTTTGTCGGGATGTACGGCTATCGCACTGACAAAGCGCGTGCATGGAGCAAGAGCGCCGATCGCGACACTGAGGGGCGCGCCATTCTGGATTCGGGGTCGTTCAAGCTGCCAACGGTATACAGCATTGTTGAAGATAATTCCAATAGCTGGAGCGGCGTGCTGCACCTCAATCAATTGTTGAAGGAACGGCTGCCGATGAACATCAGTTTCTTCTACAACCGCTCTGAAAACTTCCAGCCAAAGGCAGGCCGCGTAGGCCCGTTAGGTAACCCGCTTACTCCTCCCACTGGTAAAACCAAGGACTACGGAATATTGCTGGGCACGAAAGACGGAAACTATTCCCTGAAGATAAACAAGTATGAGACATCGGTAACGAACTCCGATGGCACGAGCGGATTCAATTCGTTCTTTCTGGGGCAGTTGTTCACGGGCTATCAGGCCGCGCGCAATCGTTACGTCTTTGAGGTTTCGGATCCATCAAATCCCTCCAGCTACCATTCTGGCAATTCAACTCAATGGATCTATCAACCTGGTTCCGGGCAGACCGCCGATCAGGCGGTCGCGGCGCAAAAGGCTGACGTCGCTGGCTGGGACGCGATGGTGAAAAGTCTTCCCCCTGCATTTTTCACTGCCTTCAAAATCGACGTGAACCAGCAGACAATCGATCAACTCAAGGCGCTGACTTACACGACGCCAAATGGTTTCTCGATTCCTGAGGACAACGTGTCGAAAGGCACGGAGTTTGAATTGTACGCCCGTCCAATACGCAACCTTCGGCTGACCATGAATGCTTCTAAGTCTGAGGCGACGCGAAGTAACGTCGGTGATCTGGAATTCAACAACTTGGTTACCACGATCAACACCGCGCTGAATACCACGGCTGCGGGCACCCTCCGCGACAGCACGGCTTCAACGGCGACCACGGCCCTGGCAAACTGGAACGCCAACTTTTGGGCGTCCTGGCTTTCCGTCAAGGGACAGGAAGGGAACGCAGTGCCTGAACTGCGCAAGTGGCGCGCGAACGTCGTCGCGAACTACGATTTCACAAACGGGCTGCTGAAGGGCGTGAATGTTGGCATCGCGTATCGCTGGCAGGACAAAGTGATCATTGGCTACAAACCCAATTACTTCATCGGCGACAAGCAGACGGATAATGCTTTCCTCGCGACGTCGGCGAAGTTCGATCTCAACAGTCCTTACTACGGACCAGCCGAAACCAACATCGATCTGTGGATCGGATACAAGCGGCAGCTCACCAAAAAAATTGAATATAATATCCAGCTCAACGTCCGTAACGTGGGCAAAGGTAATTCGCTGATTCCGATTACGGTCCAGCCCGACGGTACGGTCGCCGCTTGGCGCATCGCGCCTACGCAGGTTTGGAGTGTGACGAATACGCTGTCGTTCTGATTATTGGGGGACAGGTGTAGACTGCGCCTCCTGTCGTTGGAGGCGCAGTTTGCGTTTTGAGACGACGGCAGTGCTATTATTCTTATGAAGATTTCATTTCGACAAATGATAGTTTGCCTCGCACTAATTTGGTGCGTGACCAGCGCTATGGCAGCCGACAAATCCCGTTCGGAGTTGTTACTGATGAGCGATTGGAAGTTTCATGCCGGAGCCGTTGCTGATGCTGCATCAGTTCAATGTGATGACACTGCGTGGCCAGCGATTTCGCTGCCGCACGTCTGGAGTGAGCGGGACCGGTCCGCGGGCGAAGATCGCTACTACCGGGGTGACGGTTGGTACCGCCGGCGTTTTCAGATCGACACAGCATGGTCGGGCCGTCGAATTTTTATTCAATTCGACGGAGCGAACCGAAGCGCTGAAGTTTTCCTCAATGGTCAGCGTCTCGGACTACATCGCGGCGGCTTTGCGCGTTTCCGTTTTGACGTCACTGATGTGTTGAAAATGAAGGGAGAAAACGTGCTGGCCGTGCGTGTCAACAATGGCCGCGACGACAATATGATTCCCGTCAGTGCGGACTATACGTTCTTTGGCGGTCTCTATCGTGCAGTTAGCTTGGTGGCGACCGATCCGGTCCACATCGATTTGCTCGATTACGCCTCGCCGGGCGTTTACGTGATTCAACGTCGCGTGTCGAAGGAATCGGCGCAGCTTGAAGTAGTCGCGAAGTTGGCGAACGATCAGGCTGCTGCCGCTGACGTCCTCGTTCGCGTCACTGTGTTGGATGCAAACAAACATTCCGTCGCTTCAATGGAAGGAAATGTCGCGATCGTTGCACGCGCTCGCGCTCAAGCCATGTTTTCTTTGAAGCTGGCGAATCCGCATCTGTGGGATGGCCTGGCTGATCCTTATCTTTATTCTGTCCTCACGGAAGTCGTGATCGCGGGCGCGGTTCACGATACGGTGACATTGCCCTTGGGACTTCGATTTTTCGAGGTGGATCCCGCACGAGGGTTTTCGCTCAACGGGCACTATCTGGATTTGCGCGGAGTCAATCGACATCAGGATCGACCAGATAAAGGTTGGGCCATTACCGAGAGTGACGAGGCGGAGGATTTCTCGCTGATTAGGGAAATGGGTGCGACCGCGGTTCGCCAGTCGCATTACGAGCAGGCGCAATCGTGGAACGATTTGGGTGATCGCAATGGCATGGTGATGTGGGCCGAACTGGCATACGTGAACGACGTGCGGGATAACCCGGATTTTTTTGCGAACGCCAAGGAACAGTTGCGCGAATTGATCCGACAAAATTATCACCACGCTTCGATCCTATTCTGGAGTATCGGCAATGAGACATTTGTGCGGGACAAGAAGGTAACACCAGCTGACGCGAACGACCGGTTGCTCAAGGAACTGGCCGCGGTGGCCCGCGCGGAGGACGACACCCGCCTTTCCACGTATGCCAGCAACGGCGATGGTGCGGAACCACGCGCCAGCTTTACCGACGTTGTCGGGTTTAATCATTATTTTGGATGGTATAGCGGCACACTGGAGGATTTCGCTGTGTGGCTCGATGCGCAGCACGCTGCCCACCCGCAATTGCGGATGGGTATGTCAGAATATGGCGCGGGCGCGAACGTGACGCATCATGAAGATCCGACCAAAAAGCCTGAGGCGCGCGGGCAGTGGCATCCCGAGGAATGGCAGGAGGCTTATCACGAAGCCTATTGGCGCGCGCTAGCGGACCGGCCGTGGGTCTGGGGCAAGTTTATCTGGTGCATGTTTGATTTCGCGAGCGAGGGACGCAACGAAGGCGGGACACCTGGAGTGAATGACAAAGGTCTCGTTTCGGCCGATCGGAAAACGCGAAAGGATGCATTTTACTGGTACAAAGCAAACTGGAGCAGTGAACCGGTGTTGTATATCACCAGCCGCCGATTCACTGCACGAACGCAACCGATGACATCGGTAAAGATTTATTCCAACGCTGACACGGTGGAACTGAAGTTAAATAATGTTTCGCTCGGGAGAAAGCACAGTACGAACCACATTTTTCTCTGGCTGGACGTGCAGCTTTCGAAAGGGGAAAATCACATTGAGACTCGCGCTTCACGCGAGAAAACCGTGTTAACGGATAGCTGCCTATGGACCTACAGCAATCCGTGAATCTGCGCAACGGGGAGGATGTTGTAAAGCAGCTGTGCCAGCTGTCACTAGACACCCCGTGACGTCAACGGGCCGATCATCAAAGACAGCTTGCCGTCCGCGCGGCGTTCCTGAAGCAGAACCACCAAACATGGATGAAGCCCGAGTATGACAAGAAGAGCCGCCAGTAACGTTTACGCCGTTCAATTCAGCTGCACTTTATCCCAAAAACAAAAATGAAACCGTATCCAGTTCTTCGCGCCTTGTTGATCGCTGCATCCTTGTCTTTTGTCTCTATAGGTCGAGCGGACGATTCAGCGTACGTTCAAGTGATCAAGAAAAGGGAAGCTGTACTTTCCGAAATCCTCAGCGTCCGCGAAGCTAAGTTCGCTGCCGGAGCGTGCGACGAGGCGGCGGTATTTTCAGCTCGTCTTGCATTGTTGACGTTTCGACGGAACGTGGCGCCAACCGTCGCTGGTAAAATCAGTCAGCAGGAGGTGATTGAGCACATCTTGGCAGAGGAACTTGCTGTTCTTGAACGCCAATCGACAGGAGGGACTGGAGACCGCGAGGGGCTGCTTGTTGCGAGGGAAGCGCTGCTACAAGCCGACCAGCTCCTTGAAGAACTGCG
>Ga0307508_10000325_pt1 | contig 57447 bp, 87 predicted proteins | sample 9_EM_MG_FD_203089 | JGI IMG/M metagenome (GOLD analysis project Ga0307508, IMG submission 203089) | Populus trichocarpa ectomycorrhiza microbial communities from riparian zone in the Pacific Northwest, United States - 9_EM | ecosystem: Host-associated > Plants > Roots > Unclassified | place... | reverse complement strand
CCCCCCCCCCCCCCCCCCCCCCCCCCCCCCCCCCCCCCCCCCCCCCCCCCCCCCCCCCCCCCCCCCCCCCCCCACCGCCCCCCCCCCCCCCCCCCCCCCCCCCCGCGGCGCGCGGGGGGGGGGGGGCGCGCCCCCCCCCGCGACCAAAGGATCGTATCGATATAGGTGTGTTGAACAAGTTCGTTTAATTGTTTCCGGGTTGCTAAACAAGCTAAGATTCTAATCGGCGTTCGGCCACCATAGAACGAACTGGAAGCGAGAGAAGAAGAAGAGGGAGAAGAGACGGTGGGAAGGGTGAGTTGGAGGAAGGAGGGAGGGGGGAGGGGAGGGCGGTGATGATGCGATGGTCACCAACAATCGGATCGAAGCTCGCCCCCCCCTTCCCTCCGGCTTCTCCCAACCATGCCATCCAGATGCACAGTCGGGCGCGAGTTGATAGACGGCGCTGGCTCCTGCGTTCGCGGGGAGAACGTGGTCGGACGACGGGAGTGGCAGCGGAGTCGGTGGTGAACCAGAACGCCGTCGGGAAGTCCCAGCAAGAACACGCACGTGCGAAGACAAGAGCGCCGACACCCTGGTGGACAATTCGTACCTGACTAGAACGTCGACAAGCGCGTCTTCTCATCACGGAAGCGGAAGGAGATCCCACGCAGCTCGTTGCCCAGCCCGCCTGGAAGGCGGGGGATGCCAGGGATTCCGGCATCCAGGATTCCGCAAAGAACGGACTCCGAAGTGGCTGGATGCGGGCCCGCTGCTATGTATGATCTGAAGTAGAGTGCTTCGACATCCATCTGCCTGCTCCGCGCTAGAGAAATTATGCACGTATATACTCTCTGCCTGGGCCGTGGCGCCTGGGTGGAGGCGTTAAGTGGTTTCAGGGGACGGTCAGCCCCGCTCGCGCTTCGCATGTTCTCTCCCGTTTGAAACAGGAAAAGGAGGAACCCGACCGAACAATCCGCAGAAGCGACCGCTACCGGGAGGTGGCATCTGGCATGTGTCGTTGTTGTTGTGGTGTGACGACAGCAGAGATTTCCCGATCGCGAGGATTTTCCGGTTGCGGAGATTCCCGGGCTGCCCGCGCAATTGCTTCTGCTGCTGCGATATACGCTCGTCGGGGGCACGCGTCAGACCGCCCGCCCGATGTCGTCGGACGCGCTCCTCCGCCGTCGCCGTCCGCCAGCCCCGTCCTCGTCCTCGTCCCCGTCCTCGTCCTCGTCCCCGTCCTCGTCCTCGTCCCCGTCCTCGTCCTCGTCCCCGTCCTCGTCCCCGTCCTCGTCCCCGTCCCCGTCCTCGTCCTCGTCCTCGTCCTGGTCCTGGTCCTTTCCATCCCCGCCAGCCAGCCAGCTGCGATGCAAAACACCTGCACAGCCCAACGGTCTGCGTGAATACCGTACATACACACATACATACACACACATAAATACATCACACATCCATACGGATGCGCGTGCCCACTCTATTCCATCTCCTCCGCTCTAGTCCCGGATCAACGAGTCGAAACACATTAGCTCGTCTGCCGTCAGAAGCCACAGTATTATCCCTCAAACCATCTCCGCGAGGCAGGCATGGGGTGGTGATGGGTGTCCATATTGTACGAACGTGGTGCGAAGAGTATCTCTGCTGATTCCCCGGAACAGGTGGTTGCAGCACATCTGCCAGTACATATGTGCACCGTTCTCTGCTCCACCGCCTAGCGCCAACGTTGATTTGGGGGAGAGGGAAACGGGGAGAGGGAAACGGGGAGAGGGAAACGGGGAGAGGGAGACCGAAGCGCGCTGATGATCTGCTCGCGAAAACAACGTGGAAGTCAAGCGACCTGGGCTCGCATGCCCACACGCACACACTGGCACACAACGATCCGGGCGAACGGTGTACGTATCGACCATCCGTCCGTCCATCCACGAAGGAACGCTTCTTATTGGGCCTGGGAGGGCCGCTGGGGAAACCGGGATGGCGGCGTGAGACTGGATTGGTGGATGCTCCGAAAACGTGGGGAAGGGTGGTCATACAATCAATCAGCGTTCCAGATACAGAGCTGCAGAGACAGAGAATTGGATCCCACCACTGCTGGCTGGCTGGCTGGCTGGCTGGCGCGGTCTTTTTCGTCCGTTGCGTCGCAGCGGCCGTGGCAGCAACCCACCTCCTACCTGGCTGCCATCACCGTGCTGTCATCATCATCATCATCACCATCATCCTCTTCCGGACTACGGCGTGGTGGGGCCGACGGCTCCGCCTCAACAATCGGATCGCGAGGATGCATGCGGAGAACTGCGGAATAGCGGCGCGTTGGCAGGCGGCAGACAGCAGGTGCACAGTAGGTGCACAGCAGGTGCACAGCAGGTGCACAGCAGGTGACAGGCGGCAGGTAACGGGCAGCTCAAGTTGCGGAATGTTCTCAGCGATGCAGCATGGTGTTGAGTGGGAGCCCGACACCCGTGGCCACTGTGCAGAAGCACAACCCGGGTCCGTTCGTCTCCGCACCAACTGTGGAACCCAAGGGCGCCGTCAGCCCCCACCCGGCCGGACCCGATTCGGCCTGTCGCATTTGCCACTGGTGCAGCGACGAATCGACAACCTTCTAGAAGGGTAACGGAAGGCGCCCCCGGACGGTCCCATGCATATATAAGCTGCATGCGGGAAAGCTTGCTGCGACGCATAATGACGGTAGACGCCGAAGGAATGGCCAGGGTCGTGAGGTGGAAGCGAAAGGGCAGTGTGCTCTTCCGCACGTTATCTACTTGCGTTCGTGTGCTCCGCTCGGGTGGGTGGGGGGGTGGGTTGCTGTGGATGTAGGCACATCATGCCGGCAGAGCTCGTTCAGCTATCAGTGAGCGATGGCACGAGGGGATTGGGCGGCCGTCGCGATTGACGGGCGGCTCGATGGACCACAACGCAATGCCTGAAGTTCGAGACGCGAAGGCTCGCGACGACGCACACCCTTCGAGGGCGGTGTCGTATCATATCTAGCAGCTTCGCCTTTTTTCCTTTTTTTTCCCTTTTTTTCTGTTTTTTCTTTTTTTTCCTTCACGCCACTACTACACATATATGTACACCAGCCATTGCTTACGACTACCAGAACGGAACAGGGTGGACATGCTCCCCGGACAGCGTTGGCGTGTTCTGTTCCACACACCACCGCTGCGGGGAAAGCCAACCTCCGAGAAAAGGAAAGAAAAACGGACACAAGGAAAAAGGAAAAGGAAAAATAAATAAGATATGTAGCGAGATGTCGAGAAGCATGATGCGAGTTCTTCCGTATCTGCTCCTTTGCTTTTTACTTTCTCTCGGGCCGCTGCATGCTTCGACAAGGCCCGTGATAGATAACAGCGCCAGCGGAATTTCGCCTGCAGGATTTTTTTTGATTTTTTTGGTTATTATTTTTCTCTGCTTACACACTGTAGTGCGTGCTCACTTCAGTGCTCTACTCTCTACGCTGCTCCCTACATGTCTACGCTCTTCACACGTCTTCCACTTTTCACCTCCGAACCCGGCTGACGGCAAGTGCCGAAGTTCACAACTCCTTTCTTTCTCTTTCCTTTCTGCAGGGATAAGGTTGGTCCTCCCTTTCGTGCTGGCGAGGGATTTTCTGGTATGGGCGAAGTGAGGTCGTGTGATTCCCCCCATCCGGCACCGGCATCGACGCAAGGCCTGATGGATTCCTCCGCTCTCCCACGGGAAGAGCGGGTCGGAAGCTTTCCTTGGCGGAATGCGTGTATGTATGAGGGTCCCTATGTGCGTGTGCACGGATATTACGCGGAGGATGGTGGGTGGATCGTCGGCGAGGGCTGTGAGGCTTCCAGAATCTCGACGTGCGTGGGAATCGCCGATGGCGATGACCCCGACCTCATTGGATTCGGCAATGATACCCCGACCGAGCACGGCGATGGAGACCACCGCCATCTTCGCGGCGAACATCACCACAAACCGGGGGTTGTTTGAGTCTCCGTACCTCCGTCGCCAGCCTTCCCTCGACTGCCGCCCCCACGTGCTGGTGTGTTTCCACCTCCCACAGCCATCCCCCGCACAATATGTAGATAGATACTATATGTACATGCAGTCGCCCTCCGTCCACGCATACACCGCATCCCAGGATATCCGCCCGCACAAGCATCCGCCCACGGCGGACAGTGCATCGGCTCCTCCAACTAAGTGCTTACTTTCCTGCTTACCCCCTCCTCCCACATATCTATGTGCGCTTCTGCACAAGTCCTCTCCGTGCATGCTAAATACATGCCGCATATCGAGCCCTTCTCCGCGTCGTGCGTGCTGTATGTATCTGTGTATGTACTCCGCACTTGGATACCGCCCTTCGACGCCGGTGCCGCTGACACCGGCCCGAAATTAGGCAGAGTCACATACATACATACCACACATAACACATATGCGCACCCCGGACGTCAAGGAGTCGAGTGGAATTTAATCTGGAGTAAAGGTACACAATGCCCGTCGTTTTACTAAAAAGTGGTACATACCCACCAACGCACAGTGTGCCCACACTATGTACTCTATCTACAATTAAATAAAGATGAAAAGAGTCTTGCTAAGAAAGAAGAAGAGAAGGGTGGCTGGTGGCTGGTGGCTGCGGCGCTGGCAGCGGAGTCGGGATTTCAAGGGGTAGGGTGAATTGCTCTCGAATCCAACCCATCCTCAATCACATTGCCATCGATCGATTTCTACCTAGTTATCACCATGTCTCGCTCCCCATCACCTCCACCCACCCCAGCCATCAAAGCCGTGCGCTTGGGCAGGAATTTGATGACTTCAAGTCCTTCAAGATTGCAATGCAGGACTGGACGCTGTCGGACCCACCCCCCCCGCAAATTTATTTCCCGCTTCAAAAATTCGGGCAGAACACGCAATACCGGATGCCCTTTCAAGGTCAATGCGACATAATTCTCTGGTAAAGGAGTTGTGGTTGTGTTACGGTAGTGGTGGGTGAGGAAGAGCACAATTGCATAGGCGCAGAGCTGGTGGGAAGGAAGTTCACGCTTAGTTACAGCGTGCTCTTCCTCCCAACCATCACCCATCAGCAAGGGCAACAAACACCTGCAAGAATGATGATCCAAGACGCTTGTCGCACATAACTAAGTAAGCATGGAGTTCGGGTTAGCCACGAAGCAGCCAAAAAAAAAACTGGCTCTCGGCGATGATCTACATCCCACCACGCAACTCAGTTTGCGAAAACCCTCCCGCCTATGTACGCCGATGCGATACGTACTGCCGCCGATCCGGAAGCGACTGCGATATTGGATGCGGAGGGCCGTGAAAGGTGTACATACATACGCCGCTTTCATCGCTTCTTTTGTTTGTCCTGGCGTGGGGCTGCGATGCACTCGAGTACTGTCGTTTCTTCCTCGCAAAATGGACGGTACCGTCTTCACGTAGGAGATTTCCAGCCTCACTGTTCTTTTGGCCGTATCCGTAGATGCCGACAACCATGCGGCAATGAGTTGCCTGGACTCTTGTTGAAAGGGAATCGGTGTCGTCGTGACGGCGGTTTCTTTGCATCTTCACGCAGCGATACCGAACCTCAACAGTTGAGCGAAGGCGACTCAGGCATGGACACGGGCGAGGCTATGATGGACAGGCAGAGAAACAGTTTGTGTTGCTTTTCTTTCTCTTTGTACACAAATGCAATACCCATCTCGTGCGGGGGGGTTGGACAAACCAACATTGTGAGGTTCCTTCGCATCGGGACCACCCTGCAACTCCGCGGCCTTCTCTTTTTTTTCTCTCTTGGCAAATCTCTTTTTTATTTTTCATTCGAGTAATATGGTGTGGGCACACTGCACTCTGGTGGGTATCTATCTATTGTGTGCATACCCCTTTAGTAAAACGACGGACCTTGTGTGCATACCTTTTTCTCATTGTTTAATCTGTTCACCTGCTCTCTTGCGAGGAGAACACCGCGATCGGGCTACACAGCCCCGCGAGAGCGCGAGTCGCGCGACGGTCTCCAGGGCTGGACCCTACCGCCCCGCAGGAACCATATGGGTGCTGTGTGCGTAGAGCGCGCAGAGGCATAGAGTACATGGCCTCCCGAAACATGTCGCTCCGCGGCTGGCGGGCTCGCAGCTGCAATCTGCTTCGCGGCTCTCCCTGTCCTGCTGGGCACTGGGGGAAACCACTGTCCGCGCTGCATACATCCTCACTCTCCAGCCTATACATGTAACGCATGGGTGTATGTATCCATAAAAATGAAATGGATCACCATCTTACCCCGCGTTACATGCCGGATGTATGTAGATATCATGTATTAGTGTGTATTATGTGTGTATGTATGTATGTACGTATGTATGTATGTACGCTTGTATGTATGTATGTACACGCCTGCGTCGAGCCGCATGTGCATGCTTCTGGAACGCAGGATTTCCTTCTTCCCCCCTTCGATCGCTCGCGTTCCTCCGCTAGCTGACTGGCGGAGATAGATGCAGGAACGTTGGCCTTGTCCTGTCCTGTCCGAGTGCATTGCCCCTCGTCGGCACTGCCCTGCCCTGCCCTGCCCTGCCCTTCCTCAGCCAGTGCTCTGCTACCGCACAGCATCCGATGCGTGCCGGCTCGGGCTCGGGGCGGCACGGCCGGATCGAACGCGGACGAGGACGGAGAATGCTATACTTACGCTCCAATGGACGGGGCGGGGCAGCTGCCGGCTACAGCGGGCATACGTCTATCTAGGTATGTTCGCGCCGGCTGGCTGGGAAGAGGAAGGGGCAACCTGGTTGGCCGGCTGGCCGGGAAGGGCAATCTGTCATGGGCAAGGCTGGCTGGACACCCTTACTGGCGGCGATCATCGATCCACCGAGCGCACTAGCCTAGCGCAGTGGCATCATGCAGTGTAAGCCTGTCTTCAGGGTTGCGGCATGTACCGCAGGTACGAGTACGAATACATTGCCGAATGGACCACTAGCGACTTGCATATGGGGTCCGAACCAGCCCGCCCCTCCGAACAGGTACCGGACCCACGAGTTGCGTGCTGACGGGTGGATTCACTTTCCTCTTCCGCCATGGGGGGGCACTGTGCACCGAAGCGCGCAGCAGCTGATGAAGTGATGAAGGTGTTCGTGCCCGACGTCTCACGCGGTAGATGGATATCGTGCCATCCAGCCAGCCATTCGCCGCCGCCGCCAGCTTCGTCCTGGCTGGCGGCGGGGGGCGCTTGCTCTCGCCCAACCAAGGGCAGGCCAGCCCCGACTCCCGAGCGTCCCGGATGCCGAGAGCATCGACATATGCACTCTATGTATGTAGATGCGGTGCAAACGGAAAGTGCCGATGGTTCCTGCGAGTACATTCGGATAGCCAGCCAACCGCCAGCTGTGCATCCGGTTAGATACCGCACCGCCGCTCGAGACGCTGAGATGGCGGCCCTTCATTTCTTTTCCCTCGTTGGGGCGCGCGAGCGAGCCGTATGTGCCGGCTCCGGCATTGGAGCCCCGCCAATAGCCTCACTCGATTTTGGAGGGGGGGCTGGCTGGCCGCGGGCGTAGCTCCCTATTCTGCATATGGACTGAACGAAAAAGAAAAAAAAAACAAGACGTAAATATCTGCCGCCCAGCGACGGCGGTGATGAGAGCCATCGATCGCGCGGCAATTCGTGGATGTTTCCCATGCCAAAAATACCCCACATGCACGCACGACGGATCGGGATGGCGGGATCGCTGAACGGCATGTGGGGCACTCGCGTCTGGACCTGCCTGTTCGCGTCGTCCAGACGTGTGGGAGTCGAGATGAGGCGACAGATAGTACATACATATGGAGGGACTGGTCACGCACGAACGAACTATGGCGATCGAAAGTAGTCACCTATGTACATAGATATGCACACTAGATATGTGCCCCCGCCATGGCGTAGCCAAGTCGGCGCAGTGCAGCGTCAAACGCGCGCCGACCGCAGCACGCTGAGTAACGCACAGCCGTGTTCGCGCACCAGTGTTGCGGGGTACATACGTACACAGACACATATCTATGTACGGCAACCCGTCCACGTCCGTCCGTATGACCCACATACGCATTTCACTCGTCTCTATGTATCTTGTACATAGTTACGCGTGGATCTCACGTCAACCGTTCCCCGTACGGACGGGCCCCACTCGTTCCATATGTGTGTTGCCCCGCCATTGCAGCAGCTTCCATCCGGCGATCATACAATTCGGACAGGTTCGTACTTACTTAGCTGGGTACTTAGATGGGGCAGAACCAAGAGAAGAAAAAAAAAGCAGTCGCGTATGGCCGCAACAGCGACTCCGCCGAGAAGAGCCCCCCATCGGTGTTTCAGCGATGGGAAGCTGCAGACGAATGGCTGTAGGAACGGGAAGTCGCTACAGTTGGGCGCTCTACATAGTGCACATATATCTATGTACACGAGAATGCGGGAGGGAATTCTTGTGAGGTTCTCCTCTGCAGAATGGGGGGCTTGGCACCGAGTGACATCTGGCGTTCCGGTACAAATCCGCGGGCGAAGAAACTTATATCAACCTCCAATTCGATTCAGCTAAGGGCAAAAAACAAAAACAAAAACAAAAAATGACCGTGGTTGTGCATGCAAGGAAGTCGCAGCCGTCATATCTAGCCCACTCGCGACCAGTGGCGTCAATTTGGAAGTCGAGAAAAAAAAACCGTCCACTCCCCATCTATGTATCCATGCTGATTTTTTTCCCCGCTCACCAAGAGATTTTTTTTCTTTTTTTCTGGATGGTAACAGATCGATTATAGGAAGTATTCTCCGTACAAAAGCCGTCGTGACCCGAACTTTTCCTCTTCTAGAGTGAATTCTCTTACAAGGAGTTCTCTTGCAACAAACATGTGTGTGTGTGTGTGTGTGTGTGTGTGTGTGTGTGTGTGTTTCATCGCATTCGGTTCGGAGCCACGGTGCGGAGTCACGGTGAGGTTGAAACCCCGGGCGAAAAGCAAAAGCAAAAAAAAAAGCAAAAAAAAAGCCCGAGAGGGTCATGCGCCTTGCTGCAGCCAAACCTGATCGCTCCCATCTTTTCTGTCGCTCGCAAGACGGATTGGGGGGGATGCCTTGCCGATTCGAGCCGCTCTCTCCCCGGTCGGGACGTGCGAGCCGCATCTCCCCCCCCCCAAACCCCTTCACCGGAACCCGACAGACCCGAGGATTTTACGAGTACGATATCTGGACACGTCGGTTGGAAACTCACCGACCCATTGCGGGCGATCCAACGGCTGGACACAGCATAACATATCTATTATTTCAGCTGGACTTGTTCGTTCGCTCGCAGCCCGTTCCCGTCGTACATACGTGGATGCATAGCCCAGTCCGGCCATTTCGGCTTTTTTTTCTTCTTTCTTTCCTTCCAGCCCTGCTCTGGATCTGGGATCTGATCTAGCTGTACGTACGTACATATATGTACGTACATAGGTCTGTGGGTGTGAGCGTGCGTTGCGTTGAGTTGCGGTGCATCGGAAGGTGGGCATAGACGAAGAAGAAAAAAAGAAAAAAAAAAGAATGAAAGAAAAGTAATGGCGTCCGTGGATTGGTGGGGCATGACATGACAGGCCGTGGTATGGACCTGAATCCTTTCCCTTTTTTTTTTCCTTTTTTTTTCTTCCTTTTTTTTAGAGGGAGATTCTCCCCGACACCGACGCCGACTGGCCGAGAAGGCGCCGAACCCACCGCCGAGCGGACAGAGGCAGAGAGAAGAGAGAAGAGAGAGGCAGTGAGTGGGAGAGGATTTCCTCTCGTGGAAGTCCACTCCACACACCCCACGCCCCATCCCGCCTGCTCGTCAGAGTTGAAGCTCTGGGTCTTTCCAGCCTTGCGGCGCAGGCATATCGAGGGTGCGGGCTTGTCGTGCAAAAAAAAAAAAAAGAGCCAAGAATCAGCGTAGACACCAGAGCACTGACCTCGCGGAGCGGATCTCAGTTCTCGATCTTCCTGACTATGCACATCCGGTCACTCGGTTTCGACATCGCCCCCGCCGAAGTGCATGTAGGCAACTGCAGGACAGCAAAGTCGTGCACCGGAGCTGCATATTATCGGTGCACAGTCTCACTCCCCCCCCAACCCTCCGGAGCTCGTCCAGTCGATCAGAGCGGGACCGGTATGTAGTCGCCGGAAGGGATCTTGCACGCTTGGCTTTGGAGCAGCCGGCCGCCCCAGCCGTGAGCGCTCGGCCGGAGGCAGCGGAGCGGGGGCCACATATCCTGTCTGACCGGCATCGCGCGGCGGAGGCGTTGGTGACGATGCCGGAGTTGTCTCGAGAGCTGGATGCGCGATGGATTGTGGGATGTCACCCAGCAGCTAGAACAGAACAGGGCAGATGTCTGCACGCACTTCCGCGAGGCCGGCCCCGAGGAAGAGCGGACAAAAGAAGTCGTCGCCACTGCGGAGTGGAAGGACGAATAGCGGGAATACTTGGTGCGAAGCCGGAGGGTCGGGGAGTATGCGGAAAGGGTAAATAGCGGATGGAAGCACGAATGATGGCTGGGGACAGTAACGGTAGAATGAGGTTTGGAGGAATGGGTTGAGATTGCTAGGCGTTGGGGAAAAAAAATCAATCGGTAGGGTGTGTCGCGAGTGCGATGTTGTGACTGTGATTGTCACTTCACTGTCAAGTCTACTTGTAAGTTGCAGCCCGCTTTCATACGCCACAACGCTAAATGGACAAGGCCGACGGCCCTATCTAATAATAAGTAGCTGTCAATGGTCCCTGGAGCAAGTAACTATCTATGGCCAAGGCTTTGGTGGCGCAAGTCTGACTGGGGTGCGGGGGTCTCGTCGACAGAACGGCTCTCCATGGCACGGTACTCGAAAGATGGAGGCTTTCGTCAATCGTCCCAGGCGGCCAACTGCGAATGGACGAATGGCAACTGCATTGAATGGCAAAACAACACCCATCATTTACGGTAGCAGCATCGGCTCCATGTATACCCACCGGTCGGATCGGAGACGGAACGTACGCACGAACAGAATTACCAAAATGCTCACCTCCTCGCCAGCCCGCTCGCCAACTCGACCATACCGCTGACCAGCTCCGAAAGCAACACCCGCATGTGCGGACCCTGCTCCGGCACCCTCGGCACCCGGTGGGATGCATCCGCTGATACTCTGAAGCAATTCAATATCGCCCTCGTCCCCGCCGTCGTCTTTGCCACGATCCACCTCCGGGGGCCCGGGAACAGCACCCATGTAGCTGCCGCGAGATCAGCAACGAGACACGGTTCGGCAGTATCTGCGGCCCGAATTCCCGGGGCTTTCGAGCATGTCTCGTCGCAACCGCCTCGCACCGGGCCCATTGCTCCAGCTTCAAACCGCAGCCGTCGAATTCGCCTCCGGCACTGGCACCCGCGCCAGTCTCGTTACCGGACGGTGGCCGACACACAGACATAAGCGTGCAAAAGTAGCCCCAGCGTATGCAGACCCTGGAGGCCGGCGACTCCCAGCTCGCTCCCTCCGCCCCCGCTAACACTTGCGCTAGCGGAAGCCTGACATCGTCGGACCACTTCCGCCACCCATCGAGCTCCGACCGCAGCTCCGCGACGACGGGCAGGGGCGCCGGCGTGGCCGTTTATAGCAGGCGGAGAACACATGCAATGATCCAAGCCAAGTCCACGCGCCGACCGAACCGGGTAGACGGCGATGGTAGTGGTACGTCGACACCGTGCTCGGATATTGCGCTCATCTGTCCCGAGCGCAGCGATAACTCTTTATCCAGGATGGAAAGAACCCACCACACACCCATACGTTCTCCGCGGAGACGCCGGGGATCCCGATGCAGTCCTAACAGTGACGAAATCGACACGGCGTAGAGCTCGGGAGTCTCCACGAAGCCGGCGTTTCCCTGCGGTTCTGTCGGTAGCGAGGCCCTCCGTCCGCATGTACTCCCCTCTGGGCCGCAGACCGACAAGTAGGCTGACTGGGCCCGCTCCAGGAGTGGCGAGAAAGCGTTACTGTATATCCTAGCTTCGCGACGATCCAGTTCATGCCGGACCTGAAAACGAAGGAGAACGGGCTTGAGTAGACATCGCCTGTCGAATCGGGGGCGGCCAGCCCCACTGCACCCTCAAATCTGGGCGACGAGGCCGAGACTTCCGCCGAAATCACGACCGTACGGGATGTCGACGGTTGTGCTTCTTCCCGGCGGCCGGATGTGGTCGCTGGAGTAGGGAGGATCGGCGCGTCCAACGGCTCGGACCTGTTCTCGCTGTCGTCATCGCTGTCGCTGCTCGCACTGCCGCTCGCGTTGCGCCGGCGGCGAGGAGGGACTCTCTTGGGCTAGACTGCCGAGCTGCAAGTTTTTGTAGACGGCTGCTTCGATGCGGCATAGACGCTCGTCAAGGCCCTCGTATGGTGCGTGAGTATCTCAGCAGTTCGTCGAGGGGCGGCGGTCGTGGTCTTGCTGCGCTTCGGCGTGTAGACACACGTCAGGCCTTTGGCTGCACAATGACTGCAGCCGGCGATCCGACCTGTCGCATTTCTTCTACTGACGCAACCAAGGTTAACGGAGGGAAGTAGAGGGGCAATCAAAAACAGGAGTAGAGAACATACTTTACGCTTGCGACAGGCACCGCAAGCTACCGAGATGAGTGCCAACGGTCAAAATCGAAGTGTGCGAATGGGGACGACGGAGGAAAGACTACGTTCGTGACTTACCAGGTGAATTCGGCTCGAGCTACGAGGTTCTGGGTTGCGGATGTAAAGTCTTGGTCTCCCGGGAAATTGCTCCGGTGGGAAAGAACCGAGTAGACTAGGCGGGTGGTGAGCGGGGGTGAAGAGGTCGCAAGGTACACATAAAGTTGTCTACCGAAGGTTTCTCTTTAACGGACAAAATGTACGCCGCCATAGTCTAGATAGGCTAAATGCAAGTATGATCAAGCAAAAAAATAGTCTACCGAAGGGGAAAAGAACCGAGAAATGGGGGCCAGAAAGCGAATGCAGGCCGCCTCAACTCATGTTCGTCACAGGCAAATTTGCAGAAGCGTCATCGTCATGCTGACAGCAGAGGGCAACATTGTGAAGTCAAATCTACTACCGATCGAGACCATGGCCATTTGTTCTTCGGTTACAGATATCTCGTGGAGTGGACGAGAATTCAATCCCGTACATATGTAAAGTACACTGCTTGCAATACCAACTGCTGCCCCGGCACCATGACGAAAGCTCACTAAGCGAATCTCTGTAAGTAGCGCCTTATTCCTTCCCCTCCTCTCCTCTGGCCTCCTCTCTCTCCTTCTCCCCCCGCTCTCTCCGAAACTGCGTTTGCAACGTCGTCTTCCCCAGTGGCGGTTATCTTACCCAAATCAGTAGATGCCAGCAAATCTTGGGTCGCGTGATGATACTGCTCCTCTGCGAAGTGTTTTTAGTTCCCAGGCCCTTCTGGAAATGACATTGCACATACAAGTATGTTGGCTGACTGCTTCTCTTCAGTCTCACTGCCCGCTAGAGCAGATGAGTGTATTCGATGCGCTGATAATCACTCGGAAAGGTGAATTCGAAGATTGCTCTCACAGAAGTACCGCACTGTGCTTCTCGCCATGATCTAGATAGGTCGCATGCGAGTACATAATGAATAAAAGAAAATACCGCAGTGTGCTGGGTTGCGGTCAGGACACTCTCAGGAACATACCGCGATCTCGATAGATAGAAGGCCTCGTGAAGCAGAAGTTGCACCATCCATCCACAGCACGCGCTGGCATCTCCCGGATGGGCGCTGAAGGTTGTTCCTTCCGCCGTGGAGATTGTGATTCCACACTGGAATGCTTATTGGGAAGAACATGATATCTCAGCCTCACTGCTTGGAGAACGTTACTGGTCGAGTTTGCGGACGAATTGTATGGACATATCCACACTGCTAGCATCACCTACATCCTTGCGACCCCGGGCCAATACAGACGGACCAAGACTTCAGTTCCTGACGGACAAGTCCGCCTCGCTGCGGGCACTAGCTGAAGAGCGGGGCTATTGCGGGGCTAAGTGAGTAGCATGTATGCATGCATCCGTACGCTTGCGTTTCACCACAGAGGGCTGTAGCCTGTCGTGCATATGTAAGTACTGTGCTCCGAAAATCGTGGCTGTGTTCTTCGAGGAGAGGGCGTCGAATGCTTGCTCCGCTATCCACAGCGGTAACTGTATCCTCCACCTCACAACCAATCCAGACAAGTTTGCCGCCATGAACATCGATGGGTCGTCATTGGCGGATAGTAGAGGAAGCTCGCAGAAGGACGCTGGTCGCAAGTCTGGGCATCGATAGGCGCTTTGACAAACTGCAAACATGACAAGCCAGGGTGAGCCTGCCGAGCCAGCCTCACGAATGTAAGCCCAAAGATGACCGACAGCCCTCGACGCTTGTAGCAGCAAGCGTACATCTTCAATCGCATGCAGTTACGGGCGTATGTACTGTTAGACTCTCCCATGTTGTCTCTAGCTGCTAGCAATGGAGATACCCGAGTTTGCCGCCTTCTTTTCGCCCTTTGTTGATCGGCACGCCCCCCACCAACCGTTGCCACATTCTATGATACTACCTTGCCTGGTACCGCTCACCGAGAATCACTCGACGGCTTGGCGCTGCGGCAAGAGTGCGGACTAATCGTCATCGTTCCCTTTCGTCGCCTCTATCTCTCCCCCTAACCTAGATATAAACGGTAGATAGTCTTACGCAACGCTCGCTTTGCAGTGCTCTACAAAGATCGTCGCCCCTTCCTAGGCCACTACTTAAACGATCGTGACAACAGATACACGCCAGCCTCGCATATTTTACGTCTTCAGGCTTCCTTCGCTGACCCGGCCACCCGCAAACAAAACATAACCGCATGGAAGGCTACGACTATAATCCTTCAACCGGCACATATGTGCGCAACCCGCACCGCCATCCTTCGCACCCACCACCATCGCTGCCCCCAAAGGAATACGACTCGGTGAAAGAAACCCAGATCGGGCTCGAGACTTTGAGTTCGGCTGGATCATACATCTCAGTCGAATCGCAGCAACCAAGACGGCGCAAGGTGCGCATTCTGTCGCTCGATGGCGGAGGCATCAGAGGCTACTCTACCCTCGTCATCTTGGGTGAGTTGATGCACCAGATCTACGTACAGCAGAATGGTGGCCGGGCACCAAGGTCAGCACAAGACGTGCCACGTCCATGTGACTATTTTGATCTCATCGGTGGAAACGGTATAGCCACTCTTCCCTTCCAGACTTTTTTTTGGGTCAAGCTCGCTTTCCCGCTCAAGCTCCACAGTCTAACATGGTCAGGAACTGGCGGTTTGATCGCGTTGATGCTCGGGCGCATGCGAATGGACGTCGAATCCTGCAAGTCCTACTACGTCTCCCTGACGCGATTCGTCTTCATCACCGACAAGACCATCCTGGGAATGCCCTACGGCAAGACCTTGTTCAAAGCGTCACGGCTCGAAGAAGCAATCAAGCACTGTGTGCGTGAGTCAACGCGCTTTGATTCCGAAAAGATTGTTCCTCACTCCCCGCCGCGAGAAGAGCCTTCGTCGCCACAGTCGCTGGTGCACAGACGTACGGATTCTTGGCGCCGCCGGCGGAGTGAGAGCTCTAGTCGGCACGAAGACCGAGGGAGGACTGGACAGCCGCGCAGGCATGTTGGCAATCCCGAGGCACCATTGTACGACATGCGCGAGGGTGCATGCAAGACTTTTGTCACGGCAATGTTGGAAGGTAGCAAGAAGGGTGCCCCACCGGTTCTGCTGCGATCGTATCCGTCTCCGGTGGAGAGCATGCCCTCGTATCGCACCACCATATGGCAGGCTGGCCGTGCTACCTGTGCCACGGCCGCAGCGTTCAAGAGCGTCACGATCGATCACCTCACCTTCCTGGACGAGGGCAGTGGCATGTACAATCCCGCCTTTCAGGTTCTAGACGAAGCACACATCAACGAGTTTCCCGACTGCGATATCGCTGTCTTTGTCTCCGTGGGCACGGGGAAGCGGCAAAAGTCGAGCAACACTCGGGAGGAGAAACGGGATTGGTGGGAGGGTGTCGCGTTCGAGGGCTTTGCGGAGGCGAAGCGCAGACTAATCCGTCGCATCGACGATTGCGAGCGTGTGCACCGCGAACTGGTCGACGGCGACGAGGGTGGGCGGCCGAAGCTGGCGCAAGGCGGTGTAGCTACCCAGGACTACTACCGTTTCAATGTGGAGGTGGGCGTGGGCGAGTTTGGCATGAACGAGTGGAACCGACTGGCGGAGGTGGCTACGGGAACTCGGCACTACCTCACCCAACGGGAGACGTCGAAACTTGTGAAGGAGTGTGCCGGAAAACTGGTCTCTATTGAAAAGGGCTCCGTTGATGACGGTACCAAGATCAAGTTCCGTCCATCAAAGCCTGGCGAAGCTGGACCCAGCGCGGGCGTGGTGCCTGCGAATTACCCGCGGTATACCGAATCGCAGAAGCATCCAAAACCTCCAAAGCTACCTCGGCAACAGCTACCTCAGCAACAGCTACCTCAGCAGCATCCTCCGCCACAACCACAACCACAACCACAACCACAGATCCCGCAGATCCCGCAGCAGTTGGAGCAGCAGCAGCGGCCTTCACATCCCCCTCCACGTCACATTCCACTACCGCCCCCCCAGCAGCAAAAACCTCCACACCCCCAGCTCCAACGCCCTCTGGTCAGCACTAAAGTTGCACCACAAATCCCGCACTTCATCATGCCCGACGAGGAGACGTACAGACATTCCCCACCATCGGTGGTTCCCAATCCCTATCCACCGCCACCGCCACCGCCACCGCCACCGCCACAGGTGCCCGCAGAGCCAGCCGTCGTCCCTCCGCCAAAACCGCAAAAGGTTGGCAAAGTGTTGGTTGCCTCCACGACGCCGGAGCCACGCGGATACTATGCCGATGGCACTCCAAACCCCGAGATTCGACTGACGAGCCCCTCTACCGTCGCTGGTGGCTCCGACGACGAGGAGGATATGTACAAGGGCTACGGACGGAGACGTCGACGGAGGAGTAGAAGCCGGAGCCGGAGCCTGGGGGGGATCGACGAATAATGAAGTTTACGAATTGTTTCCGTTCCCTTTCGTTTTTTGCAAGACAGATGAGATGGTGTTTGGGAGTTTGCTTCGATGTCCAGATGTTTGATAATGAAGGGGGCTTACTTTTTTTTTTCTTTTTTTTTTCCGACGGGGTGGAGAAATTCCGAACGATTGAACTTGGTTGATTTTTTGCTTATTGTTTCCTATACTCCCTTTTCCTAGACGCAATTGAGCAAGCTGTGTTTTATTGTGGTTAATGCTCTATGTTCGCAAGATGGGACTCTGCTATGTACTGGGGGGGGAGCGCTGGTTATATTGGCGTTACGTGGAATGCGAGACCGGCTGTATTGATTCCATGTTAAAGGGAATGAGATGTAGTTTAGAGGGTGCGCGCAATAGACTCAAGCTTCAGCATGTACGATACTTATCCTATCTACTGACACCACGCCGACAACAACCGCAAGGCGCACCAGTGGTACATAACGGTATGTAGATAGTGGCACAGGTACATATTATACGAGGTCATTGTGTGGGCGGGATACCAAGTAGTAGGGAGACCAGCAAGGAAACCACAGGGTGGGACATCTGAGGCTGGGATCCTACAGGGAAAAGTGGGAGAGATCGGGAGTTGGTGGAGGCGAAGCGGGCAGCTGCGCGGGGGTGCTACCGCCGGGCTGCTAGCCGCACAGCAGGTGCGGACGACAGCAGCACGGCGGAGCAAGTGGACAGGGCGGCTACAGCGTTGAGGGATGCAATGACAGGAACCTTCGACAAACATTCCAGAAAGAAGAGGTGGTGCACCAGGTCGAAGCGGTGGTGGACATCCGACCTCGCGAAACTGGGGAGGGAGGTGGGGGGGCGGCACGACGAGGGCCAGCGGGCATCGGACGTGTCCAGGAGGCAAGGCGGAACCTGCGGAGGGCGATCCGGCAGGCGAAGAGGGAGTGCTGGAATCGGTTCTTGCAGGAGGCGGAGGGGAACGGCGTGTTGACCGCGACCGGATACACATCCCCGAGAATCGACAAGGCAGGCCAGGCTTTAGTGTCCGAAGATGGAACCGGAGTGGAGGGCCACCAGGAGCGGGAGCAGGCGGTCCTAGCGGCACACTTCCCGAAGGCCCCGCCAGAATGCTGTGTACCTAAAGAAGGAGGACGCGCCCTTCGAGCGGGTGGATGCGCAGCTAGTAGTCGGCACGCTGCTGGGAAAGGCCGCCAATGCCTTAGCACTAGGCGGTGACAGGATCTCGGCGGACATCACCAAGGTACATATTCTGGAGGTGGGACAAACGGCGGATCACGCAACTCGTTCGGGCGTGCATCCGGCTCGGCCACCGCCCAGAACTATGGGAATGGGCTAAAGGAGTGGTCATTCCCAAGCCGGGGACGCCCGACTACTCTATGGTCCCAGCCTACCGTGTAGTATCGCTTCTGGATGTCATCAGCAAGCTGGTCGAGCGTACTGCTGCCTGCCGGATTGCCGACCATCTGGAGCGGAGGAAAGGGAAGAGGCCTGCACGATGGCCAGTTTGGATGCCGGAAGTGAAGGCCCTGTGTGGATGCGGTGGCGGCCCTGATGAACCGCACTGAGCAAGCGTGGAGAGAGAAGAGGGTGGCGGGGCCCTGTTCATGGACATCAAGTCGGCGTTCAATAATGTGAGCAAGGCGCACTTTGGGGAGGCAGAGAAGCCACGACCCGGACTCATGTTCACGGATGGGTCACGACTGGACGACGGAGCCGCCGGATACGCGGTGGTGTGGAAGAACGGCCAATCCTGGGAGGGTGTCAAAACCCACGTGGGCTACAGCCAGGAGACCTATGACGCGGAGCGCGCCGCTCTCGCAAGGGCACTGGAATCGGCATCGCGAAGACACACGACACCGGAGCGGATCACGATCTTCACGGATGCCCAAGCCACCATCAGGCAGATAGCCTCGGAGGGCCATGCCTGACATCGCCACCGAGATCCGGTGGTGCCCGAAAGGCTGTTACAGATGCGAGTATGAATAAACAAAACAAAAAGGTACATATTCTGCACTCACGACCAACGGCACTTAGGCACTCCCACACCCACGACCCAAGTGAGTACCCGTATGTGGAGTCTCTATCCGTTCAACAGACACACGTTGAGACGTTGGAGAAAGGCCTTACACTCAGCGGCGGAAGCCGCACTGACCGATTTAACTCTTCCTCGGATCCGTCGCGTTGAGCGCAAGGACTCGGTAGTCGCTAAGGTGGCTGGCGTGTGATACTGTGTGATGGTGTCCCGTGGTGTCGTTCGGAATCCTCCGATCTTGCCGGATGCTGTGCTCGCTGCGACTGTGGCTCCACAATCCTGCGATGCGAATAGGATAGCATAATATAGTCGTCCGAAGAAATACTTCAGACCCGCCGCGACGCAACGGCTGGTGCGGCGCGTGGGATGATTGGACCGGACCATGTAATCGCACTCGACCTGAACATGGCATGTAGGGTGGGGAAAGCCATCTCCTGTTAGCTGAATGGCTGCGACTGACTACCATCACGGGGGGAGAAGTCGATTGCTACATAGGTACGCTAACAACATCGAGGAAATCACAAGGCATTTATTCAAGAATGTTGTCCCAACACAAGGTCCTATGAGGCTAGCAAACAAACGTCCCGATACCAGCCAGCAAAAGTCGGAATACTAGCCGACCGAGTCCCGTGATACCAGCAATCAAAAGTCCTATGATACCCATCAACTAGTTGCTGGAGTAAATACGAACGAACTGGACTTACGTTCCAAGACTATTCTTCGATCCACGATAACATCAGCTCACCGCTGACGCATCGGCGGTACAAAGACAAGTCTACTACCCGTGCTGGTCTGTAACCAGCAGTTTCAGCAAGAGTATCGGGCAGTATGGTGGCCAGATTCCAGTCTTCGGGGTTTCCATGATTACCGACGATCGGTTGGTCCGTATCGCCCTCCGAGACGGGAGACCTGCCGTTGAGCTCGGAGCGGGCCATGAGCGGCACTACAGGACTGGGCGCCACCGTAGTACCATTCCACTGTCCGTTTCTCATGGGTTCAACTAGCGGGTGCAGAGGGTCTGGAGTACGAGCAAGCGTAGAGGATTGGATTTCCCCGGACTCGATCCTCCTGATTACCGCAACCACCCCATCACCTCCCTCGCCATCGCAGCTAAATTCGCTTTCATATCCACCAGTGGCGCTGTCAGCCGGGGACTTGGGCCGCAGACGTTCGATATCTTCGCATTTCTTCAGTAGCCAACTACCCTTCGCTTCCCACCTGCTAAGCCACTCCCGGCAATCGAAGTTGTTGGTGAGGTCTTTTCCCATTTGTACCCACCCAGGGCGGGGAGCACCAGAGGGCGCGAAAAGACACAGGCGCCGCTGGCCGTTGGAAAAATTCTCAGCCAAGCGCTCGATCGTTGGACGTTCCATACTTACCATAACATCACTCGTGATGTTACAATGGACTAAGTGGCTGTCCGCTGACCTTTTGTTGGGGGTTAGTAGGTGTCGGAGCAAAGAGGGGAAGGGGGGCCTTACCTATTGACATGCCCCTTCAAACCGAGAAGCCAGTGCTCGCACGACGGTCGCAATAGCTTGCTTCCGGGCTGATTCGGATGTAGTTTAGTGAGGTTCTTAGCAGCCCAAGTGACTGTCTCCAGGGCCTTGACATTCCACACCTCGAAAAGCCTGAGCCCTTCCTCTCTTCCGACTGAAGTCCCCCCGACATGCAATAGGATAAAGCCCGGTCTGCCCAGCAGGCTCGGGATGGGTAAATTGTCCATCGGAGTTGGGGGTAGGCCATCCTCGGGAACCGTGGTATACTGGGGAAAGTACGGACTATTCAACAGGTTGATAACGATTATGTCGAAGTGTGGCGCTTTCGGATCGAATGGCTTTCTCTCGGTGTCGGTATTCCTACCGTCCAGGAGCGTAGGCGCAGCTCCACAGCCCTCCAGCGTCGCGATGACCGACGCTGGGTTCTGGTCCCACTTGACGGTGAAGCCAGCGTTGCCACATTCTTTGTTTTCGCGATCGACTCGCTGAGCTTGAAGAAACTCCAGCATTGAGAGACTCGAAGAGAATGCAAAGGCTCCATGATCGCCATCGTCGGGGTTGACAATGGTGTGACTCGGGAGAAAGTTCTCGTTCATGAGAGAGATCTCCGTCAGGATGTTGTCGCTTATGTTGAGCGCTGACTTGACACTATGGCGGGAAGCGGTAGCCGTGTGTAGATCCAACTCGACATGATCATTCTCACCGTCGAAAGATTCGTCGTCACTATTGTCTAGATTTCCCAGGTTAAGGCACCATTTGGTCTTCATGGTGTCTGTAACTGGTCGAGAAGTTGTATTAGAGTCTCTACTCGGGGGAGGATGCAGTGTAGGAGTGTATACTTGTGAACGACGTAAAGGAAGACCGTGGTCAGGTTGTGGAGGTGTGAACGAGCCGTAGAGATGAAAAGAGGATTGTAGAAGAGTAAAAGGCTCAAGAAGAGCAGACGCTGCGCCGGAGGTGGTGGTATAACAGTTGGGGAGGATGGTGGGTGGTGGTGGCAGACCTGCCAATAGTTTTGCAGTCTGATTAGTTTGACTGGCTGAACTGGTTCGGTTTCGGGGTCGAGGTAAGGTAGTTCAGTTGGTTCAGTGTATACTGTCTGTAGTTACCGTTGGTTTAGTTCCATGGGGTTGCTTATCAGTTGAGTGCAAACTCACAAAAGTAGGAGTATTACGGTCTGGGTCGAGCAGGCTGAAATCGAACCCTACTCACGCAGGCTTGATGGGGGTTAATTGCGCGTTTGCCCTGCATGCGGTTTTATCTCCCGGCGGTTGTTACAGCGTAATTTAAGCTGTTTAACCATGGCCACACCATTGCTTCCCAGCAGCGATCATGTCTGCTAGCGAAAGGCCTTTTCTGACGGAGTTCATGTGAGAATGTGTTCCTGCTCTCACTGACTGAACCAGTTCGTCAGTCCACCAACCCTTCGCTATTGGTTCAGTCCAGAGTTGGCCGTAAATTGAACCAGTTTCAACTGTCGTCGGGCCTGGGAGGTGTAGAAAGTAGACAGAATGGATAGTAAAAGTGTGAAAGAGAGTGAATGATGGCGATGTGGGCGAAAGTGGATAGTGGAGAGGGTACTTGGATCAGAGTAGGTAGAAGTAAGTAGCGGTAAAGATATAATAGAAGAGAACATAGGAGAGGAGCATGTAAGGCGAAGGATAGAAAGCGTTGAGGGGCGAAGAGGTAGAAGGGAAGTTTCAATGTGCGCTAAGAGCTCAGGGCACGAGTGATAGGTTTGATTAAGGCGGCAGCGGTCTCTCGCTAACACCATATCCCTACCTTTCACGGCTCTCTCTACTGGGAGGAACAGCAATCATCCAATTCGTCGACTTCATGTTCTGCTCCGCTGCTCTCATACCCGCGACGTCTTATCATGCTTCTTCGTTCGGGGGGGAGGGACGACGACCACATCCGTGTCGCTGTAGGTCGACGTTGGTGCTGCTGTGGGGCCTGACATCGTCGGGATGCGAGCACTTTCTGTCGCAAGAGATCCGGCGGTCTCAAAGACTACCTCCACAGAGAATAGGTTCTCTAGATATGCCTATGCCATCGCACCGTTCCGACGTTATCACTCGCACTACGGAACCCTAGCCCAGGGATCGAGTGTGTATTCGTGATGACAGCTGGTTTGGACCCACCCCCAACGGCCATGTCGAAGGCGCCAGCACTCGAGTTGCGCGGCATTCACAACGAGAGAAAGCGAGAGCCAGGGCCATCTCCGCGTGTGTTTTCCTCCCTGGAAAACAAAAACCGCAAATGGCCTCGATCTCGCTCTCGACCTCGGCCGCACCCTCGGACGCGGCCATCTCGGCGACGGCGCCGACCTGCGGCATCTGCTACGAGACCGTGGTTTCCGAGCACTACGCGTGTCTGATCCCGTGTGGCCACAGCCAGCTGTGCATGCGGTGCGTGGAGACGTGGCTCGGCGAGCAGCGGCGCGCCGTGCCGACGTGTCCGTTCTGTCGCGGCGAGGTGCAGTTCGTCGAGACGCCTGCCGGCAGGCGAGTCGTCGACGAGTTCGTGCCCAACCTCGGGGACGGCTACGACGAGACCGAAATGGACAGCGACATGTTCTACGAATACTGGACCGACGAGGACGACGACGACGAGTACGTGTCTTACGATCTCGCTGGGCACTCCGGATACCCCCAGCCCACCCTCATCTCCAGGTACAGCGAAGGCAGCGTGGGTTTCGTTTTGGTGGATCGGTCACTGGATCCTCGCTGGGACGGAGCGGGCGAGCAAAATCCTACGGCTCCAAACAGCCAGCGTCGGGACGAGTGGTCAAGTGCCTCCCAGGCCGAAATCCGCAATTCCCCGGCTTCCAGAATGTACGAGCATAATTTCCGGTTCCTCGTCGATGCCGCCTTTGAGACCGAAGGCGGGGTTATGCTCCCCAGGGATGGAGACGTAGCGGTCGGTCAAGCTGAAGATCGAGGACGTCGGGACGCATTCGCGAGCGGAACGGTGGAAGAGGACGGCGAGGCTGTAAGAGAGTTCTCGCTCAGCGAAGCGTTGCAGGATATTTATTGGGAGCTTGGGGTTAGCGAGCGGTGAAATGAGATTATTTCCACAGAGAGAACCCGTCGTGATGTGCTGCCTTGCTGGTTTTCGCATGAGTATGGGAGCCTGACTGCGTTTGCTGCTGCCGTTGAGCAAGCAGCAAGTCTCGATCTATCGGTACGACTTGGAAGAACCAGACCGACATGGGGCTTCCGACGAAGTTGCGGCGGAGAGAGCATCTCCTCCTTCGAATCCACCGAGCAGAGCGGCCCTCCCCAACACTCCCAGTCAAGCCGACTGAAGCCGGGGCCGAAAGCCGGGGCCGGAAGCCGCCGGCAAGCTCGGCTGCTCCTGCGACTAGTTAATCCGATCATCAACACGGGAATCTACACGGACGAGGCCAACGAGCCGTCCAGCATTCGGGATCAGCCAAATTGTGTACACACACCTTGCTTTCTCCGGAAACCCGGGATGCGCGTGAGACCGGGGGGAGTGGAGGCAGACATACGGCTGGTACGAGAAGCCTGGGTTGTCGGAAGGTCGGGGGCGCAGTTATTTCCCCGCACCGAGAATTAGGCTCGATTCACACCTGCCTCTCGACTTGGCTCGACGGGAGTTCAGCTGCAGAGTCACGGGCAGGGGGGCAAGTTGTCTTCCACTCTCTCTGTCTGTCTCTGTCCTCGCATCCACGCCGCCGCCGCAGACATAAGCAACCGCGGTGCAAGACACCGGCGTGGAGCAAATAGAGTACGGATTACGCCACCGACGAGATAGCAGCTTCATTGCTGGCTCGCGCGGCGGCAGGCCAGACGTGTTGGTTGGCCGTGATCCTGCAACTACGTGCCCTGGTACCCTGCCTGTGCAGCTGCTGCGTGGAGATGGCGCAGTTGCGTGCTGAGATTCTCGAATGAAGGATGGAGGAAGGGACAAAAAGGAGAATGGTGGATGGCGCATTGATTTCTAAGCCCGCCGTTTTTCCGTTGATCTCCCTGCATCGCTGGCTGGAACAGTGCTAGTCACCAAAGAGCCAACCAACAGATGCAAATCGGTGGCGCGGGTACCTTACATCTACACTATGTAAGCGCGGGTTGGTTGGACATGCAACGGGACTGGTACCAACATGTGTACTTCATACCTCGGCGCCGTTGATGGAGCGAGCCGTGGCGAACCACGGGATCCACGCCGACGAAATTTGACCAAAGTGACGGCGGAGAATTCGGAGCGGAAGTTGGAGTGGAGGGGGTGGGGTGGGGTGGAGTGGGGGTGAAGTGAAGTGAAGTGAAGTGAAGTGGAGTGGAGTGGAAGGTGGCCCACGCCCTGCACTTCATGACTCCGTACATGTGCATCCAGGCGTCGGGAAAGGCGACGACTCTGACGAGCACGGAATCCCGGCCCATCGGTCTCCGGGGCCAACCCGTGAAATTAAGTGCAGTGGCCCTGTTCGCTCGCGGAAAAAAAGCAACTCGGGGACATGTTCCTTCGGAGAACTCGCAATATCGGCGTGGATGTGCGTATTGCAGGAGCTGTGTCGCTCCGTCCCATCCGTCAGTGCTCTCACACTTGCAACCGCATTGGGGACGTGCGAAAAATAAGGCGCAGCAGGCGGGTCCTGGCAACGGTAACCGTCAGTCGGTCAGTCAGTCGACGAAGAGCGATGTATCTCTGGGCACCATCCGCAACCATGAAGAAAGATGTTTTGCGGATTGCGAACTGCGAGTTGCCCGGAAGCGGTTTGCAGAGCACAAAAAAAAGAAGGTATCGCGGCGGCTCGATTCGGCGCCGCTGCTGTTGGCTGTTCACGAGTAGCTAATACTACAACGGTGCACTGGTCACGGGGAGAAACCCCCTTGGATACACCTGTTTTTTGCTTTCCTTTTTTAACTTTGTTATTCGCGCTCAGGAGTTGGCTGTCCTGCCCTGTTCCTTTCCGCGCGGTCTAATAATGCCCAGGCGGCGGAGATTCGAGCAACATTAGTTAGTTACTCGACATGGCCGTCTGCTGGTAGATAACTACGCACCCCTTATCCTGACCACACGCCCCTTGTCCCTGGCGGAGCGAGAAAAAAATGGAGAAAAAAGACAGTTCTTTTTCTTCCCCTCTTTCCGTCCGAAACAGGAATTCCTCTGGGCACACGTCTCTTTCCCACCGCCGCGTCGTCCACCCACCCAGCCCATCGGAATCAGGAACCGTGATAATATCACACCGGCCCCGTATGTATCGATGCAGCCACCGCCGCACGCTGACCGGAGCTTGCACATGTGTATCCAGTACTGCACGACCGATGGCGGTGGTGGTGGCGGCACACTGCCTGCCGTGCTCGTCTCGCCTCCGTGTTCAGGAACATCCATCCTGCGTGTGTTTGGGGCCCATTTCCTCCTTGCCTTCGGGGGCGGCTCGGCCCCCTCTTCTCATCCCCCGCCGCCGCCGCAACGTCACTCATCGGTGCTTGGCACGCCTGACATCTCGTTGCGTGCCGTGCTTTCTTTTGCCGCGTTTCAATTCGCTTCTTGGCGGGCTGATGGCTGCTGATGGGCGACACTTTGTGCGACCAACCAAGCCCGATCGGGTATCTGCCGGAGCATCACATCATCGGGTTGGCTGGGAATATCCAGCATCGCAGCCACAATAGGCACATCCTACACTTTATATGCACTGACCGTACAGCGAGATTGGCCAGGGACGACGCTATGATACTATGTACTGTCCTTGTACTTAACTAGGTAGGGCTTCCTCACCAGGCACCGGCCTCACTCACTGATAGCGCGCATAGGTATCATAGCAGGCACCGCTACAGGAAACCGGCGGGATTCTCGCCGGAGCTGGGTTGGCGGAGAGCTCCGGCCACTCTCGAGACCTCATATCCTTCAGGGTCGGGGCACAAGCAAAAAAGAAAGGAAAAGAAACGCCTGGGAGCAACTACGCATCGTCGGCACGTATGTATACGAATGTTGGAATTGAAGTGCGGGATCCACCTGTGCCAGCTACACGGATACACATGTCTAGGCATACGCCGGCACCCAGCGATAGCCGCCCTCCATTCCCGTCTACATCTCCCGGCGGCCATGCGAGCACCCGCAGGCGGTACCCGTAGCCAGCACACAGGAACGTCCGCGGGAGAGGGGAATCTGCATACAGCAGGTCTCTCCAGAGCGTTCGCCCCTGGATCTGTGTTCTGGATATCGTTGGGAGGATGTCCCCCTATGGGGCACGGGGAACCCCCAGATCTACTTACAGGAGCGAGCGGCTTGCTGCAGGGGCGCACTTTGTGTGCGGCCGCTAGAGCAGCTGCTCTAGTCGTTCTGGATCATCCAGCCGGTGTGACCGCGCCTCTCGGGTTTTTTGGCAGAGGGGCAGATACCGATATCGAAGAGCCCAGACACCCACACAGAATGCTGGCGAACCCCGCTCGTGTAGATATGGATCTCTCTGCGGCTCGCTAGCTGGTGAAACCGGGTGTCGTGCCTTTGACCTCCCACTAACCGGCCCTTGCGAGGCTGGCCGGCTGGCTCTCGCTGTCTCGGTCGACGAAAAACAAACCTCCCTTGTCGGGTTGTACACAGGGAGCCGCGGGCAATATCGACTGCTGTTCAAATACAGATTAAACGCCCACTAAATTTTTTTTCCCGCAACCGATCCTTTTCCTCAACCCCCAAAAAGCCCACCCTCCTTTATATCGGGTTCCTCCTTCCCTTCATTTTGCTCCTGTGTGTGTGTTTTTTTGTCAATTTCACCAATTCGATCTTTGCGTGTGTAACTCTTGAAGAGTTTCCACGTCCAATCTTTTTCGCAGACAGTTACAATTTGAAGTTTTTTTTTTTCGGTTGTTTTTTCTTGACTCGACGAATCCATCACGAACGTCCCCTCCCAAGCTTCAAGTCTTATATCCTTCGAGTCTTCCAAACCGGGACATATCTAAGTTACAAAATCGAACAACAATGAAATACCTTTTCGCTCTCACCGTTCTGGCTGGCTGGACATCTGCCCATAGTCTGATCACGCATTTCCACGTCAACGGAGCGGCCGATTCATCGTGTGTCCGCCGTGCAGTCAGCACGAATCCCATCACCGATCTGTCGAGTGATGCTGTATGTTTCACTCCACGAGAATTCTCCCAGCAAGACCTGTAACTGATACTGTGTAGATGGCTTGCAATGCCGTCTCGAGCAACGCTGCGAACAAGTGCACGGTGCAGGGTATGGCCCCCGGTCGTACCACGAATCACCCGTTGTGCTAACCGTCCATAGCTGGTGATGTTGTCGGGTTCGAATGGCGTGTCGATCCCAACATTCCCGCTGCCGAATACCCCGTCAACAGCGAAGGCCAGCGGGTCGGTGTCACGGACACGACCCATAAGGGTCCATGTGCGGTGTATGCCAAGAAGGTCTCCGACTCCACCACCGCGACTGCTCCGGGCGATGGCTGGTTCAAGGTAAGAAGGGTTCCTGTCCAGAACGTGGAGAACGCTCCCTGACCCGGGCGAACAGATCATGGAGGATGGACTCGACTCGAAGGGTGTTTTCTGCACCACCAGACTGCGCGAGGCCGATGCCCTCCAGGAGGTCACAATCCCGAGCACCATCGAAGCCGGAGATTACCTGCTCCGCGCGGAATTCCTGACCCTCAACGACGCCGCGCCCAAGAGCATCGGCGGTAAGGAGACGCCGCAGTTTTACCCCGGCTGCGCTCAGGTCACCATCACGGGAACGACCGGCACCGCGAAGCCGGCGACCGTCAAGATCCCCGGCTACGTCGACATCACGAGCCCGGGTCTGATCTACGATGTGAGGAGCAAAGAGACGTTCGAGGACTACCCGATGCCGGGCCCAGCGCTCTTCGTCGACGGCACATCTCCGGCGCACCCGGCGCCGACCACACTGACGAAGTCGAACACGACCTCGTACCTCTCGAGCTCCAACTCCACGTCCGAGGCGCCGCTGCCGGTGACGAAGACGAAGGTGTACACGACCTCGTACTTCTCGATCTACACTAGCTTCGCGTCTGAGCTCACGCGCTCGGTGCAAACGACCAGAACGTACTCGACCACCTACTTCTCCATCTACACCAGCTTCGAGAAGGGCGCCCAGAACCCGAACGTCGACCCGACCCCGGTCCCAGCCCCGGCCATGAACGCCACCACGTACGCCAAGACAACGTCCGAGTACGCACCCGCGGTCACCCCGGCGCCCACGGTCATGACGCTCGTCACCGCCACGCGTCACACGACGAAGCCCATCCCCTACTACACCAGCGCCGCCACCGTTGTCCCAACGAAAACGGCGGATGCGTACTGCGGCAAGTGGTGTCGCTACGTCGAGGCGAAGAAGAACAAGGCCGCCAAGCAGAAGAGCAAGGAGGCCGCCAAGCAGGAGAGCAAGGCCGCCAAGGAGAAGGCTAAGGCCGCCAAGGACAAGGCCAAGGCCGCCAAGCAGAAGGCCAAGGCCGCCAAGCTCAAGCTCAAGAACGAGAGCAAGGCGTTGAAGAAGTCCAAGAAGGATGAGAAGAAGGGTCGCGACTAAGCGGGCGAGCGTGAGCTTGTTTTTTTTTTTTTGTTTTTCCTGGTGACCGATACTTTTTCGGTGGTGTACGTTATTTTATTTTTTTCCGTTCTTGTACTCAAGTAGAGTATCTGCCTAAAGATTTATGTAACCCGTTACTTTTTTTTTTTTAGGTGGTTTTTTTTTGATTATATATACCCAGTTGATTGATTCTTTTTCTTTTTTCGAACTGGAAGGGAATTGGCGTAAACGGATGGCTACCTAGAACTAATAGTCTCGATGACTCCCAGCCGGTAGAGTGATAGTTTGGAATTAGCCGATCACGTGCCAAAAAAATAATATTCCCTCCCTGTGTAAGACAGGGAGTCTGTATTCCTTATTACGTAACTACATACAATTTTTTTTCCACATAAATGACACCAACTCCCTAATCAACGCAACTTCCGGGCCATCAGAAAATCATTACAGAACCCTGAACACCGCACATTGTGCCGAGTAGACTTTGGCACACTCGTCGGAGGGGTTCCGGGTACTAATCGATTTCTCCTCAGTTCGGGGTTTGGGGGCTCAGGCTTTTCCTCCCAGACCCTGAGTGAAAGAAACCTATTATCAAAGAGCGCTAGCATAGTGATGAGCGATGACGGACTTGGCGAAGGGCCAAGCGGCTCTTGTACTTATAGTACTTTTTTTTTGTTTTATCATACTCGCATGAAGCCTATCTAGACTATGGCGGCGTTGTACTTATAGTACTGGGCAGAGTGATTTCCCATGTTCCGGACCACGGGCACCACTACCAAGTAACCATAGCTATACCGTATCCGTGGGAAAATGGGATGTCTCTTCCTGAGCTTCCTGCACACATAGCGGGGAAGGTGGCGATAGACGGGTTTTGCCCAGCGTCGAGTATGTATCTGTCAGTAGTGAAGGACTGTTGCTGATATCCGCGTGACAGACCGGACCAATATCCTCCGTTTTAGAACACTCCATCACCACACCGGTGCGCACCGAGTGCCACGGACGCTCGTGTCCGCAGAGATCTTGATGGTAGAGGCGAAGATCGTATTTATACTTCCAGCATTCCCTGCCTCGCATTCCCCTCGGAACTCCAGCATTCCCTCCCCGATATCTCACAAAGGCGCAGAGGCCACACACATACAAGTGCAGAAGAGCAACCTTATGGGCTCTAATCCCATGACCACTACTATGTATCGACCCACCCCCGGCCCAATCGGATGTTGTTCCTCGTTCTGGCCTGCTCTGCTCAGCGGGAGGAGCTCGATGCAAGAATACACCACCAGCAGATGGGAATGCAGCGTTGAAACTGCAACGTGCGACCCCTCCCTCCCGACGGGCGAGATATGTCGGTGGGACTGGCAGCGCTGCCGATCCGCGAGTGATACCGGGCACAAGTAGAATAGATGGAGATATATAGGGCGTCATCCGTCCTCGGCGGCCCCGTACCCTACCTCCCTCTACCATCCCTCCCTCTAGCTTCCCTCCGCATTCCCTTCCTCTAATTCTTCCCTCCGCACTCCCTTCGACATCGACATTATATATCCTCAAATCTTCAAACAACTATTATGAAGCTCCACTTCACCGTCCTCGTAGTGCTGGTGGCCGGCACCGCTTTCACCACGCACGCCTCTGCCGCCCCCAGCGGCGGCGGCAATGAACACACCGGCACCGAGTCGGTGCGGATCCCGGACGGCGACGAGCTGGGCGACGGTGTACGCGACTCGAACGGCGACAGGCGGTGGTACTACTACGAGGCGGCGGCGATGGGGGGCGACACGAAGAAGCTCAAGGCGGGGCTGACGTGCGAGACGTCGCACGCGTCGCCGACGCTTACCGAGATCGACGGGCTCGCCTCCCGTCTGTACAAGGAGAACGGCTGGGATTCTTGCACACACACGCAGGGCAACATCGCCGGCTCCATGTGCGTGCGTCTCGCGTCGTTCAAAGGCGGCGACGTCTCCATCTGCGGCACGCCGTGGAAAACCATCCCCTGCAAGACCACCTTGTGGACCCTCAACGAGATCAAGAACAAGTGCGCCAGCCACGACATCCACAGGGCTGGCGGGAAATTCTGGTACCCGAACATTGAGATCTTTGTCGCCATCCATTGACGGGCCTCATGGGGCGGTGTGTTGAGGGAAAAAAAGGGTGGGGGATGCGGTATTGGTGCTGGTGGTGATAGCGTGTGATGGGCGGTCAACCGAAGGAAAAAAAAACTGTCTCTTATATGTTCGTGCCTTGAAATGGGTTCCTTTCGTGCTGAATAGGCGATCGTCAAGTAGAGGCACTGCTTCGTATAGGTAGCATTGCCCCTCGACCCGGACTGCCGATTACTGCCGCAATGATTTTCTGAGCACCACTGTTGTCATGTATGCTTAGTCAGAGCACGTGACATGCCTCACGTACACCTAGAGCAGCGGCGTCAGTCATAGAAATAGACAACCATCTCTTCTACACATCACACCAACTGACAACCACTAATGTTCTGTCGACGAGTGATGACGAGTGATCGTGCCAACAATACTATACGAGCAGGGCAGGCCATGTAGCTTCACCGCAGCACACGGTCGCGACTCAACAGCGTACCTATGCGCCACTTCGACGAATAGAAAAGAGCCACAATCAAATACTTGCGAGAGCGAACGCGCACCGTGAAAGACAACTGTCATCGTGTTCTCCCAGCTTCAGCGCTATCTACTTGTCCATCTTCTCGCGGGCAGCCGCCGTCCTCCTCATCCTGACGTAGTGCCATCCAGCACAACAAAGGATGACGAAGATGAACAGCAGTTCGCCTGCCGACAGGCTGTGGGTCCTGGCCTTCTCATAGAAGCTGGACGGGGCGACAACAGCAGTCTCGGACTTCTCGGACTTGCCGAGCTCGAGTTCGTCGATTGCGGCTCCGGCGGGAATCCCGGCTGGTGCTTTTTGAGAGGGGGATCCGGGCTCTACAGACACGGGAAAAGGAAACACGAGCGAATCAGCGAATGCTCTTGTTTCGTTTGATTGCACTAGATAAAAAAAAACCCCTCCGACTCGAACACATCCACTTTTTTTTTTCGCTACTTAAAAAACTTCAGGTGGGAGAGGACAGCTTAAAGCTCCTTGTGAATACCTTCAGCAGGAACCTCCAACTCTCCGCTCCTGGCAATCACCACATCCTCTTTGGGCTTGTCACCGTGGCTGGTCTCGGCGTTCTCGATCGCGGTGACGATTTCCATTCCCTCGAGGACCTCGCCGAAAACGACGTGCTTGCCATCGAGCCAACTGGTTTTCGGTGTTAGAACTCGTTGCAAGGTGAGCGGATCAGAGAAAGGGACGTGTAAGAGCATGAGAGGCTGGCAAAGGGGGCTCAGAAACAGGTTGTCGACAGGTAGACATTCGGGCAGGGATAACTGTTTGTATTGGATGTTTCATCATGGAATAGAGGGATGGAGGGGTAGGACGCGTGGTCGCGGGCTACTCACGAAGTGATAACAGTGGTGATGAAGAACTGCGATCCGTTGGTATCCTTTCCAGAGTTGGCCATGCTCAAGAGTCCAGGACGAGTGTGCTTCAGCTTGAAGTTCTCATCGGGGAACTTCTCGCCGTAGATCGACTTTCCACCGGTTCCGTCGCCCCTGGTGAAATCGCCACCCTGGATCATGAACTTCTTGATGACACGGTGGAACTTTGAATCCCGGTAGCCGAAGCCCTTCTCGCCGGTTGCCAATGCGCTGCGCACGCCAGTTAGGAACTGCGGTTGCGTCTCGAGTAAGTGACGAAGCTCACCGGAAGTTTTCTGCCGTCTTGGGGGTGGTCTTGCCGTAGAGACCAATCACGATGCGGCCGAGTTCTTTGTCGCCATGCTTGATGTCGAAGTAGACCTAGCAGTCGTTGCCTGTTAAAACATGCGACGGGCACAGCAAGGCAACCGTTGATATTACCTTGTTGGTGATCAGAGGACCCTTCGCTGCGTCCGCAGACTGGGTCAGGAACGAGAGCGTGATGGCGATGAGCACGAAAACCGCGACGAACTTGTGTAGGAACGCCATTGTGGCAATGGTGGGGATTGATTGAGGAAGAGGGTGAAGAAGAGGTAAGATGTAGGCGCCGTGATGTGGCTTATGTGGCCCTTGGAACAAGTGGGTTAGGGCTCTTTGGGGGAGGTGTATGCAGGGATACGGTAGCATATCAAGGCGGCTTAATAAGAGAACAGGTACATAGAGTTGTCACTTCGATTGCAAACCTTCAAACCGGGAATGTCTCCAGTCTGCTCCAGCCCCGTGGGGGCTTGGGTCGCTGTTTCCTCATACGGATCACTCGGTTTTGTCCGACCCCCTCAGTTTACGGGGAATTGAGGACCACTTCTGCTGTTTCGGGCTCGGGGCACTCTAGACAGTGGACAGGAAATGGTGTGTAGTAGCCCATGGTCGGAAAACAAAAAGGTGCGAGGGACCGAAGCGATTGAGCGGGGATTGACTGCGTATGACGAACATCCAAGTTGAGAAGACCCGGTTGATAAAAAAAAACTGATGATATCTCCAGTATAAAAAAAACACGTGAGCAAAGAGCGAGACAAGATATGTGTGAGATGTGCGAGTTGTAGCAGGGAATTCACCATACCAAAAAAGAGGCCCTCCCCATTCCGTGTAAACACACCAAGTGGTACTACAGTAAAGCCCAGACAACCCCCGCCCATCAGTCAACCACTCACATCTTTTTGTGCTTCCCAGGAAAGAAACAAAAGAAAACGCAAGCCAACTCCGACCGAGCCGAGTGATTTTTGCATCTAACGTATGTAATATATTCCATTGGTTCCGTTCATTCCGCCCCGTCCGCCCGAAACATCCACTCCCGCCCTTCCTATCCCTTTTCCTCCCCAATTCACATCATCCGAGTCTTTGGTTTTGACTGTCGCGGTTGCGGATTGGGTGTTTAGGCCTTGGGTGGGCTGTAGACGAGCTTCCTGGTCTTGATAGGGGTCCATTTGTATCGTTTGACCCAGATAGAGAGAGCAGTAAGGACAGTGGTGACGGCAAGAACCTTCATTCCCATCTTCTTGCGCTGGTCCATCTCGGGCTCGGCAGCCCAGTTAAGGAACTCAGTGACATCCTTGGCCATCTGGGAGGTGGTGGCGGGGGTACCGTCCTCGTACTCGACGATACCATCATAGAGAACACGGGCCATGGCAATACCTTACTAAGTCAGCTTCAAGAACCCTCCTAATAAACCCGACAGTAGGAAAGGAAGGGAAAAGCACCGGTTCCGGGGAAGTAGGGGTTGAAGTTCAAGCCCTCGGAAACGTTGGCACCAGCAGGGACCTCATCGGGGTATCCAGTCAACAGCGAAAATATGTAGTCACAACCGCCATGACGGGCCTTGACAATCAGCGACAAATCCGGAGGGAGGGCTCCCTGGTTGGCAGCCCGGGCGGCCTGCTCGTTAGGGTAGGGTGATGGGATGTAGTCCGAGAGCTTTCCGGTACGCTTGACGATATCACCGACATCGTTGGGCTCGTCATCGTACTCGTTTTCCTCGGCCATCGCCTTAGCCTCGTCGACAGTATGGGTGACACCGACCAGGGATCGCCAAGGAATCAGACGGAGGGAGTGGCATGAGGCGCAAACTTCGCGGTAGACCTGGAAACCACGGCGGAGACTGGAGATGCTGGTCAGAACATAAAGTCGCGCGGCAGGATGTGAGCGGCGTTTGGGACTCACGCGCTGTGGTCGAAGGTCTTCAGCCAACCCTGGTGAGCCCACGGGTATTTAGGGGGGTGGAGACTTTATTCATCCTATATCAGTACAAACACCAACCCCATCGCCTTCGGTGTCGCGCAAAGTCCGAGACATACCCCTCCTCGGCCATAGTTGCAGCATGCACATCCGACATGAAGCCATACTGCTGGTAGTACAGAGCGACGGAGCCAATAGCGACAGTGGTGGCAGCGGCCCCGGCGATGTTCAAGTTTCTCGGGGACGCCTCGGAGGTGGAGGTTGTCGAAGCGGCACGCTGTGCACATGAGAGGTTCCGTTAGCACCACTACAGATGCACTTTCCAATCGATGCTGTCCATCTCCGAGGTCGCCATCCGACCTCGGTGTTGCGGGTATGTGGGAGTGGGGAAGCGTGAGGGACATACCTTAGCGGCCTGACGAGGAATTGACCTCATGGTCGTCGAGCGGAGGTACGATCGAGCGAACATATTGCAGGAGGGTTGGGCAGATATCACAGGAACCCTACCTGGTTGGAAGGAGCGGAGAGGCGAAGGCAGGAGACAGACGTTTGGAGGTGGGCTTCTGGTTTTTTGGTATCTAGTAGTGGGACAGATCGGAAGAGGTGATCCTTTGATTGCGCTAGGCCTCGGCGTGTACGGCCGTGAGCGGGGATGTGTATTTTGTAGCACGACAAACTTCTAAAGAGCCAAGTGTGATTGGCCAATAAAATTGTTTGATGGCGAATGATGGGGATTGTTTGTAGAAGGGGATAAATGATTCTTCCGGTATCTAATAAAATCTAGTTAGATGGAAAGAGATTTCTATTCTTTATTCAGCAAGCCGTATTCTCAGTGATTATCGTCACGGACAAATCCAAGCGATTGGACTCATAGTATCTCACTACTCTGGTTACACCCGACCGAAGACTTGAACAAACATTGTCCCGAAACATCTTTATCCAATGGCTCTGGCTATCCCAAGGATTCAAGAACTCACCGTAGTTACCGAGACCAAAGCCGAAGTTTGATGATACTTGATCGGCCGCGCCGAGTCGTGCAGACTTATCAACTTCTCACGTGTGGTTAGGTCGCAAGCGGGAGAGTATGGTACATAAGTAGTATACGTGGATATTGATTCACCGCGTAGTTTCGCCGTGGCTTCAAGAGTGACTCTTTCGCCAGCTACTAGCTATCGTGATTTCGCATTGCGTACACACCATCGGGCCGCGTGTACCAGTTCTTCTCCTGCTTGTGGCGTTCTATGCTAGATACATTAATTGTATCTAGTAAAGATTCTCAAATGGACTGCGCCACCACTGCACTGCCACATTGTTGTGCTGCATAGTCACGGAGGGTTTGCTGGCAACTTTCACACTTTCCTTTCCAGCCGCTCCACCACCACGGATCGCTCCACCTTTCAACACCGCGTCAGCTTCTCTGACACTCTCTCCCCACCCGCGTGCTCTAGTAGATATATCCTCGCCTCCCAGTCAGAAGAGCACACCTCAGTTGCATACCAGATCATACCCGAAACAGATCAACTTCATCAACCAAACTCTAATAGCCAGCCATGTCGAGAATATCCATCCCTATCAGCATGATTTCCGACCGCTTCGGATTCAACCGCTTCACCGTATGTTGTTCCACTTTCTCCGGAGCTGGACTGCTCTGGATTCGGGAAAGCCGTACTGATGTTGCGGTCACTCTTGTAGGATGGTACTAGCCGCATGCCTCTGGCCAACCGCTTCTCGAATATTCGTCCTCTCGGCGAATTTTTTGACCTCAAGCGTATCTCCAAGCCTGCCAACTTCGGCGAGGTTCAGAGCCGTGCTTCCTACAACCTTTCGTACTTCGCCAGCAACTACGCCGTGGTCTTTGTTATTCTGAGCATCTACTCCCTCTTGACCAACCTCCTTTTGCTCTTTGTGATCGGTATTGTCGTCGGAGGCATGTGGGGTATCGGCAAACTTGCGGGTCGGGACCTGGAGCTCGGTAAGTTCGGTTTCCCACTAAACGCGCAGGATGCTTTGGATTGACAGTTGTTTCGTAGGTCCTGTCAGGGCTACTCCCTCGCAACTTTATACCACACTGTTGGTTGTCGCTGTTCCGTTGGGATTCATCGCCTCTCCATTCTCCACTGTCCTTTGGCTCATTGGAGCTTCTGGCGTCACCATCCTCGGACATGCATCTTTCATGGATAAACCGATCGAGAATGCTTTTTCCGAGGAGGCGGTCTAATGGCCCAGCCGCGAACTCCTTTTCGTTCAGAAAGATATGGGCCAGTGGGGGGCGTAGCCGGGGGTGCGGTGGCGGAAGTAATGCGAACGGTTGGCGGGGATGGGGGGAGTGGTGCGACGACAAAAAATTCTTTCAACCTTTATTCAATTCCTAGTGCAAGTAACGAAGATCTAATTGCCGATGATATTTTAGTAGAGCGAGCGAGGCGGGCGCTCGAGAGGGCTGAAAGGAAGGGCGACGGTATGGTGGAGATGGAGGAGAGGGAGTGGGGGGCGTGGCAGAGACACGTGGCTATAGAAGAGGAAGTCGAACGGAGAGTTGCGGAGCGCATGGAGCGGGAACGTCTGGAGACGGAGAGAAGGAGGTTGGTTACGGTACCGACGTCATCCCCACGATTATCGACAAGATCAGTAGGGGTGGCGGCACCTGGAATCCTGACGGGCGATGGATTCGCGGCTATTGGAGGAGTGCTACCACGACAGTCCGCCAGAAAACGTCTCCCGGATCCTCCAGTCATTGACGACATTCCGGACACAGAGTCCCCTCTGTCTCCGCTCGGATCACTGGCTGGCGCATTTCCTGGTGATTTGGATCCTGAACCTCGACTCATGCGTTCGTCCGTCAGGCATATCCCGCCCGCCCCCCTCGACCCTTCGTCCTCAACTTCTCAGCTCGTCTCCGACCCTCGGTCATCGCCTGTCTCAGGGCCTCGTGATATGCCTACTCGGCCTGGCTATTACCCAAGCAAATACCCAACACTTGCCAGCAGGTCTGAGACGGACATTGCCTCTCTCCCCGGGAGTGATGATTGCGTAGGAAGCGTGAGCGCTCTTTCCGCCGAGACACTTGCCAGACGTAGGAAGCGGGAGGAACTGCGGAAGCATCTTGAACGATAGTAAATGGTGACTCTGGCTCTGGCGTCAACGGTAGATGGGAATAAGGATGCTCTCTCTTGGTGCATTTTTTCCTTGGGCATTAGATTTGGGTTTTTGTTTGCGAATTTGAAATGCGATGGGTATTCTGAGTTTGTGATATGTGACTTTCTTGATTCCGAACCAGCTGTAACTCTATCTAGACGTTACATACTCTACATCTTCTACATATGAGTTGGGAGGAAATGGTTCCTGGATGCCTTACTCATTTGCCAGAATTTACGCGCCTTATCGCGATGATCGCGATAGCCTCGATTAACCTACTGAGGACACGCTACCCTGAGTTACAGTGTTACCGTCCCGCAATTAGAGTAGCCTGCCCCTGTACAGCTCCAGATATAACCTCCACGTTTCCACAATCCACAACCCACAGAAATCCACACAACCAACGAATTCTGCCGCAACCGACAGCAATGCGATCCGCAGCGCTCTTCACGTTGCTGCTATCCAGCCTTTTTGCTGGAGTTCTGAGCTGGAGTAAAGAGGGTGTGTACAAATCACTTACACTGAAAGGGGTGAGCGAACAGAGGGAGCTAATAAAGTTCGGACAGACCACGAAATCTTTCGAATCCGCGATGAGCTGGAGGCGAATGAGGGGGAGGGCGTAACGTTCTATGGTAATAACTCTCCAACTCGTGTGCACCATGCGCACTACGAGAATCCTCTCAGTTTACTTACAGTTTCCTGGGTAGATTTTGTAGGAGTTAAGAACGGTCCTGCGGCGTCCATGGACGATATCAACAAGGCGTACCGCAAGACCAGTGCCCGTCTCCACCCCGACAAATTCAAGCCCGCGAAGGGTCTTTCCCGTTCCGAGCAAGCTGCGCTCCGCAAGAAGGCTAGCGAGCGCTTCGCACGCCTGGGATTGATCACCAATGTTCTCCGCGGCGAGGGTCGGGACCGCTACGATCACTTCCTGAAGAACGGCTTTCCGAAGTGGCGCGGAACTGGCTATTACTACGCACGGTTCAGGCCGGGCATCGGTAGTGTCCTCGTGGGGATCTACCTGTTCGTGGGTGTCGCGCATTATGTCGTGCTGGGCTTGACGGCGAGCAACCAGAGGGCTTTCATGAATAATATCATCCGCGATGTCAGGGCCGCTGCGCACGGATCCGCGGGCGTTCCGGGACTCGGGGAATTGGGTGAAACCAGCTCCGCGGCGATGGTTAAGTCTAAGAAGGCCTCCAAGAGGGGCGCCAGCGGCACTGCCTCCCCGCCCACGATGCAGCGCAAGAAGGTCACTCAGCCGAATGGAAAGACTTTCATGGTTGATCCCAATGGCGATGTGTTCCTGCTCAACGAGACTGAGGATGGACCCGAGGAACTCCTGCTGGACCCAAAGGAGATCCCGAATGCCAGGTGGCGCGATACCGTGCTGGCTAAGCTGCCCCTGGGTGTGTGGGAAATCACTCTGGGGCGGTTCGTGACCAAGAAGGCAGTGGTTGAGACGGAATTGGAGGATGAAGACGATGACAATGCCTCGTCGGCGGACGAGGTGTTGCCGGCTAGAAGTGGCAAGAAGGTGGCAAAGAAGTTGGTTAGGAGCGGGGAGGCTCTGCCGAGAAGGAGAGTCAAGGGTCGCGCGGCCAAGAAGGAGCAGAAGTGAGAAACACGTTTTAGATGTGAATTGATGAAATTTCTGCAAATTGTTTCTTTCATTGCTATTTCGTTTTCGGTCTGGGAAATGTAGGGATAAAATTTATGCTTGTATTCTACATACATATGTACACGGGGAATAGATAACGTCGCTCGCGTGTCCATCTGGATCTCATCATTGGTCCCCAGCTCTCAGTGCATCTCATGCGTGTCAACGGCGATGAAGCATCGTCGACCGGCCCAACAACTTCCTCAGAGACCACCAGAACAGGCAGGCAGGTAAAAACTGCCCCCAGTAGTGGCAGCTACACACACGTACGCGTGAAATGTTTTGTCCTCCATCCTCCTCCAAGCGTCCGATCAAACCACGATAGCGGCAGCGGGCGTACTCCCTACGGGCTCGGGCCTGCCCGCAAAGACCAACTTCCACCTGATGACCTCCGCGACCTCCAACTCCTCACCATCCCACCTCCCAGCGTTCCTATTCTCCTCCGGTTCCTGCATGACCACGTCGTCCTCCGTCCCTCCGCTCCGCCACGTCCTCCTCCTGAGGACCCCGAGCGGCGTGCCCAACTTCTTCAGCTCCCCCACCATCCGCTGGTTCGCGCCGACATGCATGTACACGCGCTTGTTCTCAGGCCCGAAGTCAGCGGGGAAGGTTAGCGTCCCCACGGGTGTGGACGCCATTGTGGCCGTCGGCGGCGGCGTGTTGATCGTTCCCTGCAGCTCCAGGAGTGCCAGCCCCAGCGGAGTGTGTAGGAGGGATGGGAGTGGGTTTGCGGGGGCGGCCTCAGTGGCGGCGGGGGCCGGCGAGAGGTGTAGAGGAAGCGTCGGCATTTCTTGATGTTGCGTTGTGCTGTGTTGTTGCGAGAGCTAAAGGTGGGTGGCGGAGGATGTCAGAGGGTGTTGCTGGTGGTCGCCAACGCCCTAGATAGATAAATTTATGCCCTAAGCTGCAGACAACCTCCCAGCAGTCATTAGTTGGGTTCCTCGGAAGGCCATCTGAACGGGAACAATTAGGAGTAAGGCTGAGGAGAACTGTTTGTGGGAATGTTGATTAGAATGCCTTTATGTTGTGAGAAATTCCGTTTCATATCACGATGACTATCCGAGTACCCGCTTCCACAGGAGGATCACGACTTGGCTTCAAGTGTAATGCACCATACAGTTTTTTCTATCCGGGGAACCACAACGAGCCGCCGACGGACAGGACAGTGGACAGGAACCGGCGCGTGTACATCGCCATGATCTACATAGGTCGCATGCGATTAATGACACATACCAAGTGTAAGTATCGAGTATGACTCCTCCGTCACCGTACATTGATATCAATTCAGCGTAGTTCAATTCACACCATTCCATTGCATTTTCTGTGTCAAGTAGGTAAGTAGCCAAATTACACCAAGAGCCAAAATCAACCCAAATGAGAGAAAAAAACAACAAATTATACAAACAGGAATGTATCAAACTCCAGAACACGAAAGACAAAGACAAAAAAAAAACCAACACCGCCCAGTTTATCCCCGCTTCTAGTTGTCATCCGTACGGACCAAAAACAAATACAAAGAAATGGATTTACAATTAAGGTAGAGTGCTTTAGTTATATGTAGAAAGAAAGGAAAAAGAAATGAGTGATCTGGAAAGAGAAAGAGCTCAGATCACACAAGTGTCAAGTAAGGAAATTCAAAACCGCTCAATAGGGCCCCCCTCGACTTCCTCTTTGCCGGCTGATCTGACGACTGCAAGAAACTCGTCTTCCTTTCCGACGGGCAGCATTCCGGCGTTCCAGCCCAAGGCGCTGAGGACCTCGTTGCGGTCGCCATAAAGCTTGCTTTCGAGCACCATCATGATCGCGACTGCTGTTCGCACAAGAAAACTGTCGCCTTCGAACGAATACACGTCCCAGAGGCGGCTGGTGATGTCGACGGGCAATTGCAGCGAGAAGAGGGTCAGGAACATGGGCTCGAGGTACAGCTCCGGCGCGATTTGGAGATTCTGATGTATGTGACGGAAGAGGGAGGGTAGCTTGTACTGGAATGCTTTGAGAAAGAGTCCATATGATCTGGATATCTGCAGATGCTGTCAGAATATGATTAACTAACGGGGGCCTGGGTAGATGCCTTACAGCTCCTTCGTCGTTCGTCAAAAACGCTAATGGCAGTGGCCGATTAAGCATATTTGCAAGTGTTACAAAAGCCTGTTCAGGCGACTGGTTAAGAAGCAACATTCCGGCCATGGTCTGTTACAGTCAATAAAACATTTGTTGCGGAGAGCAGGGAGCACAAACATGTGAACCGTAGATATATCCCACATCGCTACGGTACATGGCATATGCCATCAACACATCCCGTAGGCTACTGTGTAACGGACCGTTCTCCTGGTACAGATTAGCCTGCTTCTTCTGGAACATATGGATTTCAATATACCTGGAAGATCTTGAGCTCTGGGAACGTCTTTCTGACATCCCGACGGATCGCCTCGAAAAGGTCTCTCTCCCGGGCAGAATACATTGTCGGTGCCTTTAGGACACCGATTTCGATCTCCTTGGCCCTTTTCAAGGCCAGTTTGAACGTCCCTGCGCTGACAGCAAGGTGGTTGCCGAAGGACAAGGACCACACCTGGCCTCGACACCGCGGAGCAACACCCTTCCACCAGAGCTCCCGTGTCGAGGACGCTCTGCACGCGCGGTTCCAATTCGGGATAATCTTTGTTTCCCAAACGTTGGAGAACTCCAGTTGCAAGCGGTCCCTCATTTCCTGTTCTTGCCGTTCCTTTTCAATCCTCTTGCGCTCTGAATCCCAACCATCAGACGAAATTAACCGATACTACGAGTCATAAGGAGTGACGTACCCGCTTCTTGCGACCTTCGCATCATCCGTTGGTACTCTTTGAGATGCCTCTTCTCCTCCTCCTTGGATTTTGGCGGCAGCCAGCTGGGGCGTGTCCGCGACAGCACTGCTTCCTTTTCTTTGCTGATTGGTAGAGGATCAATGATTCCGTTGGACACCTGGAGCGGCGGCAGTTCTATGGAATTTCCCTTTGAGGCTGGCGGTGTGAGTTTCTTCTTAGCGGCTGGAGGCTCGCTCCGCCGCTGCTGCAGGCGGTTGGCAGTCACAAGCATCTCCGCGTCGGCATGCGCTTCCAACGCCTCACTCAGCTGCTTTGCCTCCTCGCCCAGATTCATCATGGCGTCAGTCCAACTCTTCGATCTCGGATCCAACCCATCCCTGTCCGACGACGGGCTGCCGTTTATAGAAACTGGAGCTGACGGAACGGAGGGTGATCTTTCGGCCTGGCTATCCTCCGGCGGTGGGGTTACCGTCCCGCGCGGTACAACCTCACTTCCCCCCTCGTAAATAGTTTCCGGATCCGGCGAAGGCGAGGCAAGGGCTTTCGAAGATCTCGGGGGCAATGGAACGTTGTAGAAGATTGCATCCGCCGGCACCTCATCGTCAGAGTCGTACTCCTGCTCCAACTGATCGCTGGTCTTCTTCTGCCATGACGTTCGCTTTGGGCCGTAGGGGGAGAAGTTGGGTCGGTAACCATTTCCCAGGGGTAGTGGTGCAACACCGGGGGACTGAATAGAAGCCGAATGGCGGGCGGGCGACGGACCTCGGGAGGAAGTAGGGCGAGATGGCGCTGGCGACGAGAGGTGCTTCTTGGATCTCCCGTTGGCTGCTCCCGGAGCTGCAAGACGATCTACTGGGTGCATCTGTGCAGAGACATTCGTCTGCAGGGTTGGAAAGGCCGGTCGTTTGGTCTGCGTATGTGTGAGATCCCGCGTCAATCCGGGAAAGCCGCCTGCTCCCGTTCCTGCTCCTCGCCTATCACCGGATCGGCCCCTGCCGCTTCCGCTGTCATTGTCGTCATCGAGGCCGATCTCCTCGAAGTCATTCATGCCATTGAGGATTCCACCGTCGTCGAGCTGGAAGCTCGAAGGAACCGAGGATGTAGACGCCTTCGAGGAGAACTCCGCCGCCCAAAGCCCAGCAACATCAGGAGGCATAGTCGCAAATGCCGTGGTGTTGTACATTTACCAGATCCCAAACAAAAAGGAAAAGAAATGCGTCCTCAAGACTTGCTCTTCTCTTCCCGGTTCACGAAAGTTTTCTGGTCGCCGCGATTTGCGTTCTCGTTCTCGAGTCTTTGTTCTTGGCTGGCCCCTGAGGCTTGTGGTGTGTCGTGGTTCGCCGGGATTACAAGGCCCTGACGGTGGAGGGGCGCAGGATGGGGGGGGGGGGTTCGGGTGTGGGATGGCGCGTGTCTTCAGGCAGGTGCCCAAAAGTCAATCGTGAGTATTATTCCACAACCGTTGTCAGCTGTCAAAGCTTCTATGCAAGTTGCATCTAGGTTCGTATTCCTGACTCCGGAGTCAAGAAGTTGCACGAGGCTGGAGGAGTTAACGAATGGTGTGTGGTTTGAAGTCAAGGGGAGGAGCTCTGGGTGGTGCGATCGATGGAAATCCGAAACCGGGGGGGAAACGACTGAAGCTGACAGATCTAGATATATATGCTGATATCGGTGGGCGGCATGCAAGACGGTAAAACAAATTCGACTAAGGAAACAAAAGCACAAGCGTGTGTGGGGATGTAAGTATGTAGGAAGAAGTATGTGGGTGAAGCAGTAGATAGTAGAGAGTAAATACAAGAAGGGTCAAGTTATTGCAACCGATCCAAACGAAGGGAAGATGTTGCAGTCGGCAGAGGTGCAAAGCAGCACCAAAAGGGAAGAAGAGAGAGGGAGAGGAACACACGGGGGCAGGTGGGGGTTCGTCGGTGTTAGTGGCGAGGTTTCAGGATGCCCTTCTTTCCAAAAGGGATCTCAAGCCCAAACTATATACGCAGGAGTTAAATGCTGAGAACCGATCGCACGCACGCGTCAAGGATGATTGGAGCGTACCACCACCACTCAAACCACACGTATGTACAGGAAAGTAATCTCGAGCCGCTTGTAGGAGCAGGCCGACAACATATGTATGTACACACCTGCATGAAGGGTTGAGGCGTGGGAGCGCCTAGCGCTTGGACGCAACCAACAAAGTTGGAGAAGAAGCCCCCGGAGCCAAGCGCAGGATGACAAGAAACGGCGAGCGGGCGGGCGGAGCTAGCTACGACGCGGGCGCATATCTGGATATGGTATTGTATCTACTCTGTATGCGAACTGGCGTGCTCGCTCGTTTTCCACTCTCCCCTCCGCTCTCCCCGTATCGGAGTGCTTGCCCAGGAAAAGGAACCTATTTTCGAGGAATAAACATGAGGGGTAACTCGGGGCAAAAGGGGAGTGGCGATCGGAACTCGGTCAGGCCGCCGTTTCTCTGGCGCTCTGATGGAATTACATACACAGTCAGTGCTCGAAAGTGGTTCCGCATATTGGTCTGTTGAAATGTGGAAATAGTCACCGATACAATAAGAAGGAAAAAAAAATCAAGAAAGAAAAAAAAAACACGAGTCGCACGCAGAATCAGCAGCACCCGCTGAGGCTGCGAACGATACATATGTAACCCTATGTATGTGGGCAAAGTCGAGCCGGGAATCTGACGCACGATGATCGGGGGAGTGCGATGGTGAGGCAGAGAGATCTGGATTCTCGAAGTTTGTGTGGAGCAAGTGGTGGCGGTTGAGTCTCCCGCGCCCAGACCCCCGTCATTTGGTCGGAAAGGGGCTAGAGTGAGAAGAAACACGCGCCAGCCGTGACTGAGCAGCGAAGCCTATGATGTGTACATATGAATTTTACTCGTGCATTCAACGGCGATTAATTCGACGGAGCTGCACTCAAGCCAGACCTTTTTTTTTTTTTTTTTTCCCCGAGTATGATTAAACAAAAAAAAAACACCCAAGCCGAACCGCATGCTCACAGTTACCTTGTCCCAATTACCCGTACGAAGACGGCCTCTGAGAAGATTAGGTGCTCAGTATTCATCCGTGGGGTGTATTCGCCTAAATATGTAGTAGATGACATCAGAGTGACGGATTACGAACCTCTGTAAACATCACGGATACATACCAGCGAGTGAAGAAAGTGTCTGGACACTTTGACCGTTCATCTGCCCCCTACACCGGTACACATCACTGCAAAGTCGCGTCTATATGTACAAAGAGGACTGCTAAATTGTCAACTGTATTTCGCACGGTGCAAAAGTATCTGTACATCTAGATTACTCGGATAGAACTGTACTACACATCAACTTCTATCCCCTCCAAACTTCTCACCAACGCCTCTACATCGACCTCGCTATCCTCCATTACCTTCTGCACGCTCTTCGCCCACCTTACGCCCACACGCTCCTTCATCTCCGCCTCGAGCTGTTGACTCTTCACTGCCGCAATATTAAGACACTTCTTGGGAAGTCCAGCGAGCCTCGCGACGTTGAGACCATAACTCCTATGCGCCACGCCCTCGGCGACACGATATAGGAAGGTGATATCCTCACCGCCCTCACCGTTCTCCTCAAAAGCCATGTGAGTGTTTGTCACCTCGTCTGGGTACATTTCCCCAAACCGGGAGAGGAGGGGGTAGTGCGTGACGAAGAGGAGCAGCGCGCCCAGGTCCCGGACTATGTAGTCAAAGACTGCATGTGCGATGGCGACACCATCGTGGGTGGATGTTCCGCGGCCCAGCTCGTCCAGGATAATGAGGCTGCGGGGTGTGGCTTGCTTGAGGATGTCGGAGGTCTCAGATAGCTCGACCATAAATGTCGATTCGCCGGCCATCATGTTGTCGAACGCTCCCATTCGGGTGAAGACCGCATCCAGTAGCCCAAGGGTGGCGGACGCAGCGGGAACGTACGACCCTATCTGGGCCATGATTGAGATGAGGGCGATTTGTCTGACGTAGCTGGACTTGCCCCCCATGTTGGGTCCGGTCACGAGCATGGCGCGCTTGGAGTTCTGGGACAGGGTGATGTCATTGGGAACATATGCGTCAAGGAGGAGCTGCTCAACCATCGGGTGGCGGCCTTCTTTGACGTCGATGGTGGTTTCGGATCTAAACTCGGGCTTGACGTAGCCAGGCTGGTTGGCAACTGCAACCAGAGAGAGGATGCAGTCGAGAATGGCCAGAGATTGCACGCAGTCGCGGAGTTCTTGGTATTTGCTGGCGATTCGCTCGAGGAAACGTTTGAACGCCTTATCGCATTCCGCCGCGAGAGACTCTTTGTGCTGATCCCGCTCGCGGAGCATCTGGATGATTTTCGGCGAATGGAAACGGTGAACTTTTTGGGTACTAATATCGTGTCAGATCCAATATCAAGCACAAACAGGAGTGGCTGAGAATCACCCGCTTATCTTTACCCAGTTGGCTGGTACAGCAGCGAGAGCAACTTTCGTGTTTGGAACTTCGACGAGATACTCTATCCCAGAGACAGTGACGTAGTTGATCTTCTTGCCCTTCAAGATTTTGGCAATCTCCTTCTTGTACTCCTGCAGGTCGGCTTCAACAGCAGCGATTCCCTAACAGCAATTTAGTATCTGTACCGTACCATGGAACTTCAAACCCCACCATCTTGTGCTCGACGATCCCTGCATACTCGTCGTCCTCGCCCTCATACTTGAAGAATTCATACTTGTCGTCCTTGCCAGCAGCTTGGGGGTCGAACACATCAAGGAACTTCGCAACATCCTCCTGAATACCCGGGAGAGCGGCAACAGCCTTATTGAGAATCTCCGATTCGAATCCAACATCTTCCGGGTTCGCCATCGGTGGGAAGGCAGCCGCTATTCGATTCATCGTCTGCAGGATCGAGAGCAATTCCGGCCGAGTGCACTATGTCATTTCAACACCACCGTAGCCCCAGCGTAGCACCACAAACGCATACCTTTCCATAGTAGATTCTGATCAGCCCTTTCTCAAGGTCGTACGAAACCTTCGCAAGTAGTTCCTTCAACTTCTCCAGCTTAGGACTCTCCCCACGTTTAGCCTCTTCCACAGCCTTAACCCTTTCCTCCAGCTGACGCTTATCCAACAGCGGCCTGCCGACCCAGTTCCGCAGTAGCCGGCGACCAAACTTCGTCTTTGTCCGGTCTAGAGTCCAGAAGAGACTTCCTTTGGTGGTGTAATCCGTCTGATTCCTGTAGATCTCAAGACTGGACAGTGTGTTTCCGTTGAGGAGCATGTGCGAGCGACCACTGAACGATTGGAAGTACTTGGTGAGGTCGAACACATGCTCCAGACCATAGTCGGACAGATGCTTGATCATCGACGAAAGACATATTGTCACCAGTCCTGGCAAGTCCAGTACCGCATCGAGTAACTCTGTGGAGGGTACGATTAGTGACCGAAGCTCGAGGCAGCAAGATGAGGAGAGACTGTACTGTTCTTTCCTGCGGCTTCAGATGTTTCTGCCGCGTGCACTTTGTCGGCGTAGAACTTTGAGACGTGAGTAGATGCATCGGTTTCTGTGTGCTTGTCCTTCTCCATGCGCTCCACACGAACTCTGTCCCCGAACACGGTGGTCCTGCACCGATCAGCATAGAGAAGCGACCTGGAACCTCGATGAAGCCTTACGTGCTGCCAGCCAGATGTGACACTATTTTCTCCGTGGACTTACTCAACTCGCCAACAATTACGAATTCACAAGGAGCGACTAAAGAAACACACTGATATCAGATAGGCATTAACCGTGGCGTGGGAATGAATCGTACTGTGTAGTAACCTCGTCTCAATCTCGCTTCTCATAAATCCATCGTCAAACTCATCGTATATCACCTCCCCAGTGGAGGGTTGCACGGCTACGAGCCCAACATGGACCTTCTCATCCGTGCCGCTCCCACCACCAAGCTTCTCAGTGATACAGAGCAAGAATCCGGTATTCGACGCGCCGCCACTTCCAGCACCAGACGACAGATCGTCACCCTCCAGCCCGTCAATGTCGTCCACGTAAGTTCCTTTGGTGTAAAGATTCGTCAACTTCCTCTCAAACGGTCCCGCTTTGTTATCTCCAGCCGCCTTTAACGCCGCTGTCTCCAGCTGCCGCACAACACCAACCTTGTACCCGTTCTCCACGAGCCTCTTGACGTGGACATGCAGCCTGTGCACGGGAATACTGGCGGACGCAAACTTATCCATATGAGCCTCGGAGGGGTGCTCATCGAACCGCATTTTTCCTGGGATGCACATGATTGACAGGTTCTGACTGGCGATTCTAGCATCTTCTCCAAAGAACCGGAATTTATATCCCACCTCAACGATAAGCACTGTGTCCATATACCTCCGTTTGATGTCGACAACCTGTTTCTCCAGGGGCGTCAACTTCGTCGCCGGCTTCCTCCCCCTCGCCGCGGCCGCCGGAGCCCTTCCCCTTCCAAATCTTTTCGCAAAAGGTGCTGGTTCCGGCTCCTCGTCGCCGTCCGCCTCCGCTTCCTCGCCCGCATCGCCCACAGCCTTCCGCGAGATCTCGATCTTCCCGAGCTTCTGCGCAAATTTCTGCCTCAGTCGCTCCTTTTCCCGCTTCCGTGCAGGGTCCTCATCCGTCTCCACAGCCTCCGCGGGCTTAAGCGAAGGGTTGTAGCGGTAACAATCCGACGTCGTCACATCACCTCCTGCGTGCTTCCGCAAGGTTGCAGAGGCGGGGCTGGAACCCCAATCCACCTTCGCCTTCTTCGCCGCAGGAGCAGGGACGGAGTAGAGATCGTCGTCGTCGTCGTCGTCGTCGCCACCGTTCTTGGCGGTGGACTGAGGGACGAACTCCTCCTCGTCGTCGAGGGCACGTTTGGATGCGCGGCGTCGGGCCGGAAGTCGAACGTCTCCATCTTCTTCATCGCTATCCTCCACTGCAGCAGGCTTCTTCCCCGGCCTGGGAGCGGGCTTTGGTTTGGGCTTTGGACTCGGCGCTCGCTTCTTTGGGACAACAGCGGGCGAGGATGGTGGACCACCGGAGGGTCTCGAGAAGAAGCTTGAGATTGAGGTTTGTTTGCCGGCTTTCGCGGGCGTTTTGGCCACGGGCATTGTGTTAAGGTTGGACCGGTATCATTTAGGTCAATAGGAGGTGGTTGTGATAAGGCGGAACGACGCGTAAAGGCAGTCTAGGTCGCTCGACGCGACAGGACGGGATGAGCTCGGCACGTGACCGGCTGCTGCAAGGTACAGTACATATGGCTCGTCCCGAATCGAAAAGAGAGTGAACAGTAGCGAATTGTAAAATTGTGAGACCTCTCGATCACCCCGGAATTGCGAATTACAAACTATGAACACCATGTGCTCAATATCTCACCCCTCGGAACTCTTGCAACCCCAGCCCTCCCACCGCCTTCGGCCTCCTCCCCTCTTTCTCCACGCCCTGCAGCCACTTAAGCAGCAGCCAATACGAACACTGCTTCCTTCCTAAGCACCTTCTGAACGCCCTTGCACCTAACCAAACCACTTCACTCCTCACTATGTCCCCTCCCTTACCCTTCTGCCGGGTTTTAAGCATTGCCCACGCCGTCTCCAACAGCTCTTTAACAGCTCTGACCATCACCGTACCGGCAATCTTCCTGCGTCCACGCTGTAGGCTACGAACGTAGCGGTGGAATTTCATGGCACATTCGATGAATGCATGATAGAGGTTTTGCAACACCGTTGGGATGCTGTTGAAATCTGTGTCTAAGAACATGGCATGAGACTGGATCTTGAAGGAATCTACTACTTTCCTGAGCAGAGTGCTACCGGGGCGACGGGAGTATTCGACAGTCAGGGTGTCGTCGATATCTATTGTTTCAGCATATCAACTGGAAGAAGGGGAACATTGACATACTCATGCCGCCTCGCCGCTCTCGATCACGCCGTACATCCAGTGTCTGTGTATCTATAACTGTGCCACAATACGGAAATTCCTTGGTCCCCACTAGCCGCGGTATCTTCTTCCCGTTTACGGCTATTTCGAAGTTGACCAAACTCTTATCCGCATTTACCTCTGCGCCGTACTCTGCATTTCCACTAATCATGATATCCAAGAAACGAATAGCCTTTGTATGGTCCAATGTTATCAAGAGCGAGTCATCGACGAGGCGCAGCAAGAGACAGTCGTCATCTGCAGCGATGAAGGATAGTTTCTCGCGCTCGAGATCTGCGTAAAAGAAGTTGCATAAAATGCTGGAGATTACGGAACCCTGCGGGATACCCATCTTTTGCTCATAGTATTTTTTTCCGATCTGTGTTGTGGTCAGTCACAGGTGGTTGTCGATGAATTGGTGTCACGCACCTTGATGATGTTCTCCTTGATGTGGGTCCTGAGTAGTTTTAGAAGCGCATGCGTTTCCCATGGCTTCCCGACAACGTCGTCAACGAGGACAGCACCCGGCTTCAACTTCGCCGCCAGCTTCTCCGCCACCCCGGCGAATGACTCCATCTCATCGCTCGGCCTGGCTTGAGTAACAACTCTTTTGATCGGCTTCACCATGCCACTCTTACTCGTTTCGATCGCCGGCGGCCGTACTTCGACATACTTGTTAGCACGGTATTCTTCCTCTTCCATGATCCCCTCAATCAGACGAAGCAGCCGCTCCTGCGGAATAGTATCGAAACACGCGTGAACATCTACTTTGGCAAAGTACAGCTTCCTTCCCTGCCAACCCTTTTCGGCGATGCGGGTTTGAAACTCTTTCATCCGTGGATACATCTCGTTCACCGAAAACATCGACGAGCCCATTTGTTCCGGTTTCCGGGACTACCCATGGTTGTCAGTGCTATGGGCCAAAGCGAAAAAAGTCTCAGATATGCGTACCTTCTCAAATGCCAGGACATTGAATACTGGGGTCATTACGGTGTTGATACTCGGTGCCAGGCGGGTTTGACCATTTTTCAGCTGTGACACCCTTTCAGCCAAAGAAGAGCGTAATCGCGGCATGGCACTTACGACAATGGTTCCTCTCCTCTTTAGGTTCATGAGCGGTCTTACACCCACATCCTTCGGTAGCAGCCGGACCTGCACAAACCCCAACGAGCGCGCCCCAAGGATCTGCAGGGCCTGATCTCCCTTCATCTCCCTAAACATGTTCAACTTCAGTTTATTCAGGGCAGGCTCACTCAGCCTCTTCCAAACATCGTGGCGGAAGTAGAAGATGCGGTTTCGATCGACACCCGATTCGGTAACATAAAAGTGTGAACGTAATAGCGGGATCAGAAATGAATCGAAAACCCAATATACAAACTCTGCTAGGAGCTCTCGTCGCTTTGAGGCGTCTGTTCGGGACATCTTCTGTGTTTGTTGGACGCTAGGTGGTCGGAGCCAATCAATCTCGGTCAACTGTACAAGCCATTGAATGTCAGACCACTTTCTACGGTTACAAATCCTGCGGAGGTATCCAATGCGGGGAGGGGATCGGACGTGCCTTCAATCCCTGCATAGCATCATGAAGGGAGAAGCTCTCGTAACGACGCAGCTTGACGAACCGGTCGACCATCCTGATCAGCATCTCCTTATTGTCCTCACTGCCGAAAAACTCATTTGGAATCACTCGGCTGACAACTGCCTTGACGAACCCCGACACTTCCCCAGCGGATGAAGCGAATTTCGTGAATCGTTCGTTGCAGCTATTCTGGCACACTGCCGTGACCGGTACTTGATCGACTGTAGCCGTCGACCTGGATCCTGGGGTTGATGCGTGAATATCAGGCGCTCCCAGATCGCTACGCTCGAGAACTTCCGCTGATGCATCATTCAACTGCTGCCCATGAAGGAGACCTCGTTTATCTGGAGCATCGGAATCACACAGCTTTTTTGATGCAAACAATTAAGTTTGATATTCTTCATATGCACGAAAGAGGGTGAAAAAGTGGCTCACCAATGCTGGACAGTAGTGCTTCACCAATGCATGGTACGGACAACTCTTATGCAATTTCTGCATCTTCTCCACCAGAGGCAGAACCCCGGCAGCTTTGAGTCTCCGCGGCACCGAGGAATGAGCTTTGCCTTTGTCATGAATTTCTTTTTCCCGTAGTGTATAATCGTGAAGCGGCTGCACGGTTGTTTTCCGGTCCACCGTAGAAGTGAAGACATTGTGGAGACCATGCTGGTGTGGGAAGAGGTACTTCAAGATATCTCGCGCTCCAAAGGCGTTGTGCGGGAAGCGATTGAGGACGTCTATACTTGTAGTAATGGCTCAGTCGACGATCGTAACGAAATGCATAATGTAGAAGAGAACGAGAGCGGGTGAGTAAAAAACATACGGATATGTCGAAGCCCAAATCGGACCTGGCCTTTGCTATTGTACGCCGGGCGCGCATAAAACATACGAGACCTCACAAACACGATAATGCCAAAGGCATTCCTCGCTCCGTGGCCATATGCTTTGAAGTCCGTGCTCACTTGCACCCTCTCCGCAATCTTAGTATTCTCTGTGTTCTTCCTCTCAAGATCAACACTCGCCTCTCCCTCGACCGTATCCTTGGCAGGGTTCTCAATCTCCGACGTTGTACGTTTCACGGATGGCCCGTGTCCCTGGAATTTCCCTAGCGCCCCCGCAGTGGCTACACCTGAGCTCACAAGGTTTTCGGGATCATTCAGTGCATCAGAAATCGGGGGGCCTGCGTGGGAAAGGTAAGAGATGTCAGTCGCGTACTAGAAAAAAAAACGAAAAAAAACGAGCAAACATGTGGAAGGCAAAAAAGATATATAGGACTCAGTAGCCGAAATTGCGCTTCATCCGGTCTGTCGGTGTCTGCACGGTATGCGAAGTAGATGAATAGCCAGATGCCGTTGCCATCACGACGCTTCCGACCGGGGGAACCATTTGAGGAAAGTCCTCTTTCTCCAGCTAGGTACCTAGCCCGTCCATTTGAGATTACTCAAAGGCGAACGACTGAGCTCAACTGCCTCTGAAAGCTGTCAAGCGTAATCGCAAAGGCAACCCCTCGCTACCGCAAACGAACAGGATAACTCTGCATCGAAAAGAAGAGGAAAAGAGGGCTCACCTGACAGTTGGTAGTAAGTCCTCCTGTCTGCTTCCTCTCCAACACGCATAAACACACATGTGCCAAGCAATAGGTTGAACATGGCCCTATCCCCGATCACTCGTAACAGACGCTCCCAGATCTGAGATTTCAGCATGTTGACATGGCTATTAGGATACCTATTGACCAGCGGGATCGCGAGTGGCCCGAGAACCACATGACATTCGGCGTGATCACCGCTGCCACCATTCGATGACTGAATCGCATATCCCAGTGCGAGGATGTGGTTCGGCTTCCCTGGATACACGGCGTGTTTAGAGCCTCGTGGGGCGTTGATGGCTCGGCGAAACAATATTTGCAGTACGAGGTCGACAAGCTGGAAACATCACAACACGGCGGGTCACCCGGTCAGAACCCAATCAAAACATTCACCAGCAGGGGGAGAAATGCGGGGTCGCAGGTCGTCTCGGGAGCATGCTTACATCCGACTGCGAGATATCGGCACTCGACGAGCCACTTCCCGACGTGCTCTGGGTTGCATCTACTATCTCCTTGTCGACGTCGACGACATCGACATTGGACGTGCTACCGTTGTTGTTTTGCGCTGCAGGCGAAACGCCTCTCACCCCCACTACAGCAGAATCCAGCAGTGTTGCTAGCTCTGCGTCCGCAGTAGCATCGATGTCTGCCAATTTTCGGGTACTTCGACGGCCGTGCTTGTTGGCGGCGAGGAATCCTGCAAGGTATTCCCGCAGCGTGTAGAGCTCGGTGAAGTACAGTGACAGCACGGGGTGGTCGATCGATCGATCGGACGTCCCCGCCGTCGCTGCCGCCAAGCGGGTGCGTTTGTTTTTGTCATGGTGTTTTGCGGACTTTGCTCTCTTTCGCTTGCTTGCCATAGTTTCGCAGGAGAAGCGCGCAGCCGAATCGCACGGAAACGATAATACCGAGATCTAAGTATCTTTTTTGACGTTGCTGCCCGGGTGTTGTTTATCTGGTGTGTTGTTATTAGGCGGATCTGCGGCGGGTTTGGTTGGGTGTTCGTAGCTGCAGACAAGCAAGGACAAGCAGGGCGTGGTTGAGGCGACGCGATGCGAACTTTCGCGCGTTGCTCGTCCTACGTACCAAAAATAGACCGAACCTTCCATTCCGCAGAGGGGGTCATCCCTACATACCATGCAGCGAAGACGGAGGACGTCGGCCATACATAGAGGGTCAAGGGCCGGAATGCACCCGCCACTAGAAATGCTAATTGACGGGGAGAGTTATGCACGTTATCTGGGGAGAGGAGGGCAGGGGCGGTTGATAGGGAGAAAGTGAGAAGTGAGGAAGAGGAGGAAGAGGAGGAGGAGGAGGAGGAGGCGGGAAGGCGGGAGGGAAGGGCATGGGATGCATCTGTCTGTCTCTCCGTCCCTCGGTCTGGCTCGCGGCGGCTGGTTGGCTCAGAATTGCACCATCCTCATCAAAGAGAGATCTATCTGTGGTGGCGCTCTGATACCGATAACTCCACTCCGCGGCGACATGGGGGCGGTTAACTCCCCCCCTTCCTGTCTCCCAGCCCGTGTCCATCCATACAGATTGCAGACGGGCTCAGTGAGGCATCACATCGCCGCTGTCACAAGCAGCCCCAGCTTCCAGATCAGCCCCAACCTCCTTTCCTTGTCCATTTGATGTCGTCCATTCATGATTCACTCGCTGCCAAAAGTGCCTTAACGTCAGGAAAACACTCTTCATCCGTGGCAACCCACAAAAGCAATCTAGGGATTTGTCTCAAACAAAGGGCGATGCTCGTAGGAGGTTGCCGCAAGGAGGTGTTGATTTCTGGCTGTCAGTTACAGCAGAAATTCGGAGGCAAACGCCTGAGTCTTGAGTGGGGCCGGTCAAAAACGGTCCATAGCAGATGAGCTCTCCGCTCCCACAAAAGAGAGAAAGGCACTGTTCTCTATTCGGCAGAGGATTCAGTGACATACAGCTAGAGGTGGAAAGAGTCCTGCCGTAGATACAAGAGTCCTTTATGGCAAGCCTGTCAGCTTTTCCGAGGTGGGTGCTGCAGTGTGGCCACGTCGTGCGTATATGGCTCGAGTGACCCGCCGCAGACAAACTGTGTTTGGTCCGGAAGAGCCCCCCAATACTTTCGGAGGTTCCTCCAAGACCCGATATCAAGCGGTGGTGTCCAGCGAAAGCTCGGCAAACCGATATGGAGGATTTGTCCTGGAATACAAACCACGGCCGTTTGCAACAAAAACGGATTTTCGCAATGTTTTGCACGGGACGGTGGGAGCTCTTTAACCCCCGAAAAGCCCCCTCCCAATGAGCTGCGCTGTACCAAGTCTGTGCCATTCGGTCCCATTCGGTGCCAGCCTTGGATGCGGATGCTTCTCCGAGTTCGCTGCTGTCAGTGATACTGTACCTACTGTTGACGATGACGTCATTGGACACATAGAAAATGGAATTTGACTGTCTTCCGGGCCACATATCAGCAATTTTCCGGACTATCACTGCTGGGAGGTGCTCTCAGAAGCCGGCTCTCTCTGTCGACCTATGAGTCCTCGATGGTTGTCTCCACGTCGGCGTGGGATCGTTGAATGGCTGAGTCCAGCTGCCTTGGTGTCGAGCAGCTCCTGGGATCGCCAATTCGACATCCGAGCTGACTGCGATGGTTTCAGAGGCGATCGAACCGTTCCTTTTCCGTTTGGTATTGGGCTAGGTAGTGCCGTCTCCTCTGTCTTGATACGACGAGTGAGAGCAGATGCCGCCGGAGGGAGGGACGAGGGGAGCATGCAGGACGAGCGGGTCCGAAGAGAAGAGAAGAGGAGAGGCAGACGCCCCGAATGTTGGATGCCGACAGACAGCTCTTACACACCCAACTTCCGCGTCCCAGTACATGTATCTTCCTCCTCGGCGCGGGGACGGGGCGGCCCGAATGCGGCGGCGCCAAGGGACCGAGAGGTGGGACCGGAGATGCCTTTCCATCCAGATGTACTTATCTATGCACTCTGCTCGGCGGGGTACGTCCACTGCCCAATCCGCTCGGGACCGACACATCTGCTGTGCCGTGTCGACCCATTTGACCTCGCGCCAACGTCAATCCCGCGGTGCCCTGCAGAACCGCCTCCCATCGAGACTCCCAATCGCCGCGAGGGTTGCTGGACCGAGGCGCACACGGCGAGCAGCTCTCAGGGGAGACGGTGACACGAGCCTCTGCAACTCCAAGTCTCTCGGTTCTGCGGGAACATGGAGTAGATTGTCCGTCCCGGGCCTGGCCTCAAAGTACGGATACTTTAGAGATCCCGCCTTTGGCCCCGGTTACCGGTGCGTACACACGTCCAGCCTGCCACACCTCGCACAGCTTCCGAGCACCACCATCGCCTCCACCGCAGCCCTTTCGCACCAACCATCTGTTCCACCCTTCCCCCCTCGCCTGCGCAGCGGCTGACAGCCGCCGGGCAGAAAACAGCGCGTGCGACCTCTCCAGCTCCGAAGGGTTGGCGGGTCGTGTCTCGTCCCTCTGGCCAAACCTGGCCAATTAATTTACTCAGTAGTTTAACTGCTCCCTGCAACTGGGCAAAAAAAAACATCCCTTTCTCCCTCAGCTCCCCCACTCTCCACCCCTCGCCATCTCCTCGCCCATCTCTCCATCGCAACAAAGTAGTCACGCTCCACCCACTGCTGGCATACTCCACGGCGGAACCGAACAACGTCGAGGCCGTCTCTGCTCGAGCTGCAACGAAGCTGGTGTGAGCAAGCCATCAGCCTCCCGGGCAGCTAACGCCGCTACAGAAGTGACCTAGCTCGCCATTCTGGTGTCGAGTGCTAGTGCCCAACCCGAACCTCACTCCTCGTCCTCGCGCCCTCGTCCTTTCCCCATCTATCCTCAGCTCGGCACGCGAGTCCTCGAGCTCTTCCCCGTCCACCGGCAGACCTCGTCCCCCCCCCAGACCCGCACGGAGCGGATATCATATATAGCAGCTATCTACAGGCTTTGCATTCACCTGCTCGATTCGAACGACTCGATCGTCCGCGGGGGGGGGGGGGGGGGGGGGGGCCGGCGCCCGCCGCGGCCGGGGGGCGCGGGCGCGCGGGCCGG
>Ga0307508_10000324_pt1 | contig 57469 bp, 79 predicted proteins | sample 9_EM_MG_FD_203089 | JGI IMG/M metagenome (GOLD analysis project Ga0307508, IMG submission 203089) | Populus trichocarpa ectomycorrhiza microbial communities from riparian zone in the Pacific Northwest, United States - 9_EM | ecosystem: Host-associated > Plants > Roots > Unclassified | place... | reverse complement strand
GGGGCGGCCACATGGTGGGTATACCCGTGCGCCGTCTCCCGCCGACCGACCGTGCTCGTTCTCCGACGGTGGTTCCGCTCCGCCCCGGTGCGCAGCCGGACACCACCTCCCGCTGCGCACATTCCGGCGCGGGGGTCGGATCGGCACGCTCGCTGTCTCGGCCAGCCGCCACCAGCCGCCACCAGCCGTAGTTATTCCGTATGGCGACCTCCTTCCTTCCGCGTGCGCCAACGCACATCCACCGTCCCGGGCCCCCCTCCCGGTCTCAGCCGCAACCACGTATTGTGCTAGATATGTAGTACAACCGCAGAGTACATACCCGGGAGCAGTGTGTGGACCTGCCAGCGCAGCTGCCGAGACGTGCCCCAGTCTATATGTATCTATACATATGTGCGCGGTGTTCGCACGGCTTCCTCCGTAGGCAGTCTTGCAGTTCCTCCGCGCGGGGCTAGATGCGGGGCGTGCAGTGTCACGTGACCGGACACCGCTGCGGAAGCGGTGAAGCCCTAGTCTACCCGCCATGGGGAGGATCCGTCGGTTTCGTCCGTGGGGGCGTTTTCTCCGTCTATAGATATATATATCTCTTGCGCATACGTATGTAGTTCGCATACATATGGACGGCACGGCCAGGCAGAAGCGACGGACTTGCCGACCTACACGGCTGACATCCACGCGTATGTAGATATCTACGTGGATGATATTGGGGCGGTCCGAGAGACGGCGGCCCGGACGGCTTGTTTCTGTTGGGCGGTGGCGTGTTGGTGTTTTACATCCGGCGCGATGGGATTAGCAACAGACGAGCAGTCCAGTCCGGATCGACAACGACATCGAGCAGCCGCCGCTCGCGAACTCAGCTCCATTATTCCTGGTTGTCGTTCGTTCGAACCCTGTACGCGTATAGTTAGCTGTATATATATATCTATCTACGTATGTCATCGTGCACCGCACACACTCCGGATGCGCAGATACAATGCTTGTGTATGTAGATATATAGATGGAGGTTTTTCCGGGCATGCAATGCACGCCGCGTCGATCCTGCACGGTTGGAGGAGCATTCCGCCCACAGCACTCCGTGTGAGGACAACAGGATAGAGTGCCATCCACCGCGCGCCGGCACTGCCCTGATAGATAGCGACAGGATGCGTCTATGTACATACATGTATTTGTGTCCACGCACTCTAGTTATTTGTCGCGACAACATCGCATGTATCTGCGCACATTATGCACATACCTATGTATTCAACGGCTACCGAGACGAACACCTACGGCCGAAAGAACGGTGGGGACAAACAGTCGGCGTCGCGCTGTAGTTATATACATGTTGTATCCGGATGGATGGACTGCACTGCGTGTTTCCCGCCCGCATCCGGCGGAAGCAAACGAAACGGAGAAAGCGAAGAATGAACTCGACGGGGTCGAGTCTTGGCAAAACTACAAACTGTCAACAAGGGCCATTTTGCTCTATGGAAAAACGATATAGAATATGTAAGTACATACATACAGATATTTTGAAAGCTTAGTAAGCACCATCCACACATATCTGCACGGTATCTACATCTATCCACACATGTCTGCATTGGAGTGCGAGTCGATTCGGATACAGTCGCTGCTGCTGCATGGAGCGTGGTATGTAAGAGGTAGTTAACTATTGCCCTAGCACTGGTGGGTTTGCCCTGGCGTCGGATGTGTTCGGTCCTTGGCTTGGCACCTGCACTCTACCTATATACTCTATATCCACCTCTCTGTATTCCTTTATGGACTAGACGGACACAGCTACCGCGCTTCACCGAAATCCTTCTGGAAATGAGGCCGTGGGGAGAGGGGCGATGTTCCTGCATGCTGCAGCAATCATCGATCCATTGGCAGAGAGGGCAGCCAGCCGTCTCGACCGTCATGACCAGGGGCAGTTACACTCCTTCTGGACACATGCCTCGATGCGGATATACGGATGGATGGATGGATGGATGGATGGATGTGCCCACTTTAATTCTGGCGGAGTGTTCCAAGACGCGCACGCGCGAGCGGAATTTCGCATCCGATGGCGGCTCGAGCCGAGTCGACGAATATCAAACGCTCCCGCGGCCCACGCCCCGTGTACCGGACCAACTTCCGCCGAATACAACCAGCGAGTCGATCCCGTCATTTTTATTTTATTTTAATTCATTACTCTTACCCAACCAGTTTTTTGATCATGAGGAGTCTGGATTGAGGAAGAGAAAGGCAAACACACTGCCGGATCTGAGAGGGCCCGAGAAGCTACAAAACTCTTAAACCCTTTTGACTTCCGAAGTCATCCGAAAGCTAAAAAGCAGCGAGAATTAGCTCACGTCAGGCCCAACACTCCAAAGACCTCGTGCCTTTCTTAGTAACTTGCCTTGGTGGGCTAACGGCCCACCCCAAATCTTCCTCCAGTGTTCTCGGGGCCTAATCTTTCCTCAGGCTCTTCGTCCGTCGGCGCAACTGCTTGCAGAGTGCGTTTTATGGCTTCTCAGGCCCAGCCGATCCCGGCATGTTCCAGCCCTGTGCCCTAACTCGCTGACAGAGCACTTCCCGATCGATCATGAAACTCGAACAACGCCATGGCCCTCCGGTGCGTGTATCCAGGCCAGCCCGAGCCAACCGGCGGTTCGTGTACGAGGGGAGGGGCGGCGGCGTGTGCGGTTGATTGTACCGCCGTGCTGGCGAGATGGCTGCTGCGTGCTCGATGTGGCCGTATCTCGCCCGCACGGAGGACTCCCCGTTCGCCCGCCCGAATGCTTCAGCCGTGCATGTTCGCGCTGTTCGTCCACCGTGCTGTACTGTGCTGTGTGTACGGTCAGCATTGCTCTGCTCCTCTAAAAAAAAGTACCAGATTACTATTGGGTCTTATAGTGAGAGAGCAGTGAGCGAGAGAGTGAAGAGGAATATCCTTAGCCTGAGATTGGTCGGTCGCGATGGCAGGGAGAGAGCACAGGAGAGGAGTTGGTGAGCGGTGGCGAGCAAGACAGAACAGTAGTGGGCATATTGAGCGCCGTGGATGTCGACCTCCCCTATAACTTCATCATCCGATCCGAGTTCGCCATCCATTCCTGAGCACAGCAGCGAGAAGTATTTCCAACGGCTCCCACTGGCCGAGCCGGGCGTGGCCGGATGTTTCACCGCTGGTCGTGGGGAATCCGCTGCCGGTACGCATTGTATCACGCCAGCGTCCGCGGCGATGTGAGATGGGTGCCATGTTCTGCAGCGACTGATGCCGGTGCGTACTGGCTGGACGGGTCTGGATCGATGGAATCCGGGTAGGCGGTTTGGATGCAGGCGGGCATGTATATATAGAGCTCGTTGCGGCGGGGACGGCGGCGTCGGTTGGTCGCCTGCACTCGAGTGTCTAACACATGCATCTTCCCTGTGCTGCATTGCCCTCCTCCCAACTGCAGAAGGACAGAATAGGCAAGTATGCATCCGCCGAAGCCAGATTCGTGGCCGCGCAGTTCAGCTCCGCTCAACTATACTCTGCTCTGCTCTACTCTACGTCCACGCACTCCGGCTACCACTCGGTTCGTTGTCGATCGCATGCCATTGCAACTCGTATACAGCTATTCAAACAAACACATGCATGCGCTCGGTGGTGCATACAACTCCTCCGCGACAGGTCCACGACAGACGATATCCTAAGCATTTTTCCCCTTCTTCTCCTACTCGGCCTTGTCCTCCTTGTCCTCGAGACAAGCGCCATACATCTTCAGGAGGTCCTCGTCGCGCATCGCGTCCAGCGCGAACCTCTGCCAGCGCCAGACGGCCTCGCTGATGGAGAGGACGCCGACGTACGTGTCGAGCAGCGCGCACACGATGTGGAAGCGCATCGAGTTGGTCGCGCGAGCGAAGTGGGCGCTGTCCGCGCGGTGGTGTCAGCTTTCTTCATTGGAGACGGCGGGGTGCGAGCTGCTCACCATTTCAGATGCGGGTTCTCCATGGCAGTCATCACGCCCGTGGTCGAGGGGAGCGTGAGCATGTGTCCCGCGTCGCGCAGGACGGCCATCGCCTCCTCGGTGCGCTGGCGGTTGCGGTACTTGTTGATCTCCACTGTGCGTCGCTCGGGTCAGTTCCCCGTCCGGGCGGAAGGCGGGAGGGGCGTTGTGCGGTAACTTACAGAGGATGTAGACGACGTCGACGATCTTCGCCAGGACAGCTGCCTCCTGCAGTGACATGTACACCTGCTGCCGCGGGGTCGGGTGCTCGACGAATGGGATCGCCAGGCGTCCGATGGCTGCCACGTGCTTGGACACGGTGGGCTGGTGCGGGCGGCGTGCCTGCGGGAGCAGCGGCACCGTCGAGAGGTACAGCTTCGCGCCGAGGTCGATCAGCATGTTGAGACGACCGACCCTGGAGCCCGGAACGGCGGTGATGGCCGGCAGTTGCTGCTGCTGGGTGTCACGCTGCTGCTGCTGCTGCTGCTGCTGGCGGTACGGCCACTTCTGCTGCGGTTGCGGCTGGATGTTTGGCTGGAGTTGACCGAGAGGCGACTGCTGACTGTGCTGGCGTTTCTGGTCCGTACGCTGGCGGTACGGCCACTGCTGCTCCCCGGACTGCTGCTGCTGCTGCTTTCCGTTCTGCTGCCTCTGGCGGTACTGATGCTGCTGGCGGTCCCCCTGCTGCCAATTGTGCTGCGCCGGACGTGCTCCTCCGGCCGACCGCTGCTGCTGGATATATCCGCTCGCGGGCAGGAGCATGTTGGTGACCTTCTGCAGCGGCTGCGTCCTCTCGAGGTCAGCGAGGAGCGTGCTGAGAAGCGGCGGCTCCTGCTGCACGTTCGCAGAGATCGACTTCAGCGCCTGCTGGGGCTGGTAGTGGGTGTTAGAGAGCATTGCTGCTAGTTCAAACTTGCCACAGTGATACGCTCGGTGGACGCGGATATGCGAGAGGGGATAAGATGTGGGTGCGAAAAATATGGAGCGTTGTGGGTAGCTGGGGGATGTGGGTAGAAGGTTGTGGGTGGATGGAGGGTGGAGGATGGGAGGTGGATGGTGGATGGTGGAGATGGAGGGTAAGGACAGAGGGAGAGAGTGACGGAACGAGGGAGTGAGGAGTAGAGTGAGCTGGCGTGTCGTTAGCCTCGTCGACCCGGACTCGCTGTCGCTGTTCTATTCGCACTTGACGAGTTTTCCCACCCGCGAGTGATATATCATGTTATCGGCGCGTGACGCCAAGCGCGCGCGGATACACCCAACGCGGGAAGCTCGCCTAGATACTCCTGCAGCCCTCGCCTCGCCCGCTCCGCTAAGCGTCAAAGCGCCGGAACCGCTTGTCGAACTCGGCTGCCTCCGTCCCCCGACGTGCACACTCATGTGGGGTATCCCTCGCGCGCCGAGTGATTTCGCCGCGTGGTAGATTGGCCACGCCCATCACCGTGTGGCAGCATAAATTCCGTCCGTTCCGCCGGCCGAGGCTACGTACGAGCGAACGCCCACGTGTCGGTTGTTTTACTACGCACACAGGTACATACATACACGTACGTATGCATCTTCATCGATGATCACTCGTGGGGTTTCTGGTGGCCACGGGGCGGGCTGCGGGAGAGAGAGAAGCACCAGACCCGGGGGGGGGGGAGCGGGAGGAGGGAGATGCACGGTCTCCTTAGTTACTCTCTCTTGTCTCTTTTTCTTTCGCTCTGTCTTGATCTCTCTCTCTCTCTCTCTGGCTCTCTTTCTTCTCTTTGAGCCTCTCTCTTTCTGTCTTGCTCTCTTTCTTTCCCTTCTTTTTCTTCGGGACAGGCCGGGCGGGGGCAGGGGGAGTCGCCGCGAGCCGCTGGCGGACTGCTCGAGGGCGCAGCGGACGGCGAACGGGAAAGGACTGTATATAATATCGTCATGATCCAATAGGGTCGCACACGATTAATGAAGCATCATCATCATCAGCGGGAGAGAGGAGGAAGGGGAGAGGAGAGGAGGCTGGGAGGGCCGAGGAGGCGGACGGCTGAGGTCGAGGAATGGCTGCAGTTCTTCCCCACCCTCCTCCTTCATGGCCTCTGCAGAGGAGGCGGTTTCTTTCGTTCTTTCCTTTGTCGCTCCTTTGCCTCTCCTTTGGCATTTCCTTTGCCATCTCCTTGGCGCACTTTGCAGTCTCTTGGGACAGGCCAGGGCGGAGGGCAAGGCGCGCCACCTTGAGCCGCAAGAGCCGCAAGGGAGAGTGGACCGGGGGGGGGGGGGAAAGCGTGTTCATCGCCGGGTTGCGTGCGGTTAATGCATAGCCAAACAAAAAAAGCGCCTTTTGCCTCGGATATATAATCCACTTTTTCGCCGGAATTGCTAGGATGATCGACCGTTTTTTTTTATCGTTGTCTAGAGTAGGTAGTCCACTTTTCTCGAGCGACAGCTAAGTAAGTAGCAACCCGCGAGCCCCTCGACGCCATGCCTCCTCACAGACCCGTGCCGCGCAACAATTCGGCTTTATTTGGAACCACTGGGGCTGCAGCTAATACCGCTAAGTGTGTGCCTTGCGGCATGTGGCCAAGGCCTTTACGGGTTGCGCAACGTGACGGGCGCCCGGACTGGAATAGCTGGGCACCCCTCCAAATTTGGGTCCTCCCAGATTTCTCCCAATCTCACCTTTGCTCACTCGCCTCTTTGCCGGGCCGTCCTCTGGGCACGTGTGTGGGGTGGTGGCTCGCGCCGCATGATCTCAGCGGCTCCTCCCGCTCCTCTCGGACTCCTCTTCTTCGACGCCGAGTCGTCGTCTTGTGCAGCCGTCAAGCCCTTGGGGAACCGGGTCGGGGAGGGATGCCGGGCGGTTCCCGCGTCCCGCGCTTGTCGGCCAGCATACCGCGCTACAGGCTGTATGGTCTGGATTGACGATTGTTGGCCTGCCACAACGCCCGGGCGCCTTTTCCCCGGTGTGTCCGTACCTCGAAAGTTGCACGCTTTCCAGCCGCGGACGGCGGATAGTTGGGCTCTCGGCGGCGGGCCTTGGAGTGCATCCTGCGCGGCCCGCTGGAGGATCTGTCTCTTGAAGTCCTGGAAGCAAAGGGAAATGGTGCGGCCTCGGAAAGGCGATCGGTGTGCGGAATCCGGTTCCATGGTCACTTCGGGTTTCTCGGATATGTATCTCGGTTGCGCTTGGGGCTAGAGAAGTTCCGCCAGTAGGATACATGCTGGATTTGGGGGATGTCGGGTGCTGCTGGCGGCGAAGGTTGGGATGCCAGCTATCACTCGAGAAAAGTGGACTATTCTAGGCAACGGTAAAAAATATATGGTAGATCATCCTAGCGATTCCGGCGACGACGGGGCACTGGTCGGGGATTGCCGGACTACATACCTATGTACGTACGCACCGTAACCCGATCCGGGCAGGGGGCGTGCGGTGCCGGTGACGGGGTTGCAACTTGGGGCGTCCCGTGGAAAGACTCTGGCTGGTCCGGTCTCCGTGTGGGGCTGCTGGGAGAGTGCGTGCACGCGCTGGCCGGGCTCCTTGGGTGAGAGGTTCCGCCCTTGGGCGACTGTGAGATCCTGCATATGATACAGCGAAGCAGGCAGCGGTATCGGTGGCGTTTGTAGTTCTCCCGGACTGGACATGGTGGAATACGGAGACAGTGATATCTCCGATGCACATTTGTCACAAGAGGACGATGGGTTGGCAGTGGAATCACGGATCTAATCGGATAATTTAGGAGTGAAGAACCGTCCGTATGGATGGTAGATGTACCAGGTAGGTAACTGATGCCCATGGGCCTGTTTGTAGTACATAATCGCAGCCAGATGAGAGGACCCCTCAAACCTTCCAGGGATACTCGAAAGAATCGACTTTCAGCTTCCACAGCTTCCGCTTCTTCTTCGTGAGCATGTTCTCGGCAAACTTCTCGTCGCAGTACTCCTTCTTGAACTTGCGGATGAACCTCGGATCCCACAGCTCGCTGGCGACCCCCAGATCTTTGCAGCACCGCATCAGGGCATTGGACTTGCAGCCCTCCGTGGCCGTCGGGATGCCGTTGGGGTCGAAGTACTGCTGCTCGCCACGCGCGATGGAAACCAGACTGCAATGCATCTGTCAGTGAACCCGTAGCAGCAACATCAGCGAGGGGGGGCAGTACCGTCCGTTGCAGATGAGCGCGTACTCGCGTGTCACGATTTTGTCGGTGACGATCGACTCGCCACGCGGAGCGAGGCCCCAGCCGCCGGGACCAAACGCCTTGTTCAGGATGCGGCGATACTTGATCTCGGGGAGGTAGAGGATTCCATCTGCATCCGCTGTCAGCCCGCCCGATCCGCCCCGGTCCGAACCGGCTCTTACCAGGCTTGATCTCGACGTCCTTGGGATCCAATGGCGTGAGAAGCACTTCCGACACCTCCTTCGAGAATGCCTCCGTCGACAGTCCGTGGAACGACCGCGACCAGTCCGTCTTTTCATCGGCGACATCGAAGCTGTCGTTCAGGCCGTTGTCGCGGATGTTGTGGGTATCCGAGGCGGGGGTCGAAGTAGAGGATGGCGAGGATGAGAACGCTGACGCCGGGAATTCGTCGCCGTCGTGGAAGCGCCGGATTGCGGTGAAGCGGAGAGGACGCAACGCCATCAGCTGGCTGGGACGCGCCCGCACGAGAACGATGAGGGGCCTCCGCGCGGCGTACGACATTGTCTGTGAGGGTTGTGGGGGCGTGGCCGTGGGGGAAGGCGGGGCGATGGTGGTGGGGGAAGGGCGAAGGTTGGTGGTGAAACAATCAAGTGCGCGTAACTAGCGGCTCATGCTTAGTCGAGAAATTTTTTCAACCCGCGTGTAGGGTAGGTAACTGTTGTGCAAAGTGCAATACAGGACTTCACAATAATGACCACGGAAATAGAGAGCAGATCAATTGGGGCAGTACGGCATCGATGCAGAAGTGGGGAATAGTCTACGAGCTGCTCTTTTCTGCAGGAGATCCTCAATTGGTCAAACATCTGCCTGCGAAGTGCGAGAAGCATTTCCGTGCCTGCTCCAGCACTCGCGAAACGCCGCCATCTGTGAGCTCGAAGCACCAGCCGTCAGAAAACATCGTTCAGGTTTTGACGTTGAATTAAGCCATGCTGGGGTGATCGGATGACGCGATGCCAACCAAACGAGGGGGGGGGCTGGTGACGTACCTCGACCTTACACAGACGCCAATCTTTCCGGTCGACGAAGCAAAAGCGGAGCTTCTCGTTCTCGGCTGCGGGGCACCCCATCAGTTCGCAAGTCTTCATCGGAAACAGCCGTGGGAGAAATCACCGGAGCAGCCTGTGGCGATTATTCTCTTGTCCCTGCGCTGAGCGTCAGCCGATCTTTCGCTCCCGCGCAACTCGAGGAACTGCGTACCAATCATCGGGCTCATCACCGGCATCTTCTGCAGGCGCGGATACCGCGGGCGCGGTGTCGGGCTTATCAGGTTTTGGGGCCTGCGACATTGCGGGGTGGATCGTGGGGGTGCGGAACAGGAAGTTTCTGCCGGACACTGGTTTAGATGGACCTCCAGCCATCAATTGCATCATTAGCCGCGCAAACAACACCGCGTACGAGCGAGATATCGGAGCCAGCCAGTCAGTCCGCCAGTCAGCAACCACCATGCCTCCCGTGAAGGCGATTAATGTTCTCGTCTATGTTGGTAACTCGCTCCCCCGCACTCCCCCGCAGCGCAAGACTAAAGTCCCCGCCTAAAGGAAACGGCACCACCTCTGAGTCCGTGTGGCACTGCTTGCACTCGCTCCGGCGCCTGCTCTCGCCGAACTTCGCCGTGTCGACGGTTACAGCCAATGCGGTCCTGAAGGAGCCATGGATGTCCACCTGTGCGCTTTTCGTTCTTCCCGGCGGCGCAGACCTGCCGTATTGCAGAACATTCAACGGCGCAGGCAACAGGAAGATCGCGCAGTACGTGCGACAGGGCGGGTCTTTCATTGGCTTCTGCGCCGGAGGCTACTACGGCTCGAAGCAGTGCGAGTTTGAGCCCGAGAGTCTGGCGCTTGCCGTGGTCGGGAGTCGGGAATTGGCTTTCTTTCCCGGCACTTGCCGAGGCGCCGCATTCGCCGGGTTCCAGTATGCGAGCGAGAGCGGTGCGAGGGCTCCTGTTCTCGCTGTGCCAGCGCTGGTGGACGGGGAGGAGGCGTTCAGCTTCAGGTGTTATTTCAACGGTGGCGGAGTGTTCGTGGATGCGGAGAAGTTCAGGGATCACGGAGTGGAGGTGTTGGCGAATTATGAGGGTGAGCTCGATGTCGACGGTGGGGAGGGCAAGGCGGCGGTGATCTACCGCAAGATCGGGGAGGGCGGCGTGGTCCTGACTGGACCTCATCCTGAGTATTTCTTTCTCAGATTCTTCGGCGGTCTTGCCGCTGACTGGTGTTAGATTCATCGGCTCGCGCCTGCGCAAGAGCAACGGAGGACCAGAGTACGCGAAAGCCGTGGACGCCATCATCGGGGACGACGAGAAGCGTGTCAGGTTCTTGAAGTCCATGCTGCGGAAACTCGGCATAGAGGCAGCCGAGACTAACATGCCTCCTCTGCGTCTCAGTAGGGTACATCTGACCGCAGCGAACCCTTCTGACGTTGCAAGTTTGGTTGATCGTCTGCAAGATATAATCACGACCGAGGGCAACGTGACGAAGATCGTTGACGAGAACGATACCTTTATTCTGGGAAAGGATAGCTCCGATGAAAGCTGTAGCTTTTGTAGTCCCGAGAGTGATATCGTCGATTACAATGAAGTGCCCAAACTGTTGCTTGCTCATGACTCACGGCTGCCATCCAATGAAGAAACTCCCTTCTTTGACCACAAGTCCTTCTACGAGAACCTGTCGACCCGCCGTCATCGGTCGCGTTCGTTGCCCTCGCAGTTTGGCACTTTCATGCTCTACGGCGAGACGGTGACAAGTACCAACACGATGCTGGACAAGTCTGTTCTCCTGCTTCTCCTGCTTCTCTGCCATTGTCTGACTCCTGCTAGGAATCCAAAGCTCCTTCAACAGTTACCCAACGGTCTCACCTTCACGGCAACAACCCAGGTAGCCGGGCGGGGGAGGGGCAACAACGTCTGGATTTCGCCAAAAGGCTGTATGATTTTCTCTACCGTGATCCGTCATACCCAGGAGCTCAATATCACTGCCCCCGTGGTGTTCATTCAGTACCTCGTCGGGCTAGCCGTCGTGGAAGGGATCAGGAACTATGCCCCCGGTTACGAACGAATGCCGGTGCGTTTAAAATGGCCTAATGACATCTGTTTGTCTCCCCCGACTCGTGCACTTCTTGCCCCCTCCAGCTGACACTAGAGTTAGATGCTCGTGTCCCCACCTCGGCCACGGAATCTTTGGTCAAAATCGGCGGGATTCTTGTCAATTCTTCGTACCAAAGCAACCAGTTCCACCTCGTAGTGGGCGTGGGAATAAACACGCACAACGCAGCACCTACGACATCGCTAAACCTTCTGCGTGCTGCACTCGATCCGTCACTTCCAGAATTCTCCCAGGAAAAACTGCTCGCCAGTGTACTGGTGACCTTCGAGGAGATGTATCTCAAGTTCTGCCGCAGCGGATGGGAGCCGTTCGAGCAGATGTACTATCGCCATTGGCTACACACCGGACAGCAGGTGACATTGGAGATGGAGGGCGGCGTCAAAGGACGGATTGTAGGCGTTACGAGGGATTGGGGCCTGCTCAAGGTGGAGGAACTGGAGCAGGAAAGGCCTACAGGGAAGACGTGGGCGCTGTTGAGCGATGGGAATAGCTTCGACTTCTTCAAGGGCCTGCTGAAGAGGAAGAGCTGAAGGAAGTGTGCTACGGGGATCTGCCCGAATGGAATCGAAGTTTTTGATTTTGTTTAATCATACTCGCATATGATACAGCCTATCTAGACTATGGCGGCGTACATTTTATCCGTTTTTCCCGTCTGCTGTCCGCGAATGGAGTTGAAGTGCAGCTAGTGTTAGTCTCCTTGTGAGTGCACCGGTGTAGTTAGTGACCAAAAACGGAAGGACTATTGTGAGGAGAGTGAGAGGCCGAGCGGACCGCTAAGCCTTGAGCTCAAGGTTGCGGCACTGAGGGCACGGAGAAAGGGGATCACGAAAAAACATGGCGGACGAACCGTCCGAGAAGAAGGGGTGAAGATTCTTATCTTCTAACGTGTCGAGCGAGTGCGAGCGCTTCCTGATCGGCAATCCTCAACCTAAAGTCACGGCGTCAAGGCATGGGCCTTGGCGTCCTCCCCTTACAAGTATATCTAGGTATGTATGTATAACGAGCTGCCCTTTCACCATCCCGAGTGACGTATGTACTAGATGCCGCTCACGCCGGTTTTCGTTGATTCATGCCCTACCACACTCTGCGCCGCTGCTCTAACCCTGAGCCACATCCAATTCTTTTGGCCATGCCGTTACCTTCACCAGAAACTCGGGTGGGAGTTCCTATCTAGTCCCACGTTGCACTAACGACAAACATGCATTATTGAGGTTTTGCTACGTAGGCTGTGATGCGTGCACAAGGTCTCAGCAGAGAATGTCTAAGGTCTATCATGCACCAGCCGAAGACACAGACGCGGTGGATCGCTGGAGCAACCTAGAATTCATGGCTACATACCTACTTATGAATGTATAATGTGTATAATGTAAATACCTTCTTTCCTTTCCCAACACTCAACGAACAACACTCCCTTACGCCCGTTAACCCCGAGCGAGCACTTTGAGCGACACTTAGTCGATGAGAGAATGCCGACGAGAATACAGACGAGAGAATAATACCATTGCTTCGCTTAGCCGACGGCGACGAAAACGCTGGGCGGCGCCGTGACAAAGGGTCCGAGATTGCTATGTTCACTGATAAAACCCACGATTTAATGAACACGAACGAAAAGGTAGAAAAAAAGGCCTTGCGATAAAAAAAAAACCAAAATCACAGCCCGCAGTGAGTTGCCGATCTCACCACTCACCCATGGATAAAACGGAGCTGGCCGGTAAAATCGAGACAGTGGTGATCCACGGAACCGCACATGTAGGTATGTATGCACATTACCTAGCTGTATCTGCGATGGACAGCGGCTCCACAGGGGACATCGGCACCGCGGTGGACAACGACTCCGCCGGGACGACAACAACGCCGGGACCAGTCCTGCCGCCGCCACCAGGGGCCCCTTTCACGCCCAGAGCTTGCGGTGCGTATCTGAACGGCTGCGCGCCGAGGTTGGCGCTGATGTGGCCCGACGGAGACATGCCGACTATCGGGAACAGTTGGCCGGTCAGGTTGAGGTGCGCGATGCCTACGTATTTTATTTAGCAATTTGGACGCAGATAGAAAAAAAAATGACGGGGAGGTAACCTACCCAGGTGCACACCATTCTTGGTGAAAAAGAGATTCTGCTCCTTATCCACTCCGCATCCGACCACGTCCCCGACTCCGTACGTCTCGCTGTAGTTGGGTCCGAACCCGCGCTCCAGGAACAATATCCCATCGTCGCCGTGGTATCCCCACATGCCTCTATACCAGCCGGGCATTCCGTGGAAATTCACTGCCAGCCCATTGCAGAGACCCAACCCGATTTTCTTGTGTTGTGTCAGCCTCGTCCGTCCGTCATGACTCATGCCTCGAAAAGAGGGGAGGCGCATACTGATCCTCTGTGCTCACCACGCGGATCTCGAAGTACGTTTTAGGGTTGAAAAGCTCATGCTCTTGGAGCGACTCGCCACGAACCGAAGCCTGGTGAGGAGGAAATGGATGATTGGCCCGAACAAGCGCCCGGGCTGGGCGCCAGGAAAAGTCGACGGAGCCGGGGTGGTTGTAGATGGAGTCGAGACCGTTGTTTTCCAGCCGCGCGTCTGGATGCTTGAGCCTGCTGCTCCAGCGGGTCGGTGAGAGCAGGGGCTCGGACGGCATACCGAGAAGCACCATGTCGCTATTTCTGTGGCTACCTGACCGAGCTCGCGTGTTTCTGGATCAGATCCTGCAGCCACTCAAGTAACCCCTCGACTGCGCAATCTGCTCGATAGTCCAGCCGTGCTCGTCTTTGGTGGTGACATCGGCTCCGTGCACAAACGGAAGATCGAGAATCCCGGCGTCGTCGCTGCTCCCGCCCCAACCGTCCGACGCAGCTAATAGAGGCGTCGTTCCGTGGTTGTCCCTGGTATTGGGATCAGCTCCTTTCTCTAGCAGGAACTTCACGTAGCTCTCTTTGCCTATCGTGCAGGCGCGGACCAGCGGTGAGGCTCCATCGTTGTTTTGCTGGCGCAGTAGGGGAACCCCAAAGGCGGTAGCGGACGGCGCCGCTCCATTCTCGTTACTGGCCTCCGGCGGCTGCCCGTGCCCGGCGAGAAGCGCAGCCATAATCTCACAGTTACTTCCCCAGTTCAAACAGGCGAGGCGCAGCGGCGTGTTGCCTTGATTGTCACCAATAGTGTAGTCCGCTAAGTAAGGCTCGAAGGATCCTTCCATAGCCCCTCTGCAGCGAGATGCAAGGCGGTCCGACCCTTCGCCGTCCGCGCGTTTCGTTGTGCACCGGCCGCGAGGAGCAGGTCGACGGCCCCCGGGAGCTCGGCCTTGGTGGCGACATGTAGAGGCGTGTCCTGGCCGCTTGCGCTCTTAATGTTGACGTCGGCTTTCTTCGAGATGAGCAGTTTGGCGAGCTGTCCGATCCTATCGCGGATGGCGCAATGGAGCGCCGAATATCCCTCCCCGTCCTGCGCATCGGGTTTCGCTGTGTATTCGAGCAAGGTTTTTTCCAAAGCAACATCGTTCTCCGTCTGCTTCACGACGAGCAGCAGCGGCGTGTCTCCGTCACTATCCGTGATGCCGGGGTCGGCGTCGTGCCCCAGCAACAGACAGAGAAGCTCTTCATTTTCCCGCAAGACCGCAATGTGCACTGCTGTTTGTCCAACATTGTTCTTGGCATCGATGCTCCTTCCACCGTCCTTCTTGATCAACAGTTGTGCGATGGAGACGCAGTCGGACGAGCACGCGATGTGGAGTGCCGTCCGAGACTCACTGTCGACGGCGTTCAGATCGGCGCCGCGCTCGAGCAGCAGCGTGACCATGTCTTCTTTTTTTTTTTGTTTATTCATTCTCGCGTGCGACCTATCTAGATCATGGCGAGAGTATGTACAATCCGTTTCCAGTCCGCTGTCCGCGCGCTGGCGGCTCGTTGCAAGCTCCCCTTTGCCCTCCGCCCAGGCCTGTCCCGCGAAGATGTGATGCGCACCAAGGGAATTACAAAGGAAAGAAAAGCGAGCGTGGCAGTCGAAATGAAAAACAAAGGAAAGGTACCGCCTACACCGTTCCTGCGGACGCCATGAAGTCGGGCGTGGGTAGGAACAGTGGAGCCCCTCCCTCACCCGGATCCGTCGCCCCCGCTCCTTGCTCCTCCAGCCATTCCCGCTCCTCCAGCTCTGAAACCGCGCTGACAGCGTCCTCCTCCTCCACCGGCACGCGCCTGCCCACGTCCGTGGCTGCCAGGAAGTCCAGCACTGCCCGGCTACACCTCCCGTCGGCCAGCAGGTCCTTCACCTTCCATCGGTCCTTCCACCTCCCGGTCTCCTTCTTCACCTCTGCCCACAGGGCCTCTGTTGCGACTCCCACTCGGGGCACTCCTTGAAGAGGTGGTCCCGGGTCTGAGTACGGTACCGGCACCACCAGCATTGTGGGGTGGTTCGGTTCTTTGTCCAGTTGAGGTACTGCCCCGTTAGGCAGTGCCCCGTCTTCAGCTGGTAGAACCGAGAGGCGAGCCTCTTGGTGCTGTTGGCTACCGTGCCATCGGGCTTTTGGTTGTCCGGCATGCGGTACTTCTTCTTGGAGGTTCGGCCCCCAGCCCACTGACGTGCCTCCGCCCACTTCTTCTCTGAGATCTCCCACTTGAGGTTGGCGAGGGATCGTGGCAGGGGCGCCCCCCGCACCTCCGTTCGTACAGGAAAGTTCGGCCACTCTACCCCGCGGGTGTCTGGCTTCTCTGCCGCTATCTTTGCCCACTCATCAGCCTTTTCGTTGCCAGCGACTCCCTTGTGCGCCGGGCACCATAGCACTTCGACGACGATCCCCGGCCTGGACTGGCGCAGCGTAGCGATGTGCTTCCGTGCCTGAAGGGCGTACTGTTGCCCAGGGCCGGGTTCGTCCGATGCCATCCGTCTGATGGCTGCCTGTGCATCCGAGAAGATGGTGACTCGTTCCGGGGTCGTGTTCCTCTGCGATGCCAGCTCCAGGGCGCGGGCGAGCGCAGCGCACTCAGCGTCGTAGGCTTCTTGGTTGTTGCCCATGTGCACTTTGACCCCCGCCCAGGTTTGGCCCTTCTTCCACACCACCGAGTACCCGGTCGCCCCGTCGTCCAGTCGTGACCCGTCCGTGAACATGGTGAGGCCTGGTCGGGTCCCCTCTGCCGCCGCTTTCGCTTCGGCTTCCTTCTCCTGCAGTAGCTCCGCGTCGAGGGTTTCCGGCTCCTCGAGCAGCACTATCCTCTCTGTCTGTCCACCGTGTGCGAGGACGTTCTTGAGCCGCCGCCCGATTCCGGTGGGGGCTCCTAACACCTCCCGTGCCTGATCCCCTTCCGGCAGGCTCAGTAGCCGTAGCCCGAACCGCCGCTGTCTGTTCTCCAGCTGTGCTGTTGCTGCTCTGAGGCCCGACTCCATTGATAGGGCTCCCAGGTTGGTTGTCCGGAAGCAGCCCGTTGTCGCCCGTGCCTCCTGGTTGACCAGCAGCTGGAGTTCCTTCGCCCGGCCGATGGCGCCTTCCGCGAGGTCTCCTCTCCACCATAGCTCCGCCCCGAACATGGCGGCCGACTGGACGCAAGCCGTCATGGCCGTCCTGCAGTTGGCTGGTGAGAGCCCCATCTGCCCAGTAAGCCTGTGCAGCCGCGTCATCGCCTTTCTGCCGCTTTTCATCCGGACGGCATGGTGCTCCTTGAGGGTCAGGTGGGAGTCCAACCACACCCCTAGCCATCTCGTCGCCTCCTTGTTGAATGGGACCTTGCTGTCCCCCACCACCACTGTCGCCTTGGGAGCGGTCCTCTTTTTGTGGAAAATTGCCGCTTCGGTTTTGCCCTGGTCGAAGGTGACACCGTTCCTAGCTGCCCATTCGGCCGCGGCTGTCGCTGCCTCTGAAAGCTTGGCTGCGACCTCCTCGTCGTCCTTCCCCTCCGCCCACCAGTGACCATGTCTTCGTGGCCACTCGATATCGCCAGATGGAATGCCGTCTGTTTGCGGTTATCCATATGATTGATGAAGTCTTCGCTATCATCCTCTTCCAGCAACATGGCTGCCACCTTGGTGTTGCCCTTGAGGGCGGCTAGATGGAGTGTCGTCCTGCCATCGATGTCCTTGGCCCTTTGCCGGCGCCCTTCTCAGGCAAGAATTTCACGGCCTCCTCGTGGCCGCTCAAGGCGGCTAGCATTACTGGAGTCTTCTGGCTCTGCTCCTTCGCCTCCAGATCGGAGCCATCTATCAGCGACTTGATACACGCACGGCCGCCGGTGGTGGCCGCGAGATGGAGGGGCGTCATCTGCTGTAGATCTTGGGCCGAGCGCGAAGCATGGGCGTTCACGAGCAGTTCGATGACAGCTTTGTTCTTGGTCAGAGCTGCCCAGTGAAGCGGCGTCCGCCAGGTAGTATCTTTGGCATCGACGCTGGCCTTCTGCTCCAACAGAGCCTCGACGAACTCGCGCCCACGTCTGGTGGCATAATGCAGTGGGTACGTCCCGTCTCGCGCACGAGCTTCTATGCGTGCGTTCCAATCGAGTAACATTCGGAAGGCCGTCTTCTTTCCCTCCAATATGGCGTAGTGGAGGGGCGACCAGCCCGTTATATCCTGAAGGTTCGCGTCCGCGTCATGTTGTATCAGCAGCCTGGGAGGAAGGCGTTAGTTATCAAAGAATAACAGACTACACGGGGGATCTTGGATAGCCATGCTTCGCCCAGCTAATGTCCAAATATATCGCATAGTGCAACGGGGACCACCCAGTACATCTTGCTCGTTTCCGTATTTCATGGCATCTTCTGGTTTCCACCGATCCCCTGTGCGGATCTTCTTGTACAGTTCCTGTAACCCGACGGACGGCGCCATCTGTACCTCTTTGGCGCCGGTTTCGCCCGTGGTGTCGAGAAGCTTGTGGTACCCTTCGCCCCGCCCTTGGTACTCGTACAGCGAGCGCATCGAGGCCATAATCTGTTCGGAGACCTGTTCCTTCAGGGTGCTCCTGACGCTCTCCACCTGCACTTCCAGCTCCTTGAAGTTCAGGCCTTCCTTGGGGTAAAGCTCCATGGTGTTAACGAGCCTGCGCAAGTACTCAGTGATCGCAACGGTCGCCTTCAGTCCGAACGGACACGACGCCGAGTCGAAGTGATTCGCCAATTTGAGCAACTCCAGATAAGTATCCGTCGACTTCTTCCAGTTTAGAACGTCCTCATACTGCTCCAGCTTGCACAGCACATGGTCGACGGCAGCGCCGACAGGATGCTTGTGCTGCAGGCTCAGCGGAGGGATGATGCAGATGTACACCTCCTCGAGGCTCCGTGCGAGACCGGCGTTCTGTACCCTTAGTGCAATCTCCGCCACCACCGAGTTCTGTGGACGGAAATGCTGCCAGACTAAGGGAAGGTTGAGCGCCGTTTCATTGGACGCTTCCGACTTGCCGCCGATCCGGTCCAGTTGCTTCGTGGCGGCGACCATGAAGGCTGTGAAGATGTGCTGAGCGAACAGCAGCTCTTTCGGAGTGGTCGTCACCATACCCAGTGAGACTGGTTCGGGAGCTACCGAGGGAATATCTTGGTCGTTCCTGGTTTGCGTATCGTGATCGGTGTCCGGGTTCTGTGCGTCCTGGTCAGCCGGCTCGTCCGAGACGAGAGTCGATCCCAGGTCGTCAAGCGATACAGCGTGGCACTCGAAGCTGATGACTCTTGACCCGGTGTTGCATCCACCGGTGCGTGTGCAGCTGAGACCGGCTTGTTCTGGTGAGTGGAAGCCGGCGACCCTGTGGCTGTCGATACGGTAGATATTCGCTTCCTCGTCGGGCGTAGCTCCCTGTTGCGACGATCTCACACGCACTTCCAACAGTCCGGCTGCACCACCCGGCACCCACCACCTCAGGTCCCTGCGGAGCAGACGATTGTCGGGGCCCAGGAATAGCATGCTCTGTTTTGCGGCTTGTGTCGGAGCCAGTTCGTTTCCGGCTTGCCACTATCACGCTCCTTCTTTGGAATCGCTTCCTCTGAGCCGTGGGCGTGACGCAGCCAGAGCGACAGTATTGCTTCGATCTGGTCGACATCGGCCTGCCAGAACTTCTTGTTGATCATCTGGACCACCTCCACCTCCACTTGCAGAAAGATCCGCTGGTCCTTCGGAAATGTCGATGATGGGTTAATCACCCCAGAATCAGTGGAATCGTAGCCCGTTTGGACTTCGAGAGGCCAACTGAATTTCTTCAGCAATGTCATGTTAGACGGGAGCAGTGTGTTCATGACCACTTCGATAGCGTTGGCTGCAGCCACTGCGCTGTCGGATGCCGGCCCCGCCCACTGGCTGATCTGGCCGACGCGCTGGCGGACGTTGACCAGATTCCGCGCATTCAGTATCGGCCCCTTGGCAGACTCCGGTGATGAAGCTCGTTTTTCCCCCACTACTGTACATGGGCGGTTAGATATGCATCTGAGGAAGCCGTCTTGCACTTGGACAGACCGGGTGTCGACTTCAGTGGAGATTTGCACCGTGGTGGCTGTCTTCGGAGGAGCTAATTCTGTACAGCAAACGAAGACTGGCGCCTGCTGACGCGCTCACGCAAGGTCGCTTCTGTTTTTGTGAGCCTTCTGGTGCCACTGAGGTCTGATCAGGCGGCGCCGTTTCGTCAGCGTCCTTCTCTTGGTCTCCTGGCGTTCCACCGGTGACGACCTTGAAGGAACGCCACGTTTGGTCCTTCTAGTAATTGAGCGGCCGAGTTTTGCTGTGCTTGCTGAAGTGAGATCCGAAGTCGTCCTTGTGTCTCGCAGCTCGGTCGCGAGCCACTCCAGTTCGAACTCGCTAGATAGCTTCGCCGAGGACGGCCGTCTCGCCATGCCGCGGCACAGGAACGCTCGCACGGCCGTCATGAGGATAGTCGCGGCTAGTTGTGCAGTTGAAGCCGACCTGCAACTAGTTAATACATCAACTTGCCACAGTGAGTATATTTCCGGGTTCACTAATGCATGCCGCGCAGACCGATAAATTGGAAGATGAGCCAGCACCGAGATGGCGGTGCCCGTGACGGTGAGCCCGCGCATGAGCGGCGACGCACCGAAGGTTGAGTCTTTGTACGGCGGCTGACGTCTGGATGTCCTGACCGCATCAGTGCGGCCGTCGGCAATGATCGCGTAGGGATCGAACGTCTGATCGTTGATCACGCGGCCCCGTTGTATCCTACTCCGATCAGTCCCCAACACGCGGTAAATAAGGGAGTAAGTCATGCCGTCTCACCAGACGACGAAAAGTCGCGCTTCCGCCAACTTCAGAGCTTTTCGGTACGTTACTTCGCGCGTACTTTGATCCACGACCGACGCCGCTATGAACATTCCGGTCACGAGGAACAGGGTTCCAATGGACGCCATTGCTATTGACGACGGTTAGCATTGCCGCACATACACACTCCCATTGGACCCAAGATCTGCAACTGACGGTACGAGTACTTTGCAACCGTGAGCCCGGCTTTTTTCAATTGCAGGTGGGGTGCATAGGCCGTGTACGTCCACCGCGATGACAGATAGCTGGCTGGGGACCCCGACTACACCAGCCAGATAGAGCTCCCAGAATTTCGTGAGGACGCTGAGGTTCATCGAGATGTTCAGCGCATCATCCGTCGGCTGCGGGGGCGAACGAGCCCACGCAGCCACGACGGACCGCTGACCCTGATAGCGCCTACGCGAATAATGCATCAGCGCAACACCTACAGGAGCACCGGGAGCATGGTTACCAACGATAGCGGTGATCACACCTAGTGGCGCCATCGAGAAGATCAGACTGTCGACGAAGCTAGTCGAGGAGCTCATGAATTGCTGGGAGAAGCGCTCAGCGAAGCTACCATATGCATTAGAAGCAGAAAATTGAAGGCGCGGGGCAACCGGGAGTGGAGGGATGTGAGGGGGATATCACAGCGCGAGCAGACTGCAGTCGACGTTGTCAGCGAGGTCGAATGGACTGGAGGCGACAATGAGACCCTTGCGGTGACAGATCAGAGACTAGATTGTTGTCGAACTCGGCGCCATCTCGGTACTTTTCCTCCACGGTGCTGGTACTCGGGGCCGCTGCAGCTGGTTCCGCGGCGCCGGCGGCGAAGGCCAAAACAGCGTCGAAAGCAATGCCGTCCGTGCCATCAAAATCGATGCAGATACCGTCAAGCGCTGTGCGGTTGTCATTGTGCCAATGTTGGAGGACGCTGACAGGGTGTTCAGTTTTGGAGAGCGAAGCATCTCAGGTTCAGCCTGGCATAACCCTCCCCCTAAATACAACACAACCAGCCCAGAGAGTCCCCCCTGCCGTGACGACGGTGATAGGGAGTAGATAACCGTAGTCGCATGGACGGATGTCTAGAAGCACAACACACGGAGAATGAGCCAAAACCGAAAGGTGACTCCGGCACACAACTGACCTTTCGGAGTTTCGGAAAGACAGAGGAACACAGCAAAAAAACTTTTAACCAGTAGGATTTGCCCTGGCTCTTGGTGCAGGCACGCCATTCGCCGCACGCTGCCCACGCCCAAGTAATTTATTTTGCGCTATATGGTGTATGATCGTTATACTATCTATCAGTGTGCCTACTTAGAAGTATGCAAGTGTACTTGGTCGATTAAGCACAGCTGAGACACGGTATTGGAATCCTGTCGGACAACGTACGGCTGAGCCATCTAGAGTGGCGAGTGGCGGGTGCACGTGGGTACTTCGATGAAATCGATATGGGTAGCGGGGCTGTACAAATCCGTATATTTACACGCTCAGAAAATACATAGAGAGTACATGCTTAAGTAAGTAAGCACTTTTCGAATGCCCTGCATACTACCTTCTACTAGCGTGCCCAATGATCGATCCCCCCGACTCTGGCGAGGTCACGTTCTTTTGTATGGAGCTGTCCGAATCGGGAGCAGACGCTAAACATCTGCTTATATCTATCACTTATTATTTATCTAGACGCTGGGTGGAGCATGTGCAAGGTCTTGGCAGAGCATAAAGTCTATCAAAAACCAGCCGAAGACAGACACGCCGAATCACAGGAACAATTTAGAATCCATATCTAGTACAGGAATGTGTTAGAGTCAAAGAAATAGGAGAAGCAGAAGGAATCAGTTTTTCTAGCGGTTGATAATGACGATGGCAGACAGCTCAGCTAATCAGGTGGTTTGTTTATATCTTGGCAAAGAGTAGATACGCAACCTTCTGCTCGTGCTTATTACATAAGTGAGGCAGAGCTTGATTTATTCGGGGGTACAATAGGGGTTTAGCTTTCTCACGAAAAAAAATCGAGAACGAACAGAAAATCAACGCTCTCTGACCGGCGGCAGCCCAGCTAGAAACAGACAGCGGCGGTTTGGACTAAGGCTGCTCAGTCTTTCCCAGGGCGACCAGGCAAGAGAAGCCGTGGGCGCCCACACGAACATTGGGCAATTGCAACGGCTTGAGAATGCCCTCGGACTCGGGTAGGATGGAGAGCACAGTCCTGTTGGAGGAGCCAGAAACCCTCGACGCGGAACTGCTGCAGGAAGAGGAGGCCGAAGCCAAGGCGGGCAGTCCTGGGTAGGCATCAAAAACCACATGGGATACAACCAAGAGGCCTACGATGCGGAGTGCGCCGCTCTCGTCAGGGCGTTGGAAACTGCCACGAGACGACAGAGACCCCGGAGAGGGTCACAATATTCACGGACGCCCAGGCCGCTATCTGGCCTCGGAGGAGCCTAGCCCCAGCCAAATATATACACACCGGGCAAGAAAGCACATTGCGGCACCGCGGAGGGCCAGTCCGGACATCACCATCGAGATCCGTTGGCGCTCGGCGCACAAGGGCGTTCCATGGAACGAAAAGGCTGACGTGTGGGCCAAGCTCGCGGCAGAGGAGCAAGACGCCCGAGGGGTGGAATGGCTAGGATGCTCAAGCCGGATGGAAGCGCGGCCGAGGCCAGGCGCTGGGCGGGAGGCCGAGTCTCCCAGAAGAAGGACAAGCTGCCAGCCAAACAGCGGCCAGACGGGATGGTAGCGGGTAATTGGCTCCAAGAGGCTTGCAGCTGGGATTTACTAGCTGAAGACAGGTCGCTGCCTCACCGGGCAGTACCTGAACTGGACGGAGAGTCAGCTTACCGCTTAGTACTGGTAGTTCCCCGTACAGGGCGCAGACACGGGAGCATTTCTTCAAGGTATGCCCTGAGTTGAAGGCCCAACGGAATGTCCTGTGGGCAGAGGTTCGAAAGGAAACTGGGAGGGGGAAGGGCCGGCTCACGATCCGAGACCTCCTCGCCGATACGAGGTGCAGGAAGCCGGTACTGGACTTCCTCTCCACCGCGGATGTGGAAAGGCTGGTCCCGGCTCCTGCTGACGAAGACGCACAGAGTGAGCTGTCGGAGTGAGCCGTCAGAGTGGGAGCGGAGGGAGTTGAGGGAAATGGATGGTGAAGGCCGAGGAGTAGGATATGGGGGGCGGGTCGTCGTTTCCTTTTTTCTTTCTTTTGTCTTTCCTTTGTGATTGTGATTCCTTTGGTGCGCATCACATCTTGGGACAGGCCTGGGCGGAGGGCAAAGGGGAGCTTGCAACTTTCCGCCTTCGCGCGGACTGCGGGTTGGAAACGAGCTTTGTGTACCTCGCCTGATCTATATATTGGTCGCATGCCAGTAATGAATAAACAAAAAAAATGAGAATCTCACTTTTCACCACTGTTAGCCGTTCCGTTATGAATTCATAGGAGAGCACTCGGATTATATAAAATGGCTTAGTTAAGTACATGGGTAAGTACACTCCAGAAAGGCTAGTGCTCCTTCTAGAGTAGACGCTAGGGATTATTTTTGATCATCGCTACTGCTCTATCGCTGACTAGTCTTCCTTTAATTTAGATGTTGTGGTGGACAAGAAAGCCGGGGGTAAAATTGTGGCCGAAATGGTGTTGGTTAAAGGTGTCTCCGGTCGTATAGTTATGTATGCACACAGCCCAGCAAAACCTCGATAATGGTTCCACCGTATATAAACCGGTGCTCGCCATACTTGGGCCAATGTAGTACAGAAAAGGCTCTTCCATCCCGTCCCCAATCCAGTCAACGCAACCAACCCTCCGTGCCCACCATCAATACCTTCCTTACCATTGACCTCCCGTAAAGGCCAGACCCCACGCCCAGCGTCGAGTTATGGCAAATCCATGCACCATCCAGGAATTCAGATTCATCCACCCTCTCGGAGACACGCCTGCAGTATGTCTGACCGAGGCCTTGCCGCTCGGGCAGCCCGCAAGCATCCTTCTATTGGGCTGCGGAGACCCAAGGTATGTGATATCTTGCCCCTGCTGCTGCTGGCTTCGAACGTATCGTTGATCCTCGATAAAGGGATATCCTCTTCACACTTCATTCGGAAGGCGCGAGGGACGAAATGCCGATCGACTTTACCTGTTGCGATAATGAGCCCGCCGTGTTGGGTTCGTTTGTCTGTGGAAACTCCATGGTGGCCCCGGTCCTTCTGCTGACCAGTAGTTCTCTCGTGGCAGCTCGAAATATCCTACTTTTCGCTTGCTTCGTCGACGAGAAGAAGAAAGTCAACAGCGACAAGATCTTCCAAATCTTCTATCACTTCTACATCGACCAAGAGTCGTTGGACCGTCTACATGCTGAGTGCAAGAAACTTCTCGATGCGGCGGCGGACATTGATATCTGGAACAACTCCAAGTTCGGCAAGTTCATGAGGATGTGCTCTAAGGACACGCTCGCTCAGCTCAAGCAGCATTGGCTACTCTATCTTGATTACAAGGTCACGAAGAAGGAACGCATGAAGATTGCTAGCCAGGTTCATGAGGACAATGTGGTATACTCCCAGAATTGCACATACGTGCGTTCTACAGGAATCTGCTGGGCGCAGGCTGGGGGTGCGGCCAAGGAGATCATCACACACTTTTGGAAACATGGCGTCACGGATCCGAATGCCATTGCGAATGCAACCCGCGTCAATCCAACGTTTGTTTTCGCCAACGGAAAAGACGAATTCTCCGTGCACTACGAAACCAATCCTCTCGCCGGGTTTCACCTTGTAGCCGGGTGCTTACCGGTGAAGGGATCCAAGAACTCCGGGAAAGACACGAAGCCTGAGCATCTGCTTGCAGCTGCAAAAGCGCAATTTCATGACTGGGGGTCTTCATTCCGATCGGTAGTGAATTCCGGTGCGGTCACGATTAGATTCCACATCGGTGGCGCCCTGGAGTTCTGCCGCGCGCTCCGTCACTGGCAGTTCACGGGTTCTATTGATTGCGGGGAATACTCCGCACAATGGACGAGCAAGATGCTGGCTCTCGATGGAGGGGACTACAGCGCACAAACCAGCTCACGTCATGGGCCGCCATTCAACATCATTGAAACCTCAAGTTTGCTCGACCAGGTCGGACTTCTAAATATCATCGCCGCAGCATCCCCTCTGCTACTCAAGTCGCCTTCCTCTACGATGTACACTGGTATGTCGGTTGCAAGTACCCAGGAGCCAGATCGGGCCTTTTCTCACCGCCTTTGTTGCGATATCGGTGCGTTTGGGGTACTTTTCGGTCTGATTCCATACACCTACGTTTCGGGATTTTCCTCGTGTTCCAACACGCACGAGATTTTGTTTTTCGAGAACTTCGATGCAGCCGACGAGCCTCACGAACGATTGGGATGGAAGTTCGTGGCATTGGGAGAGCCGACAGCTCTCATGAATGCAAACCCGCCATCTCTGTTTCTGGATCCAGATATTCTTGCGCGGTTCATCCATAAGATATACCTGCATATGTTTGAGCATGAGGCCCTGGAGCCTGTAGCCGGAGTTTCCAACGCACAAGCTCAGCGGGCAAGATCCAGCATTCACTATACTCGGGAAAGTTTCGCCCAACTCCTTCAGCTATTGAAAGCAGGCGTACCCGGTACGGATTGGAATTCGATGATGGAGCTATTCCTTGGCCTTGTGCAAAAGGACGAGATACTGGCCAATGGCATGCAGCACTACCAAGATCTTTGCCATCACCTCCATTGGGCCGGGGTGTTCTCTGTGCCGGTTCTCTGTTCGAGCCCGACGGTAGTCAGCCGCATTGTCGACCCATCGAGTGCCGGAAACGAAGCCATAATTTTTCGTAGCTGGATGGAGGAGGAAATACCCGCATTCATTTATGTGGTGCTCGAGGTTCCCCGACAACAACTGAAGCAGTTGGCCAACATGGGCACACAGGACTCAAAAGCGCCGGTCATGCAGGCTGACGTCTTCACAGGAGTTGGCCATAATGTGTTTTCCTCGGTGCATGCAGTCTTTGCGAACATATCAAAAACGGGAAGTGCTGGCAGCACCAACGTCAAGCTTACAGACGACCCCGAGGGATGGGAAGGAACCTCGCCGCTTGTCGCAGTTTTTCGAGTGCCTACCTGGAAATTACTGATCGATCCCAAAGCGATTACTGTATGCCTCAGCCTCAAGAGTGCACCCACATATGAGGAGTTGACTCGCTCCGTCGGATTGGAATTCGTCCTATTCTCGACCAAACTGGTAAACACGAAGTATGTTACATTGTGCCGAAGCCCTCCCAATACAGACAAACCCATCGTCCCACCGCACGTGCCCTCCATCCCAGTTTCGGCACCACGAGTCCCAATCACACCAATGGGAGTGTTGATGAATGCCAGTGCATCTTGTGTGCTACGTTTCGTGGTCAGGGTGGACGTCGGAGAGGAAAACGCAGAGCGGAGCCTTGCCCTTGGGGCGAAGCTCGCTATCCGGCAAACTTCTCCTTACATTCTGGAGGCTGAGCTCGTCGGTGGAGGGTTCACCAAGGAGATAGTGTATCCATTCCCTGTCGATGGCAGAGATGTGGAAATTCGTCCCAACCGAAACAAAGGGTTCGTAGAGGTAAGTAACTACTCGCAGAAAAGTCCCACCGCCAATCTAGTCATCTACTCATGTTTCGTGCAAAGATCCTCACTGCTCTGTCCAAGCCTCCGATAACAGGCGGCGGCTTCTCTCTGAACCTATTCCTGATGCTTCCCCATGACGACCCCCTGAACCAGACTCTGTGGAATGTCCATTTCCTCCGCAACCTCGATAGACTGCCCATCCTCGACACTGAAGGGACCCTTTCTTGGGAATGGTACGCCCCACACGTGACACTGCAATTATCAGATCGGGAGTGGTCCATTCGGGACAGATGCCGCCGTGCCCAACCAAAGCCAGATTCTATGGGGCCCCTGATCGATATCAAAAGCTCACTGTGTTCGTTTTTCGCCGGGTACATAAACTCACATAGTAGCCGTCCGAGGACGTATGCTCTCGCTTTCACGGATGGGCCACCCGAGTCGGGCGTCGCCAACTTCGATTTTGTCATCTTTTTTGTTGATCTTCGCCTGGATCTTGCAGCTCATACTATCATCGCTGACTCATGTGTCGTGCTTCTGACGCCCGATGTTCCAAATCAAGTTCGAGCAGATATTCTAAAAATGGGACTCGACGGAGGGGAAAATTTTCTGAGGATGGTCCCAGTCAAGAAGGAAGAGAAGGGAAATTGGCAGCAGCTTCTTCTGGTGTGCGTCGAGCGCTGTCGGGAATGGGAACACGACGCCTCCACCTGCAAATACAGCCTGGGAGATACGAGCACTCGCGGCACGTCGGGATTCTGGCTCTGCTCCTGTGGCCGAGGGAAGAATCTGCCACAAACCTTCACTGGCACGGCAGCCTTGAGCCGGGTTGTGCCATATGCCACCCGCGCAGCGATTTCGCCGTTGTTCGGTGTCTCGTACATCGAGCCCGTAGGTATAATCCACGGACAAAAGGATATGGACGACATCCGAGCTCTCTCTCAAGCTGTTTGCTGGAACCTCCCTTGCGGGAGGCGGGAGGACGAGGGCGTGAAACTGATGATGTGCGCAAGATGTGGCATTGCGAGGTATTGCTCGGCGGCCTGTCAGAAGAAACACTGGAAGTCTCATAAGCGGATTTGTTGGAAGTAGTAGGGTGTGGAATGGGGGAGGACGATGCGAGTTGTTTCGCTGTATGTGGGTTTGTTTTTCCTTTTTTTTTCTTCCTTTTTTTGTTTCCGAGTGAATTGGATTGGGGGCCTGGGGTCCTTCCTGTATTTTTCCCCCTCCGAGACGGCTACTCGGCTACTGTTGATGCCAGCTATGGTAGAGTGTAATTGCATAGCTTCCGTGGAAGGGTTTTCCTTCATGATGTCCGTCTGTTATGCCATCAAAGTCCCGGCATACCAATTATGTGCATGCTTTCTACTGAGAGGGATCGCGAATTAACTAGCTTGAAACATGGCTACTTCACGTCTGGTCCTCCCCTCCCTCGTCGGTGCGTATTTACGCAGTACGCTCCAGAAATGGCGGACGCACAGCCGGAGAGGACATGCAAGGCCAGTCGGTATCACACACAATCACTTCGTCCGGTATCGGCAAATATCACTCGGTGTAGCCTTGTCATGGGACAAGGCAGCAGAGTTTTCATAAACCATCCGCACAGTATCCTTGACAAGCTAAGTTGTGAGCCCTGCCTCGAAAAGAAGAGGGGAAAAAGCCATCATTTTCTGGCTTCAAATACGAGAGGATGAGGTTTTTTTTTCTTGATTCTAGTTTCAATAGGTTAGGCAAGTCTGCTCACGCCACACTACAGCAGACGCTAGCTTTAACGACGGAAGGGAGGGCTCGTGGATTGGCATCGCCGCGAATTATCGGTGTCACGGCAAGGGAAAACAACGAGTGACAAAGCATTCCGCGATCCCAACGCTCAATCAACTAACCAGTATTCGCAGCTGCTACCCACTACGGACTAGTCGGCCCCTTTTCCCTCGCCTCCCTCTCCGCATCGCTGACCTTCCCGTCCCCGACCGTCACCACTGCCTGTGACAGCGCATCCACGAACCTCCAGCAGTCCTCGAACGAGTTGTACATGGGCAACGGTGCCACCCGGATCACGTCCGGCTTTCTCTCGTCGACCACGATGCCTTTGTCATGCAGGATCTCGTAGATCGGCAGCATGAGTCCCTCCCTGAAGCACAGGCTTAGCTGTGCACCGCGCTGCTGCGGGTCGCTCGGAGTGATGATCTTGAATGGTGGGTGCGGCGCCAGAGAACACGGGAATGTGGTGCGTAGGAGGTGTTCGAGGTAGCCGGTCAGGTGCACCGATTTCGTGCGGAGACTGCTCATCGATGTCTCGGCGAACACGGATAGGGATGCACGGAGGGCAGTGAGTGAAATTATGCTCGGATTCGAGACTTGGTAACCCGCTGCGCCGGGCGTCGGGACGAAGCCTGAGCTTTTTGTCAGAGTTGTGCAAGTCGTGGAGTAGCCTCGTGGTCTGACTCACTGTTGTCCATCTTGAATCTACTCTCCGGGTCGTGGCCCCACCACCCAGCGAGCCTGTGCCTTCCGCCAGTCGCATGTTTGTCATGCACGAAAATCCCTGCCATGCCGCCGGGGCCGGAGGAGAGGTATTTATACGTGCACCAGGCGGCAAAGTCAACTCCCCACTCGTGCAGTTCAAGCGGGATGTTGCCCACGGCGTGCGCAAGATCCCAGCCGACGGTGATGTCCCGCGCCTGTGCGTACGCGGTGATCGATTTGATGTCAAACGCCTGGCCGGTATAGTACTGCACGCCGCTAAGGAAGAGGAGTGCTGCTGTGTCGCGGTGCTCGTCGATCGTGCGGAGGATGTGGGATGTGGAAAGGGTGTATTCCCCATCTCCGGCTTTGGGGTGAATACACACGAGATGCTTTGCAGGGTCTAGTCCGTGCCAGGATATCTGCGATTCCACGGCGTAGTGGTCGGAGGGGAAGGCCTTGCCCTCGATGATGATCTTCGTCCGAGATCCCGAAGGATTGTAGAAACTCGCGAGCAGCAGGTGGATGTTCTCGGTGAGCGAACCCATCACTGCCACCTCGCTTGGCAGGGCACCGACGACCTTCGCCATCGATATGCCGACGGTCTCGGAGGCGGAGACCCATGGCATGGATTTTGGGTGGTTGAAGTGGCCGGTCACGCCCCGGGTGGCCCAGATACTCAGCTCCTCGTTGATGAGGGCACGTGTGCGGCGGGGCTGCGGGCCGAGTGAGTTACCACAGAGGTAGATACATGGGTCCGAGGTGTCTTCTCTCATAAATCGCTCAGTCAGCGCTCCGCATCCATTCTGCCTCTTGCTTTCGCCAGACAAGACACGACAAACCGTTCTGCTCCGAGACGGGCTTCGCTTCAGGATGAGGGTCTTTCAAGTCCGCCTTCGAAGGGATTAGGAACTCGCGACGGAAATGTCTCAGCGGATCGATACGGTCGAGGTGCTGAGAGTACTCGAGTGATGTCGACTTGTAGTCCGAAAAGTTGATGCGATCACCGTGGAGGAAATTTTCAAATTGTGCCGAGTCCATTGTGTTGGCGGTGTATATTTTCTTTCGGTGAAGATATTCGAGCTGGATGCGTCACTTATAGAAGTAGCGCAGAGGGATGGTGCTCTACATACTGTATGGCGGGGTAATATCGCTTACTGCCGGGATGCGGCCGAGTGGCGTCACCTCGTTGCATCCTCTCCCATCTCTCTCCTCGCCGGCCAAGCACTGTCAGGTGCACGGCGGCTAATGAGGCCGGCTAGGAAAGGGAGATGATGATGATGTCTATTCTTATCTCCTCTCACGAGAAAAAACGGAACCTCTGTCTCCTCCGTAGTGCGCCACGTGACCTTAGTCAGCCGTCTTGGCGCGGCTCCCTCCTTACAGCGTAACAAGCACAACTTCCGTTGCCTTTGCCGTCGCCGTTGCCGACTCCCGGAACACGAACAACCTTCTTCCTGCCGCCACCGCCCACCGTAATCATGAACGCCCTCCGTTCACTTCTCCGTGCACGTCCGCGCCTCGTTCTAGCGACCTTCCGTCCACGCACGCTGACGACCACCGCGCGACTTCTCGGACTCCGAATCTCGAATCCGCGCACAGACCCCTCCGACCCCTCGAAGACGATGTCGATCGTGTTGACTCCACGGGCGTCGTCACGACTGCAGGCGATTCAGGCGGCGGTCGACAGCGAAGGCGACAGCAAATCACCACTAGCGCTGCGGATAACCGTCGCGTGCGGCGGGTGCCACGGATTCCAGTACACCATCTCTCTCTCCGACAAGATCGATCCCGCCGAGGACTCGCTGTTCACCGATGAGGACACCGGCGCCAGAATCGTCCTCGACGAGCCCAGCTTGGAACTGCTAAAAGGATCGACGGTGGATTATACCCAGGAGCTCATCGGCAGTCAGTTCGTCGTCAAGAACCCTTTGGCCACGAGTAGTTGTGGTTGTGGAACTAGCTTTGATATCGCTGGGATGTAAGAGTGGGAGCACCGGATCGGATTGATGGCCAAATGAGTGCCGTCTTTCTTCCTTTGCCTTTCGGGTTTTACGCAATTACGTAATTAGACGGCGTTTTAATCTCTCTTTCTTGGTCTCTGTCATCTACCTATCGTGGGGCGGCGTGTATTCTATAGATTATATCGCATTGGCAATGGTCATCTCTCAAGGCTGAGACGATCTTTGTCGGTGTCCATGGCGACGGTTTGATCATTTTATGTGCCGGCTCATCTTTCCAGTCTCCCGACTCTCTCTCCTCCGACAATCAACAATCCTTCTAGCACCCATCCATATATCCAGCAATCCGATACCAAATCTCAAGTCAATCGTGAACATATGACCATCAAACGAAAAGCCCTCCTCCGAACAGTAAAGCCCCAGGCCAAAGAAATGAAATGTATGCCGAACACAAAAAGCAACAGAAGAAAAAAGAAAAAAACCGCAGGGAACAAAGAAACCAAAGACTATAGAGATCATCAGAGGACAGACAATGAATGAAAAGCAAAGGCTATGGACAAACCAACGCAACACTTTTAAACACCCGCAAAGCGACCCAGAGCACCATCAAGCCTCGCGAAAGTACGCTCTCAGCTCCCCATCACGCTCCCTCACCTCTTCCCGCCCACACTTCAGCAGCATCTCCATAATGCCCCTCCTCCCAGCAGCGGCCGAAGCTATCACCGCGTCCCGCAACCCGACAGTAGCTCCAGCGTCCAGCAGCACCCTCACGACGTCCTCATGTCCCGCACACGCCGCACAGATTATCGCCGTTAGCTCTGTCGTTCCGCCCATGCGATCGGAGGCATTGACGTCCGCATCTTTCGCAAGCAACGCCTTGACCGCGGCGAGGTGTCCCTTCATCGCCGCATAAATGAGCGGCGCCAAGCCGGCTGCGTCTCGAGCCCCAACGTTCGTGCCTGCATCCACGAGCAAACCGATGATTCCCGCGTAGCCCTTAGCGGCGGCGCAATGCAGCGGCGACCAGCCGTCGGTGTCTGCGAGGGTGCAGTCCGCGCCGAGATCGAGAAGCGTGCGTATGTTTTGCTCGCGGCCTTTCGACGCCGCGAAGTAGATGGCCGTGCAGCCGGATTCGTTCTGCCTGTTGATGACGGCGCCGCCGCGCACGAGTGCCGGGATCACCGTGTGTCCCCCAATCACTGACGCCGCAAAGTGCAGAGCCGTTATGTCTCCAAATGCCTGCGAATTCGGGTTCGCGGAGAAGCGCAGTAGAAGCCGCACCGAGGGTAGGTCCACTGCGAGGGAGGCGTGGTGGAGCGGCGTCGCTCGCCCCACCGTGTCGGCGGCGTTGACGTCCGCGCCGTGTTGGAGTAGTGAGTGCACGAGCCCGTGGAAATGTCGTACCACGGCGCCGGTTAGAAGGGTCTCTCCGTGTCGGGAGGCGTAGGTCGTGAGGAGGGGGACATAGATCCTGCTTAGTGCTCGCGACGAGACGATAAACGATGCGAGGTCTTCGGGTGAAAGCTTTGTAACTATCAGAAGGAATAGCTCTGGCGGAAGGCTGAGGAAAGGGTCTGCTGAGGTTGAGGTTTTCGATGGCATTCGCGAGAGATCTGAATTGCTGGGTGGTGGGTGGTGGATGGTTTGAGTGGGGCTGCGAGAGGTAGATGAAGGGGGATGATGACTCTTTTTGTGTTGTGAATGTGCTGCGCCTCACCAGACGAATAGCACGCTTGGCAAGCGCATGAACATTTCTTAGTGATCAAATGTTCCAAGCCCGTGCTGATTTCTTGAGGGATGATGTCTTGATACAGCGTCTGCGGAGATAGGTAAATACCGGCGACTTCGTGTACTCTATGATATTATCTAGTCCTAGTCGTGCCGTTCGGTCTGCGCGGGGTTGCCCTGTCCAGATATAATTAGCGCCCTTCTCGAACCCTGCCGAAAGAGGAACATCCGAGTGATATCCCGTATGCTACGCCACATCTCATGACCTCACCAACGTGAGACGACCCAGATCATGACCAGAGAAGTTACAGATGATTAGAGGTCAGAGGCTTCGAGGTTTACATCACATGGGAATGGACATTCGAACGCCTCAAGGGCTCGTCTATACATAGATCGCCGATGCTCCCGTTCCCATGCGCACTCGTACCGCAATTGCGCATTAACTACCGTTCCTATTCATTCCACCAACATGCATACGTATCACGGGTAATGCCGTCACAGAGCAGCCCTCGCCAATCAACCAAGCCAGGCTTATTGTGGTCTCATTGGCCGCCTCCTTAAGGAGAGTACTCCAGCTTTCCCTCGATGGCGCCCCAGAACTCCTCCACGAGCTCCTTCTGTCCACTCGGAGCAGCCCTTACAGCCAGGTAACGCCTACAGTCTACAGTAGGCGTCCAGCCACCGGGGTTGCCATCCACAATGATGCCACCCGCCTCCGTAAGAATCAACCAACCCGCCGCCACATCCCAAGCCCAGCATCCGCCCTCCCAGTACAGATCTACCTGACCGGCAGCAACAGCACACAGATTCAATGCGGCGCTGCCCAAGCTGCGCAGAGAGTGTACCATCTTTCCGCCTTCCTCTACGGCACCAGCGAGCTTGGTGAAGGTGCGATGCTTGACCTCGAAGTTGTGGCCAGAACGGTCAGATCCCCATTCCACGGCGCAGAGAGCATTCTGAAGGCCTGTGAGCGGCTCAGGGTGCTGCTTGCGGGGGAGACGGATCTTGCGGGGAGCGATGGGCGCGGGGGACGAAGGGGAGTCGGTGCGCACCGGCATCGTCAGAAACGAGCCTTGGTTCTTAATGGCGGTGTACATGTGAGTCGTGTCTGCCTCGTCAGCTACAACTCGTCGGTTGTGGGTAGGGTGGGGCAAGGAAGCTAACATGGGTTGTAAATCACTCCCACGACCGGAGAGCGCATGACGCACAGGGCCAGCGAAATGCAGACATTCGGGAACGCGTGGATAAAGTTGGTAGTGCCGTCGATAGGGTCACAAATGAACGTGGGCTTGTCGGTGAGCTGCTTGCCAGGGACGTAGGTCTCCTCGCCGAGGAAGCTGCACACCGTCCAGCTTAGCAAAGGGATACATGGCGGGGGAATAGCGGCGGGAGATATACTCGTAGTCAGGATAGCGCTCCTTCAGAGCTCCAATAACGAACTTCTCTACAGCCTTGTCCGTCTCGGTGACCAGATCGACCGCTGTGGACACACACCGTCAGCGCCACTCTTACCATCCACGAACCCAAGTCACCCACAGTTCTTCTTCGAATTGCTGGTATTAACATGCGGCTGTGCTATAGCGATCATGTCACCAGCCTTGCGGGCGAGCTCAACGAGGAGATCGTGCACCTCCTGGTGGTTGACTGACTCGGCCATTCTGCGGATCCTACGGGATGAGGCGGGGAGCTGGAAGAATTCGGGGGTTAGATTCAGTTTGCAGAAGAGGGCGGTGAACTTCTGCATTGCGATTGTCGCAGTAATGGAGGGAGGTAGCGGGAGAGGTGTAGAGAGGGGAGTAGAGACGGTGTGGGGGCTATGGATTGCAGTGGGAAAGACACACGCACCTGTTCAACGTAGACTTCTGGCTGCTTGTTCTTTGCTAGGGAGGCTGTCGTCGGCCCTTCCGTTGTCCTGGTCTCAATTGAGTTCCACGGGATCGTATGGACGGGGCTAAGGCGGGCCAAGTCCTTGCAAGCACGCGTAGAACCACCACTAGTGATTGGCCGAGATCCGGCGAATCGAGCTCAAGCTCGTCATATGTATGCAGCAATAGCAACGGTCTTGCGGATGTTCAGCCTTTGTGCAGAATGTCGAAACTGGAGACAATGTTCTACTTGCGCACGCATAGCTCGCAGAGACTCAAGCTATCTAGCTACATATCATGACTAGGCTCTCTACCTGAGCACTTCGCGGGTAACTATAGGCCAACTCGATCGTGAAGGTATCGTATGTAGGGGCTGCGAGATCGAAATTTTAGTCACCTTCTCTCGTAGCCCGCGGAACAAGGCTGTTTGCTCCATTGGAACGTCCCCTTCTGCACAGCCGCAGCCAGTCAGGACTCGTAGCCTTGTCCGGAGCTTGTAGGTCAGACTCGGTGCACCAACCAGAACAGAACACCGGGAAGGCTGTCGTAATGATTGATCTTACCCTGAGGTGACTCTGTGGTCAGCTGTGAAGGCTCTTAGCACAGCGCTTGTGCGAGCGTTCTCAATTCGTGTCGGTAGGCTGTCCTACGGGCTGGGAGTTGCGGGATCAGCCTCTCGCTATGGTCAGCCTTGTTCCGAGACAAGAAGGAACTTTCCACTTCTGTCGCCTTCCGCCCATGATTTGTATCGCCGTTCCGTGGAAACACCCTCGAGATCGTCAAACGGCGGACTGTCCGGAGACTTCACTCAGTCTCCCTCCCCTACATACCATGCAGCATATATTTGTAGCAGCCTTGCTCCAAATCCCCCCAACACAACACACCCCCGTGACCTTACCACCACCACCCTTCACGCTGCCGCAGAACAGAGCACAATAATTACCGGGGCAAAGGGTTGGGAACAATGATTCAGTCGGGATTTGAACCTGGGTTGGGTGGTTGGGAAAGGATTATTTATTTAGATATTAATTCATTAATCGCGTGCGACCTGTCCGGATCATTACGATGTAAAGAATGCTGGAATGGCGAGCGCACAAGATACCCTACACTACTGAATCGGGTGATGTAATTTGATTGGGTCAGGTTTCACAACGTCTTTTGGGGGGGAGGAAGCTAGCGGTAGGGAACAGTAGACCGGACGAAAAGGGGGGAAACGGACGGAGAAACAGGCGGACGGGGGGAGAAGGATGAGCAGTAGGCTCGGCAGCGTTTCCTTGCGGAGCTCTATGTACTTCATATGTAAATATGTACATATGTCTGTCTGTCCAGATGGAAGTAGGGATACTCTGCGTCGGATCGCTGCCTGCTGTTTCAGGTGGGAAGCGGACTGCTGGCACACTCGGAGTGCATCTCCATAGGTAGTCTATTCTGTACAAGGGTACATGCGCTGGTTGGATCCCCATCACCATCAATGTTGCTTTCAATTGTTCTCCAGTATATCAATCACACCTCCAGAAACAAGGGGTATATCTTGCCGCCTTTTGCCTGGCCTGAGACGCAACCCAAAACACGACACATTCCCAAGAGCAAAGATTTTTGGCTGTCCCTCGATCATCGCACATCGTATGTAAACATCTACAAACCCCGACCCTATCCACCCTACACAGGGCCCCGGCGCTACAGCTTGAACTGCTCAAGGAATTTCCGTGCAGCTGCGACACCTTCGTCAGCCTTTGCGGGGTTGAGTCCAACTCCTTGAGTGGTCGGTCCTTTTCCTCCAGCCTTACCGCCGACAACCTTGCTCACTGCACTGGCCCAATCTTGTGCAGTAGTTTGCTTGGTAAGTTCCTATGAGCAAGTTAGTATCGAAGGAATGTGGGAGGTTGGGGAAGAAAACTGACTGGCGGGGCATAGCACCCGTGGACGATTTTCCCCTCGGACTCATCGCCAGCGAACAGGTACACGGCCTTGTTGTTCTTGGTTTGAGCGAACTTGAGAGCATCACCGATAGCCTTTCCATTCGCGGATATCGGGAGGTGTGCAACCATGACATTGCTATCCTTGTTCTTCGCGAAGTATTCGGTGATGGCATCCATAGCGGCCTTGGATTCAGCCCTCTGCTTGGCCTTGAGCTCGTCCATCATCTTCTTGTGAATAGCCGCGAAGCTGTCCTTCAATTGCGCTTTGGTAACGGTGGAAATCGACAGGTTGCTAAGGTCGACCTGAGCCTTCTTGATCTCGGCCTCCTTGGCGGCACCAGACTCCATCTTCTCGAGGCGGTCGAGCCTCTTGGAAAAGCTGGCGGCGACCTCCTGCACCACATAGGCATCCTCTCCGGTGACCGCAACGATACGGCGGATCCCCTTAGCAATACCAGACTCCTCGAGAATGATCAACTCCTTGATGTCGCCAGTTTCTGCCACATGGGTTCCACCACAAAATTCAATGCTGACCTTGCTCCACTTAGGATTCTTGATATCTCGAAGCAAATCCTCGATGGGCACACCGACCGAAACCACACGGACAGGATCCGGGTATGTTTCGCCGAAAATAGCACGGACACCTTCAATTTGCCGGGCAGTGGCCAGGGGAACATCGCTCGCATAAACCTCGAGGTTTTGTCGAATGTACCTAGTAGAGATCTTCTCAATTTCGGCCAATTGCTCCGTCGTAACCTGCTTCTTGTGCGAAAAGTCGAACCTCAGCTTCTCGGCAGCAACCAGAGATCCCTTTTGGTCAACTTCGTTGCCGAGAACCTCCTTGAGTGCGTAGTTGAGGATGTGTGTACCGGTGTGGTTATTACGGATTGGCCATCTCCGTAGCTGAACATCGTCAACTGATAGCCATCAACAGGAAGTCAAACTTAGACTTACCTCGTCGTATTCGCTGATAACCTTGTCGGATACAGATAACGATCCGTAGTTCATGAAACCCGTGTGAAGGACGTAACCGCCGTAAACCTGCACATTGGCAACGTCGAATTCGGCCTTTCCATCAATGACGATCTTTCCCGTGTCATATTCCTGACCTCCTTGCTCGGCATAGAAGTTGGTTTTGTCCATGAGAATTCCCAGTTGAGCGTCCGCGGGGAGGCCTTCGGTGGTATCGGTGAAGACTTTGTTATGGTAGATAGCTATAATTTGACTACTAATAACACCCGATTCTGCGGAGCAATCAGCAACGACACCAGGAATCGATATTTAAGGACATACCATATTTGTAACGGTCATCCGTCTTCGGGACGTTAGCCATGCTTTCCAGCATTCCGATATCGTGAACGTCCAGTTTGACGAGCTCCACGCCGTTGGATGTCTTCTTGGCTTTACTGGCTTGCTTAGCATCTGCCTGCGCCTTCGCGAACTCATCCTCGCTAATGTTGAGACCAGCTTCCTCCGCCATAATCCTAGTCAGATCAACGGGAAATCCGTAGGTGTCGTACAATCGCCAGACGTCGGCTCCATTCAGGATTGACGATCCGTTCTTCTTCGCCTTCTCGGCATACTCCTGAAAGATCTTCTCTCCACGGTCGAGAGTGCGCGAGAACGACTCCTCTTCCTCGCTCAGGATCTGCTTGATGTCCTTTTCTCTCTTTCCGAGTTCAGGGAACATGCCACCCTACAAAGCCATTAATTGTTGATCTCACGTTAAAGTAGTTGAACACCTACCAGTTGCATAGTCAAGGTTGGGACCAGCTGGGCGAAAAATTTGCCGATCTCGACATCAAAGTAACGACGAGCATAACGTGCACCACGACGGAGAATTCGTCGGATGACGTACCCTCTGCCGTCGTTGTTGGGAGCACAGCCGTCTGCAATCGCAAAACTCAAAGTTCTGATATGGTCGGCGATAACACGGTAGGCGGTATCGATACCATCCGTATCATTGTCTCCGAACTTTCCTTCGTAGGGCCGTGCACCAGTGATGTCACGTATCTTGGCAAAGAGCGGCGTGAACACGTCCGTATCGTAGTTGGAGCGCTTGTTCTGAAGGACAGAGACCAGGCGCTCGAATCCCATACCGGTGTCGACATGCTTGTTTGGCAGCGGACGAAGTGAGCGGTCGGCCTCTCTGTTATACTGGATGAAGACGTTGTTCCAGATCTCAAGAACATCTGGATCGTCCTGATTGACAAGGTGCGCTGCGTTTCGCCCGCCGATACGATCGTAGTGAATCTCGCTGCAAGGACCACATGGCCCCTGATCACCCATCTCCCAGAAGTTATCCTTCATGTTTCCAGGCAAAATGTGGTCATCCGCAACGCCCACCGACTTCCACAGGTTCTTTGACTCGTCGTCGGGATTGAGACCACCTTCCTTGGAGCCCTCAAAGTAGGTCACATAGAGCCGGTCCGGATCAATCCCGTAGACCTTCGTCAAGAGTTCCCAGGAGTACTTGATGGCCTCCTCCTTGAAGTAGTCGCCGAAACTCCAGTTACCTAGCATCTCAAAGAAGGTCTAGGGAGAAAAAAACGTCAGCAGTCAGTTACGAACAACTATAGTCCCAAGCGGCAGGATAGACCAACGTGGTGGTAGGAGTCCTTTCCAACATCGTCCAAGTCGTTATGTTTGCCACCTTTGAAACCGTCAGATATGGACCCTATTGGTCTGAGATGCAATAGTCGACAAACCTGCTCTGATACACTGTTGAAGCATCAGTAAATGAACAAAATTGGATGGCGGCCCAGCACTGTCGTGAAAAAAAATAAGGACCTACCTTCTGAGAATTGGTCGCACGCTTCAACGTAGCGAAATCCGAGGTGGGCTCAACAGTTCCGAGAAAGATCGCTTTGTATTGGTTCATTCCCGCATTCGCGAAGAGTAGAGTAGGATCCGAGTGAGGAACCACGGACGAGGAGGGCACTATGAAGGGATTGACTCAGTATCCGTTGCGACACGCGACACGACAGGACGCAACTAACCAAAAGTGTGGCCATTTTCCTTGAAGTACCCAATAAAGGTGTCTCGCACACGCTCAGCGCTCCACCCTCCGGCCATAGCAACTTGGTTCGAGAGTTGGGAAGCGGGCGTGGAGCAGAATGTGCGGCGAGAGGAGCCGATGAGCGTCGTGCGCAAGAGGGGGCGCTGGTGGGGTTGAGGTGTGGTGGGGTGGTGTAACGTGATGTGAGTTGGGTTGGTTTTTTGGAGCTGCGACTGCAAGCGCAATGCAGCCGAAAGGCGCTCGGGAGAGAACGAGGACAAGGAGGAGGACGATGAGGACGATGAGGACGATGGAGAGACGGCGAACAGGAATCTGTGAGTCGGAGATAGGCCAGAGGAGGAAGGGAAAGAGAAGCTTGTGGCTTTGGAGGGTATCAGATAGCAGCGCTGAGGATATGGACGAACGAGCAACAGTCCTCTGCCGAAACGGGGGCCTCCTCTTGCACGACGCAAAGCCAAATTCATGAACAAAAATGGTGATCTACTAAGCATCGGAATGCCCGTCGACCGAGTGAAAAAAAAACCCCCCGAACTGACAGAAAGTGCCACGACCTCTACATAGACCCTTCGCCCCACATGTGATTCACAATGCTTGGCACCACAACTCAAAGATTTGATAAGCCACCACCAGCCCCGAAAAGAAGACGCATGCAAAGTGGCGAGGACTAGGTACCTATGTATGTACACAGTTCGGCAAGCATGTGTTGGAAGGTATTCTACTCTAACTATGTAAGAGATAGATTCTCGAGATAGGCCTATCCAGCTTTTTGCCCCCAACCGCTACATACTCCGCTATGTATTCCGCCTAGACTCCTAGAGCTTGACTGCTAATAGAGCCGCCTATCTACATCATCCCTGATAGACGCGCCAACCCCGAGTAGGTATTGCGGCAATTGAAGCCACTATGAATTATCATGGCACGTATGACCTCTAGCTCGACAGGCACTCGAAATTGAACACAGGAAATAGCCGTTTCCTTTGCTCTTTCTTTGTCTTTACTTTGTAATTTCCTTGGTGCGCGTTATATCTTCTTGGGACAGGCCTGGGCGGAGTGCAAAGGGGAGCGCTCTCGCAACGAGCCGCCATCGTGCGGACTGCGGACAGTGTGCACTAGGACAGAACATAAAGTTGTGTCCGTATAAGCGCAAGTATGCACTAAGCCTCATTGGGTTTGCACTAAGCTGGATGCAGTGAAACAGGGAGAGTGATAATGAACGATGGACTGCAAAAAGTCCGTCCACCTCCAGCAGGAACTGCCAGCCCTCGATGATAGACAGATATTTCTACAAGCAATATCCGGGGGTGAAAGCGAGATGGATATGACGCTGGAGGGGTTGAGTGGAGAATGACCTTGTGTTGGGGGAGGACACACGAAAAGAAATTGTGCTTGGTTTTTAGAAGCCTATACTACTTGAATCATGAGTACTCAATACCCCAAACCCTAGAAATCAAGAATCGAGCGCAATTTATGAGATATGGTGGAGTTATGGGGCATCGAAGATGGGGTTTGATAGAGGGACGGTATCTCAGGGCGCTTGGCCGTGAGCAACAGAGAGGTAATCATATGAAATCACTCGTACTAACCCATTTTACGTGACGCTAGCTTGTTAGCGTCTGGGCGGCTCAACTACCTGGGAGTGAACACCAAATACCCTTCCACTATCTAGTACACATTGCATAGGTCGCATGTGATTAATGACTAAACAAAAAAGACATGCCCCCAAATGTTGCTGGGCAAAACAGAGCTGGGGCTGCCTGTTTGTAGAACGACAGTCCTGATTGGACCGTGCCACAGATTGCTATTCATTAGCAACGCTCCTGGGCCCCATACCACTCCCAATAGAGCCCACGCCCGCAGTCGCCAGGGCCCCCCACAAACTGCGGCTACAATCTCTACGTAGGACCCCCATTACGGGAAACCAGCTTTCCATCAAGACGACTGCAATCAGTCTCGGCCTGGGTGCTTGAAAATTGGTTCCATATATACATATGAACAAGACATTGACGCCCGACAAAATGTGGCTCGTTGTTGAGCACCGGCTAAATAGGCCTGAGAAAATGGTGCGAGCCCGAATCTCCTACTCCATGGGTTCAAGAGTGCTAGCACGCTTCTGTGGTGGATGATGATGTTCATCTCTTGGCCGAGATGTCCGCTATTTGTAACTGGTCCAGGCTTGAGAATCTGCACCCGAGTTTATGCGCTAGATAGTAAGTCCCCATGCCCCGACATGGCACTCAAAACGATCACTTACATATCGCATCAGGATTCAGAAGCGCAGTGAGAATGTATAAGCAGTGAAGAGAAATAGTCATCGAATAAATAAAGAACATATGTACCCACTACTAAACGACATCAGTACTTGACGCGCGTGACTAGCACATTACAATGAAAGAATAGACAAGACTCAAGAGCCACAAGAAAAGACACCTGAAACGGACAGAAAGAGCACTCTTCAATCCTCCGTGTCGTCCCATGGATAATCTGTGCCGCTATGAAACTTAGCGCATCACAGTCCACACTCGAATACATAGCAATAGCGACCGAAATCGCCGATGTTGTTCTCCATGGCGGCGTCGATGCCTGCGGGAATCATCGCTGCTTCCTGAACTGGAGCGTTACGTTGCATGATTTCTTGGGTCATTCGGTACATATATCATCTTCTCTTGCCCAAGTTTAGAGTTCGCCAAGATAATTGCGTAATGCGGCAAAAAGTTGTGCAGCAGCGCCAAGAGCAACCCTGCCCTTTTGAGTCTGGATCGCAACTGCGAGATCCGAAGGACACGCAATTGTGAGATCTCGGAGTTTCGCTGGTGCCTTGAGCCACGGCCCACCTTGCAGCTGGAGGTCTAAATTTTCACCACGTGCTCTGAGAATGTCGGCAACAAGCTTGGCGAACGGTCCGTCGATCAGAAGTTTCGAGGGAACCTTGAGAGCGATTCTCACCATTAACCATTGATTCGAGATCCCTTGGTGCGCAACAACCAGTTGGTTATCAGGGGCTCGACCACAGCGGAAACGGCTGGAACGGCGCAATAAAGATCGGCAAGTTCGAGGACATGTTCAATTTCCCCAAGGTGATGGAGCTTGTCCGATCCACAGCAGGATGCGAAGGAAGCGTCGGTACGCCTGCTTGATCACCAGAATGATCTTCCTGGCCGCTTTTCTCAATTGCTCTTCGCCTTCTGTGGGTTGAACCGAAAAGCTCTTATCACTCGTCGAGCTCTGGCTCAGTCGCGTTCGAAGTAGTCGTGGCGTGCACCGGCCTCATGATGGCTTGGAATAGGTTTCTCCGGGGTCATCCGGATCAAGGATGTAGCGGTATTTGATGCCGTCGGGACCGCTGTGCGAGTTCTCTGGTTTCCACCAGGTTTGCGGGAGGCTCTTCCCAAAGAAGAGAGCATTCCCTGAGCGTGGTCGAACGAAGCAGGTAAACGTCGTCGATGACCGCGACATCAGGAGCCTGCAAGGACAGTCAGACGGAGGGCTTTTCGGTCCGGCACAGTGGCGTTTGAGCAATTCTCTGAAACTGACTTCGGTGCCGTCGCCCACTTTGCGCTTACGTGACATCTTGACTGGTGCGGAATGGGGACTTGCGATGATTGAGAGCTTTGGGCGCGGAGGTAAGGGCAGGGGTGGGGTGTGAGCCTGAAGTCCAAACCACAAGGTTGTTAAGTACTACATAGCATAAGTCTAGAAGAATAGAAGCGCTTGGGTAAGTGTGTAGGGCGGATGCCAAGTCGTTTCTGTATGCCAAACTTGCCTCGGTTCCAATGTTCCATCGGTGGCAGTCAGAGTCAGGAATCATAACATACCATATGGCCACTATCTTGTACCTATTTAACTGTACATATGTCTGTTTCCCGATGCCATGTCCCTTACGCCGCTGCCTTATCCAAAGACCTTGAACTATCGACATGGAAGGTTACAGAGCAGCTCAAGCTACATTGATATCTCAGTACTTACTAGCCATCTAAGGATAGAGCATTAGTAAAGGCGAATACTATTGTAGCGGTTCTAGATCAAACTCATGCGCTTTCAGAGCTTTCCCTCCGGAACACATTCCTTTGTATTCTTCCCGTCGTGAAGATGTAGAATAGGGTTGTGGTGTTTGTTGGCGTTGTGCCAAGTTAGTCTGTTTCTTCTTCGCCCGCAAGGAAAGGTTGATCGCACAACCAGCACCTAAATCCTTCAACCAGTTACTCCACCGCCAGCACTAATTACTGCTGCCACCACCACCGCCAGCACTAATTACTGCTGCCACCACCACCACCACCACCACCACCACCACCACCACCACCACCACCACCACCACCACCACCACCACCACCACCACCACCACCACCACCACCACCACCACCACCACCACCACTACCACCTCTCCTACTACCAGGGACAGACAACTCATCTGGTTCTCAGCACGAAATAAACCGAATACTCATTAAAGAAGCGGGAACCCAGCTTTCATTATCTCATAACACCGTCAGCATTGCTGTGGAGAAGCAACCATAACATAGTCCCCTCGTTAACTCTCTCGGGCGCGCTGCGATTGAAAGGTGCAATTATTACCTAGACTACCCCCTCCAACCCCAGCCCCAACCACAACCCACCACAACCATCACCTAACCACCCCTCCCGCTCTGTCAACGAGAACCGCCTTCTCCACCTCATTCCATATCTTACCCAGGAACCCTCGACTGTCGTCACTCGCCTGCGCTTCGTTCAAAACAGCACACTTCAACACTATCTACAACTCCCAAGGACGACGGCGACGACGAAACCTATCTACCAGTTTCTCCCTTCGAAAGAAGAACACCCACGATCGATAGCTCTCGCCTGTTCGCCGCTTATAAACAAAATGGAATCTTGGCCTAATTACGCAACAGATCCAGCGAGCAGTCGTCAGTCACGCTACAACACACTGCCGCCGAACTCTGATCCTTCCCCGCAGCACCCCCGGGAGTACGCCTCTCAACAAGCACCGCAACCACAAGGCCACTCGCAACAGGGATATCAGGCGTATCACGGTCAAGTGGGGACTACTGCAACCGTAGGCTCTACGAATCCGCGTCCTGAGAATCCCAGCGAGTACATGGACATCCAGATGCAGGAGGCCGACTCGTACGGTAGAGGGAAGTTTCAGCAGCAGCAACCACGGCAGCCGTTCCTCAACGACGAACTCACGTCCCCACAACAGACCCAACGATACTCACCAATGCCTCAACAAGGCCAATATACCGCCTCTGCATCGTCGCAGCCTACCAATCTTCCTCCAATGTATCCACACTCACAACACCGCCAGTCGCCGTCTCGACCGAGTTACTCAAATGCCTCACAGTCCTACTACAGCCAGAATGCTCCCAACAGCTCACCGCGTACGGGCACACTGCCCTCTATCCAGAATTATCAGCAACATTCGATGCAGCTTTCAGGTCCGCTACCCGACGCCAGCCCCCCCATTTTCACTGGGCGGCGAAACTTAGATCCAGATGCAGGTCAAGATTCCAGCGGCAGTGGTACCGGTGGTGGTGGGGGAGGAGGTGGAGGTCGCTACTTTCCACAGTCGGCGGCGGCGGCGGCATCACAAGCAGCTCTCATGTTTGAGCCGACTCCTCCTCAACCCTCGCCCCCGAGAGACCCCGCGCCACGATTACAGAGGGTCATGAATATGAGTGACCTGAAACCCCGAATAAACACCCAGCCTGCGCACCGGAGAGCAAATCCGGAGGGTGGTTTTATCAGTGTATGCCACAGTCCCATATTCGTTGGGGTAACCTTGCTAACAGCCAGATGGAAAGCCCGTACAAGCCCTTACCACATACCTTCCAGCGACATACCGCATATGTAATCCTCAGTTCAAATACGAGTCATCGCGAAACCCTCGGCGAGTCTTGACGAAGCCGAGCAAAGGTGTCAAGAACGATGGGTACGACAACGAGGACAGTGACTACATTCTCTATGTGAACGATATTCTGGGCTCGGAGGAGACGAAGTAACTAGCTTCAATTCAGCCATTCAGTCTCGAGTTGCGCTAATGTACACCGAACAGGAATCGGTATCTGATCCTGGACGTTCTTGGGCAAGGGACGTTTGGCCAAGTAGTCAAGTGCCAGAACATGAAGACGCAAGAGGTGGTGGCTGTCAAGGTTGTGAAGAATAGAACCGCGTACTTCAACCAGAGCATGATGGAGGTTTCAGTGCTGGACCTGGTTCGTCACTTTCCCCACACCTAGAGAATGTTGACCGTAAACTAATCTTAGTACTGCCATAGCTCAATAGCAAGCTTGACAAGAACGACGACCATCATATCCTACGCCTGAAAGACACTTTCATACATAAGCAGCATCTTTGCCTTGTCTTCGAGCTGCTCAGTGTGAACCTGTACGAGCTCATCAAGCAGAATCAGTTCCGGGGGTTGAGCACGACCCTTGTACGGGTGTTCGCCCAGCAGCTGTTAAATGCGCTATGCCTCCTGAACAAAGCCAGACTGATTCATTGCGACCTGAAACCTGAGAATATCTTGCTGAAGAAGTCGGTCAATCCATACCCGTTGCTGCAAGTTCGTGTGCACTGACTCCAGGTTCAGCTTGGAGAGCCCCATCATCAAAGTTATCGACTTCGGTTCGGCATGTGACGAGCGGCAAACCGTTTATACGTACATTCAGTCCCGATTTTACAGGTCCCCAGAAGTCCTGCTCGGTCTCCCGTGAGTTTCCCCACGTCCCCGCCTAGCATGCATTGCTCAAGGCTTGAAACTTATGTATCCCCGCAAGCTACTCATCGTCGATTGACATGTGGTCACTCGGGTGCATCGTCGTCGAGCTTTTCCTCGGATTACCTTTATTCCCTGGCAGTTCCGAATACAACCAAGTCTCTCGAATTACCGATATGCTGGGGATACCGCCGGTTTGGATGATTGAGATGGGAAAGCAAGCTGGGGATTTCTTCGAGAAAGTGACGGACGAGTTCGGACGAAAGTCATACAGACTGAAGAGCATGGAGCAATACTCCAAAGAACACAACACCAAGGAACAGCCTGGAAAGAAGTATTTTCAAGCTACAACACTACCAGAAATCATCCGGCAGTACGCCATGCCTCGGAAGAACATGAAACCAATCGAAATTGAGAAAGGTTGGTCCTATAAAACTCCTCTTAGGTGCCCGTCGCTCATGTGTCCCAGAAATGAACAACCGTGTGGCATTCATTGATTTCGTGCGCGGCCTACTGTGCACCAACCCAATGGAGCGATGGTCGCCACAGCAGGCTAAGATGCATCCTTTCATCACGCAGCAGAAATATACCGGACCCTTCGTACCGCCCATGAACCTCAAAAACAGTTCGCCGCTTCAAAAGTCGCCCATGTCCGCAATGGAGCAGCAACAGCGAGCAGACCAGGCGGCTCGGCAGAAGCAGCAACAGGCCCAGGCTCACGCCCAGGCCCAAGCACAGGCCCAGGCTCAAGCACAACAAGCACAGGCGCAAGCACAGGCACAGGCACAGGCACAGGCACAGGCACAGGCACAGGCACAGGCACAGGCACAGGCGCAGGCGCAGGCACAGGCACAGGCGCAAATAGCCACTGGCTATGGATCCGTCGGCGGCTATCACGCTCAAGCTCAAGCGCAACCCACTGGATACAACAGCGCCAACATGTATAGTCCGCCACAGCAGCAGCAGCCAGCGCCACCAGCATATTCGGCAGGTGGAAATCAGTACGGTGGAATGGTTCCGCCTCCGCAACACGGTCAACAGCCACCTCAAATACCAGGTGGTCAATATCAAGCAGCGGGCATGTACAACCAGCAGAATGCCCGAAACCGGCAGCGGTCCGCGACAATGATGGACGGTATTCCTCCACAAATACAGCGAGCAGCTTCGATGATGGATCCTAATCACCCCATTCGACTTCAGCCCAGCCCTGCATACTTCCCCCCGCCTCCTGGAGGAGTTCCTGATGATGCCGGAAACAACCGGCAACGGGGCCGCGGCGCCCCATATCGACGAGACGTAGTTCGGAATCTCGAAGACCGCACGATGGAGGAGGGCCTCTTTAATCAACGGTGGAAATAGCCAGGTGCTCGATATTCCGACGGCAGTGAGATTTTTTACGATATGTGGTGCTTTTTGCGGGGGAAGTGATATGGCTGGTTCGAACCGCTATGAATCCAGAAGGTTACTTGGTCCGGTCCCGGGGCGTTTCCTCGGGAAATGGTGAGATCACGGTCACGTCCGCTACGAGACAGAATCCCGGCAGCCCGGAAGCCTTGGAACGGAGTAATGAATGGCTGGGATGGTTCGGTGCGGGTGGTGGCTGAGGAAAGTAAACTGTTGAGGTGTTGTCTCCGAAGCATCTCATCTCCTTTATCTTCACTGTCTGCGTTTTGATGTTTTGCTTTTGCCTTTGTCGTATGTGTGATTCGAGACAGTCTTTCTTTTTCCCTTCCTTACATTTGTCTTTATGAATGCTGGATCTCATTTTTTTTGTATGGCATGGTTTATTGTGCTTATTCTGGTGAGTGGGAAAGAAAGCGGGGTGGGGTCTGAATGAGTGATGACTATGATCAAAAAAAAAGTTGTTTGAGCGGAATAGGATCAGTGCTTGCGACATTGGAGCCCAGATGATCTAGTTTTTCCAGTCTGATGTGTGGGTGGATGCTTCTTTCTATTTTAAGGTTTATTTTCTACTACAGCAGAGATGTTTGGTGAGCCCATAGTGGAGACCAATTGCTGCTGCCGCCACTGGCGTTGTATCTATTGGAGAGCCATAGTATATGTGGGAGCCGGGATTCATTGAATGTGCTTGTTCACCTCTATGTTAAATGTCAGTGCGGGGTGGTCAGTGACAAGCAATCAACCAGCTTACCCTGCCGTCCGTCTTGTTAGGGCTCACCCTCTTTCACACAAAATTTCGCAACTTTGTGAGGACGCTATTTGCCGCCTGGGGTCAACGAAAGAGAGAAGCGAAGAGAGAAGCGAGAAGAGAAGGCAACCGATCACCTCCAAGATCCGACCAGCCCGCATTCGAGGCCCCCAAAATCCGCACTACCCCCCACTACCAACCTACCCCGCGACCTACGACAAAAACCGACACCGCTCTCTACCCATCATGTCTCGGTTTTTCCACGGCGGTCTAAGCGACAGCGAGTCGTCCTCGTCCGACGAAGAGGAACTCTACTCCGAAGAGGAATCGGAAGCCGAGGATAGCTCCAGCGAGGAGGAATCCGCCGAGGAGGAGGAGGCGTCGGATGACGACAGTGATGAGGAGGGAGGATCGCGGTTCTTGAGGGGTGCCGAGAGCGACGATAGTGATGATGATGAAGGGAAACGCACCGTCAAGAGTGCGAAGGATAAGCGACAGGATGAGATCGAGGGCATGGTCAAGGCTATCGAGAATGCTCAGAAGATCAATGATTGGGTTACCATATCTGCAGGTATGTTTCTCTCTGTTCTTTTCTCTGTTGGTGGGGCAGGTGTAGTGGACAGGGGTCAAGGCGGGGCAGATTTACCTGCTATGGTTGAGATATCATGATGCTGATTGAAGATGGCAGAGTTCGACAAGCTTAATCGGGTCGTTCAGAAGGGCACCCAGAGCGCCACAATGCCGAAGATCTACATTAAGTCCATCGCCGAGCTCGAGGACTTCATGAACGACACTGTCAAGGACAAGGCCGCTACCAAAAAGATGAACGCTGCGAATGCCCGTGCGCTTAACGCCATCAAGCAGAAGGTCAAGCGGAACAACCGGGCATACGAAACGGAGATCGTGGCGTACCGTAAAGACAAGGATGCCTTTATGGTGGAGGATGAAGCAACGGAGACCGTAAAGCCCAAAAAGGTGAAGACCATCGCGAGGAGTGAGGCGCCCGAAGCCGACGATGACGATGGTTTCGCTACTGTCGGCCGCGGCGGAAAGACCCTTATCTTCACACCTGAGAGCATCTTCAAGCACTTGAAGGTGATCATCGAAAGCCGTGGCAAGAAGAACACCGACAGGAATGAGCAAATCAAGATTATGGAGAAGCTGTTGGAGGTTGCCCAGTCACCATATCAAAAGATCAAGGTCCTTCTGGCATTGATCTCCACTCGGTTCGACCTTACAACCGGCGCTCAGTCTTACATGTCGAACGAACAGTGGAAAGCGTTGGTCTCGCCATCCTTAGTTACGGCACTTCTGGTACAAGAAGGCTGACATGGTGCATATAGTGCGGAGAAGGAGTTCAACGTTTTGGTTGATGTCCTCGAGGCCAGTCCCCGGTTTGTTGTTGTGGAGTCCGCAGAGGAATGGGACGACGAGGAGAAGCCGCCGCAGCCTGCGGAGGGAGAGATCTTCAAGATTCCCGGCAGTGTCGTATCGATCGTCGACAGGCTTGACGACGAGCTCACTCGCTCGCTGCAGCATATTGACCCTCACACCACGGAGTATATCGAGCGACTCAGCGACGAGGGCGCTCTTTACACCTCGATCCTCAGAAGCCAGCTATACCTGGAGGCACTACCCCGCGAGCGGGGGGTCACGAGCGACGAGTCCTTGAACCGTGTCATCATGCGGCGATTGGACCATGTTTACTTCAAGGTTCGCCACCATCGCATCAATTGTCCGTACGGTTTGCCTTTCTGACCTATCATACAGCCCGAACAGGTCATCAAGATCGGCGAGGAGAGCGCATGGAAGGCCATTGACGCCAAGTTCGACTCCGTCATCTCCCCACGGGCCAACGCCACCGGACCTGCGAGCGATCTTCTGCATGTTCTGTGCACTTATCTCTACCAGCACGATGCTACGGTCCTGCGCACTCGTGCGATGCTGTGCCATATCTACCACTACGCCCTCCACAACCAGTTCTTCAAGGCTCGCGACATGTTGCTCATGTCGCATCTCCAGGAGAACATCCACTCCGCGGATGTGAGCACACAGATCATGTACAACCGCACTCTCGTGCAGGTTGGTCTCTGCGCTTTCCGTGCGGGTCTGATCTACGAGGCCCAGACGGCAATGCAGGAGATTTGCGGAACCGGAAGGCTGAAGGAGCTGCTCGCCCAAGGAGTCCAGATCCAGAGATACATGCAGGTCACTCCTGAACAGGAGCGTCTCGAGCGCCAGCGACAGCTGCCGTTCCACCAGCACATCAACCTGGAGCTGTTGGAGTGTGCCTATCTCACCTGTTCCATGCTGCTCGAGATCCCTGCGCTTGCTGCTTCCGGTTCGAGCCCCGATGTCAAAAAGCGTGTCATCAGCAAAACGTTCCGGAGGATGCTCGAGTACCACGAGCGACAGATCTTCACTGGCCCTCCGGAGAACACCAGGGACCATGTCATGCAGGCTGCCAAGGCCCTCGCAGCCGGCGAGTGGAAGAAGTCGAGCGAGTTGATCCACGCCATCAAGATCTGGGACCTTCTGCCAGAACCACAAAAGATCAAGGATATGCTGAGCGAGAAGGTCCAAGAGGAAGGCTTGCGAACATACCTTTTCACCTACGCGCCGTTCTACGACACCCTCTCCCTCGCCAGACTAGCCGAGATGTTCGATCTACCCACCCGCAAGGTTTCCGCCCTCGTCTCCAAGATGATTGCCCACGAGGAGATCGCAGCGGCGCTCGACCAGGTCAACAACGCCATCACCTTCCGCAAGGGTGTCGAGCTCTCGCGACTTCAGACTCTAGCGCTCACACTCGCCGACAAGGCCAGCGGTCTAACGGAGATGAACGAACGTTTCCTCGAGCAGAAGACGCAAGGTCAAGGAGGCTTCCAGGAGGGCGGTGCACCGCGGGGAGGTGGGCGCGGAGGACGAGGCGGTCGTGGCGGCAGGCGGGGTCGTGGTGGGCGTGGAGACGGCGGCGAACAGCGACCGCAGAGAAGTGTTCAGTTCCAACAACAGTCTGGCTTCCACGGAGGAGCGATGAAAACGTAGTTGCCTTTCGGGAGTCATATAAAACGGGGATCATCAAAAGTGGTTCTTGCAGTTCTGTCCTTGGTTTTTTTTCCCTTTCTTCTTGTTTTCATCCTTTTTCTTCCGGGGCTTTCTCATAAATTTCTTTTCCGTTTGGTTTTTTTTACAGTCGGACACGGGGTTTGCCATGTCTTCTTCTGCCGGTACGATGAGCTTGAGCTTGTTTGTGCAGTGGTGCAAGCATAAATGGAGAAAGTGGACTGTTCGAATTAGCTTCGTCCGTGGGCTGTAGAGCGATGATCCGATCAACAGGACCGAGTGACGCCCAGCAGGGCGCCCCAGGCACGGAAGGCCGTTCGGCCAGCCGCGTAGGATTCCGCAATGTCAGCCCGCCTCGTCCTCGACATTGGCGGCAGGTCCGCAGCAATCAGAGGGACACGCACCAGCAGCAGCACAAACAGCAAACAGGGGCGGGTAAGTATCGCTGCGATCCCCCTCCAGTGTGTATCGACATAAACGAATATCGCGGGGAATTTGGCAGGCTGGTCGAGTGGATGGGATGGGATCGGATGGGGGTGTTCTTTTCTTTTCTTTTCTCTCCTCTTCTCTTCGCGGCATCCATCCATCCCGTCCGATTCTCGTCACGTCCGCACGTGTACGAGCATCGCGCCACGATCCGCGAGGAGACGTCTCCGCCTCCCTTGTCCCGCAACCCGGCAGAGCGCATAGATAGACATAACTAGTCTATACGCACACATATGTACAAATGTATGTGTGGTACTCTACACCATCGCACAAAGTAGATAGATAGATACAGTACATAGATGGGCAGCTGCGTGTGTGGCTGGAATTCTCCGCGGATATAGGCCTAGTCCATCTAGATGAGTTATAATGTACTCTACCGGTCAACTAAGCGGCTACTACTAGTTACCCCCTTACCCGGACACTTTTGTTATAGTTAGTTATTTCCCCGTTCAGCATAGTCCACACCCGTCACCACCCATAGATAGACAGCCCGAAGATGGCCCCTACCAAGCCTCGAGAAGCCAAAAACACCATTCAAGAAGACAGGATTCGCCGTGCCCCTGAGGAACTCCCCAGTTCTACCCTATCCGAGCGGGAGCGTGGTGGCCTTAGAGTGAGTACACGTCAGGAGGGTCATGCACGCCCGGCAGAAACTCACGCCGGCTATGTAGATATGGAGAAGGCCTTCGAAGAACTGGTGCACGCGGCCGTGTAGACGTCACCTGCAGCTCTCCGTATGTAAAAGTTCGGGGGGGGGCTCGACTTGGCCGACAGCGGGGCCTACGGAAGCAATATCACTGGCCTAACTAGGTAGGTAAGTATATATATATAAAAAAGGGACTATTTCGCTAAGTTGATACGTTTGATGGGGTTGTTCTCTTCTCTTCTTCAGGCGCGGATCCCCCTCCTGCCAATGCGCCCGCCATTACATACACGCAAAAGATCCATCTCGGGGGCGGGGGGGGGGGGAGGAAATCCCCAGTCGTCTGCATAGCCACGTGCACCCAGGGCCTTCTCCATACATAGCCGGCGTGAGTTTCTGCCGGGCGCGCATGACCCTCCTGACGTGTACTCACTCTAAGGCCACCACGCTCCCGCTCGGATAGGGTAGAACTGGGGAGTTCCTCGGGGGCACGGCGAATCCTGTCTTCTTGAATAGTGTGCTTGGATTCTCGAGGCTTGGCAGGGCTGTCTATGGGTTGGTGACGGGTGTTGACTATCTATGCTGAACGGGGAAATAACTAACAAAAGCGTCCGGGTAAGGGGTAGTAGACGATTAACCGGTAAAGTACGTTGGAGTTGCACACAGCTTCGCTTAGCGCCGCGTCGAGTGATAGCGCGTGTCGTCGCCTCGTCCGCCCGGTACATAGATACATATGCAGCGTGTAGATATATATATATATATACCGTAGGTGTGTACATGATTTGTAGATAGGGCGGGAGTTCGATTCGACCCGGCGATGGCCGCGGGGGGTGCCGCCGCCCCCCCGTCGGTGTGTGTGTGTATGTATCTATGTATGATGTAGGAGGAGCGAACGCTTCGCTTCGGCGGCGTCGGATGGAGCGGCCGAGCCATTCCCAACTGCCGTTCCACTCCTCGCGACATCGTCACCACCACACCAGACACTAGAAGTATGCACGGCGAATTCTATTTTCTTCCTCTTTCGTCTCGGTCGTAGATATGCAATATCGTACGTAGAGTACTCTACTCCACTCCACCCCACCGCTCGCACTGTAACAACAGAAGGGAAAAAAAAGAAAAAAAAAGTCGAAAAAAAAGTCGAAAAAAATGACGAAAGTCTAGAACCTTCATGATCATGCGGACGCAACACAGCCAGCCAACCGGACAGACAAGAACGCACTTGGCGTGAAGGAGGGGAAAAAAGACGTGATTGAGGATCGCGGTGGGGTGCGGCGATCGAGCGAGAGCGGCCGCCAGCCACGATGTTACTCTATGTAGAGTGCTCCACCTACCTACGGCCGGTCGGTCGGTCAGTGCGCAAAAACCTGGGGAGGGAGCGGAGGACGGAAGGAAGGGGTCGCAGACAAGGCTGGCCACGCTGGCGGGCACGGGCTTGGACGAGGAGATGGAGAGTCAATGTGGTTGGACCGGTACCCACCACACACACATGTCTATGCACTACTACTTGCTCTACTCTCTGCAGAGATGCGCACCCCCGATGGACGGGCCCAAAGCAGCAATCCGCTACGACGGCGGGCGAAGACGCAGACGGAACAGAGAAAGAGCCAATGATCGCGACGCCGGCCTGTGCTCGCGAACGGTGTCGAGAGGATTTGGGTTTCGCGCCTTGCCCGAATTCGCCCAGTACGTACGTAGAGTACCTGGCAGCTTCCAGAGCAAAGCGGAAAAAGGCCTCGGCCAGGAAGGGAAAAGGAGGGGCCAGGCGGAGGAGATCTCGGAACCGCAGATCTGGTTGAGATGGATCTCTCCTCTCCGACGAGGCTAGCCTCGCCTCCGTCGACCGGCGACGGAGCATATACGGACGACGACCTATGCGTCGCGCGAACGTCGGCCACGGGTTGGGTCCCGTCTCGCGTTCGTCAGGCTGCGCTGGCGGGGCGCGGACGTGCTCGACGATTGGCGGGACGGCGGCAGCAGCAGCAGCAGCAGCAGCAGCCGCACGGGGACAGAGGACGGCAAAAACACGAGGAAACAGAGAACGGCAAAGACAAGAGGAAAACGGCACGACGAGACGAACACCTCCAGCTTCCAACAGCGCCGCCAACGCACACCTGCCGCGGCGACGGGGACGGGTGGGATCTCTCGGACCAGAATGCCACTCGCTGCTGGGCGCAGAGGATGTCCTTCCGAGGCAGCTGCGACCCGGATCACAGTGTGTTGGCGGGTCTAACCGCAGCAGGCAGGCAGTCACACGGGGGGGGCGAGTCCCTTTTTCTGACATGCTCGGAATCTTGGGGAGGCGCACAACGCTTTCGGTGCGTTTCGAGGAAGGCCGGCCGGCCGCCTGTTGGAGGAGAGCTAGTCGGTCCGGATGCGGATGGACAGCAGCCCAACACGCAGCGACGCCGGCGCCTGCCCGCCCTGGCCGTAGGCACCAAGCACGCATGCACGCACGTCGACTCGCCCGCGAGGAAGCATGCAAGCGAGGGTCTGCAAGAGGGGTTGGTTGGTTGGCGAGGATGGGGTGGGTGTGGTGTGGTGAGCGCGAGCAGACAGCCAGAGAGGGGCGGTGGTCAGAATCGGGCCTCTTGCCGGCGCGCTGGAAGGGGAGAGCTACATCATGCGTCAGTTAGGGGGCCTCTCGAAGCAGAGCAGGACGCTATTCCGATCGACCTTTAGTCCTGAATCAATCGCCGAGACAGCACACCAACCGACCGACAACTGCTGCTGCAGACAACTGCGTACGGCGGCCGGGGGCGTGCCAATTCGAGCGGAGAGCGACATCGATTGGGCTCCGCACGGGGAGGAGGACACGGCGCTCTCTCAATGCGCGAATACCCGCGGCAGCATGCGATGCATCTCGAGGGGGGGTCAGGGCGGAGAAGAAGGAGGAGGAGGAGGAGGAGGAGGAGGAGGGGGGGAGAAGAAGAAGAAAGCATGCATCGATGCATGCATTTCCCCCTCATGTCCGGTTGTCCCAGAATAAACCGCGCGCCCCCAACCCTGCTGTGTGGGGGAGTTGCATTTATGTTTGTGCGTGAAATGTGTTGCCCCGTCGTCGCTGTCCGGCCACAAACCAGCGTCCGCCTCTCCTGGATTCGGACCGGCGCAATCGTGCCGCGGGACAAGTCACAGGGGGGGAAGACACGAGCGTAGTCTAGTCGCTATCGTCAGCCAAGCATCACCGTGTTTACAGAGTGGGAGAGAGCAAGAAGATAACCGGCACGGCAGGTCGACCAGGGAGAGGGGGGGGGGGGGCTGGACGAGGCAGCGCATATCCACCGTCCATCATCCATCATCCATCATCCATCCACCACCCCCATATGTACGGTATATAGATATCGGCAGTGTTACGGACAGCTCGGGTTCCGGTTTCTGCTCACCGCATAGGAGAGAGGGGGAGGGTGATCACGGAGCAGGAAATTTTTCCCCTTTTTTGTTTTCCCTTTCGTTCTGTTTCTCCCTTTCGACGAGAGGGAAGCTGATCGTCGGGGAGCACGCCGGAGATAGTCGATGGATTACCGCTCTGTTGCTGTGCTGCAGTGAGCTCCAGAAACAGGAATGTCGGAGAAAGGAGGAAGGAGGGATTGCCGAAAGCGGAGATGGTTCTTCTTCTTCTTCTTCTTCTTCTTCTTCTTCTTCTTCTTCTTCTTCTTCTTATTCTTATTCTTCGTCTTTCTTCTTTCTTTCGTCCCTGGTTGCTCCCACCGCCCAGGGAGGAAGGGAGGAGGGGAGGTTCTTTCTCTCTCCTCTTTCTCGCTGCTTCCGTATGTAGAGTACCTACCAACGGCAGGTACCGGTGCTTGTCGATATCTAGAGTATGTCAGATGTGTGTGCGTGTTCGTTCTGGCGGGGCGGGCATCAATCCGGAGCCCCATGTACCATCCCCCTCCCCACTTCTTGCCTCCGATTGCGACATACGCTGCTATCTATGTATGTAGTTAGTGTGTGTGTATGTGTGTGTGGGTGCGAGTGATGGAAGAGGGGAAGAGCGAGGGGGGGGGACTTCCTTGCTGGATATATCTACACGTATGTACATACATCGTCTAGCTGCATGGATAGAGTGAGCATGTATGTAGGGCAAACTTGACGGAACACCCAGAGAAAGATCTCACGTCCCACAGCGTTCGACGGTCCGGCGGAACTAACCCACCCCCATCGCCCATCTATCTAGATATCTGGATACATTTCTACATTCCACATACATAAACGGGTTTGGGGGGAGGGGAAGGGGGAGACTCAATTCTGCCCGCCGGTCGGAATGCCGAACGAGCAGGAGAAAAAAAAAAGAAAAAGAAAAAGAAAAGAAAGAGAAAAAAAAAAGGGGGGGGGGGAGAGGCATACATAGCATACATACTTTTCGTATCTACTCTACAGACGGGGGGGGGGGGGGGGGGGGGGGGGGGGGGGGGGGGGGGGGGGGCGGCGGGGGGGGGGGGCGGGGGGGGGGGGCGGGGCGCGCGGC
>Ga0307508_10000323_pt1 | contig 57542 bp, 44 predicted proteins | sample 9_EM_MG_FD_203089 | JGI IMG/M metagenome (GOLD analysis project Ga0307508, IMG submission 203089) | Populus trichocarpa ectomycorrhiza microbial communities from riparian zone in the Pacific Northwest, United States - 9_EM | ecosystem: Host-associated > Plants > Roots > Unclassified | place... | reverse complement strand
GTATTCCCAGCGCGCCAGGGCGTTGAGGATGTCCTCGTCGACCACAAGGCTGACCCAGGCGCGGTTACTGGTCTCACGTCGGTAGGCGAGCCGATGGCGCGCCGCGTCGGCCTGCTGGCGCAGAAACGTTTTCCGGTTGAGGCGCGCCGGTCCCGGCATGATCACGATGCCCCCGGTCGGCGCATCGAGGTCGTCGCCTCCTACAATGCTCATAGTTCCAACCTCCTCCTTTTGCCGGTCAGGTCGCCGTCGGCGCGGTCCTGTTCCATGTTCCTCATGGTCCGCTTCTGTTCCACTAAGCGGAACAACAAAAACCGCTGCGCTGCAGGCGTTTCCCACTTATTGTTCCTCTTGTTCCTCTTTAAATTAAAATAATAAAAAGTAGGGTGGTTAGGGCTATGGTTGTGTCCGGTCGGTCCTCGCCCGAACGGACCTGTAGAAGCGGCACAAGCGGCCCAAGTGGCACAACGTTGATTTTGCTGACAAAATAAAAATCCAATCCGGCACAAGCGGACCATTTTCGAGGCTGGAGCGGACCATTTGCCGAGACGCTTTCAAAATCTGGGTTCCTTGTCGCGGCTGGGCTTGGCACCAGCCGGCTGGAACTTGGCGTTGGCCTTTGCGTGCTCGGCCTCCTTGGCGAGCCGTTCGGCGTGTGCCGCGGCCCAGGTAGCGGCCTGGGTCGCCAGCTCGGCTCTGGCCTCATAGGTCAAGGCGTCGAGGTCCACCGGGTCGTCAGCCTCCTCGGCTCGCCACGCCTCGATGGCGGGGTCGACCCACGGCCAGTTGGGGAAGCGCTTTTCCCATTCGTCACGGCACTGCAGCAGCGGCGGGAACGTCCAGCCGCGACGGCGGAGAACCTTTACCCTGTTCTCGCATCCCATCTGGCTCAAGAAAGCCCCGAGCCGGTGATCGCTGAGGCTCTTGAGGCGCGGCTCGACCTGCTTGGCCTGATCGTAAACACCAAGCTGATTGACAAGTCTGGTCTGGGCGGTGCCGTTGCCGGCTTCGATCGTGACCTCGCGCTGATACGTGTGGCTCACGGCTCGGTTCGGCTCAAGCGGGTCAGCACCGGCAATGGTCCCGGTCTCCAGCAATTCGCACCACCACGCCTCCAGCGGCAACAGGCTGTGATTGCGCTGCTCCATCAGGCCCTCGGTCTTAGGGACCGCTCTGACGTTGAAGCCGGTGAGGTCGACCTCGTGCAGGAAATGATAGAGCAGTGCCTCGTAGCCGCCCTCATTCTTGAGCTGATCAAGGATGGCACTGAAGTAAGCGAAGTCCTGCAGGTGAGCCTGCGAGATAGTCGGAATAAAAAAGCGCCGTGCGGTTCCACTGACCGGCAGGAAATGCCGTTCATTGGAGGTGACTGAGATGTTGAGAAAACTGTCGGCGCGATAGATACCGAATCCCTTCGGCTCAATGGTCAACTTCGACTCAGTGACCAATCCGAACAGCACATTGCGGTGCTCGTGATTACCGACGAACAGCGCCTCATCCGCTGTCAACCGCAGCAGTGTTTCGAGATGCGGATTGAACGCGCCGACGACATGCTTGGCATTGCCGACCTGCATGGCGTGGCCACCGAGCAGGTGACCCATCGTCCGCTCATAGATGCCTTTGCCAGCGCCTTCCTCATCTGAGCGCAGCCCGAGTGCGATCTCGCTGCGGATGCGCTTTTGCAGAATGGTGGCCTCGCGTTTTACCAAATAATCGAAGTGCTCTGCGTTGCCGCCGCAGATCACGTCACGCATGAACGCCAGGAATTTATCACAGCCTTGCGCGCCGCTCTTGCCGTCAGGCTTGATTGCCCTCACGCCATAGCCTCGCCACAAATTCATCCGGTTGCCGACTGTGTCTTTGTTGTGCTGGGGCATGAACGCCATGCCGCCGTCGTACTGGCGCCGGTGCTGGCTGCCGACCCAATACGTACCCATCGGGATGCTCTGGGCCTTGCCCTCCTTGTCCAAATACTCGTGGCGATATTTGTTCTGCAGTGCGACGAAGTCGCCAATCGTCTGCGTCATCACGATGGTTTCCCGACCGGGGAAATCCTCCAACTCGCCGAAGGTGACGACGCGGGTCTTGCCGCTGATCGGCAGCAAGGCATGCAATCTGTTAAGCCGCTCGATATCATTGACGGCAGTGCCGGTGCCGGTGCTCTTGGCCTGCTTGTTCTCATCGCGCGGGTGCTTCCGCAGCCACGATTCACACATTCCGCGAATCGTGTGCTTTTCTTCGTATTTCCAATTCCAGCGCTCGCCATAGCTGCCGGCTGCCAATCGCGTGGCTCCAAGCACGACGGCCACGACCTCATCAATCGTACAGCCACTCGACAACATCGACGCGCTCACGCTCAGTTGCGTGGTGTGAACGGCGGCCTCTCCGCCGGCCATGTAACTCATCGCCTTCAGCCGCTGCCCGACATCAATCGGCAACTTGTGCTCGGAGGCATACTTGGCGAAGGCGTCGTTCTCGCCTGCTGTCTTTGACGTCGGCCGCTCCTTCCGGAGCACGATGGGCGAGGTCTCCGACAGCATGGTCTCGATATCGTCCAGTTCGTAACGATGCCCAGTCGACTCGACGACCGTCACCGGCTTCCACTCATCTCGCTTGCTGTTGTGCGTACCGGGCATCCTCATCAGCGCGGCAACGTGGCAAACTTTGAAGTCACCGCCGACAAGGTCGCACAACAGTTTGAGCGCGGCCTCGATGCGCTCGATGGTTTCGTGACCGTCGACAATGTTGATCCGGATCGATTCCTTGAACGCCCAGTAACAGTGATAGCCGTTGCCGCTGTTCACGATCCACGACGGCGGTAACAGCAACTGCCCCAGACGGCGCAGGATGGTGGCCTCGTCGTCGATCACATCTTTGAAATCAATGTCGGCATGCAGGCCGCAGATCTCGCAAGCGTTGTCCTTGTTGCGCCGCGTGTTCGGCTGCAGCGTCGCCACGCAAAAGAATGAGCCACGCTTAGGCCGATTCCACTTGCTCAAGAATCCGGTCACGTCCTCGATGTCGCGCGTGGTGACGTGGCGCTCGTCGGGTTCGGTCGGGTCGCCCTTCTCATTGGCGAGTGAATTGAAAAAAGCCGGCTGCTCGCTGATGCCGAACCACTCTTTGACGAAATCGATAGCGGCGGCGGTGTTGGTGCCGGTAGCGTTGGTCTTGTCCATTTCAATTGCCCTCCGGATTGGAGGAATACAGCGCGGCGTTGCGCTCGATGCGCTCTCGACAGACGGCCTCGTATCGCTGTGCGATGGTCTCGATGCTATCGGCAGCGGCGCGCATCTCAGCGACGATGTCGCGCATGGCCTTGATGGTTTCGAGATTGTCGGCCCGGCAGTCGGCGGACGCGGCATGGCGGGTAACGTACCGGATTTGGGCCAGGATGGTGGAGATGTGGCGGGACAGCTGGATCATGCCGGTGCCCTCGCCGGCAGGTGGCACAAATGTGCCAACAGGTTCCATTGCCCTGCTCGGGCGGAAGGTGTATGCCTCATTTTCCCAACCAAATAGTTCCGAACCCCCGGTGCTGGCGAGCGCCGGGGAGTTCACTAGATGAAAATGCCGACGACCCCTCGGGATGCGCGGCGGGCTGAATCGATTTTGCTGATTTTGAATTTTGAACCGTCGCCCCGGTGAGCGTTCCGGGTGGCGGGGCTGCAAATCATCGCGGCGGTTTTGTTTTCCCCGACGCGGTCGTCAATCGCAGTCAGTAGCCTTCTGATGACCTGACATCGCAAATCCGTTCACCTTCTCGCAACCGGATGAAGCGATCCGCAGGGTACTCTCTGATTGCGCGCGCAAACAAAAGTTTGGCGTCGTCCTCATCATCCGGGAAGCCGATCTGCCGCCAGCGACCTACGCAAAGCAATTCGATTTTCCAATGCGTGTTCATGATCACGCGACCTTGTCGCCCAGTTTTTCGCGCGCTTCCCGCCACGCCTCGGCGGCCGATCGCGAAATCAAAACGCGTCGCCCAATGCTGAAGGTCTTCGGCATGTCACCGCGATATTTGTAAAACATCGGGTTTGAAATCCCGTACCGCCGGCAGAAATCATTGACTGAAAAAGCCATCACGTCATCGATCGTCGGGACAACCTTCTTGCGCGGGTGCATGCTTGTGCTCCTCAAAAATCCGATGGGCCATTCGCACGGCGAACGGCCACGGGGATGAAGTTTCAGGATTCTGTTTTGCGGATTTTGAGCCGTCGTGCTCGACGCGTGAAGCAGGCGGGGCTGGCCATTGACCTTGCTGGGTTTTGTTTTCCCCCAGCCGGCCGCTCTAAATAGTTGGTAAGTCGCATAAAATAGCGACTCACGAGAAGCTACACACCATTAGCACAAATCGGGGTTTCTGCGAAGGGCCGTGTCCGATGCCGAACGTTTCGGCGAGTTGGTCGCAAACCTGTGGCTTCACTTCAGCCGATGTCGGCTTAAGTGTTGGCTTGCCCGGCGCGGTGCTCCATCACGCGCGCTTCGGCAGCGACACCACCTCGCTGATTTCGGGCATGGCGGAACGTGCGCCGGCCTTGTCGAGCGGCTTGCCGAGGCCCCTGGAATAGACCTGCTCGATCTGGGCAAGACTGGTGTTGTGCATCTTCGCGACCACAAGCGGCTTCTCGTCCTTTTCCAGCAGGTGCCACGCCATCGACGAATATCTCAAGCAGTAGGGCGTCAGTTCCGGATCAAGCCCGAGGTGCGCAATCGCGGCGCGGAAGTGATCGGAGGCCGTGTACACCTTGGCCAGCAACGGCTCGCCCTTCTTGCGCGTGCCGGCGAGAGCCCGCAGCACCCGCGCCAATCCTAGCGAAATCGGCACTTCGTGATAGCTGGTCTTCCGCCGCTTCCTGTGGTTATTGCCCTTGCGCGAACTGGGCATCAGCAGGAACGGCGGAACGGGGTTGCTGTCCTTGTCCGTAGCGTTGTCCCGCAGATCGCGCGGCTTCAGCCGCTCCACCTGACTTTGCCGCGCCCCGCTCTCGCGCAGGACATGCATGAGCACGCCAAGATTCGGCTCATCGGCATAGGCGTAGCAAGCGCGCACAATCGCGGCGGTCGTCTCCTGAGGCAAAATAAAGCTCTCGCGAATTTCCTCTCCTTCGGCTTCCTCAGCCTCCTGCCTGTCGGCGGCGGTCGGCCGCAAACCATGCTTCCAGGCGTGAGCGTTGGTGATGGTGGCGTCGTCGGATGCGAGCAGGGTCAGCGCCGACGCCAGCGAGTTGGAATAGCGGACGGCGGTCGTCGCCTTCAATCCCTTGGCTATCAGACCGTCGCGCCACTTCTGAAAGTCGCCCTTTTTCGTCAACGGCACCACCATCGAGCTGAGCGGCGTGCCGGTGAGATGCAGAATCAAGGTACTGGCATTGGTGGGTCCACCACCGTCGCGCTCCATGTACTTCTGATAGAGCAGCACAGCCCCCATGACGGTGACCGGTGCGGGGCGCCCCTCTTCATCAGTCGGGGCGACGCCTGCCAGCTCCAGCGCCTTCGCCTTCATCTGATTGAAACTCAGAATGGCGTCGCCGTTGGCGTCAGCATAGTCGTCGGCCCATCCAAGCCGCTGGGTCCATTCCACGTCGGAGCGCCGGACGGTCCAACTGCCGTTCTTGCCGTCGAGCCGGCGGTACTGCCCCTGCACATGCGGTGCGATGCTGGTGCTGTAAACCTTCTTCTTGGGCGGCAATCGCAAGCGCGTGGTGGGGGTCTCAAGACGGTCGGGAGCGGAGCGGCGAGCCATGGCGGTTTCCCTGAGTTTCCCTTTGAAGGGGGATAAAGCTACGTAGGGACAGGTAGGACTCAGTGGGAATATTGCAAGCTATTTCAATCTCTTGCGGTAGCTCTGGTGTACCATGGAACGCCGCTGTAGGCCACTGATATCCCCGCAAGCGGGGCGAGGTGGAGCAAGCGGCGCATCCCGATTCAATCAAAAGCCATCCCGCTCTAGAGCATGATGAGATGAGGTTGTACTGGTTCAGCACGCGAGGTGCGCCCCCTCGCCCCGCCCTTGCGGGGAGAGGGTTGGGGTGAGGGGCCCCTCTCCGCGAACGCGCAGCTCGCAACGAGCACCGTGCCTCGCCCCTCACCCGAAATTCGCTGCCGCGAATTTCGACCTCTCCCCGCAAAGCGCGGGGAGAGGTGAAGCCAGCGGGCAAGCCGATTCAATCAAAGCCATCATGCTCTCGCCGCCAGCCCCGTCATGCGTGCGCTTCCTGTTGGACGGAAATCGGCGATCCCTGACGGAGCACGGCAGCCGGCAGGCCAGTTCTGCCGAGAATGAGGTCGGCTGCTTTTTCGGCGATCATGATGGTCGGTGCGTTGGTGTTCGATGAGGTGATCCGCGGCATCACTGAGGCGTCGCAGATCCTGATGCCATCGAGGCCGCGAAGCCTGAGCTGCGGATCGACCACCGCCATCTCGCCGGTCCCCATCAGGCAGGTACCGACGGGATGATGATCGGTCTTGCAGGTCTTGAACGCATAGTCGATCAGCCCGGTTTCACTCGCAGCTCCCGGGCCCGGCATCCGCTCGGCCATGACGAACGGCGCGAGCGCGGGCTGGCGCAGGATCTCGCGGGCCATGCGCAGCCCTTCAAGTGCCATCGACCGATCGTGGGCATCCTCCCAGTAGTTCGGATCGATCAGCGGCATCGCGAGGGGATCGGCGTTGGCGAGACGGACGGTGCCGCGGGAGCGAGGCCGCAGGTACGCCGAGTTCAGCGTGACGCCGGCGTTTCTCAGTTTATCCACCCCGGCTTCGATACCGGAGCCGAGACCAAGATGAAACTGGATGTCGGGCCAGTGCGCGGCCCTCGCCATATCATCGCCGTACCAGAAGCCGCCGGTCTCGAACAGCGTGGAGGCGACCGGGCCGCGCCGGAACGCGAGATATTCCAGCCCCGCCCAGAGCGTCCGGTGCAGCCTGGCGTAGCCGTCATAGGTGAAGTCGCCTTTGCACTCGGCGATCGCGTAAAGATCGAGATGATCCTGAAGATTTTCGCCGACTCCGGGCAGATCATGCACAGGCTTGATGCCGACGGAGGTCAGATGATCCGCCGGCCCCACGCCGGACAACAGCAAAAGACGTGGCGAACCGATCGCGCCCGAGGTCACGATGATCTCGCGCTCGGCGCGCACGGTCTCTGGAGGCCCACGATCCCGCGCCATCTCGACCGCCACGGCGCGTCCCTTCTCCACGACGATGCGCATGATGCGTGCGCTGGTGACAACGGTGAGATTGGATCGGCCGCGCACCGGCTTCAGGTAGGCCGTGGCCGTCGAGCAGCGTCGCGCATCGCGCACCGTCACCTGATAATGTCCGACGCCCTCCTGGCGGGCGCCGTTGAAATCCGGATTGTAGGGAATCCCGTACTCCTGTCCCGCGCGCAAAAAGGCTTCGCTGATCGGCAGCGGATTGATCGGAACGGAGACGCCGAGCGGGCCGCCGCGCGCGTGGTAGGCGTCGACGAAACGCTGGTTGTCCTCGGCACGCTTGAAATAGGGCAGAACCTCCGGATAGCTCCAGCCCGCAGCACCCTCCGCAGCCCAGGCGTCGTAATCCCTGGGATTGCCGCGGGTGTAGATCTGGGCGTTGATGGTGGAGCCGCCTCCGAGCACTTTGGCTTGCGTATAGCGCAGCGCGCGACCGCCAAGATGGCGCTGCGGCACCGTCGAGAAGCCCCAGGCTGCGATGCCCTTGGTCATCTTGGCGAAGCCGGCCGGCATGTGGAACAGCGGATTGAGGTCGCGTCCTCCCGCCTCGACGAGCAGCACGCGAGTCGCCGGATCTTCGCTCAGGTAATAGGCGAGAACGCATCCGGCCGAGCCCGCCCCGGTGATGATGTAATCGTAGGTCATAGGATTGTCCTCGAATCGCCGGCCGTCAGAGTCGCGGAATGGAGAGCCCGCCATCGACGGCGATGACGCTGCCCGTCGCGAAAGCGAAGTCGCCGCAGGCGAGGTTCGCGACCACGGCGGCGACGTCGCCGGTCTCGCCCCAGCGTCGCGCCGGCACCAGTCCGGCGGCGATGCGCTCGTCATAGCTGGCGGCGACCTTCGCCGTCATGGCGCTGTGGACGATGCCCGGGCGCACGTCGAAGACGCCGATGCCTTCGGGCGCGAGCCGAAGCGCAAGGCCGCGCACCCACATCGCCAGGGCAGCCTTCGACATGCAGTAATCGATCCGCTCGGACGAGGCGAGTTCAGCCGACACCGACGTGATCGTCACGATCGATCGCGGCGCGGCGGCGGGCGGTTGCGCGAGCATGGCGCTGACCACGGCCTGGGTCAGGAACACCGTGCCGCGCAGGTTGACCGCCATGATGCGATCGAAATTCGCCGGCGCGAGATCGAGCAGATCGCCGCGCACCACCGCACCGATGCCGGCATTGTTGACGAGACAGTCGATGCGACCGAACGCGGCAAGCGCCCGTTCGACCAACGGCGCGTGCGTGGCGAGGTCGGCAATGTCGCCTGGCTGATACAGCGCCCGGCAGCCGCGGCGGGCGAGGTCCTGCAGCAATTCCTCGCCCTCGATCTCCGGCGACAGATCGGTCACGGCGAGATCGAAGCTTCGCTCGGCGAGCACTTCGGCGGTGGCACGGCCGATCCCCCCGCATGCGCCGGTGACGATGGCAACCGGCCGGCGCGTCATGCGGCAATCCTCTGCGAGGCGATGTGATCGGCGACGCGCAAGGCCTGTGCCGCGATGGTCAGTGCCGGGTTGACCGCCGCAGACGTCGGCAGCAACGAGGCGTCGACCACGAACAGATTTGGATGGTCGTAGGCACGGCAATAGGGATCGAGCGGCGCCTGCGCCGGGTCCAGGCCGATGCGCACGGTGCCGCACTGATGCGACGGTGTGCGGCCATCGAAGGCGCGCGCCAGCACGATCGGGTAACCGGCGGCATGGAGCCGCTTGCGCAATTTCTCCACCAGCACAAGGTGCGAGGCCCAATTGCTGCGCTTCCAGTCCAGTCGGATCCCGGCGCCGTCGAGGGTGACACGGCTGTCGGGATTGGGCAGATCCTCGCTCATGGCGTAGAAGTCGACGGCGTGTCGACTGAGCCAGTTCAATGCGAATTCGGGGACAAGACGCAGATTGGCTTTGAGGATCTGACCGCTGACCCGACCGAGCAATTGAACGTTGCCGAGCGGCCGGCCGCCTGCGCCGTCGTCGCAATAGAAGTCATTGATGCCGAACGTCTTCTGATAGACGGAATCATTGACGGTTCGCGGATCGATCGCCAATACCGCCGACGAATTGTGGTTCATGAAATGCCGGCCGACCTTGTCGCTTCGGTTGGCAACGCCGCGCTCGGAGGACCGCAGCAACAGCGCCGCCGAATTGACCGCGCCGGCGGACAGCACGATCAGCCCAGCGTTGAGCGTGCGCCGCTCGCCGCCGATGTCGCATTCGACGCCTTCAACATGCTTGCCGTCGGGTGCCATGATCAGGCGCTGGACTTTCGCCCCGGTTTGCAGCGTGACGTTGGGATGAGCCAGCGCGGCGGCAAGGCCGCAGGTCTCGGCGTCCATCTTCCCGGTTCGCGTATCGGGAAACGCGTCCCAGGGCGTGGCCGCGCGTTTCATCCAGGCTTCGATGTCGACACCGAGCGGGAGCGAAGCCGGATGCAGCCCTACGCGCCGCAGTCGTTCGCGGCTTGCCGCGATGGCCGGTTCGTCCGGGATGGCCGGCCGTGGATAGGGTGCGGAGTGGCGTGGTTCGGTGGGGTCGTCACCGAGCGTGCCGCAGACGCGATACAGGTTCTCGGCCTTTGTATACCAAGGCTCCAGCTCGTCGTAATCGAACGGCCAGCCCGGGGTGGTCCCTTCCGCGTGCGCGATCGGCCGGAAGTCGCAGGCGCGGTACCGGATCAGGACCGCGCCGTAGAACTTGCTGTTGCCACCGACATAATAATAGTTGCCGGGGTTGAACGCTTGACCCGCGCCGTCCGTCCAGGTCTCGGTCGGGCGATAAAAGCCGCGCTGGAATATGGCGCGTGCGTCGCGCGCCTCAACCGTATCCTTCAGTTGTTCGCCGCGTTCGAGAATGAGGATGCGAGCCCCGCTCGGCGCGAGCCCGGCGGCGAGCGTCGCCCCGCCCATGCCTGATCCGACGATGATCACGTCGGGGCTTGAGGCATCGCTCAATACGGTAGGCTCAGGCATCGGACCCCTCAGATTTGGGACCTTGCGATAAGACGTTCGCGGCAGCGACCGACCGGCCCCATTGCCCTGTCAGCAACAGGGGCCGGTTGCGGAAAATGGCTCAAATTCGATGCGTCGTGGCCGGGTCGAACAACACCGCCTTGTCGAGGTTCAGGGCGAACACATGGCTCTGTCCGACGCGAATCTCGGAATCCGCCCGCACCCGTGCCGTGATCTCCCTGCCGGCAATCGAGGTGACGACGAAGGTGTCCGATCCGGCCGGCTCGACGATTTCGACCTGGCTTGTGAAGGTCGCGATGCTCTTGGAATTGCCGTCGGCGCCTTCGAGATCGCTGACGGCTTCGGGACGAATGCCGAAGATGACCTTTGCGCCCTCGGTGAGCGTTACCACGTTGGCGCTGGTGGGCGCGGGAAACGCGATCGGGTCCGTCCCGGCGCGCTCGATCACGACCGAGGCAGTACCGTTCGATCGCATGACCTTGCCTTCCAGCAGGTTCATGGACGGCGAGCCCATGAAATCGGCAACGAACAGATTCGCGGGCCTGTTGTAGACTTCGTGCGGCGTGCCGACCTGCTGCAACTCGCCGTCCTTCAGGACGGCGATGCGGGTTGCCAGCGTCATCGCCTCGATCTGATCGTGCGTGACATAGACGATGGTCGCGCCGGTGCGCTGGTGCAGGCGCTTGATCTCGACCCGCATATCGACGCGCAGCTTGGCGTCGAGATTGGACAGCGGCTCATCGAACAGGAAGACGCGCGGCTGGCGAACCAGGGCGCGCCCCATGGCGACGCGCTGGCGCTGGCCGCCTGAAAGCTGGCTCGGACGGCGCTTGAGCAGATGTTCCAGCTGGAGAGTCTTTGCCACCTCGGCGACGGCCTTTTCGCGCTCCGGCTTCGGCACCCCGCGCATTTCCATGCCGAACGCCATGTTCTCGGCGACCGTCATGTTGGGATAAAGCGCGTAGGACTGAAACACCATCGCGATGTCGCGCTTCGACGGATGCAGATCGTTGATCTTTTGACCCTCGATGCTGATATCGCCGGCACTGATTGATTCCAGGCCGGCGATGGTGCCGAGCAGGGTCGACTTGCCGCAACCGGAGGGGCCGATCAGCACCAGGAAGCCGCCCTTCTCCAGGCTCAGATCGATGCCCTTGAGGACCTCCAGCGCGCCAAAGCGCTTGCGAAGCCCGCTGATCTCGAGGAACGCCATGGTCTATCCTTTCACCGCGCCTGCCATCAGCCCGCGCACGAAATAGCGGCCTGCGACGACATAGACGAACAGAGTGGGTGCGGCGGCGATGATGGCCGCGGCCATGTTGACGTTGTATTCGACGACCCCGGTCGAGGTATTGACAAGGTTGTTCAGCGCGACCGTCATCGGCGACTGATCGCCGGCCGCGAAGGTCGACCCGAACAGGAAGTCGTTCCAGATATTGGTGAACTGGTAGATCACCGTGACGATGATGATCGGGGCCGAGTTCGGCAGCAGGACGCGTCGGAAGATCTGGAAGAAGCCGGCGCCGTCGATCATCGCCGCCTTCACCAGTTCGGTCGGAAACGCCTCGTAGTAGTTGCGGAAAAACAACGTCGTGAAGCCGAGGCCGTAGACGACATGGCAAAGCACCAGGTTGACCGTCGGATTGCCGAAACCGAACGAAAACCCGGTGATGTCAACGAGCTGATTGCCGATCTGGCCCAACAGTCCCAGGATCACCGCCATCGGAATGATGACGGATTGGAACGGAATGAAGCAGGCGAACAGCATCATGCCGAACACCAGCTTATGGCCTGCGAAGCGCCATTTGGTGAGGACATAGCCGTTCAATGCGCCAAGCAGCGTCGAGATCAGAACCGCCGGCACCACCATCTTGATCGAGTTCATGAAATAGCCGCTGATCCCGGCGGTATCGGAGACGCCGATGGCGGCCTCGCCCCAGGCCCTGATCCAGGGCGCAAAGGTCGGCGACTTCGGCAGCGCGAACATGTTGCCGCCGGTGACTTCGGCGAGCGGCTTCAACGACGCCATCACCATCACGAGGAGCGGCACCAGATAGATGATCGCGAAAAACAGCAGCAGTCCGTAGATCACCACACGGGTGATGACGGAGTGGCCTGACGTGGGGCGACGCGGCGGGGCGGTGACGAGATCCGCGGCGGTCATTGGCGTTTCTCCCGCAGTTCCGAATAGAGGTAGGGAACCATGATCGCTGCGATCGTCATCAGCATGATGACCGCGCTGGTGGACCCGACCGCCATCTGGTTGCGCGTGAAGGTGTAGGAATACATGAAGGTCGAGGGCAGTTCGGCGGCCCCGCCAGGGTTCTTGCCGGTGACGGACAGGACGAGGTCGTAGGATTTGATCGCCATGTGGGCGAGCACGATGATGGCGGAGAGAAACACCGGCCGCATGATCGGGATGACGATCCGCCGATAGGTCGCATAGGCGGAGGCGCCGTCGATTTGCGCGGCCTTCAGGATCTCGCTGTCCACGCCCCGGAGGCCCGCGAGAAACATCGCCATCACGAAGCCGGAGGTCTGCCAGATGCCCGCAATCGCGACGCAATAGATCATCATGCGGGGATTGACGACCCAATCGAACTTGAAACTGGTCCAGCCAAAATCATGGACGGCCTTCTCGAGGCCGATGCCCGGATCGAGAAACAGCTTCCACGCCGTGCCGGTGACGATGAACGACAGCGCCAGCGGATAGAGATAGATCGGGCGCAGAATGCCCTCGCCGCGGATCTTCTGATCGAGCAGGATCGCAAGCGTCAGGCCGAGCGCGAGACAGAAGACGATATAGAGCCCGCCGAAAATGCCGATGTTGACAATTGCGGTGTACCAGCTCGACGGCGGGTCGGTCTCGAACGTCCAGGTCCAGAGCTTTTCGTAATTGGCGAGGCCGACCAGGGTAAAGCTGGTGAACGCCCTGGAATTGGTGAAGGACAGAAACACCGTCCAGAGATTGAAGCCATAGACGAAAATCAGGACCAGCAGGAACGACGGCGCGAGAACGAGCTTCGGCACGAATTGCTGAATGCGTTCGCGCAGCGTGGTGCGCGGCCGGCGCTCGGCGACGGCGATTGGAGCAATGGTTACGGACATGGACACCTCCGTTCGCGGCACCGCGCGACACACCTGAACGCGACCCGTGCCGCTCTCCGGCGATGGAGAGAGGCACGGGCAGACGGCGCTTATTTGGCGCTGTTGATCGCCTTGATGAGCTCGGTCACGGCCGCTTCCGAGGTCTTGATCTCACCATGAAAGAACTTGGTGACCACATCGTCATAGGCGGCGGCAACAGCCGGGGGCTGGGCGTAGTTCTGCGCCAGCGATCCCAGGAATTTGCCGTTGGCGTTGGCGGCCTTGACGTCGGCGATGCCCTTCTTGCCGCACATGTCGAAGTCGGTGTCGGGCACGTCCATGCGGGCCGGTACCGAGCCCTTGATGACGTTGAAGGCGGATTGGAAGCTCTTGCTCATGGTCGCATCGGCCATGGCAACTTGTGCGGCCTTGCGATCCGCAGACACATTGAACATGGCGAACATGTCGGAGTTGTAGATCACCGCGCCGTCGGTGCCCGGGAAGCGGTAGCAGATGAAGTCCTTGCCGGCCTCCTTGTTGGCCGCCCTGAACTCGCCCTTGGCCCAGTCGCCCATCACCTGCACCAGCGCGTCGCCCTTGATCACCATCGCCGTCGCCAGATTCCAGTCGCGGCCGGCATAATTCGGGTCGGTGTAGGAGCGAAGCTTGGCGAGGTTGTCGAAGGCCTTCTTCATGGTGTCCGACTTCAGGGCAGCCGGGTCGAGATCGATGAACGCCTTCTTGTAGAACTCGATGCCGCCGGTGGAGGCGACAACGGAATCGAACATCGTGGCTTCCTGCCAGGGCTGGCCGCCAAGCGCGAGCGGGGTGACGCCCGCCGCCTTCGCCTTGTCGAGCAGGGCGACGAATTCGTCGAAGGTCTTGGGTTCGGTGCCGCCGATCTTCTCCATCACCGCCTTGTTGAGCCAGATCCAGTTGACGGAATGGATATTGACCGGCACGGCATCCCACTTGCCGTTCGTGGTCGTGAACTTCTGCAACGCCGCCGGGACGAGCTTGTCCCAGCCTTCCTTGGTCGCCAGCGCAGTGATATCGCCGAGCTTGCCGGCCTCCGCATAGTCGAGCGCGAAATAGCCGAGAATCTGCGACGCGGTCGGCGGATTGCCGGCGGCGACCATCGCCTTCAGCGTCGTCATGGCGCCGGCGCCGCCGCCGCCGGCAACGGGCACGTCCTTCCAGGCGTATCCTTCCTTGCCGAGATCCTGCTTGAGCACGTTCAGCGCGGCGGCCTCGCCGCCTGAGGTCCACCAGTGCAGCATCTGCACCTCTTTGACGTCGGCGGCGTGTGCTGTCGCGGCAAAGCCGAGGACCGCAGTGGCCATCGCGCTAGACAATAAAAAGCTGCGAAGCTTCATTGTTTTTACCTTCCAAGGCGTACTTTCTCCCACCGGATTCGGTCCGGCACCGTTTCCAGAAGCCTTGTTGACTTCCGATCTTTTTGGTTCAGCTCAGGTCCATGGCAGCCACCGGCGCGCGCGCGGACCTTTGTGACGTCAAACGTTTTTTCTCGGTATAGTCGGCGACAGCGTGGAGTCCAAGACCCGTCACATCCATCGCACGGCTATTCAATCTCCTCTCAGCTGTTGCGAAACGTCGGCGCCCGCTTGGTGCGGAACGCCGCGACGCCTTCGGCTAGGTCTTGTGTCATCGCCGTCAGCCCGCCGGCAAGCCCCTCGATCGGTGCGTCCGGGTCCTCGCCTTCGGCAAAATTGATCATCGCCTTGACGATCTGGACCGCGATCGGACCGCGCCTGGCGACATCGGCAGCCATGACCTCGGCGCGCGCCAATCCTTGACCGGGTTCTGCGACCTCATCGATGAGGCCGAGCGCAAGCGCGGCCTCGCCCTCGAACATCTGTCCGGCCAGCGCCATGCGGCGAACCACCGATGCGCCGAAACGACGGACCAGCCGCTGCGACCCCGACCAGCCCGGCGCCATGCCGAGGCCGGTCTCGGGCAAGCCCAATCTGACGCCGCGCTCGGCAATGCGGAAATCGCCTGATGCCGCCAACTCCAGGCCGCCACCGAAGGCGTGCCCGGTCAGCGCAACGATCAAGGGCGTACGCAGCCGCGCCAGCGCTTCAAACGCGCGATGGCCGGCGCGGGTCCAGCTTCGCCACATCTCCAGCGGCGGCAGGTCCCCCCAGGCGCCGATATCGCCACCGGCGCAGAACGCCTTGCCTTCGCCGCTCAGAATGGTGACGCGCGTCTCGGTCGTCTCGTCGATCGTGCGCGCCGCATCGGCAAGCGCGTGGATCATGGCCTGATCCAACGCGTTGAGCTTGTCGCCGCGCTTCAGCGTCAATCGCGCCACCGGGCCATCGAATGCGAGCTGGACGAACGGACTCATTGCACCGCCGCCATTGCCGGCCGCAACTGCAGGCTGATTGGCGCGGGAGAGAACAAATTCGCGTCCATCGGTTTCAGCTGCGCAGACACCAGCAGCGGAAACTCTGATAGCGCCAGCACGTCGCGCTCGAGATTGACGCCTGGTGCGATCTCCAGCACGGTCAACCCCGCCGGCTCCAGCCGCATCACGCAACGCTCGGTGACGTATACAATCTCCTGACCCTGCTGAACAGCGCGGGGACCTGAGAACGATATCTGCTCGACGGCTTCGACAAGTTTCCTGACTTTGCCTTCACGCGCGACGTGAAGTGCGCCGTCCCGGATTTCGAGCGCCGCACCGGCCGTGAAGAAGCCCGAAAAGACGATCTTCTTCGCCCGCGCCGTGATGTCGACAAAACCGCCTGCGCCGGCCGTCACATGCGGCCGCGATCCGAGTTTCGAGACATTGACGCTGCCGTGGCGATCGATCTGCAGGAAGGACAGCAACGACATATCGAAGCCGCCGCCCTGGAAATAGGTGAATTGCGCAGGTGACGGCACGATCGCTTCTGCGTTCGAGGCGCAGCCGAACTGGAAATCCAGCAGTGGAATGCCACCGACCGCGCCCTGTTCGATCATCCAGGTCACGGCGCCGTGGTGGCCCTCTTCAATCAGGATGCGCGGCACATTGGCGGAGATGCCGAAGCCGAGATTGACGGCATCTCCATCCCGCAGTTCCTGCGCCACCCGCCGCGCGATGGTCTTGCCGACGCCGAATGCCGGCGCCTCAAACGTCGACAATGGACGGAAGATTTCGCCTGATATCGCGGGATCGTAGGGCGTGTGGGTGGTCTGCATCTGATCGGGGGCAACGACGATGACATCGACGAGGACTCCGGGGACCACGACGTCATGCGGCCGCAACGAGCCGGCGGCGGCGAGGCGCTTGACCTGTGCGATCACCAGGCCGCCGTTATTGCGTACGCTCAGCGCCTGGTCGAGCGGGCCGAGAATGCCGCCCTCATGCTCATAGGACAGGTTGCCGCGCTCGTCGGCCGTGGTGGCGCGGATGATGGCGACGTCGGGGACGATGGTCGGAAAGAACAGCCAGTCGTCGCCGGCAAAGTTCACGCGGCTGACAATCGGGGCGACGCGCGCCTTGGCGTTCATCGCGCAGCCCTCATGGTTCGGGTCGACGAACGTATCCATGCCGACCTTGGTCAAGACGCCAGGCCGCTTCGCCGCCGCCTCGCGATGCAGGTCGAACAGAATGCCGGAGGGGACGTTGTAGCAGGGAATCGCGTCGTCGCTGATCATGGTCCAGATCGCAGGCGGCTCCGCTGACGACGGCCCCGAAGGATAGGAGCCGGCGAGAACGCGCGCCAGGCAGCCGGCCTTGGCGATGTGATCGATGCCTTTGACACCCCACATGTCGCCGGCGGCGATCGGATGCAGCGTTGTCAGATTGCGCGGATGGCCGTGGCTGTCGAAGCGCGCGCCGATCGCCGCCAGAACCGCGTCGGGGCAACCCAGACCGGACGAGGACGAGACCGTGACGATGGCGCCGTCTGGAATGAGCTCGGCCGCGGCGCTGGCAGTGAGGACTCTCGGCTTGCCCATTGCTTAACCCTGGCTTGCGATGGAGGTTTCCCGGCCGGTTCTTGCGGCCTCGATCGTGGCGAGCGCGAGCGCCAGTGAGCGCACGCCGTCCTCGCCCGTCGCGGCGGGGGCGCCGGCACCCGCTGCGGCGTCCTGGAACAGCCGGATCGAGCGCGCGTAGAGACTTTCATGACTGAGAGACAGCGATTCGGTGCCCTCCGCGGTGCGCAGCACGACCTCGCCCTTCGGCTGTTGCGTCATACAATCGGTCGCGACCAGCGATCCCTCATCGCCATGGACCTCGAAGCCGGTCGTCGCGTAGCGCGTAGTGAACGCGTCATGGAATTGGGCAAGCGCGCCACCGGCGAAGCGGACGACGCCCATCACGCCGTCTTCCAGGCCGGCTTCGCCCATGCCCGCACGGGACACCATCGCGCTGACGCCTTCGGGCTCATCGCCGAGCACAAAGCGCAGCGTGTCCGCGTCATGGACCGTGATATCGAGAATGACGCCACCGCCCGCACCGGGGGTCTTGATGCGCCAGCCCTGCAGATGCGGCGGCAGATAGACCGCATGGAAGACCCGGGCGAACAGCGGTTTGCCGATACGCCCCGCTGCGATTGCGTCGCGCATGGCGCGGTGAGTCGCGGCGTTGCGGAGATGATGATTGGTGCCCATGACGACACCCCGGCGCTTGCATTCTGCGACCATCGCGCGGGCGTCGGCCAAGGTCAGCGCCAGCGGCTTTTCGCACATCACGTGCTTTCCGGCTGCCGCGGCTGCAAACAGCTGATCGCGGTGTAGTTCGTTGGTGGTCGAGATATAGACGGCATCGATATCGGGGGCTTCCACCAGCGCGGCGAGGTTTGTGGTCGAGCGGGCGATGGCGTGGGCCTCGGCGTAGCGTTGCCCCCGCGACGGATCTGAACTGAGCACGGCGACGATGTCGCCGCCGTTCGCACGCATGGCGCCGATCATGTGCTCTGAAGCGATGGTGCTCGCGCCGATCAGCCCCCAACGCAAACCGCTGCTCATGCCCCCGCCCTCCCCCGAAACCCGGCGCCGCAGCTTTCGCGCACGATCAGGCGGGCATCGCCCGCAAACGACAGGCCGGCGGGATCCTCGCGGCGGATCAGGCCGAGCAGGCCTTCGGCGCACCGCATGCCCATTTCCCGCGTATCGGCGCTCACGGTGGTCAGCGGCGGCGCGTTGTGTTCGGCGTCGGCAATATCGTCGAACCCGACCACCGCTATATCGCGACCGGCCACAATTCCGCGCAAAGCGAGCGCACGGGTCGCGCCCATTGCGACGATGTCGTTGTAACAGGCGAACGCGGTTGGCGGCTGCGGAGTGTCGAGTGCCCGCCCGATCGCGATACGACCGCCGTCCCGGGTGGGCGGGGTTTCAAAGATCAAGGATTCGTCTGCGGCGAGGCCCCAGCCATTGAGCGCATCGCGCCAGCCGGAGATGCGTTCGCGCTGCGTCGTCATGGTTTCGTCCCCGCCGATAAAGGCGATCCGGCGATGACCAAGCTTCAGCAGGTGCTCGACGGCGGCCCGCTCGCCCTTCTGATTGTCGGGACCGATATAGGGCAATGAACTGCCGATCATGCGGCGCATCGTAATGATGGCCGGGATGTGGGATGGCCATTGCTGGGCCAGCGTCCACGTATCGGTGCCGCGCGCAGGGCTCATGATGATCCCGGCGACGTTGTGCTCGCGCATCGCCCGGAGCACCTGCGCCTGACGTGCCGCGTCTTCATTTGTATTCGCCAGGATCGGCGTGAAGCCACGCTGAAACAGCGCGTCCTCGATTCCCGCCGCGAGCTCGGCGAAAAACGGGTTGTTCAAATCGCCCATGATCATCCCGACAAGATCGGATGATGCTGCGCGCAGGCTGGCGGCGCCACGATGATAGACGTAGCCGAGCGTCTGCATGGCCTCGTTGACGCGCGATTTCGTCGCTTCGGCGACCAATCCGCTGCCCGACAACACCAATGACACCGTCGATTTGGAAACACCGGCGCGGCGCGCAACATCGATGATGGTCACGCGACCAACGCGATCGGCAGCATCCCCCCGCAGCGCCTCGGACATTTTCCGTCCCATTTTTTGGAACGTTCCAATTATTCAAAACAGCAAACTATCGGCAAATATCCCCATGAGAATGAAGAAATTCGCAAAATGCAGCCGTTACGATTTGGAACGTGACAAATTAAGCCTAGCGCAACCTCTGGGGATCGTCAACACAGATCGATTGGAGAAAACGTTCGTGGCCGCTTCATTCCGCCGGTCCGTGCTTGCGCTGACATATGCTGACATGCCGAGAGGTCGGCTTGTCTGCACGGCTCGGGAAAAGATTCGCGGGCTCAGGATCGGACAAGCAGACGAGTTAAGGACCTTTATTTCCGGAAGTGAGCAATATTGACCACTTCGTGCCAGTGCGTTGCACCATGCTGGCTTCATCACGGTCCTGCAATCGTCGGTCACTTCAGAGCGTCACCCTCCCGCCCAAGGGGCAGCGTCATGCCTTCGCTTCAGCTTGAGGTCGGCGACGACCAGACTCGCTACACCCTCTCGCAACTTCTTCAAATGCGCCGCCAGATGCTGCGATACGCTCGGTCGCTACCACGCGGATCATCTGAGCGGAATGATCGTCGCCAGATTGCCTCTTCTCTGCGTCGTCTCTTCAGAAGCAAGAAATGGCTACACGCGCATACTGTCGAGGGGTCACAGTAGGGTCCTTGGACAGTCATTTCACCACTCGAACGTCGTTCCGGCTGCGTCCGTGCCAGTTGCTCCCTGAGCTTGGCCGCGTCCAACGCGGCTTGCCATTCGCTCGATCGGGCGGCCTGCTGGCCTCTACAGCAGCGTTCCCCGCAGAATCAGGGAAGCGACGGTGAAATAGATCACCAATCCCGTGACGTCGACCAGGGTCGCGACGAATGGTGCCGAAGCGCTGGCGGGATCGAACCCGATCCGTTGCAGGATGAACGGAAGCATTGATCCGGTCAGCGAGCCGAACATCACGATGCCGACCAGGGCGACGCCGACCGTCAGCGCGATCAGCATCCAGTGCCCGCCGTAGTCGTAGAAGCCCAGATATTGCCAGAGCGAAATGCGGACGATGCCGACGAGGCCCAGCATCGCCCCGAGCGCCAGTCCATTCGGGATCTCCCGCAGGGCCACGCGCCACCAGTCCTTGACCGCAAGTTCGCGCAAGGCCAATGCGCGTATCAAGAGAGAGGTGGCCTGCGATCCGGAATTGCCTCCCGAACTCATGATCAACGGGATGAACAGCGTCAGCACGATCGCCTTCTCCAGCTCGCCTTCGTAGCCTTGCATCGCCGATGCCGTCAGCATCTCGGACAGGAACAGCGCGCACAACCAGCCGCCGCGCTTCTTCATCATCTGCCAGAAGCCGATGTCCATGTACGGCTCGTTGATGGCCGCCATGCCGCCGAACTTCTGAACGTCTTCGGTGGATTCCTGCACAATTGCGTCGATGATGTCGTCGACCGTGACGATCCCGATGACGCGACCGTGGTCGACGACCGGCACCGCGAGCAGGTCGTATTTCGAGATCAGGCGCGCGACATCTTCGCGGTCCATGAAGGGAGTGGCGGTAATCACACGGCCCGGACGGGCAACCGAGAGCACCGGGGCTTGCGGATCTCCCGTGATCAGTCGGCGCAGGGTAATCGTCTTGACCAGTTCCTTGCTGAGTGGATCCAGCACGTAGATCGCGTAGACGGTTTCCCGGCTGCTTTCGACGTGACGGATATAGTCGAGTGTCTGCGCGACAGTGTAGGTCAAGGGAACGCTGGCGAATTCCGTCGTCATGATCGATCCCGCGGTGTCCTTCGGATATTCCAGCAGGCGACGGATGTTGACCCTGGTGTCGGGGTCCAGCAGATCGAGCAGCTCGGAGCGGTGCGGCTCCTTGACGTGGTGGAAGAGGTCGGCGACGCGGTCGGCCGACACGCCGGCAAGCAGCGTTGCGGCGGCCTCCCGTGGCATCAGCGTGACGAGGTCTGGTTCGCGTTCCAGCCCCGGCTGGTCGAGGACTTCAATGGCGCGATCGGGCGGCAGATGCAGCAGAACGGCGACCGCGAGTTCTGGAGGCATGTCGTTGAGGGCTTCGACGATATCGGGCGCACGCTCGTCGATCATGCTTGCGGCGAGGATCGCCGGATTGGTCATGTTGTCGGCCGTCGCCACCGCATCCTGGACGTCAAGGTCGGTCATGATTCACATCTCCGTGCGAAAACTGAAAAATATCACTTCCGATCAACCCCGATAAGCAGACAATTTCAGAGCCAGCTCGCACGTCGCAAGTCTGTACAATAACGGGCTCATGCATCGCGCCCGCCGCAGCCGCTGGCGATATTAAGATGGCCGGCTCGGAACAATTTGCGTCTTGATCGATTGGCTAACTGTTGGCTTGGAGACCAAGTCGTGAGTGATGACAGCCCGCTGGCTCCCTTTACCTGCGAAGGCCTGGATCCCGTTCCAGAACCGAAATCCGCGGTCGCGGAAGTCGCCGACGCCGTAAAGGGGACAGTCAATCGAGTTAGAGGCACGATAAGAGCGGGTCGAAAGCCCGGGATGCCGTTGAGCATCTTGAGTAATATCGCGCGCGAAGCGCCGCTTGGTTCGCTGTTGGTTGCGTTCCTGTTGGGAGTTGCCATCGGCCGCCGCCGATGATGGTTCAGGCGCGCCAACCGTCGTCATTGTTTTCTCTTCTTCCATCGTAACGGCAACGTCGCCTCTATGCTCCGATCCGCGCGACGCGGAACTTAGTTCACGATGGGGTGTTCTCTATTTGAAGTCATTATCATCAAGGAGACTTTCTATGGAATTGATCCTCGTGATCGTTATTTTGGTGCTGTTGTTTGGCGGCGGCGGGTACTGGGGTCGTCGCAGAGGTCATTGGTAAGAATTTGCCGCTCAACGCCCGCACGAGACACCGAGACACAAGGACGCGGCGGCGTGACCATCGCCCGATTTGAGATACTGCGCTGCCAGACTTGGTGACTAAGCCCGCTTGATCAATTCAGCGGGCTTTTCTCTTGCTTTTGTTGGGCGCGGCAAGCTGTTGGCGACGTCTCTCAAGTCGGCGCTTTTGGGCGTGGTCGATACGACCGGCGCGATAAATCCAGCAGCCCACCGCTGCTCAAATTCTCTTCGAAGGCGAAGAGGAATGGCTCTCATTGGCCACAGCTCTGCGCTGGTCCGTCGCCCCGGCAGTAGATGAAAGAAGCCGCCAAGCGAGGGGCGGCCTCACGTTGGCGCTCGCAATTCGCCGCGGAGCCAACCCGCTGTTCGAGCGAATGTCATCGGATCGCCAAGTTCGACCACCCGCTGATGGAGGTGATCGCAAGCAGGGCATTCGAATGTTCGGATTTCAAAACCCGACCGGCTCGGCGTAATCTGCGCCAGCGTTGTTGTTGCTTTGCACTTTGGACATGGTGGCCGGTGAAAACCGAGCATGATGCTTCGCCTTGGATCGGGCGGGAGCATTGAAGAACTCTCAGTCACCGATAGATGCCGCGATGGGGCGGTGATGTGGTACCTTGCGCCTACTGCCCATCTCGGCGCTGTTCAATTCTGCTCACTCCTGAAGATAGAGCTCTCGCAAAATCGATCTGGGAATAACGCGAGCAGGCCCAATAATTCCGGGTAGCGATGTTTTCTATGTCCGGACAGTACAATCCCCGGTGGTGACCAAAACAGCACGCAGGCACTGCGATGGTCTGTTCAAGATTGCTCACTTTCAAAATAGGCCACTCGGCGGAATTGCTGTCGTCGACCTTGGCCTAGGCAAGAATCATAGGTCTTCGAGGCGACACCATGAATGCTGCACGCGACGATCATGCTCGGTGAACGCGAAGAAGCAGCCACCGCCAGCCGGTTGGTCAAAGGCGCGATCAATCGCCAAACCAGAATAGTGGCAATACAACAGCGTACCGACGCCACCGTGGCCGACAAAGAGCACGTCGCCCGGTCGATCCCGGGCCAGGACGTGTTCGACCTCGCGAACAATGCGCGATTGGGCATCGATCGCCCGCTCCCAGCCCCGAATGCTGACGTGGGGCTGCGCGAAAAACTGATCGGCCACCGCCTCGAACTCGTCCGGCACCAGGAAACCTGTCGCCGACCGATCGTTTTCATGCATCGCTTTCCGAATCTCGACGCCGACGTTCAATTTTGCGGCAACGATCTCGGCGGTCTCGATCGCCTTCCGCTCTGCGCTGGAGATGATCTGCGTCGTGCCTGCGAGCCGTCCCGCGCTTGCGATTGCTTCCGTGCGTGCTCTGCCGACCTCGCTGAGACCCCAGGATGGCACGGGGATGAGCGGATCAATCCTGACCTGGGGATGGGTCAGATAGCGCACGAGCTTTGTCATGATTGAGTGACCACGCACTGATAGGTTTCGCCGAGTCGGCCCACTGGGGCCGCCGTCGCTACAGGTGCACGACTTCGCCGCTCCGGACGCTCTCGTCGGCGGCGAAGACGATGCTCAGCGAGTTGATCGCGGCCTCGTGATGCTCGGTCAGGTCGATCTCGCCGCGAACCGCGCTCAGGAACAGCCGCTGCTCCCGCTCGCAGAGATCCTGATGGCTGGGCTCGTCTTCGGTCGAGATGAGTTCGTCCGCCTTCGCGAAGCGGCCGTCCGCGTCCAGAGCCGCGTGGTGGATGCGAAGTGCATTGGTATGCGTATGCGTGTCATGGTCCGCGGAACTCGCATTCGCATCGGCGCCCTCTTTCGCAACAATCGACACGCTGCCGTTCGGCCCGATCATGTCCTTCACGAAATACGCGGTCTCGCTCATCATCGGCCCCCACCCGGCCTCGTACCAGCCGACCGATCCGTCTTCGAACATGATGTGAAGATGGCCGTAATTGTACATGGCCGGCGCGATCTCGCGGGTGAGCCGCGCCCCGACCGCGTGCACCGCTACGGGGCGCGCGCCGGTCACCTGGCACATGATGTCGACGTAGTGGACGCCGCAATCGACGATCGGCGACGTCGACTGCATCAGCTTCTTGTGAACCTCCCAGAACGAGCCAGCCGACTGCTGGTTGAGATTCATGCGCATCACCAGCGGCTTTCCGAGCGTCCGGCCGATCTCGACGAAACGCGACCACGAGGGATGGACGCGCAGGATATAGCCGATCAGCAGCGCCTTTCCGGCGGCGCGCGCAGCGCTGACGATACTTCTCGCGGCCTCCAGCGTGTCGGCCAGCGGCTTCTCGCAGAACACATGTGCACCTGCGGCGAGCGCCTGCAGCGCCATGGCGGCGTGATGCTCGGTATAGGTGCAAATCGCCACCGCGTCGGGACGCAAGGCCGCGAGCGCCTCGTCGAGCCGCTCGAAGCGCGGCAGGCCGGGAAACTCGGCTTCGAGGTCGTGGCGGTCGGCGGCGCGCGAGGTGCAGAGGCCTGCGAGCTCAAACCCGTCGATCGCTTTGTAGGCGCGAGCATGGCTGGTTCCCATGGTGCCGAGGCCGACCACGAGAACGCGGACGGATTGCGCGGTCGAAGTGGATGGAGAAGACATGGCTCGCGTCCCCTAACGCACGAGGTCAGTGTTTCCTGGTTCGAAGCATATCGACGCTTGCGCTGCTGCGCTCCCTCTCCCGCTCTTGCGACGCTCTTGTGGGAGAGGGAGTGAGAGGACAACGCTCGTGGCTGAAACGATCGGCTTCACGGAATCGAGACCCCTGGTCAAATAACGCCCACCAGATCGTCGCGCCCGGAGCCGTCGGCGGTCGGCCGGCCCTCGATCCAGGTCTCACACACCCGCAGTTCGTCGTCGAGATGCACGAGGCTCGCCAGATGGCCCGGCGCGATCCGGCCAAGATCCTTGTCGCGCCGGAGAAAAGTCGCTGGAACGCGCGAGGCCATCGCAAGCGCGGCGCCGAGATCGAGCCCGACGACGTTGACGACGTAACGCACCGCTTCGTCCATTGTCAGAACGGAACCGGCGAGCGTTCCATCGTCGAGCCGCAGGCAGCCGTCAACGCGCTCGACGCGGCGGCCCTGCAGATCGAAATGATCGGGCCCGCCGGCCGCCGGCGGCATCGCGTCGGTAATCAGCATGAAACGGTCGCGCCGCTTGGCGGCAAGCGCGATGCGCAGGTTCGCGTCATGCACATGGTGGCCGTCGGCGATCATGCCGACGAATGCGTCGGCAAGATCGAGCGCGGCGCCGACCATGCCCGGCTCGCGTCCGACCGACGCGCTCATCGCATTGAACAGGTGGGTGAACGCGCGCGCCCCCGCCTGGACGGCGGTGCGCGCTTCCGCGTAGCTCGCCTCTGAATGGCCGAGCGAGACGAGCACGCCGCGTCGCGCCAGTTCGGCGATGCGCTCCGCTCCGACGCGATTGGGCGCAAGCGTCAGCATGACCGCACCGCAATCGGCGCCGGCGATCGCCTCGACGTCGTCGGGCGCAAGATCGCGGATGTATTTGAGTTCGTGCGCGCCCCTGCGGCGCGGGTCCAGGAAGGGCCCTTCCAGATGGACGCCGAGTGTCGCAGGCGTCCGACACCGCGCCTCGCGCACAGCAGTGATGGCGGCGGTCATCACCTGCGGCGCGTCGGTCACCAGCGTCGGCAGCAAGCCGACGGTCCCGTATTTGCGATGCGCGGCGGCGATGCGGGCGATCCCTTCGGGGGTCGGGTCCGCGTTGAACAGGACGCCGCCGCCGCCGTTGACCTGCACGTCGATATAGCCGGGCGCAAGCAGGCCACCGGCGAGATCGCGGGCGGCGCCATGAGGTCGCTCGGCGTAAGGGACGATTGCGGCGATGCGCTCGCCTTCGACAACCAGCGCATGGTCGTCGAGAAAACTTTCGCCGTCGAAGATCCTCGCGCCGGAGAGAACGATCATCAAACGGTCTCCGTCACTTTGCGCAGGTTGCGCGGGCGGTCAGGATCGCGCCCGAGCCGAAGCGCGAGCGCCTCGGCAAGGCGGTAGAAGCGGTGGATCATGACGACCGGCGCCAGAAGCGTCGCCTCGACCTTTGCCACGGCGAGACGATGCGCGTCGTCCGCGCCGCCCGCCTCGATCGCGATCACCGTCGCGCCCATATCGGCAAGCTGCGCGAGCGTCGCCAGCATACCCTCTCGCGCCACGTCCGACGGCACGAAGGCGATGACGGGAAAGCCGGGGTTCACAAGCTCGGCCGGACCATGCAGCACCTCGGCCGCGGAATAGGCTTCGGCGTGGATCGCGCAGGTCTCCTTGAGTTTCAGCGCAGCCTCGGCGGCGATTGCGAGCGTCGCGCCGCGGCCGAGCACGAAGGCACTGCGGGCGCTCGCGAGCCGTTCCAGCATCGCCGCGGGCGGCGGCGCGGTCTGCCCGCGCAAAATATCGGGCAGGCCGCCGATGGCCTCAGTGAGCGGTCGATCCTCGCGCCAGGCCGCGACGAGGCTCGCGCCCGCGACGAGCCCGGCGATCATCGATTTGGTCGCGGCGACGGAGCGTTCGGGACCCGCCCACAGCGGTAGCAGGGCCTCGGCCTCCTCGGCAAGCGGCGACGCCACCTCGTTGACGAGCGCGATCGCCAGCGCGCCGCCGCGGCGCGCGGCGCGCTGCATCGCAACGATATCAGGGCTGCGTCCCGACTGCGAGATCGCGACGGAGACGGCGCCTTGGAGCCGCATCGGCGCGTGATAAAGCGTCGCGATGGAGGGGCCGATGGAGACGCATGGCGCGCCCGAAACAATCTCGACGAGATATTTCAAATAGAGCGCGCAGCAATCCGACGAGCCGCGCGCGATGGTCGCGACAAGCGGCGGATCAAGGGCTCGCAGACGCGACCCAAGTTCAGCGAGCAGCTCCGCATTGTGGCCAAGCTGGCGCGCGACCGCGTCGCCCGCCTCGTCGATCTCCTGAAGCATGTGGGTCGTCATCGGCGCGCCTTTCGGACCGGCGGCGACAGCGCGAGTTCGGAGACGAAGTCGTAGGCGTCGGCGCGATACAAGGATTTCGTGAATTCGACGCAGGATCCGTCGGCGAGATAGGCGATGCGCTGGATATACAGGGCCGGACTGTCGCGCGCGACGCCGAGCAGCTCCGCATCCACGTCGGAGACAAGGGTCGCACGCAAGCGCTGCAAGCCGCGCGTCGGCTTGAAGCCTCGCGCCGCGAGCGCCTCGTAGAGCGAAGCGCCGACCGCGCCCGATTCCGGCAGATAGCGCAGCGGCACCGCGGCGCGCTCGATCGCCATCGGCGAACCGTCGGCGAGCCGCAGACGGCCGAGCCGGAACACGCGTTCGTTCGGCCCGGCGCCGAGCATCATCGCCTCTTCCGGCGTCGGCAGGAACACGCCGCGCTCGAGTTCGCGCGAGCTCGCCTCCAAACCGCGCAGCCGCATGTCTTCGGTAAAACTCGTCAGACGCGACGAGGGCTGATCGACGCGCGGCCGCGCACGATGAATGAAGGTGCCGGCGCCGTGGCGATGAAACAGCACCCCCTCGTCGACGAGGTCGGCGATCGCCTTGCGCAGCGTCGTGCGCGACACCTCGAGCAGCTCGCACAACACGCGCTCGGCCGGCAGCAATTGCGCCTCCGCGAAGCGTCCGGTCTCGATCTCGCGCCGGAGCGCGTCGACGACCGCGCGATAGAGCTTCTGGCCTGGCACGGCCTCGACCGTCATGTGCATGGTGAGCCCTCCGCTTCGTCGAGCGTTCCGCCCGCGAGCAGGATCGCGCCGTCCATCGCATCGCGCCGGGGCCGGACCAGGCGCTTGGCGACATCTGGCGGCAGATAGGGGCGCAAGGGCTCGCCGAGGCCGCCGACCAGCGCGATGGGCTCGGCGCCGAGCGCATTCAGCGCGTTCGCGAGCACCGCAATCGCCGTGGCCGCTTCAAGAGTGATTTCGCGCGCACGGGCATCTCCGGACTTCGCGAGATCCAGAATTTGCGGCGCGAAGGCGCCGTAGTCGCTGGGCTTCGCTTCAACGGCCCAGCGCGACATCCGCAGCGGATCGCCGCCGAAATGGCGCGCCAACACCCGTGCCAGTTCGCTCATCGGCTCGAGACCGTCGAGGGCGCGCAGCGTCGCGCGCAGCGCCGCTTCGCCGAGGCGCGCGGCGGATCCGTCGTCGCCGAGCTTGAAGCCGCGACCGCCAATGATGGTTGTCGTGGCGCCAACGCGCGCGATACCCGCCGAGCCCGTGCCTGCAATGATGAGGCCGCCATCGCCAAGGCCATTGGCGCCGACGCAGGCCGCGACCGCATCATTGACCACGACGACGTGCGCAAAGCCGGGCAAGGCGCTGGCGACCCGCTCCGCTTCCTTGGCGTCCGAAACTCCGGCGAGGCCGAGGCCGACCGCGATCTCTTGCCTTGCCGCGCCTCCGCCGATCACGGATTCGATTATTTCACGCGCGACCCGCGTGGCAGTGTTGAAGTCGACATAGATGTTCGAGGCCGGCCCGACGCCGTGCCCCAGTTCGCGGCCCGACGCATCGCGCAGCCTCGCGCGGCAGCGCGTCGCGCCGCCGTCCACGCCGAGGAAGAACCGTGCCGTCGCCAAGGAGCCTCCCAAAAAATTTCTAAACGCCTCTAGACAAGTGGTATGTCACGCGCCTAAAACAAATACAAGTGGTATGTACCAGTGGTATTCACAATGCGCACGCGATTGAACGCGGAGTCGGAAGGGGAAAGATGGCTTGAAGCTGGCAGTGCTCTGCCGGTCGACGAGGCGCTGTTCGCTGACGCGCTGCTCGCATCCTACCGGCGAGCGATCGAATCCGTCGCTGCAGCCCGCGGCGATATCCGGGCCGCCGCGCTCCGCCTCGCCGCGATCTGGCGTGCAGGCGGGCGGCTGATCTACACGGGTGCAGGCTCGTCGGGCTTTGCAGCAGCGGAGGACGCGGCCGAGCTTCCCGGCACCTTCGGCCTCGACCAAAGCCGCATCGCGATTGTCCTGGCCGGCGGGACTACCGAACCGTTCCGTATCGACGGGGCCGCGGAGGACGGCATCGCGGCCGGTGAGCAAGCGATGGTCGCGTTTGGCGACCTCGCCGGTGACGCCGTGATCGCCGTGTCCGCCAGCGGCTCCACGCCCTTCACCGTCGCCGCCGCAGCGGAGGCGCACCGTCGCGGCGGCTTCGTGATCGGCATCGCCAATCGCGCGGGTTCACCTTTGCTGTCCGGCGCCGATGCGCCGATCTTGCTCGAGAACGGCGAAGAGGCCCTCCGGGGCTCGACGCGGTTGGCGGCCGGCACCGCGCAAAAGGCCGCGCTCGGCATGCTCTCGTCATTGATGGGCTTCGAACTCGGCCACATCCACCAGGGCCTGATGGTCAACCTGAAGGCCGACAATGCGAAATTGCGCGATCGCGCGCGCGGAATCGTTGCCATGATCGCCGGTGTCAGCGAGGCCAAGGCGGAAGCCGTGCTTCGCGAGGCCGGCGGCGAGGTCAAGCCGGCGATCCTGATCGCCCGCGGCGGCATCAGCATGAGCGAAGCCGTCGCGTCGCTCGCAGCGGCGGAAGGACGGATTGATGACGCGTTGCGCCTCTCGCGCGCCGCGTGGCGATAAAGCGGATCAACCAAGGGCGAGGGCCCGAACAAGGGAGCTAAGCATGAAACAAACATTCAAAGCTGCATTTGGAGCCGGCGTCGCCACGATGGCGTTGCTGGCAGGGATCGCGGCGAGCGAGGCAGGCTCGCTGAAGATCGAAAGCTGGCGCAACGACGACGCCGACATCTGGAATTCGAAGATCATCCCCGCCTTCAACAAACACTATCCCGACATCAAGGTCGAATTCGCGCCCTCCGCGCCGAAGGAATACAACGCCGCCCTCAACGCGCGTCTCGACGGCGGAACCGCCGGCGACCTCATCACCTGCCGTCCGTTCGACGCCTCGCTCGCGCTCTATCAGAAGCACCAGCTCGACGGCCTCAATGACCTCAAGGGCATGGACAATTTCTCCGACGTCGCCAAGGCCGCCTGGCAGACCGACGACGGCAAGACGACGTTCTGCGTTCCGATCGCCTCCGTCATCGCCGGCTTCATCTACAACAAGGAAGCCTTCGCCAAGGTCGGCGTCTCCGAGCCGAAGACGCTCGACGAATTCCATGCCGTGCTCGAGAAATTGAAGAAGGACGGGACCTATGTCCCGCTGGTGATGGGCACGGCGGACCAATGGGAAGCCGCGACCATGGGGTTCCAGAACATCGGCGCCGATTACTGGAAGGGCGAGACCGGCCGCACCAATCTGATCGCGGGCAAGGAGAAGTTCACCGACCCGCAATATGTCGCGGTGTTCAAGGAGCTCGCAAGCTGGGCTCCCTATCTGGGATCGGGCTACCAGGCGCAGACCTATCCCGATAGCCAGAACCTGTTCTCGCTCGGCAAGGGCGCGATCTATGCCGCCGGCTCGTGGGACATCTCGACCTTCCGCGGCCAGGCGAAATTCGCCATGGGCGCGTTCCCGCCGCCGCAGCCCACTGGGACGAGCGGCTGCTACATTTCCGACCACACCGACATCGCGATGGGGGTCAACGCGGCCTCGAAGAACAAGGAAGACGCGAAGAAGTTTCTCGAATGGCTGACGACGCCGGAATTCGCAACGATCTACGCCAACGCGCTGCCGGGCTTCTTCTCGTTGTCCAAGTCACCGGTGAAGGTCGACGACGATGTCGCCGCGACCATGGTCGGATGGCGCCAGAGCTGCAAGTCGACGATCCGCAACTCGTATCAGATTCTGTCGCGCGGAACGCCGAATCTGGAAAATGAGCTCTGGAACGTGTCGGCGCAGGTGGTCAACGCCAAGCTGACCCCCGACGCCGCCGCCAAGCAACTGCAGGACGGTCTCGACAAGTGGTACAAGCCCGCGAAGTGACACCATACAAGTGGTGTCCTCTCCCTCCCTCTCCCGCTTGCGGGGGAGGGCCGGGGTGGGGGCACCACTCGGGGATTACTGATTTGTCCGCTGCTTCATCCGTCGAAGCTTCGCCGAAGGCGGAAGCCCTTTGGCGACGGCGTATGCGGCTTTCCCCCACCCCAACCCTCCCCCGCAAGAGCGGGAGAGGGAGTGCAGCAGCGTAAGCGCCGATATAACTTCGAAACCACGCGACTAGAACCAGTATCCTTCCGTCATGTCCGAAGCGGTCTCACATGTCGTCGCTCAGATGCCCCGCGGAAGACGCGTGGGCCTGCTGCTGCTGTTTCTCGGACCGGCGGTCGCGCTCTACACCGTGTTCTCGATCTACCCGCTGATCGCGACGATGGGCCTCTCGACCTATACCAGCGATTCCTCCGGAGCCCGGCATTTCGTCGGGCTCGCCAATTTCGAGGCGCTGCTCGGCGACGCGCTGTGGTCGAAACCGTTCTGGAACGCCTTCGGCAACAATCTGATCTTCTTCGCCGTGCACATGTGCGTGCAGAACCCGATCGGCATCGCGCTCGCAGGACTATTGAGCCTGCCGGGCCTGAAGCTGAAGGGCTTCTATCGCACCGTCATGTTCCTGCCGACGATGCTCTCGGTCGTCATCGTCGGATTCTCCTGGAACCTGATCCTCTCCCCGCTCTGGGGCGTCGCCTCGGGCGCCTTGAAGGCGGTGGGATTGGGTTCCCTGTTCGCCCCGTGGCTCGGCCTCGAATCGAGCGCGCTCATCACCCTGTCCCTGATCTCGGTCTGGCAGTTCGTCGGCATTCCGATGATGCTGATCTATGCCGCGCTGCTCAACATCCCCGAAGAATTGATCGATGCGGCTCGCGTCGACGGGCTCGGACATTTCCGCATTTTCTTCCATATCAAACTTCCACTGGTGCTGCCGACGATCGGCCTGATCTCGGTGCTGACCTTCGTTGCCAATTTCAACGCCTTCGATCTGATCTATTCGGTCAAGGGCGCGCTCGCGGGGCCCAATTTCGCCACCGACATTCTCGGCACGTTCTTCTACCGCACCTTCTTCGGCAACCAGCTGCAGCTCGGCAATCCGACGATGGGCGCGGCGGTCGCGACCGTGATGTTCTTCATCATTCTCGTCGGCGTCTGTCTTTATCTCTTTCTCGTGCAGCGGCGCATCCGCCGTTACGCGTTATGACGGGGCCGACATGACGGTCGAACAGCGCGCCAGGAGCATCAGTGTCCATCTCGTGCTGATCGCCTACAGCCTGCTTGCGGTCGGGCCGATCCTGCTCGTGGTGATGAATTCGTTCAAGGCGCGCAACGCCATCTTCGGCAGCCCCCTCGCCCCGCCGGACGCCTCGACGTTCAGCCTGATCGGCTACGCCAAGGTTTTTCGCGCCTCCAACATGCTGACCTATTTTTCGAATTCGCTGATCGTGACCCTCGTCAGCATGGCGCTGGTGCTGTTGTTTGGCGCGATGGCGGCCTGGGCGCTGACCGAATACCGCTTTCGCGGTTCGACGGCGCTGGCGCTGTTTCTATCGATCGGCATCATGGTGCCGATCCGGCTCGGCTCCGTCGCGATCCTCAACATGATGCGGTCTGCCGACCTGAACGACACGCTGACGGCCCTGATCCTCGTCTACGTCGCGCAAGGCCTGCCGATGTCGATCTTCATATTGAGCGAGTTCATCCAGCAAGTCCCCACCGACCTGCGCGACGCCGCGCGCTGCGACGGCGTGCCGGAAACCCGCATCTTCTTCGAAGTGGTCGCGCCGCTGCTGCGTCCTGCCATCGCGACTGTCGCCGTCTTCACCATCGTGCCGATCTGGAACGACCTCTGGTTCCCGCTGATCCTGACCTCAAGCGACAAGACCCATACGGTCACGCTCGGCGTGCAGCAGTTTCTCGGCCAATACATCACCGACTGGAATTCCGTGCTCGCCGCGCTGTCGATGGCGATCCTGCCGGTGGTCGCGATTTATGTGATCCTCTCGCGCCAGCTCATAGCGGGCCTCACCTCCGGCGCGGTCAAATAGGTTTTCAGGATGGCCAATCTGCGCATCGAGCACCTCAACAAGCGCTATGGTGCGGCCACCGTGCTCAGCGACGTGAACCTGAGCATCGAGGACGGCGAATTCGTCGTGCTGGTCGGCCCGTCGGGCTGTGGCAAGTCGACGCTGCTGCGCATGATCGCAGGCCTCGACGGCGCGTCGGGCGGCGACATCCATATCGCAGGCAGGCTCGTCAACATGCTCGCTCCCGCCGAGCGCGGCATCGCCATGGTGTTCCAGTCCTACGCGCTCTATCCGCACATGAACGTGCGCAAGAACATGACGTTCGGCCTGCGATTCACCGGCGTGGCGCCGGCCGAACGCCAGCGCCGCGTCGCCGAGGCCGCGCGCATGCTGCGGCTCGAGGAATTGCTCGAGCGCTATCCGCGCGATCTCTCCGGCGGCCAACGTCAGCGCGTCGCGATCGGCCGCGCCATCGTGCGCGAGCCCGCCGTCTTCCTGTTCGACGAACCGCTGTCCAATCTCGACGCGGCCTTGCGCGTCTCGACGCGCGTCGAGATCGCGCGGCTGCATCGGCTGCTGAAAGCGACGATCGTCTATGTGACCCACGACCAGGTCGAGGCGATGACGCTTGCCGACCGTATCGTCGTGATGAACAAGGGCTGCATCGAGCAGGTCGGCAAGCCGCTCGATCTTTATTATGCCCCCGCCAACCTGTTCGTCGCCGGCTTCATCGGCTCGCCGGCGATGAACTTCTTCGAGGCCAAGGTCGAAAGCATCGAGGGCGGGCGCGCGCGCGTCGTTGGCGCCGGCTTCCGTGGCCTTGATCTGCCGGCGACGTCACTGGCGGTCGGCGATGCGCTGACGGTCGGTGTCCGCCCCGAACATCTCGGCCGAGGAACGAACGGTCCTTTCGTCGCCGAGGGCGTCGTCGAACTGGTCGAACGGCTCGGCGAATCCTCCTTCGCCCATGTGCGTCGCGGCGACGACAGGCTGTTCGTCGCCGAGGTCCGCGGTCGGGAAACGCCGACGCCCGGTGAGCGGATAACGCTGATCGCCGCGGCCCAGGACGTGCACGTCTTCGACGCCTCCGGCCTGCGTGTCCCGACGCTTTAAGCGCCTCGGCCGGGCCACAGACCCCCTTGCAACCAAAATATCGAAAACAACCCCATGCAAAGTAGCGCCTGGTCGCCGGCTGGTGTGCTTTGAGCGATGTCGCAACCGCAATGACGATCAAAATATTTGACACGTCGGGCAAATCAGGGGCACAAATACATGGTCGCGCAATTTAGGTCGCCTATGGCCCTGCCCGGCGACGGGCCGTTCGGCGGGGTTGCAGACAAAAATCCTTCCGACATCAAATCCTCAGACCGCAATCAAAGCTGCGCCGGCGCGCCAGCGAGCATGATCGTAGGCGCGCCACCAAAACGCGCTTCCGATGTGCCTCCCCTATGCGCGGAAGTTCTGCCCCGCCAAGGCGGCCGAGCATCGCCTTCGAACGGCAGCGTGCATAAACCGGCAGATGTGCTCATGGCATCGACGCAGACCAGCTCCTGGAGTTAAAGATCCTGATGCGCGGCGCGGACATGAAAGATTGCGCCCGGGCTTTGAGTCTCCCCGAGCCATCTCTTGGCAAAGTCTGTTCATCCCTCGACAACGGAAGTGTCGTGCCTGCGCTGGCATGTCGGTTCGGAGCGAATTCCGGACATGACGAGGCAGCCCGATCAAGTCGTGAATGGTAGAGTCGAGATGTGGCGCGGTGGCTTTAGGTCGAACATATCTGTTTCCGCCTCTTTCGTCTGGCGGTGCCTTAGTGGTGAAGCCGTGACTCCGTTTCCACATCCCGCTCATCGAACCGGACAGGCGGCTCTCCCGCATCCGGCTCTCGGACAAGACCTCACGCCTTCGCCCACGGCATGTCGCGCTCACGCGCGGTTAGGCGTACGAGCCCGAAGTGCCCGTAAAGGTGCGAGAGTGGATAGGCCCCGCCCTTGCATCGCCTGACCTTGTGCTTGATGCGTAACCACCGGCGCAACCGCACAGCGGTGTAGTTGTTGATCGCCCGATACGCTTTGGTGACGGTGCCTACTTTGAAGTAGTTCGCCCATCCGCGCAGCGTGCGATTCAACTTCGCCACTAGCTCTGTAGTTCCTTGCCATGTCACCGTTCGATCCGTCAGCGCATGAATGGTTTCCACCATGCGTCTGATGCTCTTCTTCGATGGCCGGTACCCCAGGCGCGCCTGGCCGGTTCTCGCAGAATACATTCGTCCGAACGTGTACCCCAGGAACTCGAACTCTCCTTCCGGGATCTTGCAGATTCGTGTCTTCTCCTCGTTGACCGTTAGCTTCAGCTTGCTCATGATCTTGCGCAGTTGTTGCAATGCCTCATCGGCCTTGCCCTTCTTGCACAGGATCACAAGATCATCCGCATAGGTCACGATACGACTGCCGAGGCGTTGCTCAAGTCCAAGCTTCTTCCATCCCAGCACGAACCGGCGCATGTATAGATTCGCCAGCAGTGGTGAGATGGGTGAGCCCTGCGGGATGCCGCGCCGGTTGTCTCGGGCTTCGGTCGTGCGTGTCTTCCTTCCTCGATCATCGGTTTCTACGCCGCAAGCTCAGCGAGCCGAGAAATGCCGGCCACAGCACCGCAGCTTCACTCTCCAGCCAGCGCATGACGTCCGACGCCGATTCCGAATCAATATGCTCCATGTCAAACATGTGTCCACAGACACACGGACATATCAAGAAAATGCAGCAAGAAAAACTGCGAGAAATCCGCTATTTTAAAGGATAAACTGCGTTTCGCGACAGAAACTAGTCTAGATGCAATCACTGGCAGTTCTGCTCGATCCTGAGCCTTGCAGGCGCCCACCATCGCCAGCGCCTCTTTCAAAACTAGGTCAGTGTTTTGGTGGCGGCGGCAGGCGGGGTGCGCGCTTGATAAGCGCCCGGCCTGGGAAATCGCGTCGGCACAGGGCGACCAGCTCAGTCACGAAATGCTCCGCATAGGGCGCCAGCAAACGCTGAGGATCCCAGCAGACGTGCGCCCACCGTCCAATCGGGGCGCCGTGCTGGACCAAGGGAATTGTCCGGACCCCTTCCAGGGCCACGGCCGCGTTCGAGGGAATGACTGCAATTGCGTAGCCGGCAGCGGCAAGCGCGACAAGCGTGCGTGGCGCCGCCGACTCCAGCAGCACGGGCGGTCGGACATGTGCGATGTCGCACGCGATGTCAAACCACTCTCGCGATCCGAAGCCGCGTTGCGGCAGCAGAAGCGGTTCGTCGGCAAGCTCGGCGGCTTCAATCAAGGCACGGCGTGCAAGCCGGTGTGCCGACGGTATGGCCGCGACGACATGCATCGGGTAGAGCAACCGGCCTTCGAACCGCGGATCACCGACAGGCGTGATGCCGAGATGAAGCTCGCCAAATTCCAGCCGGCCCAGCAGCCGTGCACCTCCGTCTTCCACCAGGTGGACCTCAACGCCGGGGTGGCGGCTGCGATAGCCGCTCAGAAAGCCTGCGAGGAGGTTCTCGATCACCTGCGGCGTCGCGCCGATCCGGAGAATTCCGGTTTCACCGCCCTTGAGTGCGCGCGCCCGCTCGCCAAGCGCGTCTGCCTCAGCGAGCAAGTGGCGGCTGCGCCGCAGCAGGTCCTCGCCTTGTGCCGTCAACTGCACCCGTCGGCCTATCCGGTCGAACAGCGGCACGCCGAGATCGGCTTCGAGCGCATGTATCTGCCGCGACAGCGCAGGTTGACTTAGATGCAGACGGGTCGCCGCGCGAGCAAAGCCGCCGACGTCGACGATCGTGGCGAAGGCACGTAGCTGGCGAAGATTCATGCGTGCCTCTTATAGAATTATTGCATCAATATTGGAAGATTAAATGCATTGGACGTATCGATCCCGGTAGGCCTAGCGTCGCAGCTCCAACTGCCTCGGAGAAAAGCCATGGCTTGCATTATCTCCAATTCCGTACGTACCTTGGCCCTCGCGGCCTTCACGCTGTGCACACTTCACCTTGGGCATACGCTGGCCGACGTGGTCACCGACTGGAACGTGATCTCGCTGAACGCGACCGCTTCTCCGCCCAATGCCATCCTGCAATCACGCGCGCTTGCGATCGTTCACGCCGCGATATATGACGCGACGCGCAGCGTCGAACGCGAGACTGCTCCCTATGCCGCCGACATCGAGGCGCGGGTCGGTACCTCGGTTGAGGCAGCGATCGTCGCGGCTGCTCATGGTGTGCTGGTGCGGCTCGCGCCCGCCGAACAGGTCATGCTGGATGCGGCGCTCAACGCCAGCCTGTCCAAAATCGCCGACGGTCAAGCCAAGGCGGACGGCGTCGCACTCGGCGAGCAAATCGCCGAGAAGCTCATTTTGCTTCGCGCGAACGACGGCGCCGCCGCGAAGGTCGCGTTTTCGCCGAAGCCCGGCGCCGGTCTCTACCAGCTCACGGCACCGCAAATGCTGCCGGCTATCCTGCCGCAATGGGGCGCAGTCGCGCCGTTCATGCTGCGCGGCAAGGTGGGGCTCGATTTCAAGGGTGCGCCCGAGATGACAACCTCGGAATTCGCCCGCGAATTCGAGGAGATCAAGTCGATCGGCGCACGCAACAGTGCGACGCGAACCGCAGATCAGACCGCGGCAGCGATCTTCTGGACGGTGCAAACTGCCGTGCCCTGGCATGCGGCCGCGCGTGCGGCATCGGCCGCCAAGGGCCTGTCCCTTCCGGAAAACGCCCGCCTGTTCGCGATACTTGCGATGGCGACCGCAGATTCGCAGATCATCGCTTTCGAAGAAAAGTACAAGCGTCCGCACTGGCGGCCGATTACCGCTATTCGCGCCGCAGCCGAGATTGACATCCACGGGCTCAAGGGGGATCCCGGTTGGGAGCCGCTTCTGGTGACGCCGCCGCACCCCGAGTACCCATCCGCCCATGCGATGTTTTCCGGCGCTGCGGAAGCGGTCTTGCGCGGCTTTTTCGCTAGCGACGCCGTCGAAGTCAGCGTGATAGCGCCCGGTCCATTCGGCGTCACGCGCACCTATCACGCGTTTTCCGAACTAACCCGGGAAGTCGAAGACGCGCGCGTCTGGGGCGGCATCCATTTCCGCAGCGCGGACGTGGATGGCACCGCGATCGGGCGCCGGATCGGTGACATCGTTCTGCGCGAATTCCCCGGCTCTCCGCGGAAGACCACCCAGCTTGGAGAAAAGCCTTGATCGGGTACTCGTTCCGCACTTCCGATCCGCCTGGCAGCGGCACTGCCTGTGCTCTGCCCGATCGCCGACACCTATGGTAAGAAAAGCTGGCCGAGGATGACCGCGTTCTCGGCCAGCGACACTCACACCACCATGGCGTGAGATGTCCTACCACCTGGAGCTCGTCTAATGTTCGACCTCTTCCAATTCGTCGCTGACTGTCGGGACTCGCTGGCGGCCGACAAGTCACACAAATATATCCGCGAGGTCGTTGCGCGCGCCGTGTCCAATTCGGCAGCTATCATGGCCACTCTCGGCGAGCCGCAACGCGCCGGCCTGCAAGAACTCTATCGATCCGAGGACCTGACAATCCTGAACGTGGTCTGGGCGCCGATGATGACAATCCTGCCGCACAATCATCAAATGTGGGCGGTGATCGGTATCTATACCGGGCGTGAGGACAACGTCTTCTGGCGCCGCGTCCCGGGAGTGCCCGGGAAAGTGGAAATAGCCGGAGGCAAGGCTTTGTCGGTTGGCGAAGCCGAAACCCTCGGCCACAACCTCATTCATTCAGTTTCCAATCCGATCCGACGTCTGACCGGAGCGATTCACGTTTATGGTGGAGATTTTTTCGGTTCTGCGCAGCGAAGCGAATGGGATCCTGAAACGCTGATGGAGCAGCCGTTCGACGTTGAGAGTGCCGTGCGCCGGTTCGACGAGTCGAATAAACTCTTGCCGCGGTCGAATTCATGAAGCAAGGGTCGCAAGTTGGCATGTCTCGTTTTCGTGCAGGAAGGCGAAATCGCCGTTTTGTCAGTGTTGGCCGGCTCAAGGTCGGCCTCGGAATAACTCGCTTTGAGCGCAAGGCTCCGCTTGTTACCCAGAAGTGGAAGGCCTCGATGATGTAAAGCCGATGTCATCAGCCGTCCTCGAAGCATCAGCATGCGCAATGATACTTATCGGCTTCGTTGGCCTTGCCTTCATGGCTTAGCGCAGGAAGGCAAATCTCGCATTGTTGGCGGCGTGACCTGCGATCACCGGGTTGAATTGAGAGGCCCCTTTTGGGCGGCTTTTTTGTTTGGGCGACGTGCATCCTTGATGTCTCTTGTTTACACGAAGCTGCCGAGCCGGGATGTCTGCCCCAACGGTCGCGACCGAGGGTAACCCGGACATGACGAGGCAGGCCGATCAAGTCGTGAATGACCCGAGGGGAACATCGAGCCGCCCGCTGCGCTGCAATCAACGATTCCGCCCCGCATGGTGGCGGTTATGTTCATATTTTATCGATGTTCGGCGTGCTCGACCGCACCGACGATCGGTCCCATCGGCCGAAAACGGTCGTTGCGGTTGATATCCCGCGCGTAGAGCGAGGAGATTGAGCCGTCGAAATAGAGAGCGTCCGAGCAGGCGTAGCGCTCGCGGAAGAGATCCGCGAAGGCGTGAAACGTTACGGCTTCGTTGGAAATCGCGAAGATCGCCTTGTGCCCGTCTTTTACGCAGACGCCGTTGCGGATGTTTTTCGATTGGCCGTCTTCATGGATATGCGGGTTGAGCCGCCCGCTTGAGAGCAGAAGCGGCCCCGATTGCGTGGCGAAGGCGGGCCGTTGGCGTGACGCCAGGAAACGGCTCGTTTCGGTTACGCCCGCATGCGGGCCGTCGATCCAGAACACGCCGTTCGGCTTCATATGAAAATTGCCGGCCCCGTTCGCCGTGTTGGCGCGGTGAAGCGTCTCGCCGCTCTCGATATAGAGGCCCACCGGCTTGAGGTCCGCGTCATACATGCCGGCGTTCATCGCGAAGACGAGGCGCTCGCCTTTGTCCGCCAAGGCGCTCTCCAGCGCGGAGAACGAGCCGTAGACCTTGCCTTTTCCGTCGCGCAGAAAGAGACGCATCATCGCCTCGCTCGCGTCGAATTCGCAGATCGTGTACGAGGCGCCCTGGTCCTCGGCGTCACGGCAGGCCGCCCGCGCGGACGCGCCGAAAGAGAACAGCGCCACCGCGAGGACAAGGGAGCGCCCGCAAAAGGAAAGCTCTGTTACCATATCGCGTAGGCTCCCCCCGCCCGCCGGCGCTTTTTGGGCTGTGGGTGGCGAAGTGCCAACTTTAGCATAAATCGCCCCTTTAGCTCGCGTAGGGTGGGTTGGCGGCAGCCGTCAGCATGACGGCTGACGCCTAACCCACCGCTTTGATCGCGGCGCTCGGCATCCTGGCAGCAACGGTGGGTTACGCACCCGCCCTTTGCTCTTCGAGCAAAGGCGATCGCTAACCCACCCTACGAGCTTGTCGATCACGCAGCCCCGCTCAAGGCCCGCTGCATGCGATACCTGGCTGGGCCAAATTGTTGAGCGCCAAGGGCCTCGAGCGCCTTCAGGGCAAATATTCCACCAGGGTGTGATCCCCTTCCGCGAGTTCGGCATCGATGATCTGCGCAATAAGTTTCCAGTCACCCTTAGCCAGGCCCGCACCAATCTTGGGATAACCGATGCGGCGCTCGGGAAATCTGACTTTCACTTCCTTCATGACCATTCTTACGGCGGCGTAATCGACCAAAACCCCGGGCCCACGCCAGTTGAACTGCGTATAGCCGTTGACAATCGTGAGCTGGTGACCGCCACGCGTGGCGGTCGCTGCTGATATGGACCCCAACTTTTCGCGACTACCCTTCGTTGTCGCCAGATCGGCCTTGTAGGCTTCAGGAAAAGTTTCCTTAATGCTCTTTGCAATTCCCGCACCCATGACGCACTGACAATTGCAACCGTGCACGATCACATCGAACTGCCCATCGAGCGCGAGCTTGATCAAATCTCCTTTAATGACCTTCATCGAGCCCAGCACCGTGAAAAAAAGCACCCGCCTGATACATACGCACGACGATAGTTCGGCGCGCAAGGCAGAATAGCACAATCGTCGGACCAATTGCTTTGGTCGAGATGGCGGATTACGACTTCCGCCTTCGCTCTTCGAGCTACGGCGGACAAGTCGGCTCCAATCCGCCCTGTACCCTTCTTGGCGTTCAACGTCACTCTAACGGTGTAGAGTGACGGGCCGAACCGCCGGGAGCCGCCCTACGGGCTGCATAGCGAAGGCTCACTGTTCGCCGTCATAGTTTCGCGGTGAACCGTCAGCATAGACGGTTTGCAACAATTTCTCGTCGAAATCTTCGACCATTTTCTTGTGGTCTTCAACCCAAGTGCATTCGTATTTGAAAAACGCCATCATGGGTAGACGCTGCGGTTCCCGAGTTACCATCATGATTGGGCCTCCCGACTTGTGCCGCACCAAGTTGCCGACCCGAAGCTGCATTATTGTGCCATCCACAATGTGGAAATCGTGCCAGGTTGCGTAATCCGAATATATCAACCTTTCGCGCTGCCAAATGCTCAACTTTGAATAGAGCGGCACGAGGTCTGTTGAGCCCGTAGCCCGTAGCCTTGCCACACGTTACGGCGGATTGCGGCTTCGTCTTGATTACCCCACAAGACTCATTTCACCGCGCGCCGAAGTCGCCGGCCGGATCCATATCGCCCGCCCAATCGAGAGCGACGATGCCCGCCGTGGCGTCGCGGTGAAACGATGAATGCGGCCAATCGCCGACGCGTTTGACCAGGCCGTGTTTCACGGGATTGATGTAGCAATATTCGACATGGCGCGCGTCATCACGGATCAGGTGCTGCCAAAATCGCCGTTGCCGGATGCCGCGTTCGCCGCGCACGATGCGAGCGTCGCTGAGCCGCTCCCGTTTTGGAAGGGCCCTTGCTCTTTGGGAGCGCGCTATAAAGCGGCTCTTGATCAGCCGCCACCGCATCGAGAAATCGCGATCGTTCGGAGGTCTGTCCGTTGAGCCGCCGTTCTGAAATTCGGTTCGAGGTGGATTGTCGCCGTTAGGACCCATGTCCCCGAGAGGGCGTTGACCTGAACCCGGCGCCGGCCGCGAGGTCAATCGGCGGCGGCCGATCTCATGGGTGGGGGCGCCGGACAGCCCACCGCTTCGGCGTAGTTCTCAATGGGGCATGGCCGCCCGATCGCAAAGCCCTGAATCTCGTCGCAGGCCTCGTGGGACAGGAACGCCATCTGGCTTGCACTCTCCACGCCCTCGGCGACCACGCGGAGCTTGAGCCCGCGTCCGAGGCCGATGACGGCGCGCACGATGGTGGCGGATTGGATATTGTGCTCCATGTTGGAGACGAAGCCGCGATCGATCTTGATCTTGTCGAACGGGAACGACTGCAAGTAGGACAGCGACGAATAGCCGGTCCCGAAATCATCCATGGCGATCCGGACACCGAGCGACTTGAGCCGGCGCAGGATGGAGACGGTGCGTGAGAAGTCGTCGATCAGCACGGTCTCGGTGATTTCGAGCTCGAGCCGGCGCGGCGAGAGCCCGGTTTCGAGCAGGATCGAATGGACGAGCCCCGGCAGATCGCCGTGACGGAACTGGACCGCGGAAAGATTGACCGCGATCTGCAGCGGGCGCTGCCATGACGCAGCTTCGCGGCAGGCTTCGCGCATGACCCACTCGCTCAACGGTATGATGAGGCCGCTTTCTTCGGCGATCGGAATGAAGGCGTCGGGAGGCACCAGGCCGCGCGTCGGGTGCCGCCAGCGCACCAGCGCCTCGAACCCGATGATGTCGCCGTCCATCAGCGCCTGCGGCTGGTAGTGAAGGATCAGCTCATCGTGCGCGATTGCCGATTCCAGCTCGTGCTGGAGCGCCCGCCGCTCCCGCAGCCTGAGGTCCATGTCGGCCTCGAAGAAGCGGATCGTGCCGCGGGCGTCGGCCTTGGCGCGATAGAGCGCCGCGTCGGCGTTGCCGAGCAGCGTCGTGACGTCGGCGCCGTCAGTCGGAAAGATCGCGACCCCGATGCTCAGGCCGGTCTGGACCCGGTGACCCTCGACCTCGATTTCGCCCGCGACGGCGTCCTGCAGACGGCGGGCGAGCGTCGCGGCCGACGAAGCCCGCACGCCGTCGGACATTATTACCGTGAACTCGTCGCCGCCCAGGCGAGCGAGGAAGGCCCCGTCGGAAGCCGCGAGCAGCCGCCGCGAGACCTCGCACAGCAACGCGTCGCCGGCCGAATGACCGAACACGTCGTTGACGTCCTTGAAGCGGTCGAGATCGATGACGAACACCGCGAAGCTCGCGCCGGTGTGCGTGGCGCGCTTCACCGCGGAGATCAGGCGCTCGCGAAAACTGGCGCGGTTCGGCAGGTCGGTAAGGGCGTCGTAACGCGCCATATGGGCGATCTGCGCTTCGGTCCGGCGCCGGTCCGTCACGTCCTCGAATGTCGCGACCCGCCCGCCGTCGGCCATCGGGCGCTGGGCGACCGAAATGACGCGGCCACCGGGCAACTCGCGATCGAATGTCTGTAATGCAAGGTCGGAACGCAGGTAGGTCTCGCACAGCTGCGCCGCCGTGAGGTTCGGTGCATTGCCGGCCTCGATGCTGAGTTTGATCATGTCCACGAAGTTGGTACCCGGCTTCACTACGTCCGAATCAAGACCAAACAGGTCGGACAGACGCTGATTGGTGACGACGATGCGCAGCTCTGCATCGTACATGCACAGTCCCTGGGACATGTTGTTGAGGGCGGCGTCGAACAGCAGGTTCTGCGCCGCAAGCTGCGCCTCGCGCTGCTCCAGGGCGCGGTGCCGCTCGTTGAGCTCTTCGGCCATCAGCTGGATCGCCCGGTCGTTGCGTCGACGGTCGCGGTCGGCGTCCTCGTAGGCGGAGCTCACGAGCGCGGCCAGCCTGCCGATGTCCGCCTCGCCCGACGGCTTCGTCGTCTTGGCGAGCTGCTTGGCCATGAGCTTGTGCACGGCGCTAGCCCGTGATCTCGGCGATGGTGGTGATCGTCATGGTCTGGTGGTGCAGTTCGGAGATGCCGGACGTGGGGTGCGGCGCGATCTCGCCGTAGGAGTAGAAGCCGACGCAGCGCATCCTGGGTCCGAGCTCGGAGGCCGCGGCCTCGATCTCGTCCTGTGCCTGCTGCCCGAACACCATGCGTCGCGCGACGCAACTGACCAGGACGGCGAGGCCGTCGCCGCAAGCGTCGCCGGCGGGGAGAGCCGCCTGCCGTGCCGCTGTCGCAGCTGCCGCCGTCAGGCCGTCGAAACTCCCGCGCATGAGCTGCACCGTCCACCCGGTCGGAAGATCGGCGGCGAACGTCATCGAACGGGCCTCGCGGTCGATGGCATTGACGGCGCGAACCACATCGGAATCGGGCCGTGCCGGATCGCGTAGCAGCAACGGGAACATCAGCCCGCTGCGCGGCAGCCCGCTGGCTTCCTCCTCGCCGAGATAGCGTTCGTAGAGATCGAGCGCCGGCTCCCCGTCGAGTTCGAACAGCACATTGCTCTCTGAGCGCGTGATCCGCCGTCGCGGTCCGAACGCATCCCAGCCGCCCGCGCAGCCGTGGCCGAGCCGGATCGCATCTCCGTAGAAGCCGACGGCGGCGACGAGCCGACTTCGCGGGGCGCAGTCGGCGCCGACCAGGGTCGTCACGAACGTGCCGCCGTCGCCGGCCAATCCGCCACTGAGCGGGACCTTCGGGCCGACGGCACCGGCGATGCCGGCGATGAGCCTGTCTCCTCTCACCTGGAGTCCTTCCCCGAGCACGAACACGCCGGCGAGATCGTCGGCCGCGAGTGCGCGTCCGATCGCCTCGCCGCATGCCTGCGATTGCTCCGGACCGGTCACCGTCTCGCAGGCCAGACGAAGTCGCGTCGCCTCGAAGCGGATGGCGAGCGTCACGATGAGATCGTCGTCGATGTCATCGCCGACGATCTGACCGGCGGTGCTGCAGCCCAGGATGCGGGCGGCGGGAAACATCTCTCGCAGCTCGTCATAGCGCTCTGCGCGCGCCAGCAACTCACCGGCGCCGAAATAGAGAACGAGATCGGCCGCGGACTGCCCGGCCGTCTGTCCGCTCCAGCCGGACGCCTCCGTCCAGCACAATTGGTCCACGTGCATGATTCTTTACTTCTCTGTCGTTTTGGAGCGTGAACGTAGGCTCGATGTCTCAACGTTCAGTTATCTGAAGGTCGACCGCGGTCCTACGCAGGACTACGTAGGTATGACCGAAGTCCGTTTGGGGCTGATTGCGGACATGACGAGGCTGTCCGATCAAGTCGTGAGGCACACCGCAGGCCAACTCGGTAGCAGCGCGAATAGTTGATTGCCGGGTTCGTCGGGCGTTCTCGGAAAGAAACCGAGCGCAAATATTGTCGTCGATGAGCCTCGTGCGGACTGAATATACGACGCCATGATGTCCGTCGTGCAGTTCGCGATGGACGGTGTCGCGATCCTCCCGCCAGCATGAGGGATATCCGTAATTCCACGTGCCCGGATCTTACTCATTCGATTACGACGATTCTGCTCTAGTGCCACGTCTCTTCGATGACGTCGGCACGGCCCTTGTATGCGAACGGGGGTTGTCCGACCGGGTTGCGCGGAACCTCGTATTATGACTCAAGACGATCGGGTAGGTAAGTATTTGCGGCAGTTGACGCCACAGGCGCGCAGCAGCCTTCTCGTCGAGCTTGAACGGCTGGAAGCCTGCGGCGTCGGAGTACCTGGCACGTCAGAGATGCTGAAAACGTTGCGTGCGGAGTTGCGCAAGGGTGGGCAATCGCATCATCGCATCGGCAATCCGTCACGGCACTTCTTCAGTCCGGTGGAACCGCTGCTGGTCGACGGCGCGCCCGAACACGATAATTCCGGTCGCATCCTCCGAGGCTCGCTGGCACCGATCTGGGAATGGATCAGCCGCGATCTGCTGTCGACGCTGGTAAGGGACTATGTCGCCGAGATTCAACCGTTAATAGCCGCCGACAACCAGGCAGAGATCAGCAGAGTTTCAGCCGCCTTTCAAACCAAGGTCCTTGGATGTATCAATAGCGTGCTCAGGTCTCCTGACAGCGCCGCGCGCGCACGCAGCAAGCTCGCAACCTATACGGCTTCGTGTGCCGCCTATGACGACCTGGTCAAGTTGACATTGGTGCTGAGGGAACGCGACGCACTGGCCAAGCTGAACCAGGAGCTGCCAAAAAAAATCGTCAAGTTCGATCGCATTCAGATTGCCAGGGTCACCGCACTGCTCGATGCGTTCCACAAAGATCATCCGGAGGCGCTTCCCTTTGCGCTCACGCTGGTGGCGCAGCGGCTCAAGACGTTCTGGCAATTGGTCCTTCTCGCAACCAAGACTGCGCCGAGCAAGAATGCCGCCGATATTGCCGCCACGCCCTACGCAATCGCGGTGTCGATGGTACTGGACCGACTGGAGGACAAAGGTACCGCGTTTCGCGCGGCCGTGAAGACCAACAAGGTGACGGATGCCAGGCAGCTGTTGGGCGAGATTTGCGACGCCGAACATGCGCTGCAAGTTCGTATCGACCGACTCGATCAGTCGGAATGGGGGGTGCGGCTGAACGGCGCAGTGAGCCGGATAGTCACGCTGATCGAAGCCGAGGTGAGCGAGTTTCCCAAGGAACTCCGGCACGTTCTCATGTCGCACAGCCTGGGTCGTCATCGATCGGTAGCCGGCCGCGTGAGCTACGTCGCACGGAAGGGACGCGACGCATTTTGCAGCGGGGCTGCCCGCTGCCTGAAGTTTATTGGTTTGTTTCGCCTGTCTTGGCTAACCGAGCAACGTCCGTAGAGGGCGATGTCCGTCGTGCAGGTCGCGATGAACGGTGTCGCGATCCTCCCGCCAGCATGAGGGATATCCGTAATTCCACGTGCCCGGATCTTACCCATTCGATTACGACGATTCTGCTCTAGTGCCACGTTTCTTCGATGACGTCGGCACCGCTTGTATGCGACCGGGGGTTGTCCGACTGGGTAGCGCGGAACCTTGTATTATGACTCAAGACGATCGGGTTGGTGAATATTTGCGGCAGTTGCCGCCGGAGGCGCGCAGCAGCCTTCTCGTCGAGCTTGAACGGCTGGAAGCCTGCGGCGCGGGAGTACCAGGCACGTCAGAGATTCTGGAAACGTTGCGCGCGGAGTTGCGCCAGGGTGGACAATCGCATCATCGCATCGGCAATCCGTCGCGGTACTTCTTCAGTCCGGTGGAACCGCTGCTGGTCGACGGTGCGCCCGAACACGATAATTCCGGTCGCATCCTCCGAGGCTCGCTGGCACCGATCTGGCAATGGATCAGCCACGATCTGCTGCCGACCCTGGTAACGGAATATGTCGCCGAGATGCGACCGCTAATAGCCGCCGACAACCGGACGGAGATCACCGAGGTTTCAGCTGGCTTTCAGACCAAGGTGCTTGGATCTCTCGAGAACGTGCTCAGATCTCCTGACGATGCCACGCGTGCACGCAGCAAGCTCGCGACCTATACGGCTTCGTGTGCCGCCTATGACGACCTTGTCAAATTGACGTTGGTGCTGAGGGAACGCGACGCACTGACCAAGCTGAGCCAGGATCTGCCAGACAATATCGTCAAGTTCGATCGCATTCAGATTGCCAGGATCACCGCACTGCTCGATGCGTTCCACAAGGATCATCCGGAGGCGCTTCCCTTTGCGCTCACGCTGGTGGCGCGGCGGCTCAAGAGGTTCTGGCAATTGGTCCGTCTCGCAATCTGGACTGCGCCGAGCAAGAATGCCGCCGATATTGCGGCGGCGCCCTACGCAATCGCGGTGTCGATGGTACTGGACCGACTGGAGGACAAAGGCACCGCGTTTGCCGCGGCCCTGAAGACCAACAAGGTGGTGGATGCCAGGCGGCTGTTGGTCGAGATTGGCGACGCCGAACATGCGCTGCGAGTCTGGATCGGCCGACTCGATCAGTCGGAATGGGGGGTACGGCTGTCCGGCGCAGTGAGCCGGATAGTCACGCTGATCGAAGCCGAGGCGAGCGAGTTCCCAACGAATTCCGGCACGTTCCCGCATCGCACGGCCTCGGTCGTCATCGATCGATAGCCGGCCGCGTGAGCGACGTCGCGCAGAAGGGACGCGACGCATTATGCAGCGGAGCTGCCCGCTGCCTGACGTTTATTGGTTTGTTTCGACTGTCTGGGCTAACCGACCAACGTCCGTAGAGGGCTGTTCGGGTCGTCTCCGCGACCTCAAAGCGGGAGCCGACCGACGCAGGACCTGTTATCGGTGCATCCCGACGCATCCGCTCGCCGCCGTCTCAATGGAGGTGAACCGCGCTGTCCAGATGCGCCTGCAGGGCTTGCAGTGTGCTGTTCGTCATGTGGTCGAGGTGACCGGGCTCCATCAGCCAGTCGCGAAGGATCTCTCCCGGCGTGGACGACCCGGAGAGGGCCGGCGTGTGATCAAATGCGGTCGCCTCGTGTCGCCAGTCGGAATGCGCGACGATTCCCATTCCGTCACCCGGATGGAAGATGAACTTGAAATTGTCGCCACTGCCCGATGCCGTTGCGGCGGCCGGCGCCGGCGGATCCAGGATCAGGGTGCCGCCATTGCCGTCGGAGGCAAAACTGAACGTGGCGTTGGGACTGAAATTGTCGAACGTGAAGCTCGCGTTGTTGGTGCCGTCGGTGACGATGAACTTGCCGGTTGATGCGTCATAGGTCTCGGCAAACTTCGCCGAATTGTGGTCGATGCCGACGAGATCGATCACGTCGGAGTGCGTCGCATCGGCCTGGGTGCCGGTGAAGCCGGCAATGTGACCAGAGAATCCTGCGGGATTGTCGAGCTTGAGTTCGCCGGTACCACTGGCAAACGCGATCGTGCTGGTGTCGCCGACCAGCCCCCAGATGTCGAGCCGCTCGCCGGCCGCAATGGTCTGCGCCCCCGTCGGCTGATTGGTGATGAGCGTACCGCCTTTGCCGTCGGAGGCAAAATTCAACGCGTTACTGAGGTAGTCGAGATAGAAGCTCGCGCTGTGCGTCCCGTCACCCACCGTCAGCAGGTGGGTCGCAGCGTTGTAACTCTCGGTGAATTTCGTTGCGGTGAAGTCGATCCCGGAGATGTCGATGCGGTCGCCGTCGGAGAAACCGTTGATGTGGCCGCTGAAGACGCCGGGATTGTCGAGCGCCAGCAAATCGCCGGTACCGAAGAAGGAGATCGTGCCGACCGTCAACTTGCTGATCTCCAGCGATCCGCCGGATGCGATGTTCGCCGGCTGCGTGGTGATCGCCGTGCCGCCATGGCCGTCGGCGGCGAAATTGAGCAGATTGTTGCCGAAATAGTCGAAGGTGAGGCTGGCGCTGAGCGCGCCTTCGGTCACGGTGAGTTTGCCGGATGCGACGTCATAGCTGAACTTCGCCGAATTATAGTCGATGCCGACGAGGTCGATGACGTCGGAATCGGCGGCGTCTGGCGCGGTCCCCGCAAAATTCTGGATGTGACCGCTGAAGTCGGCGGGATTGTCGATCTGAAGCGTGCCGGTGGCGGCCCCGAAGCTGACCGTGCCGACGGTCAATTTGCTGATTTCCAGGAAGCCGCCGGACGCGATGGTCGCCGGCTGCGTGGTGATCAGCGTGCCGCCATGGCCATCGCTGGCGAAATTGAGCAGGCTGTCGAAGTAGTCGAAAGCGAGACTCGCGCTGTGCGTTCCGTCGCTGACCGTGAGCAGGTGGCTCGCGGCGTCATAACGCTCAGTAGCAGCGTTGAAGTCGATTCCGGCGAGGTCGATGCTGTCGCCGCCGGTGAAGCCGACGATATGACCGCCGAAGGCGGCGGGATTATCGAGCTTGAGTTCGCCGGTGTCGCCTGAGAACGTCACCATCTGGTTTGAGGGCGTCGATATCTCCAGCATGCTGCCAGCCGCAACCGTCGCCGACCCCTTTACAATGCCGACGGTGCTGGTCGCGATGTTCGAGGGCGAAACGCCGTCGCCGACCTGCCAGCTGATCGTGCGGCTGGTGTCCGCACCACCGTTGGTCGGATCGGCGGCCGTGCTCGCATAGGTCACACTGTCGAGCACCTCTGCGTAGTGCGCCAGCGTATCCGTGCCTGACAGCGTCAGGATGCCCGTCGTCGCGTCGTAGCTTGCGGCGATGCCGGTGCCGGCGGTACTGGCGGACAGCGTGTCGCCCGCGAGCAAGCCGGCGGTGATCGTCACCGTCGCGCCGGCCAGATTGCCGTTGGGGTCGGTCACCGTCACCGCAGTGTCGAGCGCGACGGGTGTGGTGACGCCGGTCTCGTACACTGCAGTGGCATTGGCACCGGTGCCGATGCTCGGCGGCGGCGGACTGACGGTCACCGTCTCCGTCGTTGCCGCCGAATAGGAATAACCGTTGCCGTCCATCGCCGTCACCGTGGCCGACAGCGTGAAGTTGCTGCCGTTCGGCGGCGTGACCGTCAGCGAGGCAAGATTCCAAGTGTGGACATCGATCGAACCGGACGCCGCAGTTGCCGTAAAGGTGTGGCCGTGCCCATCGCTCAATGTGGCGCCGAGCGGAATGTCGGAGATCACCAACGCGGTCACCGTCGCGCCGCCGGTGACGGAGAAGCTGATCGGGATGGCCGAGCCTTCAGCACCAGCGGCCGGGGTCGCGCCAATCCCGACGAGCTGCGGCCGGACCGTCAGGTCGGTGCCGCCGGAGCCGTCGGACTTGAACGCAAACGTATCGCCGGCGGGCAGACCACCCGCGACCGAGAATGCGACCGGCACTCCGTTCAGGATCAGCGACGCGCCGTTCCAGACTGCCGACGTAACGACGACATGGCCGAGATCGATGACATCGCCGGCGGTCAAGCCGGCCAGGGTCAGATCGAAATTGGTGTTGCCTTCGACCTTGACGGTGGCGCTGCCGACGAATGTCAGGACGTCACTTGGCGACAGCGTATCGCCGGGGCCGAAATTCACGACCCCGGCATCGGAGATCGCGACATCGGTCAGCGTGGAGTGATCGAGATTGAGCGTGCCGCCCGGGCCGACCTTCAGAGCGCCGCCCGTGATGGCCGAACCGTTTTCAACCGTCAGCGTCGAGCCTGCACCGACCTCGATCAGACCAGCATTGGCGATGCTGGAGACGGTGAGCGAGCCGCCGACAATGTCGAGCGTGGCACCGAAATCGACGGTCAAACTGCCGATCGTGTAGCTGTTGTCGTAGCTGGACTTGCCGGTCTGGATGATGACGATGTCGATCGCGGACGCTGGAGCAACGCCCTGATTCCACGCAAGCGGGTCGAGGTCCCAGTTGCCGATTCCGTTCCAGATGAAGACGTTCGAATGTGGGGTCGGACCGCCAGGCGGCAGAAGCGGCAGGTCGGCAACGAAGCCAACGCCGGGCGGCGGAGACGGCAGCGCGGGGACGAAGCCAGCGCCGAACGTCGTGCCACCGCCATTGGCAGTGAAGCTGAAGGACGGAACACCGAGGTCGAGGTTGACCAGCTGCGGGAACGTGGGAGCATCGATCGGGCTGCCGCTGCCGTGGATGGCGTGCAGCGTGGTCGGCTCCGCATCATTCCCCTTTAGCCATTGCCGGTATTCCTGGGCCAGGTCCGACTTGTCCTGCGGCACGCAGACCAGATCGCCCTTCGAATCGAGATAGGAGACCTGATTGGGATCATCGGCGCTGCCGACGACCGAGCCATCGACGACCAGGTCGTAAATGCCGTGGCTGCGGATGCCGTGATCGTCGAATACGGCGAACGAATAGCTGCCGTCGCCGAGCTTTGCCGAAATCGCGGCGATCTCGCTCGACGTCATCTGGTGCGCCCAACTGCTGCTGCCGTCGCCGACGCTCATGGTGGCGACCGGGGTGGCGATCTTCATGTCGCCGCCATGCGCGACCTTGCCGGCGACGAACGCGGACGTGCCTTCAACCAGGTTGAACAGCGCCACGTTCGGATCGGAGTTGGCGCCGTACGAAGATGCGTTCAGCACCATTCGCGTGTTGGCGACGAGATTGACCGCGCCGCCGTCGGAGAGGGAGATTCCAACCGCGGACGAACTGCCGGTCTGGATGATGTCGCTCCGATAGACCGCGTCGCCGACATCGAGCGTCACGGCAACGCCGTCGCGCACCACGGTGACGTCGCCGACGATTTTTTCGACGTGGCCGATCGCATCGGGCGCGATGTGACCGTGTGCGTCGGACGAAATCCTGGCCGGCTGCGCCTGCGCATATTGGTCCCGGTCCGCCCGCGCGACGAGCAACGCGAGGACGTCGGCCGTCAGGCGTTCGCCATTTGGCGCAACCAACATCGCGGGATGTTCGCTGGCGAAATAGCCGGGAATGATGACGTGCTGGCCGTCGCGACCGTTCAAATGCAGGTCAGGACCGTCGCGATGAAACGCTCCGCAAGCGAGCAACTCGGCATCTGCGACGTTGATGACGTCGGGATGAGACGAATCCGCTTCAACGACAGTCGCAGCAGGCCTGCTTCCGCCCTCGGTAAAGATCATTTACGCAACCCATACGCATACGCTTACTCGCCCCTCGCATCAGGCCCCGCATCTTCTTGTTGACGGGTCCTGGCGAACGCAGGGCACAAAGGCACCGTGCAACAGCCCGGTACCTCCGGCAACGCTATCGTAAACAAATAGTAAATGACAGTTGCCGCGCGTTGCGGTCGCCGCCATTGCAACTAGCGGTATTGCAACCGGCGGTCGCATCCATTTTCGGCTGACGGAAGCGCAGTCTCGCAGCTTCGATGGTCAGACCGTCGCGCCAAGACGCGCAACAAGGCTGGCTTCAGACCGATCGTCAAGCCACCGCTGTTTCCAGAAACCGCTCGGCGTAATGGCAGGCGACGAGGCGGTCGTCGAGCGGGCGCAAGGGCGGACGCTGCGCACGGCAGAGATCGGTCACAGAGGGACAGCGGGTCGAGAACACGCAGCCCTGCGGCGGATCGAGCGGCGACGGCAACTCGCCCTTCGGCACGATGCGTTGGCGCTTGCGGCCAAGGCCCGGCGTCGCGTCGAGCAGGGCCTGCGCATAGGGATGCAGCGGCCGCGCAAAGATGCGCGCCTTCGGCCCATGCTCCACTGCGATTCCGAGATACATGATCATCACGTCGTCGGCGATGTGACGCACCACGCCGAGATCGTGCGAGATGAAGAGATAGGCCAGCCCCAGCTCGCGCTGCAGATCGACCAGCAGGTTGAGAACCTGCGCCTGCACCGACATGTCGAGCGCGGACACCGGCTCGTCGGCCACCAAGAGCTTCGGCCGCAACATCAGCGCGCGCGCGATGGCGATGCGCTGACGCTGGCCGCCCGAGAACATGTGCGGATAGCGGCCATATTGCTCCGGCCGCAAGCCCACCCGCGTCATCATGTCGAGCGCCTGCGCCCGCCGTTCCTGCTTCGAAAGCTTGGTGTTGATGATCAGCGGCTCTTCGAGAATGGCGCCGACGCGCTTGCGCGGGTTGAGCGAGCCATAGGGGTTCTGAAACACGATCTGCACGGTGCGGCGCAACGTGGTCACGGCGCTGGCCGGTGGATTGACCGCATCGACGCCGTCGAGCAGCAACGTGCCGGCGCTCGGCTTCTCGATCAGGGTCACAAGCCTTGCCAGCGTCGACTTGCCGCAACCGGATTCGCCGACCACCGCCAGCGTCTTGCCAGTCTCAAGCGCGAACGAAATTCCACCCACTGCCTGCAGAAGCGCCGGGGCGCGGAACCAGCCCTGCTTGACCTCGTAACTGCGCTTCAGATCGGTGGCGGTGACCAGCGCCGTCATGACACGATCTCGCGCTTTGGCGTCGGCGTCCCGCCATCGCTATCGGCGGCGATGCGTTGATCCCGCGAGGGATCGCCGAGCGGATAATGACAGCGGATCAGGCCATCCATCCAGGGGCGCAGATCGGGACGCACCTTGTCGGCCAGCGGCGTCGCATAGAGACAGCGCGGACTGAACAGGCAGCCGAGCGGCCGATCGTGAAGTCCGGGCACCACGCCCGGAATGGTGGCGAGCCGTCCGCCGTCGCTCGCCTCCGGGCGCGCCGCCAGCAAGGCCGCCGTATAGGGATGCTGCGGCGAGGCGAACAGGCTCTGGGTCGAACGCTGTTCCATGATCTGGCCCGCATACATGACGGCGACCCGCTCGGTGGTGTCCGAGACCACGCCCATGTTGTGCGTGATCAGGATCAGCGCCATGCCACGATCGCGTTGCAGGGACAGCAGGAGATCGAGGATCTGCGCCTGGATGGTGACATCGAGCGCCGTGGTCGGCTCATCGGCGATCAGGAGTTTTGGATTGCAGGCGATCGCCATCGCGATCATGACGCGCTGGTTCATGCCGCCCGAGAGCTGGTGCGGATAGGCCGACAACCGGCTCTCCGCGGCCGGAATGCCGACCTGCTCCAAAAGTTCGATCACGCGCCGCCGCGCCGCCTTGCGATCCATGCCTTCGTGGATCTGCAAGGTCTCGGCCAGCTGATAGCCGATCGTGAACGAGGGATTGAGCGACGTCGTCGGCTCCTGGAAGATCATCGCGACATCCTTGCCGGTGAGCGCGCGCCGCTCGCGGTCGGACAAGGTCTGCAGGTCGCGTCCCTCGAACAGCAGTCTGTCGGCCTGGACGCGCCCCGGATAGGGCACCAGTCCCATCAGGGCCAACATGCCGACGCTCTTGCCGGATCCGGATTCGCCGACGATTCCGAGCACCTCGCCTTTTTCCAGCGTGATGCTGACGCCGTCCACGGCGCGCACCATCCCGTTCTGGGACGGAAACGCGACCGACAGGTTTTCAATCTCCAGCAGCGGCATCAGATCGACTTCATGGTGTTGCCTGGATTCTCGTAAGTTGCGGGCGCACTCTCTCGGCAAGCGCGGTGCGCTCCCTCTCCCCGTTCTTACGGGGAGAGGGGTGGGGTGAGGGGCAGACGCCTGATTGGTGTGAGTATTTAGACCTGTACCCCCTCACCCGGATTGCATCTGACGATGCAATCCGACCTCTCCCCGCAAGCGGGGCGAGGTTTGCAGCGAGCCCGCTGCGCGACCTCCGACAATGGCTAGATGTGTCCACGCCCAAGTCTACCGGGAGAGGTGAACTGAAAACGTGATGGCTTGTTCTATTCATCCGCTCTACTTCAACAATGCGCTAGCGCTTCAGCTTGGGATCGAGCGCGTCGCGCAGTCCGTCGCCGAGCAGGTTGAAGGCCAGCACGGTGACCAGGATGGCGAGGCCCGGAAGCGTGACCACCCACCAGGCCCGCAGCACGAATTCGCGCGCGTCCGCCAGCATGGTGCCCCATTCGGGCAGGGGCGGTTGCGCACCGAGACCGAGAAAGCCGAGCGCGGCGGCGTCCAGGATCGCGGTCGAGATGCCGAGTGACGCCTGCACGATCAGGGGCGCCGCGCAATTCGGCAGCACCTCCTTGAACATCAGGCGGAGCCGGCCGGCGCCCGCGACCTTGGCCGCGGTGACGTAATCCTTCGAGACTTCGCTGATCACGGCGGCGCGCGCGATTCTGACGTAATGCGGCAGCAGCACGATCGCGACCGCCAGCATCGCATTCATCAAGCCGGGTCCCAGGATCGCAACGATCACGATCGCGAGCAGAAGGCTCGGCAAGGTCAAGGTGATGTCCATCAGCCGCATGATCGCGATCTCGATCACACCGCGGAAAAAACCCGCCACCAGGCCGAGGATCGTCCCTGATATCACCGACAACGTCACCACCGCGATGCCGATCAGCAGCGACAGCCGTGCGCCATGGATCAGACGGGACAGAATATCGCGGCCGATCGCGTCGGTACCGAGCGGATAGGCGATCGATCCGCCCTGCTGCCAGAACGGCGGCTTGAGAAACACCGCATTGTTGGTGAGGATTGGCGAATGCGGCGCAACGACATCGGCTGACAGCGCCAGCAGAACCAGCACCACGATCACGACGAGGCCGGCCACGGCGCCGGCATTTTCCCTGAAATAGAACCAGAATTCCAGCAGTGGATGCGGCGGCGCGCCGGCTGGCGCCGCGACGACGGGGGTTTCGAGCACTTCGGCGGTCATCGTGTGTACCGGATGCGGGGATTGATCAGCCCGTAGGTGACGTCGACCAGCAGATTGACGGTCATGACGATGGCGCCGATCAAGAGCGTGCCGCCCTGCAGCACCGGATAGTCGCGGCGGTTGATCCCCTCGATCAGCCATTTGCCGACGCCCGGCCAGGAGAAGATGGTCTCGGTGAGGATCGCGCCGGTAAAGAGGACACCGACCTGCAGCCCGATCACCGTCACCACCGGGATCAGCGCATTGCGCAACGCATGGATCGCGATCACCCGGAAACGCGGCAACCCCTTGGCGCGGGCGGTGCGGATGTAATCCTCGCCCAGCACCTCCAGCATGGCGGACCGGGTCATGCGGGCGATCACGGCGAGCGGCACCGTGCCGAGCACGATCATGGGCAGCACGAGATGTGACAGGGCCGAGCGAAACGCGCCGACATCACCTGATAGCAGCGTATCGACCAGCAGGAAGCCGGTCACCGGCTCGATATAGTATTGCACCGCGATCCGGCCCGACACCGGCGTCCATCCCAGTTGCACCGAAAACAGCAGGATCAACAGCAAGCCCCACCAGAAGATCGGCATCGAATATCCGGTGAGCGAGATCCCCATCACGCCATGATCGAAGATGGAGTTGCGCCTGACAGCGGCGATGATGCCGGCCGGCAATCCGAGGCACAGCGCAAACAGGATCGCGCAGACCGACAACTCGATGGTCGCCGGGAACAAGGTCCGGAATTCGGAAATCACCGGCTCATGGGTCACGATCGAGCGGCCGAGGTCGCCATGCACCAGCCGCGACAGATAGAAGCCGTATTGCACCAGCACCGGCTGATCGAAGCCGTACTCCTTGCGCAATTGCGCAAGCCGGGCCGGATCGATGCCGCGTTCGCCCGCCATGGTCTCGATGGGATCGCCGGGGATCAGGCGGATCAGCACGAACACCAGCAGCGTGATCCCGATGAAGGTCGGGACCACGAGGCTCAGCCGGGTAAAGAAGAACCGGAGCATGCCGTTCATCTCGCGGAAGGGAACCGAAGGCGGCGGAGCAGCGCAAGGCCGCTCCGCCCTCGGCTTGCTAGGGCATCGAGTCCGTGAAACCTATCATTTCCAGCCACGAGCGTTGTTCCTCTCGCTCCCTCTCCCGCACTTCGCGGGGGAGGGTTGGGGTGGGGGCGCCACTCGGGGACTGCCGACTTGTTCGCCGCCTCATCCACAGAGGCTTCGGCGAAGGCGGAAGCCTCTGGCAAAGACGTATGCGGCTTTCCCCCCCCCCAACCCACCCCCCCCAGCGCGGGGGAGGGAGCGCAGCAGCGCAAGCGTCGATATTATTAGTAACTCGGGC
>Ga0307508_10000322_pt1 | contig 57562 bp, 47 predicted proteins | sample 9_EM_MG_FD_203089 | JGI IMG/M metagenome (GOLD analysis project Ga0307508, IMG submission 203089) | Populus trichocarpa ectomycorrhiza microbial communities from riparian zone in the Pacific Northwest, United States - 9_EM | ecosystem: Host-associated > Plants > Roots > Unclassified | place... | reverse complement strand
GCACGCCGGCGTTGGGGCCTTGGGACAGGAAGGCGGTGAGGTCTTCGGTGCTGCCATCGGAGGACTTCTCACCGAAGCGCCAGGCGGCGTGGCTGCTGTAGGCACCGAACACGTCGTCGAGGATCTGGGGCACGGTCTTCTGTTGCCAGGCGCGGCTGTGCGAGCCGTGGGTGAGGAAGGCGATCCAGGGTTTGACGATCAGCTTCAGGCGCAAAGCCCCGCCGTTGGAACCCAGCGCATCCACGCTGTCGATGAGGCCGCTGTGCTTCTTGGTGCTGCCGTCGGACAGCCGGGTGGTGAGGGTGATGCGCTTGTGCCGCAGGGTTTTCAGGGGCAGCCGGGTATCGAGCGTGAGCACGGTGAGCTGCAGCACGAAGGGCTCGCTGATGCGGTCGATCAGGGCGAATTGCTCGACCATCAGGTCGTTGACCGGGCCGTCTCCGCTCACGTTGTAAAGGCGCTGACTTTTAGTCCACGCGGCGATCAGGTTAGCCAGGTGGGACGAGAGGCCGAAGGGGTCGGTGTCGCTCAGGCGATCGTTCATGTTTGTTCCCTGGGGGGTCGAGGCGGTGATTCTGCTGGGTGATTGAATCCGTCGGCGAATTGCAACGGGCTTTTTACATGGATCCCTCTTCTTGGGGATAAGGCCGGGTCGGTGTCGTGGCTCGCCTGTCATCAGCCCACTCGAATGATCCACTCCAGCGGGTTCGCTTGGGATTCTGGCGCTCAAGGCGCCACGGTGTCGAGCGCGGACTGCAATGCAGAGATCTGGTCTGCGGGCGCGTTGACCTGCCACGCGCTCTGCCCCTGTTCCCACAGCACACCGTGCTCGGTGAGGCGCAGGCTGTGTTCCAGGCGGCCGTCATGCAGCAGGCGCAGCTCGCGGCCCAGCAGGGCGCCGGTTTCGCGTGAAGCGCGGGGCTGCCAGCGGGAGCCGGTGGCGTTGTCGAGCTGGGCCAGCCAGGCGTAGACGGCGTCGTTCATGCTTTGTGCCGTGCCGTCGCCGCGCTGCCAGGCCCAGTGCGTGGGGTCGGCGGCGATGGCGGCGCGCAGGCGGACGAGGGTGGTGCGTGCTTGCACGTCCTGCTTCACGCGTGAATCGCTCAGCTCGGCCTGGGGTGCGGCGTAGCCGAGCGCACCGCCGGCGGGGGCCATGCTGCGTGCGCGCTTGGATTCGGATTCGTCGGTTGATTTCGACTTGGCCAGTGCGCCGGCCGTGACTGCGGGGGCAGCGGCTTGCGCTGGGGGCGCGGGAACAACCGGAGGCGGCAACGAGAGCGCTGCGATGGACGACTCACGAACGGGCGGTGCCAAGCCGGCCTTGGCGTCGGCGGCGAGTTCGTCGCGTGTCGTGGGTGCAGGCGCTGCGGGCGGCGGTGCCGGGGCTGCGGGCTTCGCTGGCGCAACCGTGGCCTTGCCTGCCTCAGGAGCGGCCTTGCGCAAGGCCGCGCGCGGAGGCTCGGGTGCACGGCTTTCCGCTTCGGCCGCAGGGGCCGGTGGTGGAGCCTCAGGTGCTGATGCCACGGGAGGTGCGGCCACAGGCGGTGCCGTCACCGCAGGCGCCGCGGCCGGTGCGGGCCTTTGCGGCAAGGCCTCGTTCATCGGCTGGTCCCACCACATCACGCCCACCAGCGTGGCGACCATGAGGCCCGCGAAACCGGCGGCCACCGAGGGCCGTGCGAGCCAGTCCCACAGTGCTAGCAGCGGATGGCGGGCGGGCGGCTCCGGCGCCTTCGCGTCGCGTGCCTTGGCGCGGGCTTCGCTGAGGATCAGTGCACTGAGCGACGGCGGCGGTTGCACCTGCGCATCGGGTGCATGACGCAGCGCTTCGCGCAGATGCATGTCGCGCTCCTGATCGGTCATGGCAGCCCCCTGCTCGACGGGTACATCGAGCCACCCCCCAAGAGGATGCGAGCCGGCTTGGGAGCGGCCCGGCGCTCGGCTCGCGTCACGACATGCCCCCTTGAATCGGCGCGAGGTACGCACCCATGCACGTGCGCAGCTTGCTCATCGCATAACGCAGCCGCGTCTTCGCGGTCTCGAAGCCGACCTCCAGCGTGCGGGCCACCTCGGCCAGCGGCAGCTCGTCGTCGTGGTGCAGCAAGAAGGCGCTGCGCTGTGCGAGCGGCAGCTCTTCCAGGCAACCCAGCAGGCGCTCGCCGGCGCGGCGCCAGAAGGCGAGCTCTTCGCTGTGGGGCGATGGGCTCGCGGGCGCTGGCCACTGCTGCCAAGCTGCGCCGCCGGCATCGGGCTCCCAGGGCGAATCGTCGTCGGTGCTCATCGACACTTCGCGGCCGCTGCGCCGCCAGATGTCGATCACGCGGTGGTTGGCCAGGGTGTACAGCCAGGTGCGAAAGCTCGCGCCCTGCGGCTCCCATTGCTGGCGCGCGTTCACCACGCGCAGCCAGGTGTCCTGAAAAATCTCGTCGGTCTGCGCGGCCAGTGCCGTGCCCAGCAGGCGGCGGATGAAGCGGTACAGCCCGGCGTGGTGCCGCGCGTAGAGCCGCTCGAACGCCGGCGCGTCGCCGCGCGCGTAGGCGCTCATCAGCTCGTCGTCGGTGGGTTCGGGCGCGGGGGTCATCGGGTCGGAAGTCTGCCTCACTCGGGGTGGTACGGCCATCGGGGCGAAACGGGGTGGATTCGGCGCGAAGTTTTTTGATCGCCGCGTCACCCCGTTGCGCTGCGAGCCGCGTGTCATGCCAGGTGACCCATTCACTTCGGAGACCCTCATGACCCCCACCTCGCGCCGCGCCGTGTTGCCGGCCTTTCTGATGATCGTGTTGCTGGCGGCTTGCGCTGCCGCGTTCGACGAGCCCTCGGCCCACGCCGCCACGCCCGCCGAGCGCGACATGTGGCCGCCCGCATGGCAAGACGCGCCGCAAAGTTCGGCCGTCGACTTCACGCCACCTGCCTTCGACGCGCCCTCGGCCACGCATTGCCATCGCCTGCCGACGACGCGTGAAGTGCCGGGCGGCGGCGAGCAGCAGAACGCCGGCTGGCGGCGTGGCCGCGAGAAGATGGAATCGTCGCGCGACGAGCTCGCCAAGCGCAGCGAATCGGCCGTGATGGCGCCCGCTGCGCCTGCCATTGAAGAATCGCGCAGCGCCGCAGGTGCCGTGGCGGCCGACAAATCCGATCGAGCCTTTGCGCCGCCGCCGTGGCCCAGCCAGCCGCAACCGCAACCGCAGCGCCTGTCGCACGAACCGGTCACCGCCGGCATGGTCGACGACAACGCCGACTTCGGCGAATACCTCGCCTACCGCCAGCGCAACGGCCACCTGCCGGTGCGCGAACGCGACATCAGCGAGCGCTACCTGCTCGAGGTGACTGACGCACAGGGCTACCCGGTGCACGATGCCGAAGTCGCGGTGCAGCGGCCCGGCGTGGCCCAGCCGGTGATGTGGGCCCGCACCGACACGGCCGGCCGGGTGTGGCTGCACCCGCGCGCCTTTCTGTCGCCCGAGCTGAACAACGAGCGCACGCTCGGCGTCGCGGTGCGCAAGGGCGGCGTGCAAAGCCGCGCCCTGCTGACGCGTGGCCAGTCGCAAGCGGTGCAAGTGCGCCTGGGCCAGAACATGGCTGCGCCCATGCGCCTGGACCTGGTGTTCCTGATCGACGCCACCGGCTCGATGGGTGACGAGATCGCCAAGCTGAAGAACTCGATGCGTGCGATGTCGCAGCAGATCTCGCAATTGCCCGGCCAGCCCGACATCTGCTACGGCCTGGTGGCCTACCGCGATCGTGGTGATGCGTTCATCACCCGCACGCACGATTTCACCGATGACCTCGGCGCCTTTCAGCAGCAGCTGGCCCATGTGCAGGCGCATGGTGGTGGCGACACGCCGGAGGCCTTGAACGAGGCCCTGCATGAGGTGGTGCATGGCTTGAGCTGGCGCCAGCAAGCCGCACGCATGGTCGTGCTGGTGGCCGATGCGCCGCCGCACCTCGACTACGGCGGCCCGCAATACGACCGCGACATGCAGGCCGCGCTCTCCAAGGGCATCAAGCTGTTCGCGGTGGGTGCGAGCGGGCTCGACCCGGTCGGCGAATACATCTACCGCCAGATGGCGCAGTACACCGCGGGGCGCTTCGTCTTCCTCACCTACCGCGACGCGTCCAACCCCGGCAGCGGGCCTGGCTCGCAGACCCCGCACGACGTGAAGCAGTACTCGGTGCAGACGCTGGACAAGCTGGTGGTGCGGCTCGTCGGCGAGGAATTGGCACGTCTGAAGCGGGGTTGATGCGCCGACGTAGCATCGCGCCATGAAGCCGTTGCCGCTCTGGACCCACCGCACGCTGGCCTGGTCGGCCGGCGTGGTGATGGCCGGCTGCGGCGGCGGTGTGTACCTGGAGTTCGGCGACGACGACCTGCCGCCGGTGGTCGACCTGAGCGCCTCTTCGTCATCGGCTCGCGCCGGCGACAGCGTGCGCCTGGCGGCCGCGGCGGCCGACGAGAACGGCATCGACCACGTGAGCTTCTATCGCTACGACGGCAACACCGCCGTGCGCCTCGGCTCCGACGATTCGCCGCCCTACGACTGGCAGTTGCTGGTGCCGGCCGACGGGCGCAGCTCGGTCACGGTGTTCGCGCGGGCGGTCGACAATGCCGACAACGTGGCCGACAGCCGATGGGTGACGATCAGCATCACGCCTTGAGCCACGTGCATCAATCGAGGTAGGCCTGCAGCGTCAGCATCTGCGGCTTGTCGACACCGCTGGCCGGCTCGATGCTGAAGAAGTTGTCGCCCCACCACGGCCCGGCGGCCCAATACGTCCAGCCGGCCCACACGTCGCTGTTGGTCTCCATGTAGCTGAGCATGCCGGCCAGTGCCTGCTTGCAGACGTCGTTGTTGGCGCCTGCGAACTCGCCCAGCAGGCCGCGCTTGCCGTTGGTGCGCAGCCACGCAGTGAAGGTGGCCAGCCGCTGTGCGCCGATGGTGGTGCTGGTGCAGGTGCTCGACGTTCCCGAGCTGTCGGCGTCCAGGTATTGGTGCGCTTCGTAGACGATGTTGTTGCCGCTGTCGGCGATCTGCAGCATCGCCTGCGCGTTGGGCGTGCCATACCAGTTGGCCGCCCAGCTGTGGGCGCCGGACCAGGCGTTGCCGGGGACCGAGATGGTGTTGGTTGCGCCGGTCGCGCGGATGCGGCGAATGGCTTCGTTCGCGGCACTCACCCAGCTCTCGGTGGCCATGTTGAAGGGCTCGTTCATCACGCCGAAGATGACGTTCGGGTTGCCCTTGAACACCCCCGCCAGGCGAGACCAGAAATCGCCGAACGCTGTGTTGGGCACGCCGCTCGAGCCGATCACCTGGCCGCGGTAGCGGGCGTAGTTGTGCGGGTCGATCAGCACGCTCACGCCCTTGGCCGTGGCACCGGCCACGAAGTCTTTGAGGCGGGTGAGTTCTGTGGGGTCCAGCGAGCCGTTGAGCGTGGGCTGCAGCCGCTCCCACAGGAAAGGCAGGCGCACGAGGTTCATGCCCTTGGCCTTGAAGTAGTCGACCGAACTGACGCTCGGGTAGACGTACTGGTAGCCGTACTTGCCGGGCAATGCCGTGCTGGTGAATTCGGCGCCCGACAGGTTCACGCCGCGCCATTTGATGCCGGTCACTGCCGCGGCTGTGGCCTCGGGGCCGGACGCGCCGGTCGATGGGGGCGTGCTGTCGGTGATGGCCTGTGTTGGAGCGGCGGCGGCCGGTGCGTCATCGCTGTCGCTGCTGCCGCCGCAGGCGGTCAGTGCGAGCACGATGCCCAGCGCGGCCAGGCAGCGCAGGCGGTGCGCTGTTGCGTCAATGCGGGAGACCGATGGTTGCAAAGAAGCAAAGGGGGCACGCTGGGTAGAGGTTGGGGTCACGCAGGAATCTCGTAGTCAAACAGGTGTTCACATTGTCGGAATCGTCCTACGCCGGCGCAGTGAACGCTTGTAAGCGCACGTGCGTGAACTGCTTGGCAGCCTGCTCGGGCCGCGGGGCGATGCGCTGCCTGTTCGTGTGTCGACCGGTTGCGTATCGCTACAGGTGCAACGGCGATCAGTACTCGATCATCAAATGCACCACGTGGGCGCCGATGCGCTTTTCCACTCGCGGGATGTAGGCCACGCGGGGTGTGATGCCCTGGTAGGTGAAGAGAGACAGCGAAGGCACCAGCAGCGGCTGCACCTTGTGGAAGTAGCCGGTCACGGCGGCGGTGGTCACGTCGAGCGCGCCGAACTTCCAGGTGTAGCCGGCGTAGACGCTGTTCCTGCGCAGCGAGTTGCGGTAGCCGCCGGCCGTCCAGCCTTCATCGGTGCGGTAGTAGAGGCCCGGGTTGGAGTTGTTGTAGTTCTTGGACGGGAAGTGCTGGCTGCCGATGTGGAAGCCGATGGTGTCGGCCATGGCACACGGCGCCAGCAAGATGGCGGCAATGGCGAGAGCGGCGGTGCGGATCAGGTGGAGCATGACGGTCTCCGATAGACAAGTGCTTGCTTGTCTTTTCGAACACGGGCCGTCTGCGCTGAAGCGGCTGTTTCCCGATCCTCAGGTGAGGGAGTGCATAACTCACGGCATTACTTGACAAGGTACGAAGCGGTTACGTCTGATCCTTCCCGACGTCGAAGCGGGGGTGAGCAACGTCGTCGCGATATCGGGCGGCGGCACTCAAGATCGGCGCGGCGCGGCCGATAGACGATCAAGCCCGATGTTCGGGCTGCTCACTGCAGGCCATGCCGATGCCCACCGTTTCCGCCGCGACCCGAATTGTCGACATCAAGCGTGAGATCGACCACGCCCGCCAGCGCGGGCCGCTTCGGCAGGTCGTGATCCCGCCCTGCCCCGAGCTGCTGACACGGCTTCAGATCGCGATGGCCGAGGCCGAACCCGACCTGACCGAGGTCGCCCGCATCGCGAATGCAGACGTCGCGATGGCCGCCACGCTGATCCGCAATGCCAACAGTGCGCTCTACGCCGGCGTGATGCCGGTGGCCTCGGCCGGCCAGGCGATGAACCGCCTGGGTTTGCGCCAGACGGCCGCGCTAATGAACGCTTTCCTCGCGAGGCATGCGATCCCCGTGAACAGCCCGCTGCTGACCGGCTTCTGGGAACACTCGACGCGGCGCGCCCGCACGATGGCCTGGATCGCGGAGCAACTGCCCGGCTTGTCGAGCGAGCTGGCCTACAGCTACGGCCTGTTCTGCCACGTCGGCCAGCCGGTGCTGATGCAGAGCGTGCGCGGCTACTCCGGCACGATGATGGAGGCGAACGCCCGCAAGGACCGCAGCGTCATCGACACCGAGAACGCCAACCACCGCACCGACCATGCCGTGGTGGGCGCGCTGACGGCGCGCGCGTGGAACCTCGCGGCGCCCGTGATGGCCGCTATCCGCCTGCACCACAGCCTGGAATCGCTGGGCCGCGGCGACACCGAGCCCGAAGTGCACACGCTGGTCGCCATCGGGCTGATCGCCAACATGCTGGTGGCGCGGGAGGCGGGTATTGCGCCGGAGTCCGAATGGGGAGTCTTCGGCTCCGTGGCCTGCGACTGGTTGGGTGTGTCGGCGGACGATATCGAAGGCTGGCGGGAAATGCTCGCCGAGGCGGAGGCCGCCGAGTCGTGAGCGCTCGCGCGGCTCAGCCGCAATACGGTTCAGTTAAGCCCATTCGCCCTGAGCCTGTCGAAGGGCGCTCAGTGCACTGCGCCGGCTTCGACAGGCTCAGCCCGAACGGTTTTTTTCATGCGGCTTAACTGAACCGTATTGGGCTCAGCCGCCGAGCACGCGCAGGATCTCGCGGCCGTAGGCTTCGAGCTTCTTCGCGCCCACGCCGCTGATCTGCGACAGGTCGTCGAGTGACGAAGGCTGCGCACGCGCCATCTCGGCCAGCGTGGCGTCGTGAAAGATCACGTAGGCCGGCAGGCCGTGCTCCTTGGCCACCTCGGCGCGCCAGGCTTTGAGGGCGGCGAAGCGGTCCGTGCCTTGGTCGTCGAGCGTGATCGGCGGCGGCTTGTCCTTGCCGCGCGTGAACTTGCCGGTCTTGGCGCCCTTGCTGCCGCGCTTGGGTGCATCGCTCGGCACGCGCAGCAGCATCGCCACCTCGCCGCGCAGCACGTCGCGTGCGGTCGGCGTCAGCTCCAGCGTGTTGTATTCGCCTTCGGTGCGCAGGTGGCCGAGCGCGATCAACTGGCGCAGCACCGCGCGCCATTGCGCTTCGCTCACGTCGGCGCCGATGCCGAAGGTCGAGAGGCTCTGGTGCCGGTACTGCGCCACCTTGTCGGTGGCCTTGCCGCGCAACACGTCCATCAGGTGCACGGCGCCGAAGCGCTGGCCGCCGTTCTGGTGGAAGCGGTAGACGCAGCTCAGCGCCTTGCGCGCCGCTTCGGTCGCGTCCCACGTCGCAGGCGGATTCAAGCAGTTGTCGCAGTTGCCACAAGGCGTGCTGTCTTCACCGAAGTATTTCAGCAGGCGCACACGGCGACAGTCGTGCGCTTCGGCCAGCGCGAGCAGTGCTTCGAGCTTGCCGACCTGGCCGCGCTTGAATTCTTCGCCGGCGGTGCTGTCGTCGATCATGCGGCGCTGGTTCACCACGTCGGCCAAGCCGTAGGTCATCCAGGCATCGGCCGGCAAACCATCGCGGCCGCCGCGGCCGGTTTCCTGGTAGTAGCTCTCGATGTTCTTCGGCAGGTCGAGGTGGGCCACGAAGCGCACGTCGGGCTTGTCGATGCCCATGCCGAAGGCGATGGTCGCCACCATCACGATGCCTTCTTCGCGCAAGAACTTGTCTTGGTGGCGCCTGCGCACGTCGGCGTCGAGCCCTGCGTGGTATGGCAGTGCGCTGATGCCTTCGCTTTTCAGCCAGTCGGCGGTCTCTTCGACCTTCTTGCGCGACTGGCAGTAGACGATGCCGGCATCGCCCTCGTGCTCGTCGTTGATGAAGCGCAGCAGCTGCGCTCGGGCGTTGTCTTTCTCGACGATCGAATAGCGGATGTTCGGCCGGTCGAAGCTGCTGATGAAAATGCGTGCGTTCTGCAGTTGCAGGCGCTCGATGATGTCGGCGCGCGTGAGGTCGTCGGCCGTCGCGGTGAGCGCGATGCGCGGCACGTTGGCATAGCGCTCGTGCAGCACGTTGAGTGACAGATAGTCTTCGCGGAAGTCGTGCCCCCACTGGCTCACGCAATGCGCTTCGTCGATGGCGAAGAGGCTCAGCAGCCCGCGCTCGTTGAGCGAATCGAGTTGCGCCAGGAAGCGCGGCGTCGTCACGCGCTCGGGCGCGGCATACAGCAGCACCAGGCGGCCGCTCATCATCTCGCGCTCGATGCGCTGCGTCTCTTCGAGCGTGAGCGTTGAGTTGAGGAACGAGGCGTGCACACCGGCTTCTTCCAGCGCACCCACCTGGTCGTGCATCAGCGCGATCAGCGGGCTCACCACCACCGCCACGCCGTGGCCGGCGCGGTGGCGGGCGATCGCCGGCACCTGGTAGCACAGGCTCTTGCCGCCGCCGGTGGGCATCAGCACCAGCGCGTCGCCATCCTTCACGACGTGGTCGATGATGGCCTCTTGCGCACCGCGGAAGACGGGGTAGCCGAACACCTCTTGCAGGATGTGCAGGGGTGCGGTCGACTCGAGGGCGGGGGAGGAGGCTGGGGACGGCATGGCGAGCGAAAGCGCCATGGTACGCGAGCGCTCCTTGCAGTACGCTGGCCGATCCCAAAAGGAGACGCCATGACCGACCGCGCTGACACCCTGCGCCAGCAACTCATCCGCAACTTCAAAGACGAGCCCCTCAAGCACGACGTGCGCGAGCCGCTGTACGACTCGATGGGCTCTCGGCTCGCCCCCGGCACCGCCGCGCTCAAGCTCGGCGCGAGCTTCGATGTCGTGGCGCCCGGCAAGCGCTCGTGCCCCTATCACTTCCACTATGCGCAGGAAGAGATGTTCATCGTGATCGAGGGCGAGGGCACGCTGCGCGTGGCCGGCGAGATGCTGCCGATTCACACCGGCGACGTGATGTTCATCCCGCCTGGCCCGGACTACCCGCACCAGATCATCAACACCTCGGCCGCGCCGCTGAAGTACCTGTCGGTCAGCACGAAAGACAGCCCCGAGGTCGTCGAGTACCCAGACTCCGGCAAGTACCTGGCCACGGCCACGCGCAACGGCAACCCCTTTGGCTTCGACCGCATGCACCGCGAGAAGGACGACCTCGACTACTGGGATGGCGAGCCTTGAGGCGAAGCGGTACCGGCCTCGCGCCGTGCTAACTTCGCCCTCGGCCGTTGCTTGGCACCCAAGCAACTCTCCCGCACCGGCGCGCAGGCACCCACAACGTGGCCTCGCGACTTGTCTCTTGAGGAACTTCACACCATGAAGCATGCGTTCTCTCACCTGCGCCGCACCGCCGCAGCCCTCGTTCTCGGTGGCACTTGCGCCATCAGCCTCGCGCAGACCGCCCTGCCCATCGCCGCGGTGCGCAACGTGACCGACACCTACTTCGGCACGGCCGTCGACGACCCCTACCGCTACTTCGAGAACAAGGCCGACCCCGAGGTCGCCAAGTGGATGAAGGCGCACAGCGATGATGCCTACGCCAAGCTCGCACGCATCCCCGGCCGCAACGCGCTGCTCGAGAAGATCATCCAGTACGACTCGGCCACCTCCGACCGCGTGGCCCAGGTCACGCGCCTTCCCGGCGACGTGTATTTCATGGAGCGCCGCTCGGCCACCGAGAACCAGTTCAAGCTCTACATGCGCCGGGGTTTGACGGCCGCCAACCAACTGCTGGTCGACCCCGAGGCGCTCGAAAAGAGAACCGGCAAGCCGCACGCCATCAACTGGTACACGCCCTCGCCCGACGGCTCGCTGGTGGCCTATGGCCTGTCGTCGCAAGGCTCCGAAGCGGCGGTGCTGCACGTGCTGAACACGCGCACCGGCAAGATCATCGGCCAACCGATCGTCCGCGCCGATTTCGGTGGCGTTGACTGGTCGCCCGACGGCAAGACACTCGTCTTCAACCGCCTGCAGACCCTGCGCAAGGGCGCGCAGGCCACCGACAAATACCAGCGCAGCCAGGTGATGCTGCTGCGTGCCGGCCAGCCGGTGAGCACCGCCCGCGCGGTGTTCGGCAGCGGCATGAAGGGCGTGGACATCGGGCCGGCCGAGATCCCCTTCGTCAGCCTTTCGCACGACGGCAAGTGGGCCTTCGGCTACGTGATCAACGGCACGCAGCGCGAACTGGGTTTTTACGTCGCGCCGCAGGCGGGCGTACTCGCGGGCAAGCCGGCCTGGAAGCGCGTGATCACCGCGGCCGACGAGGTCACCGGTGTCAGCTACTTCGGCGACACGCTCTACCTCGTGTCGCACAAGGGCGCGCCGCGCTCGCAGGTGCTGGGGCTCAAGCTGCAGCCGTCAGACCCGAAGACCTCGCCGGAGCTGAAGAGTGCCGAGGTGGTGATGCCGGCGTCCGACCTCGTGATCGTCAACATGGCCGCCGCGGCCGATGCCGTCTACGTGGAAGCGCGCGACGGCAACATCAAGCGCCTGTACAAGCGCGCGCACGGCAGCACAGGCCCGTCGTTCGAAGTGAAGCTGCCGATCGAAGGCTCGTTCGAACTCGCGGGCGACGGCGTGGCCGCGGCCAACCCGCTGCTGCCCGGCGTCGTGATCGACTTGCAGAGCTGGAACAGCGCGCGCCAGGTCTACGTGGTCGCGGCCGACGGCAGCGTGAAGAACACCGGCCTGCAGCCCACCGGCCCGTACGACACGCCCACCGGCATCGTGGCCACCGAAGTCAAGGTGAAGAGCCATGACGGCGCGATGGTGCCGCTCTCGATCATTCACCGCGCCGGCATTGCGCTCGACGGCAACAACCCGACCATCCTCTACGGCTATGCCAGCTACGGCATCACTGAAGAGCCGTTCTACAGCGTGAGCCGCCTGGCCTGGCTCGACGCCGGTGGTGTGTACGCCATTGCCAACCCGCGCGGCAGCAGCGTCTACGGCGAAGAGTGGTACCGCGGTGGCTACCAGCTCACCAAGCCGAACACCTGGAAAGACTTCATCGCTTGCGCCGAGTACCTGGTCGCACAGAAGTACACCCAGCCCACCAAGCTCGGCATTCTTGGCGGCAGCGCGGGCGGCATCTTGGTGGGCCGTGCGATGACCGAGCGGCCCGACCTGTTCGCGGCCGTCATCCCGGCCGTGGGTGCGCTCGACATGCTGCGCATGGAGACCACCGCCAACGGCGTGCCCAACATCCCCGAGTTCGGCAGCGTGAAGACCGAAGCCGGCTTCAAGTCACTGCTCGCGATGAGCACCTACGCCCACATCAAGCCGGGCACCGCCTATCCCGCCGTGATGTTGACGGCCGGCGTCAACGACCCGCGCGTGGAGGTGTGGCAGAGCACCAAGGCTGCGGCGCGGCTGATGGCCAGCAGCACCAGCGGCAAGCCGGTGCTCATCCGCCTGGCCTACGACGCCGGGCATGGCATCGGCAACACCAAGAAGCAGCAACTCGAAGAGCGCGCCGACATGTTCGCCTTCTTCCTCTGGCAGATGGGCGTGCCGGCCTACCAGCCCTCGCCGCAGTAGCGCGCTCAGCGTTGCCAGTCGCGCTGCCGGCTGGCTTCGCTGTCTTGGCGCATCTTCACGCACTGCGGGTGCTGCCGAAAGCGATCGCTGGTGCATTCGCGGTTCATGCACAGCGCCTTGCTGAAGAAGTTGCGGCCGGCGCAGGCTTCATCGGGTGAGTGCACCGCAGCGACGCGGGTCGTGGCCGCTGGGCGTGGCGGCGGCGCTTCGGCCGCCCTGGGTGCCGAGGCCGCCGCCGGCTTGGCCGCCGCGGCATTGGTGGCGGCCGCTGCAGGTGGCGAACTCTGCCGGTAGGCCCAGCCCGCCAGCGTGACGGTTGCCAGCATGGCCGCTGCCGCGGCACCCCAGCGCCAGCGCGCCCTGGCGCGTGGAACGATGTCGCCATGCCGGCGTTTCGGCCTGGGCGGCGTGAGGCGGCCGCTCAGCGCATCGCGCATCTGCGCCACCTTCTGCGGCCGATCGTCCGGCGCCACGGCCAGCCCCCAGTCGACGCAGCGCAGAAACGCAGCCGAGACCCCGCCCGGAGACGCCTTGTGCAGCGGCAGGCTGTCGCGCACCGCGCGGGCCACAGCCGGCGTGGGCGGCTGCCCGCTCAGCAGGTAATGCAACACGGCCGCGACGGCGTACAAGTCGGTCCACGGGCCCTGGCGCATGCCGGCGATGTCGGCGTATTGCTCCACCGGCGCGAAGTTCGGCTTCAAGATGGCGGTGAGCGTCTGCGTGCGGTCGCCGATCACCTTGCGCGCCGCGCCGAAGTCCAGCAGCACCGGCGGGCCGTCGATCTGCAGCAGGATGTTGTCGGGCGAGATGTCGCGGTGGTACACGCCTTCGCGGTGCAGCACCTCCAGCGCATCGAGCAGCGGCAGCACCAGCGCGCGCAGCCAGGCTTCGCTGGGCGGCTCCGTCATCGCCAGCCGCTCCTGCTTGAGCGTGCGGCCGGGGTAGTACTGCATCACCATGTAGGCGGTGCCGTTGCCTTCCCAGAAGCGGTGCACCTTCAGCAGCGAGGGGTGGTCGAAACTGGCCAGCAGTTGGGCCTCGTTGATGAACGACTTGAGGCCCGCCTTGAAGGTCTCGGCATGCTGCGGCGCACGCAGCGCCACCCACGAGCCCAGGCCGCGCACGGCCAGTGCGCTGGGCATGTACTCCTTGATCGCCACCTGGCGCATCAGCCCATGGTCCAGCGCCAGGTAGACGATGCCGAAGCCGCCGGTGCCCAGCACGTGCAGCACCTCGAATTCGGCCAGCCGCGTGCCCACCGGCAGGGCATCGCGCCCGTCGAAATCTTCGCTTGGCTCCGAGGCACCGTGGCGGCTGAACTTGACGGTCGGGGTGTGGCGGTCGGCGGTCGGTGGCACGAGATGTTGAGGGGGCGATGAGGGAATGCGGGCTGGCATGGGAAAATACGGCCCTCGGACGGGGGCACTCCTCGCCTCCCCCATGATGCCCCTGCCAGCCGGGGCAGCGTACGTTAAGCTGGAACCAGTACGCCCCAACGTGACAAATTCAACCGTTTCGATCCTTCGGGAACCCCACCTTTTCTAAACAGGAGCCGCCCCATGGCCTCGATCAACAAAGTCATCCTCATCGGCAACCTGGGCCGCGACCCCGAAGTGCGCTACACGCCCAACGGCGCGGCCATCTGCAACGTCACCATCGCCACCTCGCGCAACTGGAAAGACAAGAACAGCGGCGAGAAAATGGAAGAAACCGAATGGCACCGCGTGGTGTTCTTCGACCGCCTGGCCGAGATCGCCGGCGAATACCTGAAGAAGGGCCGCCCGGTCTATGTCGAAGGCCGCCTGAAGACCCGCAAGTGGACCGACAAGGACGGCGTGGAAAAGTACACCACCGAAATCATGGCCGACAACATGCAGCTGCTCGGCGGCCGTGAAGGCGGCGGTGGCGATGAAGGCGGCGGCGGTGGCGGCAGCTACAGCCGCGGTTCGCAAGGCGGTGGCGACAGTGGCGGCGGTGCGCCGCGCCAGGAACGCAGCGCCCCGGCCGCACGGCCGGCGGCCAGCAAGCCGGCCGCGACGAAATCGTCGACGGGGTTTGACGACATGGATGACGACATTCCGTTCTGAAAAGTACCTCAGAGCGTTTGCCGGTAAAAGGCTCGTGGCCCAGGCGCCGCGGGCCTTTTTCTCTTTACGGGCGTGGTGCCGGCTGGCGTGATGACGCTGACATGCCGAATCGACTGGTACGGTTTGTTGCGCAGGCTGGTGCCATCGGCACACAGCCGGTGTCAGTTTCGAGGGCGCACGGACGGCTAGACTCTGCGGCGAACTGCAGAGCGGCCTTCCGTGACCCCCTCCACCTACGACTACATCATTTGCGGTGCCGGCACGGCCGGCTGCCTTCTGGCCAATCGGCTCAGTGCCGACACGAACAAGCGGGTGCTGCTCATCGAGGCCGGCGGCAATGACGACTATGTGTGGATCCACATCCCGGTCGGCTATCTCTATTGCATCGGCAACCCGCGTACCGACTGGCTTTACTTCACCGATGAAGACGCCGGCTTGAACGGCCGCAAGCTGCGCTATCCGCGCGGCAAGGTGCTGGGCGGCTCTTCCAGCATCAACGGCATGATCTACATGCGCGGCCAGGCGCGCGACTACGACCACTGGGGCGCACTCGGCAACGAGGGCTGGAGCTGGCGCGAATGCCTGCCCGCCTTCATGAAGCACGAAGACTTCCACAAGGGCGCCGACGAGGTTCACGCCGCACCCGGCTTCGACCCGAAGGGCGAGCGCCAGGGCGGCGAATGGCGCGTCGAGAAGCAGCGCCTGCGCTGGGACGTGCTCGATGCGTTTGCGCAGGCCGCGCAGCAAGCCGGCATTCCGCACAGCAACGACTTCAACCGCGGCAACAACGAAGGCGTGGGCTACTTCGACGTGACCCAGCGCCGCGGCATCCGCTGGAACGCGACCAAGGCCTTTCTGCGCCCCATCGAGCATCGCGACAACCTGCAGGTCTGGACGGGCGCGCACATCTCGCGCGTGCTGCTCGGTGGTGGCGATGGCGCAGAGCGCCGCGCCATCGGCGTCGAGGTGATGCCGCAAGGCGGTGGCGAGCCCATCCAGGTGAAGGCCCGCGGCGAAGTGATCCTCGCAACAGGCGCCGTGGGCACGCCGCAGATCCTGCAGCTCTCGGGCATCGGCGCGAGCAGCCTGCTGCAGCACCATGGCATCGCGGTGCAGCACCACCTGCCCGGCGTGGGCGGCAACCTGCAAGACCATCTGCAGATCCGCGCGGTCTTCAGCGTGGAGGGCGTGAAGACGCTCAACACCCAGGCCAACACGCTGTGGGGCAAGGCGATGATCGGCCTCGAATACGCCTTCAAGCGCAGCGGCGCGATGAGCATGGCGCCCTCGCAGCTCGGCGCCTTCACGCGCAGCAGCCCCGACCAGCCGCACGCCAACCTCGAATACCACGTGCAGCCGCTGTCGCTCGATGCCTTCGGCGAGCCGCTGCACGCCTACAACGCCTTCACCGCCAGCGTGTGCAACCTCAACCCGACCAGCCGCGGCCAGGTGCAGATCAAGAGCGCCGCGCCGACCGACGCGCCGAGCATCCGCGCCAACTACCTCAGCACCGAAGAAGACCGCCGCGTGGCGGCCGACTCGCTGCGCGTCACGCGCCGCATCGTGGCCCAGCAGGCCTTGGCCAAATACGCACCGAAGGAAGTGAAACCCGGCACGCAGTTCCAGACCGATGAAGAACTCGCCAAGCTCGCCGGCGACATCGGCACGACGATCTTCCACCCGGTGGGCACGGCCAAGATGGGGCCCGAGAGCGACCCGCTCGCGGTGGTCGACTCGCGTCTGCGCGTGCACGGCGTGCGCGGCCTGCGGGTCGTCGACGCGAGCGTGATGCCCACCATCACCAGCGGCAACACCAATGCCCCGACACTGATGATCGCCGAGCGCGCCGCAGCCTGGATCCTGGCCGGCGAATGAACACGCCCTCGCGCGCGGCTGGGCAGGGAGGGGCGTGAACTACGCCCTCGCCTTCAACGCCGCCGTCGACCTGATCGTCGGCATCACTCTGCTGCTGGCGTGGTGGCGCGACCGCCGGCAGGGGTTTTCGCGCGATCTCGGCTGGGCCTACCTCACGCAGGCTTTCGTGCCGCTGGCCTTCGTGCTGATGCGGCACCCGGTGGCGGTGGCGCAGACGCTGGGCACGGTCGCCATCGTCGTGCTGTCTGCGTTGTATATGGCCCTGGTGATGCTGGGCACGATCCGCCTGGCGGGGTTTGCGCCGACGCGGCTGCAGAACACCGCGGTCTTCGTTGTATTGCTGGCGACCCTTGCGCTGCTGTTGCAGATCCACCCGCTGCTGGCGCAATCGGCGGCGGCCTCGCTGCACATCGCCACCGGCATCGTCGCCCTCGGCTGGCTGTGGCGGTTCGGTGCGGCCGAGCGCCTGGTGGGGGCGCTGCTGGTGCTGATCGGCGCCAACCAGTTCACCTCTGTGGTCGCCGGCGAAACGGCGCTGGCGATGCAGGCCTCGGTTGCCGCGGTGCTGCGGCTCACGCTCGGCCTGGCGCTGCTGCATGCTGCGGCGAGCCGCTCGGCCGACGAGTCGCGCCGCCTGCGCGACCGCTTCCAGCAGCTCACCGAGCGCTCGCACCAGGGCGTGGCGGTGGTGGTGGGCGAAGAACTCACCTACGCCAACCCGGCCTTGCTGCGCATCTACGGCTTGTCGTCGCTGGCGGAGGTGAGCACGCTGTGGCGCGATGCCACCATGCCCGAAAGCGAGCGCGCGATGGCGCGCGAGCGGCACCGCCGCATCCTCTCGGGCGAGCTGACGCAGGCCAGCTGGGACGGCCTGCGCTACCGCTTCGACGGCACGCCGATCAAGCTGCGCTTCACCGCCTGGCGCATCGACTGGGATGGCCAGCCTGCCGAGCAGGTGGTCGTGACCGACGAGACGGTGCAGCACAACGCCACCCAGGCGCTGCTTCACCAGGCCACGCACGACGAGCTCACCGGCCTGCCCAACCGCAGCGCGCTGCTGCAGCGCCTGCGCGAGCTGTGCGCCGTGCCCGACAGCTCGTTTGCGCTGGTGCTGCTCGATGTCGACCGTTTCAAGCTCTTCAACGAGGCGCACGGGCCGTCGGTCGGCGACGAGGTCTTGCGCGCACTCGCTGCCACGCTGCAGCGGGCCTTGGGCGGCGAGGCCGAAGTGATGCGCCTGGGCGAAGACGAGTTTGCGCTGCTGGCGCGCGATGCGCACGACGAAGCCACCGTCGAGATCCTGGCGCAGGGCGTGCGCAAGCGCCTGTCGCGCTCGCTGCCGGTGCCCGGGCACGAGTTCTTTCTCGACGTGTCGATGGGCGCGGCGCTCTACCCCACCACCTCGCGCGACCCCGAGGCCTTGCTGCGCGCCGCCAATGCCGCGATGCACCAGGCCAAGGTCACGCCGGGCACTTCGCTGCAGTTTGCGCAAGAGCGCTTCGAGCGCGGCTCGGGCGTGGTGCTGGACGCCGAGCAGGCCTTGCGCGCCGGCGTCAGCAAGGACGAGTTCGTGCTGTTCTACCAGCCCAAGGTCGACGCGCGCGGCGGCGAGCTGGTGGGCTTCGAGGCGCTGGTGCGCTGGGACCGCCCGGGCCTGGGCCGCATCGGCCCCAACGAGTTCATCCCTGCAGCCGAGCGCACCGGGCTGATCGTGCCGCTGGGCCGCTTGATCCTGGCCCAGGCTTGCCAGCAGCAGGCCCGCTGGCGCCAGGACTCGGGGGCCACGGTGCCGGTGGCGGTGAACGTGTCGCCGCTGCAACTGCTCGACCCGAGCTTTCCCGAGATGGTGGCCAACACGCTGCGCCAGTACGAGGTGCCGCCGGCGCTGCTCACGCTCGAGATCACCGAGAGCGCAGCCGTCACCCACCTCGAGCAGGCACGTCAGCAAATTCAGGAACTGCGCGCGCATGGCATCGAGGTGGCGCTCGACGACTTCGGCACCGGCTTCTCGTCACTCAACCTGCTGCGCAGCCTGCCGATCAGCACGGTGAAGATCGACCGCACGCTGGTCGAGCCGCTGCCGGCGGCCGACGCGGCGGCGGTGGTCAAGGCCATCTGCACGCTGGCCGCGGTGCTGCGGCTCGACGTGGTGGCCGAAGGCGTGGAGACCGAGGCCCAGGCCGAAGCCGCGCGCCAGGCCGGCTGCCACGTGCTGCAGGGCGCGCTCTATGCCTCGCCGCTGACGGCCGACGACGCGCAGGCCTGGCTCACCCGATCCGAGCGCCGGCCCGGGCCGAACCCCCAGCTCAGCCAGCGGCTCGCTTAGCTCTTCGCTCGATTCACCAGCGCGCGGGTGTACTCGGCCGTGCTGGCCTTGCCACCCAGGTCGCCGGTGCGCACGTTGTCGATGTTGAGCGTGTCGTCGATCGCCTGGCGCACGCGCTGCGCCTTGTCGTGCAGCTTCACGTGGTCGAGCATCATCGCGGCGGCCAGCAGCAGGGCGGTCGGGTTGGCCAAGCCTTTGCCCGCGATGTCGGGCGCCGAGCCGTGCACGGCCTCGAAGATCGCCGCGTCGGCGCCGATGTTGGCGCCCGGCGCCATGCCCAGGCCGCCCACCAGGCCGGCCACCAGGTCGGACAGGATGTCGCCGAACAGGTTGGTCGTGACGATCACGTCGAACTGATACGGGTTGAGCACCAGCTTCATCGCGCAGGCGTCGACGATCACGGTTTCGAGCGCGATGCGGCCCTTGTACTTCTTCTCGTACAGGTCGAGCCCGGTCTCCAGGAAGATGCCGGTCAGCGCCTTCATGATGTTGGCCTTGTGCACCAGCGTCACCTTCTTGCGGCCGGTGGCGATGGCGTGCTCGAACGCGAACTCGAGCAGGCGGCGGCTACCCTGCCGCGTGTTGATGCCGGTGGCCATGGCCACGGCGTGCGGGTCGTTGTCGATCTGGATGTAGTGCTCGTGCCCGATGTACAGGCCTTCGAGGTTCTCGCGCACGATCACGAGGTCGATGTTGTCGTAGCGCCCGCCGGGCACGATGGTGCGCGCGGGGCGCAGGTTGGCGTAGAGCTGGAACTCTTCGCGCAGGCGCACGTTCGACGAGCGGTAGCCGCCGCCCGAAGGCGTTTCCAGCGGGCCCTTGAGCGCGAGGCGCGTGCGGCGGATGCTGGCCAGCGTGGCGGGCGGCAGCGGGTCGCCGGCCGCCTCGACGCCGCCGAGCCCGGCGATCTGGCGGTCCCACTCGAAGGGCGCGCCCACCGCGTCGAGCACGGCCAGCGTGGCGTCGACGATCTCGGGCCCGATGCCGTCACCGGGGATCAGCGTGGCGGGAATGGTTGTGGACATGGCATGCCTCCTCTGTGAAATCGCGACGAAGGATACCCGTCGCAATCGGCATGCCCGTGCGAGGCGGGCGATGACCGCCCGGGGCCTCAGGAAATCAGGACATCAGCTGCTTGCGTGCCCGGTGCAGGCGCACGAAAAGGTTGTCTTCGCTGATCGACAGCGCATCGCACACCGCCTCGGTGGGCTGGTCTTGCAGCACGCGCAGCTGCATCACGTCGCGCAGGCCGGCGGGCAGCGCGTCGATTTTGTCGAGCATGCGGCTCAGCTGCTGGCGTTGCTCGGCCACTTCGTCGGGCTGCGGCTGCGGGCATTCCATCGCGAGCGTGGCGTCGTCGAGCGCTTCTTCGTCCAGGCTGTCCAGGCCCACGCGGCTGCGCACCAGGTCGACGATCTTGTGCTTCAGGATGGCGGTGAGCCAGGAGCGCAGCGCGGCGCGGCCGGCGAAGGCGGCGCGGCCCGAGATCACCGCCTCGAACACGTCGTGCACCACGTCTTCGGCCAGCATCGGGTCATGCAGCTTGCGCTGGGCGAAGCGCACCAGATAGCCGCGGTGCGACACCATCTCGTGCCAGGCGACGGGCATGAACGAGGGGTTGAAGGCGACGGTTGCGGTGGCAGTCATGGTGTCTCTCCGTGGGTTGTGCGATTCGGTAGGGAGACTGTCGCGGCCGCACCTCGCGCGAGCCTCGCCGAACATCACAGGAAGATCACATTTGCGTAAGAAGCACCGGCCAGCCGCGACAATTCCTGCATGCCTGCCACCATCCTCGTCGCCGAAGACCAGACCGACATCCGCGAGCTGATTGCGCTCAACCTGCGCAACGCCGGGTACGAGGTCACGACCGTCAACGACGGCAGCGCTGCGCTGGCGAGCCAGAACGAACAAGCCAGCGACCTCCTGATCCTCGACCTGATGATGCCGGGGCTCGATGGATTGGAGGTCTGCAAGGCGCTGCGCGCCCGCGGGCGCAACAACCCGATCCTGATGCTCACCGCCAAGGCCACCGAACTCGACCGCGTGCTCGGGCTGGAGCTGGGTGCCGACGACTACTTGACCAAGCCCTTCTCGCTGGCCGAGCTGCTGGCGCGCGTGAAGGCGCTGCTGCGGCGCGCCGACCTGCTGCGCGCCGCGCAGGCCAATGCGCAAGCCCAGCCCGGTGCGCTGCGCAACGGCGACCTCGAAATCCTGCCCACCAAACGCCAGGTGCGCTACCGCGGCGAGGCGCTCGATTTCACCGCGCTGGAGTTCGACCTGCTGCTGCACTTCGCCAGCCACCCGGGGCATGTGTTCTCGCGGGCGCAGTTGCTGAACGCGGTGTGGGGCTACACGCACGATGGCTACGAGCACACGGTGACGACGCACATCAACCGCCTGCGCGCCAAGCTCGAGGCCGACCCGATGCGGCCGCAGTTGATCCTTACTGTGCGTGGCGCGGGCTACAAGATGCGCGAGGCGCCGCTGTGAGGATGACAACCCCTCGCCCAACGAGTACGTTGGCCGATCCCCCGAGGGGAGCAGGCCGGCTTGGGAGCGGCCCGGCGCTCGGCCTGCCGTCATTCCCGCGCAGGCGGGAATCCACGATGTGCACGGATCCTGGATTCCCGCCTGCGCGGGAATGACGGTGAGATGAGCGTCCGCCTCAAGATCGCCCTGACGATCTTCGCCACCGGCTTCGTCACCGCCCTGGCCGTGCTCGCCACCGTCGTCTTCGCCTTCCAGCGCTTCGAGCACGAGACCACCTACCAGCGAGCCTCGGTTTTCCTGACGCGCGTGGTCAGCCTGTACGACAACCTGTTCGACATGCACGAGCGCTACCCGGACGATTTCAATATCTTCCTGAAGAACCTGGTGCTGTTCGAGCCCGACACCCAGCTCTACCTGCTCGACACCGAAGGCACCGTGCTCGCGACCACCGGCTCGGTGAAGCTGCCGCCCGGCTTCAAGGTCGCGATGGGGCCGGTGAAACAGGCCGCCTCGCCCGGCATGCCGTACGTGATGGGCGACGACCCCGAGCGCATGGATGCCGATGCCGTCATCACCGCCAAGCCCATCGGCCGCCCGACCATCCGCGCCGGCGACATCGCCGGCTACCTCTACCTCGTCTGCCACAAGGAAGGCCTGCCCGCCGGCCGCTGGCAGGTGCTGCGTGCGAGTTTCGGCCGGCCGGCCATGAGCCTGATCGCGGCCATCATGGCGCTCACGACCTTGCTCGCGGCGCTGGTGATCGCCTCCGTCACGCGGCCCTTGCAGCGCCTCACGCAGGCGGTGGCGGCCTTGTCCGAACACGGTTTGCAGGAAGGCGCGGCGCAGGTGCAGCCGCTGCTGCCCGCGGCCACGCGCGACGAGTTCGGCCAGCTCGCGCGGGCCTTCGACGCGATGCTCACCACGCTGCGCTCGCAGTGGGGCGCCTTGCGCCGGCTCGACCACTTCCGCCGCGAAGCGGTGAGCAACCTGTCGCACGACCTGCGTTCGCCGCTCACCGCCACCACGGCCTGCCTCGAAACCCTGCAGGCGCGCTGGGCGGGCGATGCGAGCCGCGACGACGACCACCGCATGGCCGAGGTGGCCCTGCGCAACACCCGCAACGCCGCGCGCATGGTGCAGTCGCTCGGCGACCTGGCCACGCTCGACGAGCCCGCCTTCAAGCTGCGCACCGAGCAGGTGGACCTGCAAGAGCTGCTGGACGACATCGCCGCGCGCTTCGCCGAGCGGGCCGTTCAGCAGAGCGTGGTGCTCGAGGCCTTGCACCGCGAGCAGCCGGTGGCGGCCACCGTCGACGTAGAGCTTTTCGAGCGCGCCGTGGCCAACCTGGTCGACAACGCGCTCAAGTTCTGCGGCCCCGGCAGCCGCATCACGCTGCAGGCCGAAGAGATTGCGAGCGAGGTGGTGGTGAGCGTGAGCGACACCGGCCCCGGCATTGCCGCCGCTGACCAGCCCCACTTGTTCGACCGCTTCTACCAGGCGCGCCACACTGTGGCGCCGGCCACCGGCGAGGGCGGCAAGGGGTTGGGCCTGGCCATCGTCAAGCGCATCGTCGAACTGCACGGCGGGCGTGTGGACGTGGTCAGCGCCCCGGCGCAAGGCACGCAGATCCGCATCACGCTCCCGGCAACGGGGCGGTGAACCCCGAGCCGGGCCCCAACTTGGCGCAGGAAAACCCCTAGTGTGTGCATGGGTCAGGCGTCCTAAAGTGCGCCCACTCGCGGCTGGCACCACAACGTGCCCGGCTCTGGCGGGGGTCTGAGGAGACATATTCAAGGCAGCCGACAGCGCAAGCTCGAAGGCGGCCAAACAAAGGCCCGGCACCCAAGAAGTGCCGGTGCCGATGACAAAATCCAAGGGCGTCAGGGTGATCCTGACGCCCTTTGTGTTTTCTTCCGGAACCCGCCTCCTGGACCTCCTCACCGTCACCCTGGCCTCGCTGTTTGCCGGGTTCATCGATGCCATCGTCGGCGGAGGCGGCCTCGTCCTGGTGCCTGCGCTGTTCAGCGTCTTCCCCAGTGCACCGCCCGCCACCCTGCTCGGCACCAACAAGGGCGCCGCGATCTGGGGCACGGCCTGGTCGACCGTGCAGTTCGCACGCAAAGTCTCGATGCGCTGGGCCGCCCTGCTGCCGGCCGCAGCCGCCGCGCTCATCGGCAGCCTGGCCGGTGCATGGATGGTGACGCTCGTCGGCGCAAACGGCCTGCGCCGCGCCCTGCCCTTCGTGCTGCTGGCCGTGCTGGTCTACACCCTCGCGCGCAAGGACCTCGGCCGCACGCACGAGCCGCGCTTCAGCGGCCGCGCCGAAGCGCTGGTCGCAAGCGGCGTCGGCCTGGTGATCGGCTTCTACGACGGCTTCTTCGGGCCCGGCACCGGCAGCTTCTTCGTCTTCCTTTTCGTGCGCCTGCTGGGCTACGACTTCCTCAACGCCAGTGCGAGTGCCAAGCTGCTGAACACCGCCACCAACGGAGCGGCGCTGGCGCTGTTCGCCTTCACCGGCCACGTGTGGTGGCACATCGCTGCGGTGATGGCGGTGGCGAACGTGCTGGGCAGCCTGCTCGGCACGCGGCTCGCGCTGAAGCACGGCGCTGGCTTCGTGCGTGTGGTGTTCATCGGTGTCGTGGCGGCGCTGATCGCCAAGACGGGGTGGGACGCGCTGACGCGGTAGCGGCGCGTCAGGCCGCTTGGCTGACGCTGCGGTAGGTGGAGATCAGGCGCTCATAGGCCTCGGCTGCCCGCTCGTGGGCCCGCGGGTCGCGCACGAAGCGTGCGTCGAGCAGAAAGCCGACCATCAAGGCGTTGATCTCGAACGTCAGCTGCGTCGGGTCGGTGTCGGGCCGCAGGTGGCCTTCGTCGATGCCCTGCACGATGGTGCGCTTGAGCTGGGCGCGCCAGTTCATCACCGACTCGAGCAGCAGGTCGCGCAGCGCGCTCTCCACGTGGTCGAGGTCGAAGGCGGCGGCGGTGTGCAGGCCGCCGGCCATCGCGTTCTCGCCCGTGCCCCGGCCGATCCACAAACGCATGATGGCGTTCAGCCGCGGCAGGCCGCGCGGTTCGCTCAAGGCCGGCAGGAAGACGTTGTCCGCGAAGATCCGGCTGTACTCAACGATCACCTTGTGCTGCAGCGCTTCCAGCGAGCCGACGCGGGCGAAAACGCCGCTCTTGCTGATGTCCAGGCGCTTGGCCACCTCTCCCAGCGTCACGGCGGGCAAGCCTTCCACCACGGCAATCTTCAGGGCCATTTGGACGATGGATTGCAGCGTTTGTTCGCTTTTAGCGAGCTTGATGGTCATGGGGTCGACCTTGTTTTCCCAGGGAAACGCCAGTATAAGAATCCGTTTCCGCAAGCGCGTCAGTGGTTTCCGAAGCGTTTTGCAGGCCCGGATATGCGAGCTTGTTCGAGCCATCAACAGGGCTGCCGCTGGGTAGCATGTTCTTTGAAGTACTGACTGACTTTCACGGACACTGCCATGCCTGTCGACCCGAAACTCCGTTCATTGAACATTGACGTGCCCGCCCAGCCCGAGGTGCTGGTCAAGCTCTCGCTGCTGCTGGCCGAAGACGATGTGGACCTGCCGACCCTGGGCCGGCTGGTCGAATCCGACATGTCGCTCGCCGCCGCGGTGATGAAAGCGGTGAACTCGTCGCTCTACGGCCTGAAGGGCCGGGTGCAAAGCGTGCAGCAGGCCGTGATGTACCTCGGCACCCGCGAGGTGGCGGCGGTGACCTTCGAATACGGTTTGCGTGCGGTCTTCCCCGCGTCGCCCGAACTCGAGGCCGTGTGGCAGCGCGCCAGCGTGCGCGGGCTGCTGATGGGCCGCATCGGCCAGGCCCTGAGCGTCGACCCCTGGGGCGCCCACTCGGCCGGCCTGTTCGAGGAATGCGGCAAAGCCGTGCTGTTCAAGCATGCGCCCGACATCTATCGGCCCATGCTGCAGGCCTCCATCAACGACAGCGACCTGGTCGAACGCGAATACGAAGCCTTCGGCGTCAGCCATGACGCGCTGGGCGCCACCTTGTGCGAAAGCTGGGGCATCGGCCCCGCGGCGGTGGCCAGCGTGCGCCACCACGTGCGCGTGAATGCGCTGCGGCAGCTGCCCGCCCAGGCGCCGCGCCGCTCGATCTGCGCTCTGTCGGCCCTCGCCAATGCGCTGATGACCGACCCCGCCACGCTCGATGAAGTGGCCCAGGCCGTGGCACCGCAGGCGATGCTCGACCAGACCCTGGTTCTGCGCGGCGCACGAAAAGTACAACAGCAAATCGAAGACGCTGCGGTAAGGGGTTGACTGGCCCCCCCAGTCGCTGCGCTCATGCGCCTCTCGGGCTTTGCCCGGGGGGCGGTTATCGGCAGGCCTGAGGCGCGGTGATCGTCCAGTACACGTCGTACAGGGAACGGTCGCTGCCCTGCAGCTTGAACTCCAGCTTTCGCAGCGGCGGATGTTCCGGTGGCACGTCGGACGCACGGTTGTACAGGTAGACCGCGCCGGAGCGTTGCAAGTCCGCCAGATCAACCCAGGGCGAGCGCTCGGGCACGCCCATCTCCAGCAGCGCCGGGTTCTGGCCCGAATACACCGACACCATGCCGCCCTCGTAGGTCGAGCCGACCACGTAGCGCAGCGGGCAGGGTGTGGCCTGGTTCCAATCGCGCATCACGGCGTCGGCCAGCGTTTGTGCCGGGTACCACTGGTCGGGCCGGTCGCGGGTCGCCAGCACGCGCGGGTCCCAGACCGAGCGCGAATAGACGGCCATGGACAGTGCATGCGCCACCAACGCCAGAACCACCAGCCGCCCTGCGGCCGCAGAGCCCAGGCGGCGCAGCTGCCAGGCCAGCCACAGGCTGATGAACTGCACCGCCTGGAAGCCCCAGTGGTCCTGCAAATTCATACCCTGCGTGATGCACAGAACGGCCAGAACCACGACCGGCCAGCCGAGCAGGCCCAGCATCCAGGCACGGCGCTGTTTATCGTCGACGGCATCGGCATCGGCTTCGTTCGCTGCGGCGTGGGTGCGCCCCCAGCGCGACCACAGCGCCAAGGCACCCATGCACAGCAACACCGACAGCGCCATTCGAACGTGCAGCGCCGTGAACGACAGCAGCCTGCCCACGCGTTGCATCGGGCCGAGCTGATGCACCGTCGTCGAGGCGTACTTCAGCGTGACGAAATCATGCGTCACCACCCACACCACGTGCGGCGCGAACACCGCCAGCGAGATCGCCACCGCCAGCACCAGGCCCAGCACCTGGTCGCGGCGGCGCAGCGAGCCTGCGCGCCACAGCGCGATGATCACGCCCACCAGCGGCACGGCCGACTGGTACTTCGACAGCATCGCCAGCCCGCCGGCCAACCCCAGCAGCGTCCACCAGCCCCAGGCCGACACGCGCCGGCCTGCCTGAATCGCCAGCCACGCGGCCATGGCGATGAAGCACATCATCACCGAGTTGTGGTTCAGCAGCTGTGCCTTCCAGGTGAAGGCCCAGTGCAGGCCCCACAGCACGATGGTGATCGATGCGAGGCGCGCGCCCAGCAACTCGCGTGCGATGAGGTAGGTGAACACGCCGGTGCCCGCCACCATCAGCGCGGCCACGCCATAGGTCGCATAGGGCGACGCGCCGAACACCTTGATCGCGACGGCGAGCAGCCAGGTCGGCAAGGGCGGGTGCTTGTGATAGCCCCACTCCATGCTGTGCGCCCAGGTGAATTGCTCGAAGTGGTCGCCCTGCTGGCCGGGGTTGATGAGCACCGGCACCAGCACCCAGAACCAGGCCATGGCGAGCGCAAACCACAGCAAGGGGTCGCGCGCGGCGGGCCGCTGCACAGCGGGCGAAAGAGGTGTCATGAGGGATGTGGAGCGGGGTGAGCGAGGCCTGCGCGAGGCGGTCGGGATTGTAGGGGCGGGGTGCGTGCACACGGGCGCTCGCGGCGGCGCTTGGCTTGTCGGAGCGTGCAGGATGTGGGGTAATCATTCCAGTCATCTCTCGCAACCCACGCTCGCAACCCATGACCTCGCGCCGAGCCATCGCACAGCCTTCCATGACGACCCACCACGTGGCAGGTGGCAAGCTGACCTTGCAGGTGAAGGTGAAGCCCAACGCGCGCACCAGCACGTTCGACGAGCAGCCGGACGGCACCTGGCTCGCGCAACTCAAGTCGCCGCCGGTCGACGGCCGCGCCAATGAAGAACTGGTGGCGCTGGTGGCCAAACATTTCGGACGGCGCAAGTCGCAGGTGTCGATACGCAGCGGCGCTTCGGGCCGTTTGAAGCTGGTGCAGGTGGACGAGGCCTGAGCAATCGCGCCCAGGCCGAGCGGCTCGTCAGGTCGCCATGCCCTGCTCGTCGTTCACGCCATGGTGGTGGCTGAGGAACAGGCGCCCCTGGAACCAGCTCGACCAGTTCGCGGCGCGCAAGGCGTCGAGCACCGGGCCCTTCACTTCCGACAGGTCGAGCCGTATGCCGCGTTCCTGCAGCACGCCTTGCAAGGCGCGCAAGGCTTCGAGGCCGCTCAGGTCGATGCGGTTGACGGGCGCCATCTGCAGCAGCACGCGCCGCGTGTCGGGCTGGGTGTCGAGATGGCGCGCCACCACGCTGAGCAGTTGGCGCGCGTTGGTGAAGAGCAGGCTTTCGTCGATGCGCAGGCTGATCACGCCGGGCGTCAGCTCGACGGCATAGCGTTCGACGTTTCGGTAGTGCTCGGTGCCGGGCAGGCGGCCGATGAGCGCTGCGTGCGGCCGCGCCGTGTGCTTGAGCAGCAATGCGATCGACACCGCCACGCCCACGCCGAGCGCCCATTGCGTGTCTTGCAGCACCGTCAGCGCCGCGACGGCGAACATCACCGCGGCCTCGCTGCGCGAATAGCGCCAGGCCCGCCCGAACGAGCCCCATTCGATCAAGCCCCACACCGGCACCACGATGCTCGCGGCCAGCACCGCACGCGGCAGCAAGGCCAGCGGAGCGGACACCAGCAGCACCGCCAGTGCCATGAAGACGGCAGCCCACACGCCGGCCATGCGGGTGCGCGCGCCCGCCTCGGCATTCACCGCGCTGCGCGAGAAGCTGCCGCCGACCGGCATGCCGCCGCTCAGGCCGGCGGTCAGGTTGGCGGCGGCCAGGCCGGCCAGCTCGCGTCGGCCGTCGACGTGCTCGCCGCGTTGCAGCGCCAGGCTTTCAGCCACGGCAAAACTGCTGACGAAGGTGACCAGCGCGATCAACGACGCACCCGGCAGCAGCTGCCACCACAGCGCGCGGTCGAACGGTGGCAGGCCGAGCGGCAAGCCCAGTGACGGCAGCGGCCCGACCACGGCCACGCTGCGCGTTGCGTCCGGCAGCGCCCAGACCAGCAGCACCGCGATGCAGATCACAAGCAGCGGCGCAGTGCGGCCCACCAGCACCGCGTTCTCCGGCGACAGCCAGCGAGCCGCCACGCGTTGCAAGGCGCGGCGCGCCAACGTGAGCAGCAGCATCGCGCCGATGCCGAAGGCGGCGGTGGCGATGTCGATCCAGTCTCCGCTGCGGCCGTGTTGCCACACCGATGCCAGCAGCTCGCGTGCGTTGAAGCCTTGCGCCGGGCTGCCGAACAGCCCCGGGAGTTGGGACAAGGCGATCGAGATGGCCGCGCCGGTAGAAAACCCCTGCAGCACCGGCGTGCTCAACAGCGAGGCTAGCGCATCGAGCTTGAGCGCCGCCGCCGCCGCGAGCAGCAGGCCCACTTCGATGGACAGCACCAGCGCCGCCCACGACGGGCTCACGCCCTCGATGCCGACCACCGGCGCCATGGCCTGTGCCGTCATCAGCGCGAGCACCGCGGCCGGCCCTACCGAGGTGACGCTGCTCGAGCCGGCGATGGCATACGCCACCATCGGCAACAGGCTCGCATAGATGCCCACCTGCGGCGGCAAGCCCGCCAGCAGCGCATAGGCCAGGCCCTGCGGAATCAGCAGCACCGCCACGATCAGCGCCGCCACCAGGTCGTCGCGCAAGCCGGCTTGTTGGTAGAGGCGGAGTCGGGCGGCGAACATGCGTGGGGCGTTGGCGGCTGCGTGGGGGTGGATGCGGCGATTGTGTCGGAGTGTCCGGCGCGGCGACTGCGCACGGGGCGTCGCCGCTTGACGCCGCACATGCTGCGCCGCACCATCACGCACCCAACTGCGAGGGAGACCAACGTGACCTGGCTCAACTTCAACCCCGAGGTGCACTGGCCGTTCAGCGGCTCGGTGACGCAAGACATCCACCCCAGCCTGCTGGCCAAGTCGGGCAGCGACGAGATCGAAGTGCGCACGCTGCGCGAGGTGGCGTCGTACGGCCGGCAGATCGGCGTGCTGAGCGACCTGGTGCTGGCGCTGGTGGACCACATCAAGCCCGAACAGCTGGGCGAGAGTGGCGATCACGCGCTGGATCAATTGCGCGAGATGGTCGAGCAGATCAAGCTCATCAAGCAAGACCTGCCGCCCCTGCCCGACAGCTACGACGCGGCCCAGACGATGATCAAGGCGCTGCAGAAAAAGTTTCCGAAGCGGAAGTCGACGTAAAGTCCCGGGCTGTCGTCCCGGTGCCCGTCTGCCTCATGCAAGCTGCCTCTCGTCCTGCGCGCCCTTCCATCAGCTGTGTCGTGCCGGCCTTCAACGAGGCCGAGAACCTGCCCACTCTGCTGGCCCAGCTGTTGCCCGAGCTGGCCGCCCTCACCGAGCGCTTCGAGATCGTCATCGTCGATGACGGCAGCACCGACGAAACCGCTGCGGCCATCGCGCCCTGGCTGCCGAAGGGCGGCGTGCGCTACCTGCGCCTGTCGCGCAACTTCGGCAAGGAACACGCGCTCACCGCAGGCATCGACCATGCCGGCGGCGAGGTGGTGGTACTGATGGACGCCGACCTGCAGCACCCGGTGGAGATCATCGCCAAGATGGTCGCTGCGTGGCAGGGCGGTGCCGACATGGTGTGCGCCGCGCGCGCCTCGCGTGCCGATGAAAGCCTGGCCAAACGCATCGGCACCGCGCTCTTCTACTGGATGGTCAACCGCAGGGGCAGCAAGGTGCAGATCCCCGTCGACGCGGGCGACTTCCGCCTGATGGACCGCTGCGTGGTCGACGCCTTGAAGTCGCTGCCCGAGCGCAACCGCTTCATGAAGGGCCTGTATGCCTGGGTCGGGTTTCGCACCGAGATCATCGACTACCAGCCGGCCGAGCGGCAGGCCGGGCAGAGCAGCTTCTCGCTGCGCAGCCTGGTGCGCCTGGCGCTCACCGGCGTCACCGCGTTCTCGAACCTGCCGCTGCGTTTGTGGAGCGCGCTGGGCGCACTGATCGCCGTGGGCGCCATCGGCTTCGGCATGATGATCGTGATCCAGCACTTCATCCGCGGCCACGACGTGCCCGGCTGGGCCACGCTGGTCACGAGCCTGATGTTCTTCAGCGGCGTGCAGCTGCTGTCGATCGGCATCCTGGGCGAGTACGTCGGCCGCATCTTCGACGAAGTGAAGCAGCGGCCGATCTACCTGGTGGCCAGCGAGCAGGGAACGGGGCTCCAGCTCGCCGACGAGATGCCGGCCCGATGAAGATGTTTTTGCGGGCCGAGCGCCGGGCCGCTCCCAAGCCGGCCCGAATCTCCTCGGGGGATCGACTGCGGTACTCCGCTGTCGAGGGGTGGTCATGAGGCGGGTGCTCACGCTGTGCGCCGACGACTTCGGCCTGTCGGCCCCGATCTCGCGCGGCATCGCGATGCTGGCGCGTGCCGAGCGCCTGTCGGCCATCTCGTGCATCACCAACGCCGCGCACTGGCGCGAAGCATCGCGTTCGCTGCGCGACTTGCCGCGCAGCGTGACGGTCGGCCTCCACTTCAACCTCACCGAAGGGCGGCCGCTCAGCGCCGACCTGGCGCGCATCTGGCCCGAGCTGCCGTCGCTGCCCAAGCTCTTGCTGATGTCGCACCTGCGCCAGCTGCCCGCGCTCGCCCTGCGCTTCGAATGGCAGGCCCAGCTCGACGCCTTCGTGCAAGCCACCGGGCGGCCCCCCGCGATGGTCGACGGCCACCAGCATGTGCACCACCTGCCGCTGCTGCGCCAGGTGGTGCTCGACGGCATCGCGCCGATGGCGCCGCGGCCGGCGGTGCGCAGCACGGCGCGCCTGCTCGGCCCCGGCTTCGCGTTCAAGCGCTTCGTCATCGAGCGCACCGGCGGCCGCGCACTGAAGCGCGAACTCGCGCGGCGCGGCCTGCGCCACAACGCCAGTCTGCTCGGGGCATACGACTTCATGACTCCCGACTACCGCGGGCTGATGCGGCAATGGCTCGCGCAGCTGCCGCGCGAAGGCGGGCTGCTGTTCTGCCACCCCGCTGAAGCGGCGGGCACCGGCGACGCCATCGGCGAAGCGCGCATGCGCGAGCTGGCCTACCTGGAAAGCGGTGCGTTCGTGAGCGACCTCGCCGAAGCGCAGGTCACGCTTGGGGCCGCCTGGGTGCGCGCGTAGCGGCTACCCCGCAGCGTCAGCGGAACGTCCAGGCGCGGTTGACCGCGAAGGTCAGCACCAGCCCGACCAGCGTCGCGAGGACCTGCCCCGCCAGATAGTGCCAACCGGCATGCACCGCGAGGGCCACCACGGCCATGCCGACCAGCGCACCGAGCAGCGCGGTGCCCTGGAACTTGGCCCACGCGGGGCTCAGCGCACCGCGGTGCGCAAAGGTGAAATGGCGGTTGCCGAAGAAGGCCACCTGTGCGCCGACCACCGCGCCCGTCCCCGAGCCGATGAACGCCGGCCACTTGAACACCTCGACGCACAGAACCAGCACGGCATAGTGCACGGCGGTCGCAACGCCGCCGATCAGCCCGTATCGAAGAAAGCTCCGGATCAAATGGGGCTCGGTGCTCAATCCACCTTCGCGCCGGACACCTTCACCACCTGCGCCCACTTCTTCGTCTCCGAAGCGATGTAGGCCGCGAACGCCGCCGGCGCCATGCCGCTCGGAATGGCGCCTTGCGACAGCAGCCGCTCCTTCAGTGCGGGTGCGCCCAGGGCCTTCGCGCTTTCCTGCTGGATGCGGTTGACGATGTCGGCCGGCGTGCCGGCCGGTGCCAGCAGGCCGAACCACGAACTTGCTTCGAAGCCCTTGACTGGCCCGGCTTCGGCAATGGTCGGTACGTCGGGCAAGGCGGCGCTGCGTTGCAAGGTGGTCACGGCCAGCGCCTTCAGCTTGCCGGCCTTGATCTGCGGCATCGCGGAAGGCAGGTTGTCGAACATCAGGTCCATGGTGCCGCCGATCAGGTCGAGCAGCGCCGGGCCCGAGCCGCGGTACGGGAAGTGGACGAGAAACGTGCCGGTCATGCTCTTGAAGAGCTCGCCGCTCAGGTGGATCGAGGTGCCGTTGCCGCTCGAGGCCATGTTGAGCTTGCCGGGGTTGGCCTTCGCGTACTTGATCAGGTCGGCCACGTTCTTGATGCCGTTGGCCTCGGCCTTGGCCGGGTTCATCACCAGCACGTTGGGCACGCCGGCCACCAGCGTGATCGGTGCGAAGTCCTTGATGGGGTCGAAGGGCATCTTCGGGTACAGCGACTGGTTGATGCCGTGCGTGCCCACCGTGCCCATCAGCAGCGTGTAGCCGTCGGCCGGCGACTTGGCCACCTGGTCGGAGCCGACGTTGCCGCCCGCTCCCGGCTTGTTGTCGACGATGAACTGCTGGCCGAAGGCCTGGCTGAGCTCGGGCGCCAACGCACGCGCCAGGATGTCGGTGGTGCCGCCGGGTGCAAAGGGCACGACGACGCGCACCGGCTTGTTGGGCCAGCCGCTCTGCGCGAACACCGCGCCCGGTACCGCGGCCAGTGCAGCAGAAGCAGCCAGCAGGCGCCGCCGCGTGAAGGAATCTTGGTTGTTGCGGTGCATCAGGAAAGCTCCGGGGGGAAAGGGCAATAAAGGGGCAATGAAAGGGCAATGCGCGTGAGTGTGCCGTAGCGCCGTGAAGGTGGGTTTCCGGGCCTTCCCAAGCCGTGGTGGCTGTGCCACATTGGGTCGTGACACTGGAGGAGATCCCGGCGTGACCAACCTGAGCGAACTGCCCCTGGGCCCACGCGATCTCGGCGCGATCATCGGGCGAGTGCAGTCCCGCTACATCCGCGCCGCGCCGCCGCGCGAGGTGTTCGAGCCGCTGCTGACCGACCTGCTGCAGTGGACCGGCAGCGAATACGGTTTCCTCGCCGAAGTGCTGCACGACGCGCAAGGCGCGCCCTACCTGCGCATCGAGGTGCTGACCAACATCGCGTGGGACGACGCCACCCGCGCGCTGGTCGAGCGGCACACGCGCGGCGGCCCGCAAGACGCACTCGAGTTCCACAACCTCGACACGCTGTTCGGCGTGGCCCTCGTCACCCGCGAGGTGCTCATCAGCAACGACACCGCCGCCGACCCCCGGCGCGGCGGCCTGCCGCCCGGCCACCCGCCGCTGCACGCGTTTCTCGGCGTGCCCTTGTTCCACGGCGGCGAGATGGTGGGCATGCTCGGCATGGCCAACCGCGCGGGCGGGTACGACCAGGCGCTGGTCGACCATTTGCAGCCGCTGTTCACCAGCGTGGCCGCGATCTCCGGCGCCGTTCGCGCCGAACGCGCGCGGCGCCTGGCCGAGCAGGCGCTGCGCGCGCAGCAAGAGCAGTTGCAGGCCGCCTTCGATCTGGCCGGCGTGGGCATCGTGCAGTTCGGGTTGGACGGCCTGCCGCGCATGGTGAATCGGCGCCTGTGCGAGATGCTGGGCCTCACGCGCGAGGCGATCATGAAGCTCCGCTCCGAGGAGATCACGCACCCCGAAGACATGCCCAACGAAGCCGAGCAGCGCCGCCGGCTGCTCGACGGCGAGCTGGCGCAGTACAACACCACCAAGCGCTACCGGCACGCCGATGGCCACATGGTCTGGGTCAACGCCAACATCACGCTGGCGCACAAGCCCGACAGGAGCCCCGACTACTTCATCGGCGTGGTCGAAGACATCACCGGCCGCATGCTCGCCGAGGCCGCACTGCGCAGCAGCCAGCAGCGCTTTCTCGACCTGGTGAACTCGGTCGACGGCATCTTCTGGGAGGCCGACCTCGAAGCCGGCCGTTTCACCTACGTGAGCGACAAGGCCGAGGCAATCACCGGGTACCCGGTTGCGGAGTGGATGGAGAAGGACTTCTGGTACATCCACGTGCACCGGGCCGACCGCGAACGCGCGCTGCGCGAGGTCATGGCGGCGGCAGAAGCGGGCTCGGCGCAGTCCATCGACTACCGCTTCATCTCGCGCGACGGCCGCGTGATGTGGGTGAGCAGCCTGGTGACGGTGATCCGCACCGAGGGCGGCCCGCCGCTGCTGCGCGGCCTGATCGTCGACACCACCGCACGCAAGCGCGCCGAAGAGGCCGAACTCGCCGCCGAGGCGGCGCTGCGCGCCAATGCTGCGAAGACCGAGTTCCTCTCGCGCATGAGCCACGAGCTGCGCACGCCGCTGAACGCCGTGCTCGGGTTCTCGCAGCTGCTGGTGCTCGACTCGACCCAGCCGCTCAGCCCTTCGCAGCTGGCGCGCGTGCAGCACATCTCGCAGGCCGGCGCGCATCTGCTGGCGATGATCAACGATGTGCTCGACCTCTCGCGCATCGAAAGCGGCGGCGTGTCGCTGCTGCCCGCCAACGTGCCGGTGCACGTCGTCGTCAACGAAGCGCTGGCCATGGTGGCGCCGGCCGCGGCCGGTGCGGGCGTCAGCGTGCATGTCGACCGCAGCGTGCCGGTGCTGGTGCACCACGCCACCTGCGTGCGCGCCGACCACCTGCGCCTGCGCCAGGTGCTGGTCAACCTGCTCAGCAATGCCATCAAGTACAACCGCCCCGGCGGCAGCGTGGCGCTGCGCTGGCCGGAAGACGCGGCAACCGGCCGGGTGCACCTGCAGGTGCAAGACACCGGCATCGGCCTCACCGCGGCGCAGCAGGAGCATCTGTTCGAGCCGTTCAACCGCTTGGGCATCGAGCGCAGCGGCATCGACGGCACCGGCATCGGGCTCGTCATCACCCGGCGGCTGGTGCAGCTGATGGGGGGCGAGATGTCGGTGGAAAGCGTGGTCGGCGAAGGCAGCCTCTTCACCGCCTCGCTGCCGCTGGTCGAGGCGATGGGCGCTTCTGCTGCGGGGGCCGAGGCGCAGGGTGCCGCGCCGCCCTACACCGTGCTCTACGCCGAAGACAACCCGATCAACGTGGAGCTGGTGCGCCAGGTGCTCAAGATGCGCCCCGCCTGCCGCCTGCTGGTGGCGGCCAACGGAGAACAGGCGCTCCGCATCGCAGGGCAGGAGCGGCCCGACCTCTTGCTGGTCGACATGCATCTTGGCGACATGAACGGCTTGGAACTCGCGCAGCGGCTGGTGCGCGACCCGCTGCTGCGGCAGCTGCCGCGCGTGGTGCTGTCGGCCGACGCAGCGCCCGACCAGGTGCAGGCCGCGGTGGCAGCCGGTTTCACGGCCTACCTGACCAAGCCGCTCAACGTGGCGCAGCTGCTGCACTGCATCGACGAACAGCAGGTGCGTTCTGCGCGTTGAGCCGCGGCTACGAGAAGAAGGCGGGGAGGTCTCGCTGCCGCGAGGGAGTTGTCGCGACGATGTGAAAAAAAGAGGGAAGCGGGACAGAGGCCGGGAGCTCGCTCTCAATCCACCCCGGGTTGCCCGCTTCCCTTGGACGTCACATGCGTCGAGAAACCAGTAAAGACATCAGCGGCTCCTGTGGCCGGCTGGTGCTGCGCCCGGCCAGAAGGCGGGCGACCGAAAACAGAGGCTTCGCTCGCCAGCTCAGCCGGTAGCCGCGCTGATACCAGTGCGCATCGGTGCGGTTCGTGGCCGGCGCTGCCGAGAGAAGCTGCGGGTTCATGCCAGCGCCTTGTTCGGGCGCATCACCTGCCCCGGCGGCCCGAACAGCGACAGCTGTGCAGGTGCGCGGTTCGGCTGCAAGACCTTGAAGGTGCGGTCGGCCGGCAGGCTGGCCCAGCCCGATTCACGCGCCGGCAGAGCCGGTGGGCGCAATGTGCCGATGCGTTGCACCGGCTTGGCGACGCGCTCGTTCATGGCCGGTGCTCAGTGGCCGACCAGCCAGCGGCTGGGGGCGAATTCGCTGTGGCTCACGGCCAGGGCCTGGGCGGCGGGCGGCGAGAACACCTTGGCGGCGCGGCTCAGCCAGTGAGACAGGTCGCTCTGGCGCGGGGTGGCCGGCTGGGCCAGGCGCAACATCGACGACGCGCCACCGCGGCAGCTGGGGCTTGCCGGCCGAATGACCCGGCGAGTACCGGAAGACACAGACGAACCTGAGCGGTGAAACAGAGGCATGGCACGACGTCCTTTTGTGATGTCTGTCGCCTGGAGGCTGGTGGCCCTGGAGCGGCGATTGATGCCAAACCAAAGCGCAGCTTCCATGCCAATGCCCATGGCCGCGCGCTGGCCGGCCGACGGACAAAAAACGCTGCCTTTTCACGAATCGCCGGCCGATTTGTGGCCAGGGCGTAAGAGCGGAGTTACATCTCTGACTCGTTTGGTCGGCCGTCGAGCCGCAGATGCTCTGCGACGGAGTGAGCCACTGCCTCGTCCGCCAAAACACGGCGGTGGCCGAGGCCGCGGGTCGTGAGAAATTGCGCACCCCGGATGGCGCCGCTCAAGCGCTGGCCCACCGCCAGCGGCGCGACGCGGTCGCCTTCGTCGTGGACGATCAAGGTGGGCAGCGCCAGGCGCTGGCCCAGCCATGCCGGTTCGAAGCGCAGCAGCGGCACGCCTTCGACCCGCTCGATCGCCGCGCCCATGCGCGCCGGAAGGCTCTCGCCCAGGCCAAGGCTGCGCGCGAACCATTGCAGGAACAAGGCCGGCGGTGGCGACGTTGCGAGCAGGGCCAGCCGCTGCACCGGCAAGCCGTTGGCCACGGCGTGGGCGGCGGCCACCGCACCGAGCGAATGCGCGACCACGGCGTGCAGCGGCCCGAGGCGCGCTGACGCAGCCCACAGCGCCCGCACGAACTGCGGCAGGGTGGCGCGCCAGCCGTCGCTGCGGCCATGCCCGGGGAAGTCCAGCAGCACCGGGTTCAGGCCCGCACGGTCGAGCGCGTCGGCCAGCGCCAGCATCTGCAGCGCGTCGCCGGCCCAGCCGTGGACCAGCAGCACGGTGGGGCGTTCGGGCGCGTGGGGGTCGTCGCGCCGGTAGGCGGCCATGGCGCCGTGCTCGAACGGCCAGCGCTCGATGCGCCAGGGCGCAGGCAGCGGCCGGCGCCGCGCCGCCAGCTTGAGCGGCATCGGGGTGAAGAAGAGGCGCAGGGCCAGACGCGTGGCGAGGGCCGGCGCCACGCCCTGGAACATGCGCAATGCCAGGCCGAGGCTGCGGGCGATGCCGCCGGCGTAGAAGGCGCTTGCGGGGTTGGCCGAGGCCGCGGGCACGGGGCTGCTCATCAGAGGTCCAACCATTGGAAATCGGCATTGCTGCGTGGGACGGCCGACCACAGCGAATGCAGGGCCACGGCCGTGGGGGCGAGCACGGCGGCCGCGCCCAGAACGATCAGAAGGGCGATCAGCATGATGGAACTCCTTGTGTCGCACGTTCGTGCGAAGTTGATGCGGCAGAGGCGTCGACCGGGGCCATGGCACGGGTCAACGCGAGGGGGAACTCAACAGGGACTGGATCAGCCGCTCGTAGGCTGCCCAGCAGCGGTCGGCGGCGCGCGGGTCGCGCAGAAAGCGCGCTTCGCGCATCAGCGCGACGAACAGGCCGTCGAGCTCGAACACCAGCTGTTCGGCGTCGGTGTCGGCCAGCAGGTGGCCGGCTTCGATGGCCTGCAGCACGGTGCGCTTCAGCGCAGCACGCCAGCGCAGCACGTGGGTGAGCAGCAGGTCGCGCAGCGGGCCTTCGCGGTCGTCGAACTCGAAGGCGCCGGCGCAGTAGAGGCAGCCGCTGCGGATCTCGACGTCGCGGGCGCGCTGCAGCCACAGCCGCATGATGGCGTTCAGGCGCGGCAGCCCGCGCGGCTCGCGCATGGCGGGCGTGAACACGTCTTGCAGGAAGCGGCGGCCGTATTCTTCGATGACGGCGCTCTGCAGCGCCTCGCGCGAGCGGATGCGCGAGAACACGCCGCTCTTGGACAGGCCCAGCCGCTTGGCCACCTCGCCGATGGTCAGGCTGTCCAGCCCGTCCGAGGCGGCCATGGCCAGCGAGGTGTCGAGTATCGCGGCGAGGGTCAGCTCGCTGCGTTCGGTCTTGGTTTCCATCGGGCAAGTTTCGCACGATCGTACGAGATGTCAAGTTCCTCTTGACGCCGCGCGCGGTCTACCCCCTTCTTTGCTCATGGCAGCGCGGCCGCTCTCGTGGTACACAGGCCGTCAACGTCATCTGACGAGGGGGGAAGCGTGCTTCGAGCAGCTCTGGAGCTGGGGCGCATTCGCTGGCTGGTGATCGGCCCGTTTCTCGGGGTCGTGGCCCTGCTCGCCGGGCTGGCCGTGGCCAGTGTGGACACGCTGTCGGCCGTGCGTGCCTTCGTGGGCGGCGAAAGCCTGTGGTCCAAGGGCCAGAAAGAGGCGGTCTATCAGCTCAGCCGCTACGTCGCCTCGTACGACGCGCTCGACTACCAGCGCTTCCAGAAAGCGCTGGCCGTGCCGCTGGGGGACCGCCGGGCGCGCGTGGCGCTGGAGCAGACGCCACCCGATCTGGGCGCGGCCTACCGGGGCTTCCTGGAAGGCGGCAACCATGCCGACGACGTCGACGGCCTGGTCCAACTCTTCCTGCGGTTCCGGCGGGTCGGCTTCATGGCTGATGCGATCGCGCTCTGGACTGCGGCCGACCTGCAGATCATGGAGCTGGACGATCTGGGCCGGCAGATCCACGAGCGCCTGGCGACGGGCGACACCGGCTCGCCCGAGTTGCGCGCCTTGAAGGCGCGGCTGCCCGAGCTGGGCGAGCGGCTGACCGAGCGGGCGCAGCGTTTCTCGGCCGTGCTGGGCGAGGCCTCGCGCACTGCCAGGCGCTTGGTGATCGTCGTCACGCTGTTGCTGGCCGCCGGCTTGACCTTGGCGGGCGTGCTGCTGACGAGCCACATGCTGAAGCAGCAATCGCGCGTCGAGCGTGCCCTGCGTGAAAGCAACGACCGCTGGGTGCTGGCGGCCGAGGCCGCGGGCATGGGGCTCTACGACTGGGACTTGCGCACCGGCAAGGCCACGCTGGACGCGCGGGCGGCGGCCCTGTACGGCCTGCCCGCCGAGCCGGTGACCGTGGAAGCCGCCAGCTTGTCGCGCGACATCCTCCACCCCGACGACGCCGCGCGGTTCCGCGCCGCCATGAGCCAGACCATCGCCCACCCGGCGCCGGTGATGGTCCGCTATCGCGTGGTGCTGAACGGTGTCGAGCGCCACATTCAGGCCAACTCTTGTGCGCGCTTCCAGGAGCAGGACGGCGCCGACGGCGTGGGCGTCGGCATGGTGGGCATCCTGCGCGACGTGAGCGACGAGATGCACGCCGCCCAGCTCCAGCTCGACAAAGACGCGGCCGAACGGGCCTACCGCAGCATGGGCGAGTTCTTGTCGCGCGTGAGCCATGAGCTGCGCACGCCGCTCAATGCGGTGCTCGGCTTCACCGAGCTGATGCAGACCGACCCCGTCGACCCGCTGACGCCGACGCAGGCCCAGCGCCTGCAGCGTGTACTCGACTCCGGGCGCCACCTGCTGGCGTTGATCAACGACATCCTCGACCTGGGCAGCCTCGACGAAGGCCAGGCGATGCTGCCGGTGCAGCCGGTCGCACTGGCGCCGGTGCTGCAGGCGAGCCTGAACCAGATCGAGACCATGGCCCACGCGCAGCAGGTGAGCGTGATCCCCGATCTGCCCCATGCCGAGTTGCTGGTGATGGCCGACGCGCGCCGCCTGGAGCAGGTGCTGGTCAACCTGCTCTCCAACGCCGTCAAATACAACCGCCCGTCGGGCGAGGTGCACCTGTCGTGCGAGCGCGAAGGCGACGCGGTCTCGATCACCGTGCGCGACACCGGGCTGGGCCTTCGCCCCGACCAGGTCGAGCAACTGTTTCAGCCCTTCAACCGGCTGGGCGCCCAGTTCTCGAAAGTGCAGGGCAGCGGCCTCGGCCTCGTGATCACGCAGGAGCTGGTCAAGCGCATGGGCGGCAGCCTGACGGTGGAGAGCACCGAAGGTGTCGGCACCCGCATGGTGGTGCACCTGCGGGCCGCGCCCGCGGTGCCTGATCAGGCCGTAGAGGGGATGTAGCCCCGTGGAATGGCCCCCAGCAGCCGCCGCGTGTACTCCTGCTGCGGCGCGTCGAGGATCTGCGCCACGCTGGCCTGCTCGACCACCTCGCCGTCTTTCATCACCAGCACCTCGTCGGCCATGAAGCGCACCACCGCGAGGTCGTGGCTGATGAAGATGTAGGCGAGGCCGAGTTCATCCTGCAGATCCTTCAGCAGGTTGAGCACCTGCGCTTGCACCGAGACGTCGAGCGCGCTCACCGCTTCGTCGAGCACCAGCACCTCGGGGTTCAGCGTGAGGCAGCGGGCGATCGCCACGCGCTGGCGCTGGCCGCCGGAGAACTCGTGCGGGTACTTGTGCATCGCGCTGTCGTCCAGGCCCACCTTGACGAGCAGCGCCCGCGCGCGCGCCTCGCGCTCGGCGGCATCGGCACCGATGCCGTGAATCGTCATCGGCTCGACCAGCGTCTGGCCGATGGTGAAACGCGGGTTCAGCGAGGCATACGGGTTCTGGAACACGACTTGGATGCGCTGGCGGATCGGCAGCATGTCGCGGCGCGGCACCGTCAGCAGGTCGCGGCCGTCGAAGCGCACCGTGCCGCCGCTGGGCCCGCCGTTCGGCTCGTGCAAGCGCAACAGCGTGAGCCCCATCGTCGTCTTGCCTGAGCCCGATTCGCCCACCACGCCCAGCGTGTGTCCGCGGCGCAGCTTGAAGCTCGCGCCCTTCACCGCCTTGAACTCGCGGCGGCCGAACACGCCGTCGCGCAGCCAGAAGCTCTTGGTCAGCGACTCGGCCTCGATGACGATCGGTGCCGCCGGGTCTTTCGGTTTGCCGGCGGCGGTGTTGGCCTTGCCGGAGATGTGGTCGTCGATCACCATCAACCGTGGCGCGCGCTGCTCGAGCGTCGGCCGGCAGGCCAGCAGTGCCTTGGTGTACGAATCCTTCGGGTCGGCAAAGATGCCGGCCACCGGCCCGTGCTCGCGCACCGTGCCCTGGCGCATCACCACCACCTGGTCGGCGATCTCGCCCACCACGCCGAGGTCGTGGCTGATGAACAGCATGCTCATGCGGTGCTTCTCTTTCAGCCGCGCGAGCACGTCGAGGATCTGCCGCTGGATGGTGACGTCGAGCGCCGTCGTCGGCTCGTCGGCGATCAGCAGCTTGGGTTCGCAAGACAGCGCCATGGCGATCATCACGCGCTGCTGCTGGCCGCCCGACAGCTCGTGCGGGTAAGCCGACAGCCTGCGCTTCGGTTCGGGCAGGCCCACCTCCACCAGCAAGGCCTCGGCGCGCTCCATCGCCTGCTTCGGGCTCAGACCCAGGTGCTTGATGAGCGGCTCGCAGATCTGCCGGCCCACCGGGAACACCGGGTTCAGCGAACTCATCGGGTCCTGGAACACGCAGGCGATCTCGCGGCCGCGCAAGGCCTGCAGCTGCGGCAGCGAAGCCGCCAGCATGTCGCGCCCCTGGAAGGTGATGGCGCCCTGGCGCTCGGCGTTGTCGGGCAGCAGGTTGAGGATGGACATCGCCGTGACGCTCTTGCCCGAACCCGATTCGCCGACCAGCGCGACGGTGGTGTTCTCGGGTACCTCGAAGCTCACGCCAACGTCACCGCGGCCCACGGCCTGAGCGCGTTTCGTCACGCCGTTTTCAACGCCGACGCGGAATGAGACCCGCAGGTCTTTGACGCTCAGCAAAGTGCTCACTCCAGACCTCGCAACTTGGGATCGAGCGCATCACGCAGCGCATCGGTGAACAAAGAGAAAGCAGTCACGAACACCGCCATGAAGCCGGTGGCCGCCACCAGCTGCCACCAGTAGCCGAGGATCAGCTCGCTCTGCGACTCGGCCAGCATCGTGCCCCACGACACATCGTCCACGCCAACGCCCAACCCCAGGTACGACAGGATCACCTCGAACTTGATGAACGAGACCACCAGCAGCGACATGCGCACCAGGATCACGTGGCTCACGTTCGGCAGGATGTGGCGGAACATGCGCGAGGCCGTCGACGCACCGATGGCCTCGGCCGAGCGCACGTAGTCGCGCGTGGAGTGCTTCAGGAATTCGGCGCGCACTTGGCGGTACACGCTCGTCCAGCCGACCAGCGCGAGGATGATCGCCACGCTGCCGATGCCGCGCCCGAAGATCACCGCAAACACCAGCAGCAGCAGGATGTCGGGCATGGCGGTGAACACGCTGTACAGCCACTCGAGAAAGTCGCCGATCTTGCCGCCGAAGAAGCCGGCCGCCGCGCCGAGCAAGGTGCCGATCAGCGCCGCGATCGCCGCGCCCATCAAGCCCACGAAGACGGAGGTCTGTGTGCCTTTGGTCGCCTTGGCCAGCACGTCACGGCCCAGCCGATCGGCGCCGAAGGGCAGCGTTTCGGCCTTCACGGTTTCTTCCGACTTGAACTTGGCGGCGCGTTCTTCCCATTCCTTGTAGCGCGGGGCCAGCGGGTCGACCGACGAGATGTCGACGTTCGGGCCCTTGGGCACCGGGATGGTGGTGCTCTCCACCTTGGGCGCCGGGCCCATGAAGGTCGGCGGTGCGCTGGGCACGCCCACTTCCTGCTGCCAGCCCTTGGCCACCAGGCCGCTCACGGCCAGCAGGATCAGCAGGATGAAGAGCAGTACCACCGCCATCGAGGCCATGCCCACGTGGTCGGCGCGCAGGCGCTTCCATGCGGCACGCCACACGCCTTCAGGCCGCTGGGCGGCCATGGCCGGCGCTTGATTCAACACCGCGCTCATTTGAGAACCACCCGTGGGTCGACCAGCTTGTAGAGGATGTCGGCGCCCAGGTTGATCAGCATGGTCAGCATCGCGAGGTAGATCGCAACGGCCTGGATGACCGGGTAGTCGCTGCGGTTCACCGCAAGGATGATCTCGCGGCCCAGCCCGGGGATCGAGAAGAACACCTCGATCAGGAACGAGCCGACGAACACGCCGGGCAGCACCAGCGCCACGTTGGTGATGATGGGAATCAGCGCGTTGCGCAGCACGTGGCTGAAGAGCACCGTGCGCTCGGTCATGCCTTTGGCGCGCGCGGTGCGCACGTAGTCTTGGCCGAGTTCGTCGAGCAGGAAGGTGCGGTACAGCCGCGTCTGCGGCGCCACGCCCACCATCAGCGCGAGGATCAGCGGCAGCGGCACATAGGTGACGAGGTTGGTGCCGAGGCTGTCGCTCCAGCCCTGCACCGGGAACCAGCCGAGCTGGAAGCCGAACACGTACTGGCCGATGATGATGTAGACCAGGAACGAGATTGACAGCGCCACGGTGGTCACCACCATCAGCGTGCGGTCGGCCAGCGAGCCGCGGCGGTAGGCCACCCACATGGCGATCGGCAGCGCGATCACGGTGTCGAGCACGAGGATGGGCAGCATCACCGTCAGCGTGGCCGGCAAGCGCGTGGCGAAGATGCTGCTCACCGCTTCTTGCGTGGCCCAGCTGCGGCCCCAGTCGAAGGTGACGATGCTCTTGAAGTAGATCCACAGCTGCACGTACCAGGGCTCGTTGAGTCCCAGCTGCTGTCGGATCTCGTTGATCTGCTGGGCACCGGCGTTGAGCCCGCCCAGTATTTCGGCGGGGTCGCCGCCGACCAGCTTGAACAGCAGGAAGACCAGCAGCAGCACGCCCAGCAAAGTGGGGATCATCTGCAGCAGGCGCCGTATCACATACGCGGCCATGGTGTTTGCATCTCGGGTGGAGCAGTCAATGGAAATCCGGATCGGCCAGCCGGGTAAGGCGGGGCGCCGGGTGCCGCCTGTTGGGCGGCAGGCGCGAGTCTAAGCGGCGTGCCGGCGCTGCCCGCCTCGCGTTTGCCCGGGTGCGCAGCACGCAACTTGCATGCCGATGCGGTGTCCAAGCGTCGCGGGTCTGCCCGGTGGCGCGCGACTTTGCAAAGACCCTAGACTTCGCGCCTTCGGGACAGGCCAAACAAGCCATCACCCGAACATCCCACAAGGAGAATCGATCGATGAAACAGCGTGGCCTGACCGGGGCGCTGGTGACACTGTGGCTGGCGCTCGCCGCCCTGCCGGCATGGGCGCAAGACGCGCCTGCAGTGACGGCGCCCAAGGTGCTCCACTATTCCTTCCGCGTTGCAGAAACCGGCTTCGACCCGGCACAGATCTCCGATCTGTATTCGCGCACCATCACGGCCAACATCTTCGATGCGCCGCTGCAGTACGAGTTTCTTGCGCGGCCCTTTCGCTACCGCGCCAACACGCTGGTGGCCTTGCCCGAGGTCAGCGCCGACTTCAAGACCTTCACCTTCCGCGTGAAGCCGGGCATCTACTTCGCCGACGACCCGGCCTTCGGCGGCAAGAAGCGCGAGCTGGTGGCGGCCGACTACGTGTACTCCTGGAAGCGCCACTACGACCCGCGCTGGAAGAGCCCCAACCTCTACGTCCTGGAGAACGCCAAGATCCTCGGTCTGAGCGAGCTGCGGCGCGAGGGCATCGCGGCCAAGAAACCGTTCGACTACCAGCGCGAGGTCGAAGGCCTCAAGGTGCTCGACAAGTACACCTTCCAGGTCAAGACCGGCGAAGCCAACCCGCGCCTGCTGCTCGAGTTCACCGACGGCTCGGTGTGGGGCGCGGTGGCGCGAGAGGTCGTCGAGATGTATGGCGACAAGATCATGGAGCACCCCGTGGGCACCGGGCCCTTCCGACTGGGAGCTTGGCGCAGAGCTTCGAAGATCGTGCTGGAAAAGAACCCCGGCTTCCGCGACCAGTTCTACGACGAAGAGGCGCCGGCCGACGACCCGCTGGCCCAGGCCGCTGTGGCCAAGCTCAAGGGCCGCAAGCTGCCGATGGTCGACCGCGTCGAGATCGCCATCGTCGAAGAGAACCAGCCGCGCTGGCTTGCCTTTCTCAATGGTGAGCACGACATTCTGTGGGAGGTGCCGAACGACTTCGCCGAGATCGCCACGCCCAACAACGAACTCGCGCCCAACTTGAAGAAGTGGCACATCAACATGGTGCGCTACCCGCGTGCCGATGTGTCGTACTCATACTTCAACATGGAAGATCCGACAGTCGGCGGCTACACGCCCGACAGGGTGGCGCTTCGCCGCGCCATCTCGCTGGCGGTGGATTTGGACAAGGAAATTCGCGTGGTGCGCAAGAGCCAGGCCGTGCCCTCGCAAGGGCCGGTGGCGCCCAGCACCTGGGGCTATGACCCGAGCATCAAGACCGAGATGAGCGACTACGACCCAGCCCGAGCCAAGGCGCTGCTCGACATGTACGGCTATGTCGATCGCGACGGCGACGGCTGGCGCGACCTGCCCGACGGGAAGCCTCTGACACTCGAATACTCAACCCAACCGGACCAGGCGTCGCGTCAGCTCATCGAGCAGTGGAAGAAGAACATGGATGCGATCAACATTCGTATCGTGTTCAAGACAGCCAAATGGCCGGAAAACCTCAAGCAATCGAATGCCGGCAAGCTGATGATGTGGGGCCTCGGGTGGAGCGCAGGCGCACCCGACGGCGAGACCTTTCTCTCGCTCGGTGATGGGGGCAGCAAGGGCACGCCCAACAGGGCGCGTTTCGATCTGCCGGCCTACAACCTGGCCTACAACACGCAGAAGCGCCTGCCCAACGGCCCCGAACGCCAGGCCGCGATGAACGAAGCCCAGCGCCTGATCGTGGCCTACATGCCCTACAAGCTGCACGTGCACCGCATCTACACCGACTTCGCGCAGCCTTGGGTGATCGGCTACCACCGCAACGTCTTCGTGCGCGAGTTCTGGAAGTGGGTGGACGTCGACCCCGAGATGCAGCGCAAGCGCGGCAAGTCGTCATGACGCTTTCTCCCTTCTTCCTGTCGAGGAGGGCCGCCGCCCAGGCGCTGGCCGCCACGCTTTTCGTCCCGGGCGCCTTCGCGGCGGAGGAGGCGCCGAAGGTGCTGCGCTACGCCTTCACCACAGCCGAAACCGGCTTCGACCCGGGCCAGGTGAACGACATCTATTCGCGCATCGTCACCGCCCACATCTTCGATGCGCCGATCACCTTCGACCACCTCGCGCGACCCTTCTTGCTGCGGCCATCGACGGCCGTCGCGATGCCGGACATCGAAGACAACTTCAAGACCTTTACCTTTCGCATCAAGCCCGGCATCTACTTCCAGGACGATCCGGCGTTCAAGGGCCGCAAGCGCGAGCTGGTGGCGCAGGACTATGTCTACTCGATCAAGCGTGTCTACGACCCGAAGCTGAAGTCGCCGGCGCAGTCCTTCGTCGAGGACGACGGCATCATCGGCCTGGATGGTCTGCGCCAGGCGGCGCTCAAGACGGGCCAGCCCTTCGACTACGACCGCGAGGTCGAAGGCATCAAGGCGCTCGACCGCTACACCTTTCGCGTGAAGCTGCGCGAATCGCGGCCGCGCCACCTCGAGAACATCTGGGCCAGCCGCGATGTCTACGCTGGCGCGATGGCGCGCGAGGTGGTTGAGTTCTACGGCGACCGCATCATGGAACACCCGGTGGGTACCGGCCCGTTCCGCCTCGCCGAATGGCGGCGCAGCTCGCGCATCGTGCTCGAGCGCAACCCCACCTACCGCGACGACTTCTACGATGCCAAGCCCAACGCCGACGACGCCGAAGGCCAGGCACTGCTGAAGCGCCTGAAGGGCCGCAAGCTGCCGATGATCGACCGCGTCGAGATCGCCATCATCGAGCAGCCGCAGCCGCGCTGGCTGGCCTTCCTGAACGGCGAACAGAACTTTCTCGAACGCCTGCCCAACGAGTACGCCATTCAGGCCGTTCCCGGCGGCAAGCTGGCACCGAACCTGACGAAGAAAGGCATCAAGGCCTACCGCGTGCCGGGTGCTGACATCACGCTGCTGATCTTCAACATGGAAAGCGCCATCGTCGGTGGGTACACCGCCGACAAGGTGGCGCTGCGCCGCGCGGTCACGTTGGGCAACAACATCGAGCGCGAGATTCTCATCGGCCGGCGGGGCCAGGCGATCCCCGCACAATCGATGATGCCGCCGATGACCTCGGGCTACCGCGCCGACCTGCGCACCGAGATGAGCGAGTACGACCCGGCCCGAGCCAAGGCGCTGCTCGACATGTATGGCTATGTCGACCGCAACGGCGATGGCTGGCGCGAGATGCCCGATGGCAGCCCGCTGGTGATCGAGATGAACACCCAGTCCGATAACACGACGCGCGAGCTCGACGTGCTGCTGAAGAAGGACATGAACGCGCTGGGCCTGCGCCTGGTGTTCAAGATCGCGCAGTGGCCCGAGAACCTGCGCACGGCGCGCAGCGGCAACTTCACGATGTGGCGCGTGGGCTCGACGGCCGCGTCGCCCGACGGCCAGGGCATGCTGTTGCGCGATTACGGCCCGTCCACTGGAGAAGGCAACTTCGCCCGCTTCAAGCTGCCGGCTTTCGACGCAGCCTACGACAAGCTCAGGGGCCTGCCCGATGGCCCGGAGCGCCAAGCAGTGTTCGATGAGGCGACCAAGCTGCTGGTGGCTTACATGCCGCACCGCATCACCGTGCACCGCATCATCACCGACATGTCCGCCGGCAATCTGGTGGGCTACCGCCGCCCGCCGTTCGCGCAAGACTGGTGGCAGTACGTGGACATCGACAACACCGCGTTGCCTGGAAGTCGCCGGTGAGAAAGGGGTCGTGGCTGCTGGCGTTCAGCTTTGCGTGGCTGGCGATTTCTTCGCAAGCTCAGCAAGCACCCGCTGCACCGAAAGTCGTGCGCTACGCCTTCCTGTCCGCCGAGACGAGCTTGGACCCTGCGCGCATCAGTGACCTGTACTCGCGCATCGTCACGGCCCACGTGTTCGATGCGCTCTACAAGTACGACTACCTGTCGACCGTGCCCGCGGTACGGCCCAACACGGCCGTGGCCATGCCCGAGATCGCCGATGACTTCAAGACCTGGACGATCCGCATCAAGCCCGGCATCTACTTCACCGATGACCCGGCCTTCGGCGGCAAGAAGCGCGAGCTGGTGGCGGCCGACTACGTGTACTCGTGGAAGCGCCTCTACGACCCGGTCAACAAGTGCCCGCTCTATGACAGCTACCGCGAGAAGGGCGTGATCGGTGTCGACGAGTTGCGCCAGGCCGTGCTGAAGAACAAAACCCCCTTCGACTACGACCGCGAAGTCGCCGGCCTGCGCGCACTCGACCGCTACACGCTGCAGTTCAAGCTCGACAAGCCGAACCCGCGCTTTCTCTACATCCTGGCCGACAACGGCATCACCAACGCGCTGGCACGCGAAGTCGTCGAGTACTACAAAGACGCGATCGGCGACCACCCCGTGGGCACCGGCCCATTCCGCCTCGCGTCGTGGCGCCGCAGTTCGCGGATGGTGCTGGAGCGCAACCCCAACTTCCGCGAAGAGTTCTACGACGGCCAACCCGCTGCAGACGATGCGAAGGCCCAGGCCCTGCTGCAAAAGTTCAAGGGCCGGCGCATCCCGATGATCGACCGGGTGGAGATCTCGGTGATCGAAGAGCCGCAGCCGCGCTGGCTGTCTTTCGTCAACAGCGAGTTCGACATCGTTGCGCCCCTGCCCTACGAGTTCGCCGCGCAGGCCGTGCCCAATGGCAAGCTGGCACCGAACCTCGCCAAACGCGGCATCCAGCTCGACCGTGTGCTCTCGCCCGACCGCACGCTGACCTACTTCAACATGGAAGACCCGGTCGTCGGCGGCTACACGCCCGACAGGGTTGCCTTGCGTCGCGCCATCAACCTGGGCATCGATGTGCAGCACGAGATCATGTTCATTCGGATGGGCCAGGCCATTCCAGCGCAAAGCCTCGTGGCCCCGAACACCCACGGTTACGACCCGCACTACAAAAACGAGAACAGCGACTACGACCTCGCCCGCGCGAAGGCCCTGCTCGACATGTATGGCTACGTCGACCGCGACGGGGACGGCTGGCGCGACATGCCCGACGGCAAGCCTTTGGTCGTCGAGTACGCGAGCTACCCCGACAGCAGCGGCCGACAGTTCAGCGAAGAGTGGGGAACGGCGCTGACCGCACTCAATATCCGCTTCAAGATTCGGATGGCACAGTTTCCCGAGCAGCTCAAGGCCGGCAAGGCGGGCCAGTTGATGGTCTGGCAGCTCGGCTACACAGCGATCAACCCGGACCTGCAGGATGGGCTGCAGCTGCTTTACGGCCCGGCCTCGGGCGGTCAGAACCTGTCGCGTTTCCGCCATGCCGAGTTCGATGCCCTCTACGAGCGCATGCTGAAGCTGCCCGACGGTGCGGAACGTCTTGCCCTCGTGAACGAGGCACTCAAGATCGCCACCGCCTACGCCCCGATGAAGGTCCGCGTGCACCGCGTGCTCAACGACCTCATGCAGCCCTGGCTCGTCGGCTACCGGCACCCGATGTTCGGCAACCAGTGGTGGCAGTACGTCGACATCGACGACAGCCTTCGCCCCGCCCACTGACGCTCATGAACCGCCGCGAATGGCTGGCCGCGACGGCCGCGTTGGCGGCGCTGCCGCTGCAAGCCCGCGCGGCACGCGACAGCCGCACCCTGCACTGGGCCTTTCGCGTCGCCGAGACCGGCTTCGACCCGCCGCAGATCGCCGACTTCAACTCGGCCATGGTGGCGGCCAGCATCTTCGAAGCGCCGCTCACCTACGACTATCTCGCCCGGCCGGTCAAGCTGCGGCCGCAGACCGCCGAGGCGCTGCCCGAAATATCGGCCGACTTTCGCCGCTTCACCTTTCGCATCCGCCCCGGCATCTTCTTCGCCGACGACCCGGTGTTCAAAGGCAAGCCGCGCGAGCTGGTGGCGCAAGACTTCGTCTACGCCATCAAGCGCTTCTACGACCCGCGCATCAACAGCGAACACCTCTACATCTTCCAGAACGCCAAGCTGCTCGGGCTGACCGAGCTGCGCGACAAGGCCATCAAGGCGAAGCAGCCCTTCGACTACGACACCGAAGTCGAAGGCCTGCGCGCGGTCGACCGCTACACCCTGCGCGTGGTGCTGGCCGAGCCGCACCCGCGGCTGCAGTACGACTTCGCCAACCCCTCGCTCACCTGTGCGATGGCGCGCGAGGTGGTCGAGGCCTATGGCGACGACATCCCGGCCCACCCGGTCGGCACCGGCCCGTTCCGCCTGGGCGCGTGGCGGCGCGGCTCGTCGATCGAGCTGCTGCGCAACCCGCGCTTTCGCGAGCAGCTGTTCGAAGCCGAGCCCACGCCCGGCGACGCGCAGGCACAGGCCATCGCGCGGCAGCTGGCCGGCAAGCGGCTGCCGCTGGTCGACCGCGTCGCGATCAGCGTCATCATCGAAGAGCAGCCGCGCTGGCTCGCCTTTCTCAATGGCGACGTCGACGTGCTGGAGCTGCCTCGCCAGTTCGCCTCGCCGGCCATCCCCAACGGCCGCGTCGCGCCCAACCTCGCGCGCAAAGGCGTGATCGCGCAGACCGTCTTGCGGCCGGAGATGTTCCACACCTTCTTCAACATGGACGACCCGGTGGTCGGCGGGCTGTCGGAACCCAAGGTGGCGCTGCGCCGGGCGATCGCACTCGCGTGGGACGAAGACGAGAAGCTGCGCCTGATCGATCAAGGCCAGGGCATTGCGGCGCAGTCGGTGGTGGCGCCCTTCACCTCCGGCTACGACGAGGCCTACCGCAGCACCATGAGCGAGCACAACCCCACCCGGGCCAAGGCGCTGCTCGACCTCTGCGGCTATGTCGACCGTGACGGCGACGGCTGGCGCGAGATGCCTGACGGCAAGCCGCTGGTGCTGCGCATGGCCAGCACGCCCGACCAGCGCCAGCGCTCCATCAACGAGCTGTGGCGCAAGCAGATGGCGGCCGTGGGTCTGCGCATGCAGTTCGACGTGGCCAACTGGCCCGAGCTGCTGAAGATGAGCCGCTCCGGCACGATGATGATGTGGAGCTTCACCTGGGTCGCCGAGTCACCCGACGGCAGCTTCTACCTGAACATTGCCTACGGGCCGAACAAGGGCGAGTCCAACGACTCTCACTTCGTGCTGCCGGCCTACGACCACCTGTTCGAACAACAGAAGGTGCTGCCCGACGGCGAGGCGCGCAACGCGCTGATCTTCGAGGCGAAGAACATGCTCGCCGCTTACATGCCCTACAAGGCCCACTCGCACACCATCATCACCGACCTGGTCCACCCGTGGGTGCGCGGCCACCTGCGGCACCCGTTCATGCGCGACTTGTGGCGCTATGTGGAGTGCGCAAGTTAGTGAAGGGCCCTTTGCAAAAGCACCAAATCAACATTTGGTTCGGCATAGTGAATCAATCCTGCTTGCTCAGACCGCACCATCACCCCAGTCTTGGCCTCTCCCCACTCGGCCTCAGGAAAGTCCGGAGCAAATAGCCCTTCATCGAAGGAACAGACGACGACTCCAACCATCCCCCCTCCAAGATCAACTTGGTCGCCCACCAGTACGGTCTGCCCATCGAGATACTTCATTTCTCAAATCTCCAGGCTTAGTTGGCAAAGGGTTCGATGGGGATAGTTCCCACCGGAGGGGGCATTCCGCCGGCTCCGTCGGCAGCACCGACCGCCTGCCAAAAGCAATCGCACTTCGGAGAAGGGTATTGGTTTGCTTTGTAGAGGTTGTAGTGACTTCCCGGGTAGGGATGATGCGGTCTACCTGGTGGCACAGGGTCAAATCGATACGCAATTGTGCCCACAGGGACAATCTTGCCGCTCACCGTCTTGCACGGTGGGCATGTCTTCTCTGGTATGCACGCCTCGATCAATCGAGTCAGCCAGAGGGCAATGTTGCGATTTGCTTCAGGGATCGGGTTGTACAAGCCCGGCCCAGGCGAGGATGGTCTGTCATCCCAAGGCGTAGCTTGCAACCCTTTCGGATCGGTGAAGCTCAGCGGATTCCCGCCCACGTATGTAAACAAAGACATGCTCCCAGCGTCCAGCCCGAGCGGGTCCGGAGTCGTATAGCGACCTGTGGTGCTGTCGTAATTGCGGAAGTAGTTGTACGCGAGGCCCGATTCTTGGTCAGCGTATTGGCCGGGGAAGCGAAGCGGCTGCGTGAATACGCCGAGGTTGCTCGGATTCGTTTCCGGCGCGGTAGTGCCGAAGGGTTCAGCGATCCACCTCCAACGTATGTTGTTTGCCGTGTCGGTCACCACCCGCGGCGTGTTGATGTGATCCACGTGCACATAAAACGCGATCGGCGGATTCGCAGCATTCGCAGGGTCGGGCGTGAACATCGCGACCGGCGTGTCGCCGAGATAGATGTATTCACGCAACGCAGCCCCGGTGCTGCTGTACTCGCCGAGCAAGTGCCCTCGCTGATCCGTCACGAAGATGACCGTCGAACTCGCACCGCTGCTACTGAATTTCCGAACTCTTTGTCCTGCGCCGTTGTAGCTGTAGGTGGTTGTGACGCCGGCCTTGGTGATCGTCGCCAGCCGTCCAGAGGCGTCATAGGTGGCCGTGTACCCGCCGCTGTCACTGGTGGTGTTGCCCGCACTGTCGTACCCGAAGTTGCGGGCCGGGCTGGTCGTGCTGGTGAGCCGGTTGCTCGTCGCCTCGGTCGTGTACGTGCTCGGCGTCCCGTTGAGCGTCACCCCGGTGCGGTTGCCATTGGCGTCGTAGCTGATCGTCCAGCTGGCCGTCGCGGTCGCGATGCCGGTCAGCCGCCCGTTCGCGTCATACCCGAAGCCCTGGTCCAGGCTGGTCTGCGGGGCGGCGCTGGTGGCGTCGTAGTGGGTGTAGGCCGTGATGCGGTCGGCCGCGTCGTAGCTCAGGTCGCGGATGGTGTTGCCCAGCCGGTAGCGCACCAGCCGCCCGCTGGTGTCGTACACCTTGTCGTTGCCCTGCGTGCCGGTGGCGAGCTGCCACTGCCAGGTCGACACCCCGCCGAAGGGCTCGAAGGCCAGCCCGGTGATCAGGTTGACCGGCGTGCTGCCCGCGTCCTTGGCCAGGCTCATCGCGCTGGGCTGCCCGTCGGTGTAGGTGACGACGAGCTTGCGCCCGGACGGGTAGACGAGGCTGGTGAGGTGCCCGGCCGCGTCGTAGCCGTAGCTCACCGTGGTGCTGATCGGGGTGCCGTTGGCCCCTGTGGCGGTACTGACCCCCTGGGTGTCGGTCAGCAGTCGTCCCTGGGCGTCGTAGCTGTACTGGCTGCTGCCGCTGGGGTGGCTGGTGCTGGTGAGCCTCCCGATGCCGTTGGCATACCCGGCCCCGGTCTGGTCGTAGGCCCAGCCGTAGGCCTGGGTGGTCAGGCCGCTCTTGCTGTAGACGCTGCTGGTCAGCCGGTTGAGGGCGTCGTAGGTGTTCGTGGCCAGCACGCCGCGGCTGTCGGTGCGGGTGGTGAGGTTGCCGGCGGCGTCGTAGGTGTGGCTCGCGGTGCCGGTGTCGGGGCTGATGAGCTGGGTGGCCTGGCCCAGGCCGTCGCGCGGGTACTGGGTGACGAGGTTCCTCGGGTCGGTGACCTGGGTGGTGCGGTCGCCTCCGTCGTATTGCAGCTGGGTCTTGCCCAGCTTGGGGTCGGTGGTGTCTTTGACGCGCGACAGCGGGTCGTAGCTGGCCTTGCGCTCGAAGCCGAAGCCGCTGATGCCGGGGGCCTGCACGACCTTGGTGGGGTTGCCCTGGGCGTCGTATTCGTAGTTGACCACCGGGGCCGAGGCGATGGGGGCCGGGGGCAGGACGCCGGCGGCGGTGACGGTCCAGGTGAAGCTTTGCGACGCGGCGCCGCCTTGGCCGTCGTTGACCTGGGCGGTGACGTTGTAGGTGGTGGCGGTGCTGGGGGTGCCGCTGATGAGGCCGGTGGTGGTGGCGATGCTGGTGCCGGCCGGCAAGCCGGTGGCGGAGTAGCTCAGCGGGTTGCCGTCGGCATCGCTGCCGCTCAAGGCGAGGTTGACGGCCTGGCCGATGACGCCGCTCTGGTTGGCCACGGCGGCCAGGGTGGGGGCGGTGTTGCTGCCGGCCGCGAGCGCGACGGCGTTGAGGGTGACGTTGCCGGTGCCGGCGCTTTGCACCCAGCTGAGGGTGAGGAGCTTGCCGGCGGAGGCGGCCTTGTAGGTGAGGGTGTAGGCGCGGTCGTACTGGCTGCTCGACGCGGTGGTGGTGTTGGTGTAGTTGGTGGCGGAGGCATCGCTCAGGCTGGCGGTGAAGCTGCCAGCAGAGTTCCAGCCGCCGACGTAGACCTTGACGACACGTTGGGTGGTGTCGGCGGGCACGGTGATGCTGAAGCCGGCGCCGGTGTTGCTGATGTAGACGCCAAAGGCATCGGCGCTGGCGCTGGCGGTGGGGGTGCCGCCGCTCCAGCTCATGGGGCGGGGGTCGTTGCTGTAGGAGTTGACGCCGCCGGCACCGACAACTGTGTAGGTGGAGATGAGGCTGCCGCCGCCGGACTTGCGCACGAGGCCGGGCACGCCGCCGGTGCCCCAGTGGGCCCAGTCGGTGGTGCCCTGGGTGCTCAGGTTGACGCTGGTCGTCGAGCTGTCGACGCTGCCGCTCAAGCTGCCCTGCGCGAGGGCGGCGCTGCTGATGAAGACGAAGCACAGGGCTGCCATCAGCAGGCCGGTGCGGCGGATGACGTGCGCACTTGCGTGGATGCTCGCGCGGATGGTGGTCTGCATGGTCCTCACTCCCTGCCTGTGGTTTGCTGGACGCGCCCGAGGGCGTCGATGCTTCTGCTGAGCTGGCGCTTGAGGGCGCCGCTGGGGTCTTTGGTGGTCTCGCCGGTTCGGTTGCCGGCGTTGTCCAGGATGTACTCGGTGCGGTTGCCCTTGTTGTCGTAGACGGCGATCTGCCGGTGTGCGTCGTCGTAGTCGTAGCCGACCCAACTCTGGTCGGGCAGGGTCACCTTCTTGAGCTGGCCCATCGGGTCGTAGCTGTAGCTGGTGGTCTGGCCTCCTACCGTGGTGCTGAGCAGGCGCTGCCTCAGGTCGTAGGTGTTGACCGTCACCACGCCGTTGGGGTCGGTGCTCTCCAGCAGCTGGCCGTGCTTGTTGTACTTGCTGTAGCTCGTCACCTTGCCGGCCGCGTTGGTCACGCTTTGCAGGTCGCCAGGCAGGTGATTGGCCGTGGTGTCGCTGTAGTACGCGTAGGTGGTGATGTCGTTGACGTCGGTGCGCGGGCCGTCTTCGGTGAGCACCTGGCCCCATTGGTTGTAGGTCCAGCTGGTGGTTCGGTTCGGCACTGTGCTTTGCAGAGCGGCGCTGAAGCCGAGGTGGCCGTCGGCGTCGGTCGTTGCTTGCTCAACCTGCTTGCACAGCACGGCGATCGGCTTGCCGTCTGGCAACAACGCGGTGGTCGGGGCACAGCTCGCCAGCGCTCCGCCGTTGAACGGGTCGGGCTGGCCGTTGTAGATGCTCGTCGTGATCTTGCCCGGCTCGGCCTGTTTGCTCTGCAATTCCCAGTCGGGGTGCCATTGCCGCTGCAATAGTCTCTGATTGGGTCCTGTAGGAGCCAACGGAGTCGGACAGGCGGCTGCATTGGAAAGTCCAGTCAGAGTGGCCGTCCGCAAGTTGCGCGCGGTGTCATAGGCGAAACAGCTCCGAATTCCGTTTTGATCGTCATAACGAATGACATTGCCCTTGTCGTCGTAGTCTTGTGAGGTCGCGCTGGCGTTGCTTCCACTCCCCGCGGGCTGGCTCCATGTAGTTACGCCGACCATGCCTTGCTTGAGCACTACACCGAGTTCATTGACTCCTCCCAGAGGAGCGTTCATTGCCACTTGCGGCGGCGCATTCCAGCGATGCTCACGACATACACCATCCCTAATTGATGTCGTGGTCACAGACCAGCCACCGACAGAGCTTTGCGGATACACGACCTCATAACGATCCACCCCACCTGCCAGCTCAGTACTGATTGCGCGACCACTCGAGTCATAGTCAAAGTTGGCATGACGCTTGTTGTTCTCATCAACAACCCCTGTCAAAGCCCACGGCAGCTCACTCTTCTCATATGTGAAGGTTTTCGTCTTGCCGTCAGGCCACGTCAGGCTGGAAAGATTGCCGGACGCGTCATAGCCCACTTGAACCAATCCTTGACTAGGAAGCTCAATCCTCTTGATTCGTGGCTGTTGTCCCGCGATGGGTGACGCTTCATAGGAGAACTGAACCGTTCGGCCATAGGTATCCGCCACCTGAATTAGCAGCCCCGAAGTAGGTGCGATAAGTGCAGATGTAGTGGCGTCGCTATAGGTATAGGCAAGAGCAGAGCCTGTCGCGCGAGTTACCTTGGCTACCGCGCCCCATCTGTCGTAGTCTTCCTCGGCTAGCAATTTTTCGTCCACAAGCCGGCCATCTACGCCGTCAAAACTGATACGAGTGCCTGGTTGGGTGATCGAGACGTATTGCACGGTACTTGCGCCTCCTCCACCGTCGCCACTGCAGGACTCGAAACCAGGTGTGCTGGCAACTTCAAGAGAACCCGCGCGAATCAGCCTTACAGAGCCGAAGCCTTGTCCCGGGCGATCCAACCGCGAACTCAGAACGGCACTTTTGTGAATGTTCGAATGCCAGAGTGAACCAAAGGCGGCTGTGGCAGGCGTCAACCAAAGGTCCTTGAAGCCTGCCCCGGGTAGTCGGGTTCTCGAGTCGTAGATCACAGACAAGCGTTGGCCTCCGATTCGCTCTCCTAGATCGACTTCGTGTCGATTGACCCCCGTCAGTGGGTAGATTGGATCTCCAGTCGTCGGATTCTTCTTCGGGCAGGTTTCACAGCGCGGTTGATCAAAGTAGAGATCCGCATCAACACATCCGCTGGCGGTCGCTGCTTCGATGTTGAATGGGCCGCTTTCAGACTCATTGACTTGCCCGGTCAAAACATTGATCGTTTGCACGTTGATCGCGCAGTAGTAATTGCCGGGGGTCGTCGGAGTGAGTCCAACGAACCTTGTAGTCCGATAGTCACGCCCGCTATTCACTAGTAGTTCGTTCCGCCAATATAGTTACTAACTAGCCTGTCTTCGCTATGATGGTGATCGCAACTCTTGACGGAGGCGATCATGGCGAGGAAATCCGGTCGTGCAGCGCTGGTGCTCACGCAGGC